>Ga0335076_10007338_pt1 | contig 11091 bp, 12 predicted proteins | sample Lox_Sample_25_FD_206717 | JGI IMG/M metagenome (GOLD analysis project Ga0335076, IMG submission 206717) | Soil microbial communities from Loxahatchee National Wildlife Refuge, Florida, United States - Lox_Sample_2.5 | ecosystem: Environmental > Terrestrial > Soil > Wetlands | place: USA... | reverse complement strand
CAGCCACCACGGCCCGTTCGCCGCCCAGCCCCGCCCTGCCCGCGGCCCCCGCGGATACGACATGGATGCCGCGTTCACGTCGCTGGAACGACCTGGATGTGGCATCCACGCCGTATGATCTGGCGCGAACGGTGCCGGAGTGACTCGACCTCCGGGTCGACCTCAGCCTGGGATAGGCCCGGGGATAGGCGGCGCCCACGCCGGCCGCGGGATCAGGCAGAACGGATGCCCGGCCGGGTCGGCGTAGACGCCCGGAGCGCCGAGCCTCGTCGCGCCGAGCGCCAGCACCCGGGGCCCGGCCGCGGCCACGTCCTCCACCATCACGTCCAGGTGCATCTGCTGCGGCCGGGCCGGATCCGGCCAGGCCGGCGGCTGGTGATCGGGCGCGAGCTGGAAGGCCAGCCCGGACGTGGTGTCGTCGGCCGACACCACCACGAAGTCGTCGCTGCGGTAGGTGATGGGCTGACCCAGGAGCCCGGAGTAGAAGGCGGCGAGGGCCAGCGGGTCGGGGCCGTCGATTACCAGGTGGTGCAGTCGTCCGATCATGGTTGCCATGCTGCCAGGCGCGCTTGCTACCTTCAGGCGCATGCTCATCGCCCACCTCAGCGACCTGCACCTGATGCGGGGTCCGCTTGCCGCCGGGCCCGCGGCCGGCCTGGCCGATGCCATCGGCCGCCTGCTGTCGGTCGAGCCGCGGCCGGACTGCGTGGTCATCACCGGTGACCTGGCCGACACCGGGCACCCGGACGAGTACGCCACGCTGCTGGCCATCTTGCGGCGCTGCCCGGTCCCCGTGCACCTGCTGCCGGGCAACCACGACGACCCGCCGCGACGTGCCCGCCTTCGTCTGCCTGCACCACCCGCCGGTGCCGGTCGGGATCCCGTTCCTCGACGGCATGATCCTCGACGACGCGGCCGCGCTGGCCGCGGTCGTCGAGAAGCACCCGCACGTCGTCCGGGTGCCCGCCGGGCACGTGCACCGGGACGCCTCCGCGCTGTTTGCCGGGACCCTGATGACCACCGCGCCCAGCACCTACCGGCAGGCCGCCCTGCGCCTGCACGACGCCGGATCCCCCGGTTACGTCACCGACCCGACCAGCGCCGGTTCCCTACCGAACCATCCCGCCACCCCCGCCGCCAGCCCGCGCAGGGTCATCGCCTGCCCGGCCACCACGTGGAAGCTGGCCCCGATCGCGGCCGGACGCGACATCGCCCGCTCGAAGGCCTGCGCCACGTCGTCCGCGTGCACGTGATGCAGCACGCCGAGCCCGAGGTCGGGCAGCGCGAGCGGCTGCCCGGTAGCCAGCCGGGTCCAGACGGCCGGGTCCAGGTCACCGGCCGGAGTGATGACCGGCCAGCCGGGCCCGCTGATGTGGCCCGGGTGCAGCACCACCGCGGGCACGCCCGCGGCTAGCGTCTCGCGATACAGCAGGGCCTCGATCTCCGCCTTGCCGGTGCCGTACTCGCCGTAGGCCGTCCGCGGCTCGTCCTCGGTGACGGGAACCCGCAGCGCGGGACCGTGCACCCAGATGGTCCCGCAGTGGATGAGCAGTGGCCGGGACGGGCGCAGCGCGTCGGTGAGCTGGCGCGCCGACGCGGCGGTGAAGCAGATCAGGTCGATGACCACATCCGGCCGCAGCGCCGCGACCCGGCCGCCGAACGTCCCCGCCTCGTCCTCCGCGTCACGGTCCACCGTCACCCTGGTGACCGAACCCCATTGCGGGCTCGCGTGGTACGGATCCCGCGCACCACGGCTCATGGCGATCACCTCGTGACCGCCGCGCACCAGCCGTGGCACCAGGTAGGTGCCGATATGCCCGGTGGCCCCGATGACAACGACCCGACTCATCCAGCGATCCCTTCGGCCAAGCGCGGTCACGCCATCCTCCCAGGCCACCCCGCCCCCGCCTCAGCCAGTACCCTTTCCAGCCTCGCCACCCGGGCGCCCGCCCGTCCCTCCACCCCACCTCCCGCCACTCGCATCCCGGCCCGCTGGTACCTGCCTCCCGGCCGCGCCGACCGCTCGCTTCCCCAGCCGCAGTCAGCCCGCTAAGTCACATTCACCTCTATGGTTTATTTATTCGAATTGAGAGTTTAGCTTGTGATCATGAACAAAATTCGCTATTATGTTTGATGAATCGAAACCCTATCCCGAACGGATGGTGGTTCATGCCCCCGGAACCGGTTTCTGCGGACGATCCGGACGAGCCCTGGTGGGACGACGAGGAGGACTGGGAAGAGGAGAACGACTACGCCGAGGTCCTGGCCGACTGCCGCGAGGCCGCCGAGGGCCGAGCCCATGCGGCGCAGGCCGCAGCCAGGACGGGGACGACGGCCGCGCTGGCCGCGCTCGCGGCGACGGCCGGAAGGCGCGGCCCGGGCCAGCCCGGTTCCGCGGAAATCTTCCCCGGCGAGTACCCCGGTCCGGCTGGCCAGTTCGCCTCCGGCATGCTGTTCGATGTCTGGCCCGGCCGCCCCGAGCTTGCGACGTTCGCCGACCAGGCCGCGGGCGAGGATGACGCATTCAAGGACGTCTCCGACGACGAGTTGCTCGGGATCCTGTCCGCCTGGGACCGGGTGCAGGCCCATGCCGCCGCCCGCAAGTACGCCGCGGTCGCCGAGCTGATCCGGCGTCGGCCCGCGGCCGGTTGGCCGGTGGACGAGAAGACGCAGATGCCGCAGATGTGGGACGAGTTCACCCCCAGCGAGCTGTGCGCGGTGCTGGCCGAGTCGAAGGGCGCCGCCGCCGGCCTGCTCGGCCTGGCCCACGACCTGGAGGTCAAGCTCCCCGGCACGAAGGCCGCGTTCGGTGACGGCATCGTGTCCGAAGAGAAGGTCGTCATCATCGCCCGCGCCAGCGCCGTCCTCAACGCCGGCGAGGCCCGCGCCGCCGAGGCCCTGGTCCTGGACCGAGCCGGGCGGCTGACCCCGGGCGCCCTGCGCGCCGCCATCGCCCGTGCCGTCATGGAGGTCGCGCCGGAGAAGGCGCGCAAGCGGCGTGAGCAGGCGGCCAGGGACGCGCGGGTGGAGCGGTGGGCCGAGGATTCCGGCAACGCCGCCCTGGTGGGCCGCGAGCTGCCCCCGGATGAGGTGCTGGCCGCCGACCAGCGAATCACCGCCTGGGCTCGCGAGCTGAAGCAGGCCGGCCTCGAAGGCGCCATGGACGAGCTGCGCGCCCGCGCCTACCTGGACCTGCTGCTCAACAAAGATTCTCGTCCCCGCGAGGACCAGCACACCACACCCGGCGTGGCGTCGGCCGGGTTCGCCGGGCGGGTCACCCTGACCGCCCCGCTGGCCACCCTGACCCGCCTGGCCGACCGGCCCGGCGAACTCGCCGGCCTGGGCCCCGTCGACCCGTGGCTGGCCCGGGACCTAGCCGCCGCGGCCGCGCAGAACCCGAAGACGACCTGGTGCGTGACCGTGACCGACCAGGACGGTCACGCCGTCGGCCACGGCTGCGCCCGGCCCGTGCCCACGAGCCACCGGAAACGTGCCGGGCCCGGGCCGCCGGGGTTCACCTTCACCCCGGCCCGCCGGGACGGGCCACCCGGCGGATACGGCACCTGGATCTTGCACACTCCCGGACCCGGGCCCGACCTGCGAGTCACCCTGGACCCGCTCGACACCCGGGACTGCGACCACCGGTACGAAAGCCGGGGCCACGACCCCGGCGTCAGGCTCAGGCACCTGTCCCAGGTCCGGCACGCCACCTGTACCGGGATCGCCTGCCGCAGACCCTCGACCCACGCCGATTTCGAGCACAACACCCCGTATGCGGCGGGCGGACGGACCTGCCTGTGCAACGGCGGTCCCAAGTGCCGGGCGGACCACCGGCTCAAGCAGCATCCGAAATGGACAGTGGATCAGCTACCCGACGGAACCTTCCGCTGGACCACCCCGGCCGGGCGCACCTGCACCACCGAGCCCACCCGCTACCCGATCTAGCCGCGGCCGCCCAGTTCGTCCTCCGGCTGGTGTCCATCCAAGATGGAAATGCGACAAGATGCGGGAAGAGGCTGACGCAACGGTGAGTGTGATGACAGCCGACCGCGATCGCTCCCCAGCCGATAAACAGCAGCCGGTAGAACAACAACCCGGAGTCAGTCGCGCCCGATGGCGGGAAACCGCATTTCCTGGGACGTCATGTACTGACGGGCCAGGATGGACCGCAGCTCGTGGGTGACGCCGTCCGGATGCCGGTCGAGGGCCGCCTCGAGGTCACGCAAATCGGCTGCGGTCGCGTATCCGGCCAGCTCGCGTTCCAGTTCGTTACGCCGCTTCCGGGCCGCCCGCCGGCTGGTGGCCTGGGCGCGGGCGATGAGTATGCGCGCGGCAAGCGTCATGATAGCTCCTAACCAACCGCCGCATCCGAACCGGTCCAGCATATCGCGGGTGAAGACCGCCTGAACGCCGCTAACGCGGCCGGACGGCGTGGAAGGTCCAGACCCGGCTGCCCGGTCGTCAGGTCCCGAGAGCCCGGGCGAGCAGGGCTCGCCGGCTGCGGGCGGCGCTCTTGTCGAAGATCGACTTGAGGTGGTCCTGGACGGTGTTCTCGGAGACGAACATCTGCCGGGCGACGTCGCGGGTACCGGCCCCGCCGGCGAGATGGTGCAGCAGTTCCGTCTCGCGCGGGCTCAGCCCGCACGCCCGGGCGAACACCGCCACCCGGTCGCCCGCCGTGGCGGGCTCGATGCTGACCGCGAGGTCGCGATCCTCCGGTGCCTGCCCCGTGTCCTCCATCCGGGCCGCGCGGAGCGTCAGCCACCGGCCGTCGGCCAGGTGCACGCGGGCCGTCGGCGGGCTGTCGTCCACGCCTGCCTCGGCGGCCAGCAGTTGCGCGGCCACGTTGTACGCGCCGGCCGGCACCGGCGCCTGGTTTTCCGGCTCAGGGGGAACGAGCACTCGCAGGTAACGCTGCGTCTGCGTGGTCTGCGCCCGGACCACGAGGGCGGGGGAGAGCAGCAGCACGACCGGGCCGCCCGGCATCTGGTCGCGGCCGGTGGCGGGGATGAAGGTCCTGGCCAGGCCGTGCCGCAGCGCCGTGGTAACCGGCCCGGCGATGTGACCGAGGAACTCGATGTCCGCCGCGGAGAACGGCGGCGCCCCGGTGCGCCACAGGTCGAGGAATCCCCAGCAGCCGAACCGGTCCCGGTGCACCGACGAGGCGATATCCGTGACCCGGTACCGGCCGAGCAGCTCCCGCCACATCAGGCTCTGCGACAGGTCGCCGCCGGTCGCGCCGCACAGCGACGCGACGGGGGAGGGCAGGCTGGTCCACCGGTTGACGGCGGTCAGGTACTTCAGCCTGATCAGCTGGGGCAGCTGCGGCAGGCACGGGACATCGGCCAGCGGCGAGGAGCCCACCGAGGTCTCCGGGTCGGTGAGCAGCCAGGCATAGGCGTCGAATCCCGTCGCCCGCCGGATGGCGTCCAGCACCTCCAGCCGGAGCGTCCGCGGGTCGGCGTCACCGCGGCAGACCCGCAGTATGGCCTCGCGGGCCCTGGCGTAGGCGGCGGAGCTCCCCATGATCGCAGGCTAGCGGCCGATGACCAGCGGCGGAACGGGCCGGAAAAATCCCAGGAAGCTGGGATAGGCCCGGCGCTGGACTCGCTCCTAACGTGAGGAACACAACGCCAGCACCAGGAGGAACACATGCACACGATGGTGGTACGGATGTCCATCGATCCCGCGCGGGCCGAAGAGGCCGCCCGCCATCTTCGCGGGGACGTCGTCGGATGGGCCCGCCGGCAGCCCGGCTTCGTCAACGGCCAGTGGCTGCGCAGCTCCGACGGGAGCGAGGGGCTCGGTGTCGTCGTCTTCGCCTCGGCGGACGCCGCCGCCAGCGCCGCCCGCGGGCCGCGCGGCTACTCGCGCGACGCCAGCCGGCCCTGGAACGTCGAGAGCGTCACCGTCTACGAGCAGCTCACCTCGGCCTGATCCGGAAAAACCCGGGCCCGCCAGGTTTGCCGCCGGGACCGCGCGAGCACAGATGGCCACGAGCAGCTGAGGAAAGGGGGCGCCATGCCCGCGGTCACGGATACCGGCTTCGTGGAGATGCGCCTGGGTAAGGTCGTCGGGATCGGGTCGGCGGAAGGCGATGTGTCCTGCGTTGTCGTGCTGGACGGGGTGTCGGAGGACCGGCACCTGCAAATCCAGATCGGCGACACCGAGGCGTTCGGCTTGTCCTGCACCCTCACCGGGGTGGAGTTCGCCCGGCCGATGAGCCCGCAGTTCGCCGCCGGCTTGCTGCGCGCCCTGGGCGGCCGGCTCCGGCAGGTACGGATCGACCGGCTGACGCCGGTGCCGGCCGGCGGGACGGCCTACTGCGCCACCCTGGAGGTGGAAGGCGCGGCGGGCGTGGAGCTGGTGGACGCGCGGCCGAGCGACGCGCTGAACCTGGTCGCGCTGGTGCCCGCGCCGATCTTCGTCGCCCGGGACGTGCTGGCGGCGGCGGAGGCCGAACGGCAGGGCGATTCCGCCGAGGCCATCCTGCTGCGCCGGGCGCTGGAGGCCGAGCAGATGACGATCAGGAGAGACGACGCGGGGTGACCAGGCCGGCCTGGTAGGCGAAGACGACGAGCTGCGCCCGGTCGCGGGCGCCGAGTTTGATCATCGCCCGGCTGACGTGGGTCTTGGCGGTGGCAGGGCTGAGCACCATGGCGTGGGCGATCTCGTCGTTGGACAGGCCGTGCGCGACCTGGGCCACCACCTCTCGTTCCCGGTTGGTGAGGGTTTCCATCCCCACCGCGGCGACCGCGTCCGGCGGCCGGGCGACGAACTCGCTGATCAGGCGGCGGGTGACCGCGGGGGACAGCAGCGCGTCCCCGCGCATGGCCACCCGCAGCGCCTGCAGCAGTTCGGCCGGCTGGGTGTCTTTCAGCAGGAATCCGGCCGCGCCCGCCCGCAGCGCGCGGAAGAGGTACTCGTCGAGCCCGAAGTTGGTGAGGATCACGACGCGCACGCTCTCCAGCCGCTCGTCCGCGACGATCTGCCTGGTGGCCTCGAGGCCGTCAAGCACCGGCATCTGGATGTCCATGAGCGCGATGTCCGGCCGGTGCTCGACGGCCAGGGCGACCGCGTGCTTCCCGTCGGCGGCCTCGGCGACCACCTCGATGTCGTCTTCTGCCTCGAGCAGCGACCGGATGCCGCTGCGGATCAGCGCCTGGTCGTCGGCCAGCAGGATCCTGATCAAGACGGCGCCCGCGCGGGGAGTTCGGCGCGCACCCGGAAGCCGCCGTCGTCCTGCGGCCCGGCCTGAAGCCGGCCGCCGAGGGCGGACACCCGTTCCCGCATGCCGACGAGGCCAAGACCGGGACCTGACGGCCGGGTGCCCGCGCTGGTGCCAGTGCTGAAAACCGTGCCCTTGCCGTCGTCGTCGACCTGGACCAAGAGGGTGTCCGCCGCGTAGTGCAGGTGAACCGACGCCGTGGCCGCGCCGGCGTGACGGCTCACGTTGGTGAGCGCTTCCTGCACGATCCGGTAAGCCGCCTGGTCCACGTCGGGCGGAAGCGGCCGCTTGGCGCCGGTCATGGTTACCGTCACCGGGAGGCCCGCCGTCCGGGCGCGTGCCACCAGGCTGTCTAGCTGGCAGAGGCCGCTGCCGTCGCCGTCCTCCTCGGTGCGCAGCACGCCGAGCGTCGCGCGCAGCTCCCGCACCGCGTCCGCGCCCGCCTCCTGGATGGCCAGCAGCGCGGGCGGGACATCCTCGCCGCGCTTGCGGGATAGGTGCACCGCCACGCCAGCCTGAACCTGGATCACCGAGATGCTGTGCGTCAGGGAATCGTGCAGTTCACGGGCGATGCGCAGGCGTTCCTCCATCGCCCTGCGCCGGGCGGCCTCGTCCTTGGTCCGCTCCGCCTCGTCGGCCCGCCGCTCTACCTCGCGGACGTGCTGCTGCCACATGCGGAACATCACGACCATGAGGGCCATTGATTTGAGCCATCCGGCGGCGTAGAGCCTTCGCCGGGTCCGATCGGTAAACACTCTTCGAGCGTACGCGTCCCGTCCGTGAGCGCATCCGCCCGCAGTGGCTATTGCCGGCTACTCCCTACGTGGTAGTCCGGCATCGGGCACCATCCCCGCTGACCAGGAAGAAGTCACCTCCTGTGCCCGACGACGGCGGGCCGTTCGGCCGGCAGCATCGAATGTATGGCAACGACATATCCCGCACCCTCCGACCCCCGCCGGTGGCTCATCCTGGGCACCGTCGGCCTGGCCCAGCTCATGGTCGTGCTGGACGCCACGATCGTGAACATCGCGCTGCCGTCCGCGCAGCGGGACCTGGGCTTCACCACCGCGGACCGGCAGTGGGTGGTGACCGCCTACGCGCTCGCGTTCGGCAGCCTGCTGCTGTTCGGCGGGCGACTGGGCGACCTGATCGGACGCAAGATCACGTTCCTGGCCGGCGCGCTCGGCTTCGCCGCCGCGTCGGCCGTCGGCGGCGCGGCGACCAGCTTCGGCATGCTGATCGCGGCGCGCGCCGCCCAGGGCGCGTTCGGCGCGCTTCTCGCGCCCGCGGCCCTGTCGATCCTGTCCACGACGTTCAGCGACCCGAAGGAGCGCGGCAAGGCGTTCGGCGTCTACGGCGCGATCGTCGGCGCCGGCGGCGCGATCGGCCTGGTGCTCGGCGGGATCCTGGCCGAGTACCTGTCCTGGCGCTGGTGCCTGTACGTGAACTTGTTCTTCGCCGGCCTCGCGGCGACAGGAGCGGTGCTGCTGCTCAAGAACCAGCGCGCCCGCACCGGGACCCGGCTGGACCTGCCCGGCGTCGCGCTCGTCTCGGCCTCGATGTTCTGCCTGGTCTACGGGCTCTCCAACGCGGCGACCCGCAACTGGCACACGCCGTCCACCTACGGCTTCCTGGCCGCGGGCGTGACGCTGCTCGCCCTCTTCGCGTTCTGGCAGACCCGCGCGGCCAGCCCGCTGCTGCCGCCCCGGGTGGTGCTCGACCGCAACCGCGGCGGCGCCTACCTGGCGGTGCTGATCGCGAGCGCGGGCATGTTCGGCATCTTCCTGTTCCTCACCTACTACCTGCAGCAGACCCTGGGCTACTCCCCGGTGGTCAGCGGCGTCGCCTTCCTGCCGATGATCGCGATGGTGGTGGTGGCCGCCAACCTGTCCAACGTGGTGCTGCTGCCCCGGCTCGGTCCCAGGCCGCTGGTCCCGGCCGGCATGCTGCTGGCTGCGGGCAGCCTGGTGTGGCTGACCAGGATCGGCGTGCACTCGGGCTACGCGACGGCGGTGCTCGGCCCGCTGCTGGTGGCCGGCCTGGGGCTCGGCTTCACGATCGCGCCATCGATGAACACCGGGACGTTCGGCGTGGCGCCGCAGGACGCGGGCGTGGCCTCGGCCACCCTCAACACCGGCCAGCAGGTCGGCGGCTCGATCGGCACCTCACTGCTCAACACGATCTTCGCCACCGCGGTGGCGCACTACCTGGCCAGCCACCTGAGCCCGGCCACCCTAGTCCACGGGCACCCGGCGCCGTCCCTGGCCGGGATGTCGCTGATCCACGGCTACACCACCGGGTTCTGGGTCGCTGCCGCCATCTTCGGCGCCGGCGCGGTGATCTGCGGCACGCTGTTCCGCTCCGGTCCGCTCCGCGCCTCCGGGCCCGCGGCGGCCCCCCCGGACCGGGCCGCCAAGCACCCGGCCACCACCGCCCGCACCGCGTAGCCCGGTGCACCGACCCCGAGGAGGAGTTACATGCTCACGCTTACGCGCGGGCCGGGCGACCAGCGATCGTTTCTGCTCCAGCGAGCCCAGCCGGCGATGACCGGACTCATCGACGGCTCGCTGTCGACGCTCGCCCCGATCTTCGCCGTGGCCCTGGCCACGCACGAGCCGCACGACGCCTTCCTCACCGGGCTGGCCACCGCGGTCGGCGCCGGCGTCAGCATGGCCTTCTCCGAAGGACTATCCGACACCGGCGACCTGACCGGCCGCGGCCGCCCGTACCTGCGCGGCGCGATCACCGGCCTCGGCACGTTCCTCGGCGGTGTCCTGCATACGCTGCCGTTCCTCATCCAGCAGTACCGCGCCGCCGTGCTGCTCGCGCTCGCGACGATAGCGTTCGAGCTGCTGGCACTGGCCTGGATCCGCCGGCGTTTCTTCGGCACCGGCTTCCTCAGCTCGTTCATCTCCATCACCCTCGGCGGGGCCATCATCGCGACCATCGGCGCCGCGCTGGGAGCAGTCGCCTGATCAGGCTGATCCGATCAGGCTGATCCCTCGGGCTGGCCGAACCCGACCTGGATGGTGCGCTCATCGGTGCCGCGCAGGACGGTCAGCTCGATGCTGCCGGCGGCCGCCCGGAGCGCGCTGGCCAGGTCGTCCGCCGAACGGACCGGCTGGCCCGCGACCGATACGATCAGGTCGCCCCGGGCGAGGCCGGCCCGGGCGGCCGGGCTGTCCTCGGCGACGTCGCGGATGAGCAGGCCCTCGGCGTCGGGGAGGCCGACGGCGCGCCGCATCCGCCTGGCCACGTGGCCGGGCGTGATCGTGATGCCGAGCTGGGGCGGCCGGACCGATTCCCCGCGTGCCAGCGCGTCGACCCGGCCGCGCAGCGCCTCGTCGGCGGGTATGGCCAGGTAGAAGCCCTCACCGAGGCGGTTCGTGTTGATCCCGAGCAGCTGGCCTTCGGCGTCGAGGACCGGGCCGCCCGAGGAGCCGGGCAGCAGCGGGGCGGTGTGCTCGAGGCTGCCGGTGATGCGCAGGCCGCGCGGGCCGCGGAAGCTCCGGTCGATGCCCGAAACGGTCCCGAACGTCACCCGCAGACCGCGCCCGCCCGGGTTGGCCAGGGCGAACACGGGCATCCCGAGGGCGGGTGCCGTGGTGGCCCAGGGCAGCGCGGCGGCCTGGCCGGTATCGGTCTCGATGACCGCGAGGTCGCCGTCGAAGTCGTGCCCGGCCACGGTCCCCTCGGCCGTGCGCCCGTCGGCGAAGGTGACCGTCACCTGGCTGCCGCGTACGTTGTGCGCGTTGGTCAGCACCCGCCCCTCGCCGAGCACGATGCCGGAGCCGACGCCCCATCGCTGCCCGATGCCCGTCACCGAGGAGCCGGCGGTCTCCGCCAGCCCCGCGATGCTCGCC
>Ga0335076_10007336_pt1 | contig 11093 bp, 9 predicted proteins | sample Lox_Sample_25_FD_206717 | JGI IMG/M metagenome (GOLD analysis project Ga0335076, IMG submission 206717) | Soil microbial communities from Loxahatchee National Wildlife Refuge, Florida, United States - Lox_Sample_2.5 | ecosystem: Environmental > Terrestrial > Soil > Wetlands | place: USA: Florida... | reverse complement strand
CGCCCGACTCCTTATCGATCCTCTCGTCGACCAGTTCGGGCACGGTCGACTGCGAGACCACGCCCGCGTCGTTGAAGCGAAAACAGGCGATCGTGTTGTGTTCCGTTGCACCCGCGGAGTCCACCCGCCGGCATTCGATTTCCGCGTAGAGCGGCTCGGTATCGGCGGAATGAACCAGCAAGAACTCGACTCGCGTCGCCCCATGCACGGCGACGAAGCGGTCAACCTTGGGGTCTTGCGCGACGCGCAACCCGCGCAACAGCGGCCGACCAGCCGCAGCCTGTTCTGCCAACTTCCCGAACGAGCGGAACAAGCCGCGCATCACGGACCGAGGTCCGGTGTCTTCGACCGCGCCTTTCCGCTTGACGACCCTCTTCATTTCGCCTTGCGCGCGAGCGCACCTTCAACGTGCCCAACTCGCAGTATCCCATCGCGACACTCGAGTTTGTCGTGGCGGAAGAGCATGGGAGTCGAACCCACCAGAGATTGCTGGCAACCTCTACCGGATTTGAAGTCCGGCCGGACCACCGGGTCGCGAAACTCTTCCGTTGTCTTCATCGTGGTTCTCTCGCCTGTTCAACCGGTGCGTCCCAGGGATTGGCGCGGCGAACCAGATGGTCGTCACGCACGCGCCGCGTGTATCCCACCCGGTCGAAGAACTCGAGGATCTGGATCGCCACCTTGCGGCCGGTGCCGATGCGATCGCGAAATTCCGCCGCCCGCGCCGCGCCGTGGCGCTCGTTCAGTTCGCGCGTGATGTCCGCCATCGTGCGCACGGCGGTCGTATCGAAGAAATGATCGTGCGCGACCAGCGTGATTTCGCCGACGCGCGCAACCCGGCGCAGTACGCCGCGCACATCGGCTTCCGCGATCTTGAGCTCGCGCCCGATGTCGCGCACGCGCGGCGGCTCGAACGGCTTCTCGAGCAACAACGGCTTGATGCGCTCCCAGACCACCCGTTCGCTCTTGGCCAGTTCGGATTTGTGGGCCGGATCGCCGACGAATGCGCCGCGTCGCGCGACACGGCCTTGTTCCAGCATCTCGTCGAGCAGTTCGCTGAAGGCGTCCTGCGCGAGCCAGGGCGCAACCATGCGGCGCAGCCGATCTTGCTCGACCCCCGGCATCTCCGGCTCGCGTTCGTGCACGACCGCGATTGCCGCGAGCAACTTGTCGCCGAGGGCCGACCACGTCTGGGCGGCGAACACGGTGTCCGTCGCGACGCGCGCATGCACCGAGTTCGCAAGTTGGCACGCTTGCGCGGCGTCGATGTTCCAGCCGTTGCAAAGGCGTGCGAGCGGCACGGGTTCACGCTGCAGCCAAACGGTGAGCGCTTGCGCGGGAGACTGGTCGCGAATCGCGCGCAGGATCTCCAGCCGCGATGCCGCACGTCGGCCGCGCAACGGCGGCTCGATATCCAGCACGACACCACCACCGATCGTGCGGCGCGCCTGAGCGTCGCGCAGCACGAAGCGATCGCCACGACACAGCGCCAGCGGACGATCGGTGCGGATCGACACCAGGCGTGTTTCCCCGGGCGCGATGCGTTCGGCATCGAGCACACCTGCGCGCGCGAGGACGTCTGCCGTCCCGTGGTGCAGATGCACGCCCGCCGAATTCGCGAGCGCACGCACTTCGTTCGCGGAAACGTGCACCGATGCGTCGAACCGGTCGCTCACATTGCGCAGATCCGGCGCCTGCGCCCACTGGCCACGGTCGACCGCGCTCTTTTCAACACCGACGAGATTCAGCGCGCAACGCTGGCCCGCCACGCCTTCGGTCGCCGGCTGATCCTGCGCATGAACCGAGCGAACCCGCGCACGCACCTCGCCGGGCACGACGACCAACTCGTCGCCGACACGCACCCGCCCTGCGTGCGCCGTGCCGGTGACGATGGTGCCCACTCCCGACAATGTGAACACCCGGTCGATGGCGAGGCGAAACCGCCCCGCCTCTTCGCGCCGGACGTGCGCGACTGCGCGCTCGAGCAGGTGCGCCTGCAGCTCCGCCACGCCGGCACCGCTACTCGCGGACACAGCAAACACCGGCCATTGCGCCGCCGCGGTCGACTTGACCCGCTGCGCGATCTTCGTTCGCACCTCCGCGAGGCGTTCAGGATCGACGGCATCGATCTTGTTGATCACGATCGCGCCGGCGCGCACGCCGAGCAGCTCGAGGATGTCGAGGTGCTCGTCGGTTTGCGGCATCACGCCGTCGTCGGCCGCGATCACAAGCAACGCGAAGTCGATGCCGGTCGCTCCCGCGACCATCGTGTGGACGAACTTTTCGTGACCGGGAACATCGATGAACCCGAGCACGCCGCCGCCCGGCAGCGGCACGTACGCATAGCCCAGCTCGATCGAGATGCCGCGCTTGATCTCCTCGGGAAGGCGATCCGTGTTGCGGCCGGTGAGTCGCTTTACGAGGCTGGTCTTGCCGTGGTCGATGTGTCCCGCTGTGCCGACGATCATGCGGCGCGGACCCCCACATCCGCTCGCATCGTCATGGCAGGCGGCCGCTCTGACCGTACGTGTTGGCGCCCCAGCAATACATCGCGCCGGCCGCCGTGACGCCACAGGTGTGCGCACCGCCGGCGGCGATCCGGTTGAACGCAGGCAGTCCCGTGACCAGCTTTGGCAGCTGGCTCGAGACGGTGCCGCCGTCGCCGAACTGCGAGTACGAGTTGTCGCCCCAGCAGAAGGTTTGTCCGCTCGCATCGATGCCGCAGGTGTGCCATCCGCCGGCGGCGATGCTGATGAACTGCTGTGCGCCGGCAACTGCAGCGGGTGTCGCCTGATCGGTGGTCGTCACTGTCGTGCGGCCGATCTGGCCCGACGCGCCCCAGCAGAACGCGACGCCGGTGTTGTCGAGCGCACATGTATGCGCGAGCCCGGTCACGATCTGCGCGTAGGTACGCCCGCCGAGCACCACCGTTGGCGTCGTCTTGTCCGTCGTCGTTCCGTCGCCCACCTGACCGAGTCCGTTCGCGCCCCAGCAATAGGCCGCACCGGTCGTGTCGAGCGCGCATGCATGCAACTCGCCGACGGCAACACGGGCGAACGACTGCGCCGGCGCAACCCGATATGGGACCAGCGCGATCTGGGTCACGCCGCCGGTGCCGGGCTGACCGTAGTAGCCCGTGCCCCAGCAGTACAGCGCGCTGCCGCTGATGCCGCAGGCGAGGTCGCCGCCGGTCGCACCGGAAATCTGCGTGAAGGTGAGTCCGCCGCTGACCGTCGTCGGCACATCGCTCGTGGCCTGGTTGCCGTCGCCTAGCTGGCCGCGCCTGCCCGAGCCCCAGCAATGCGCGACGCCGCCCGTGTCGATGCCACACGTGTACAGATATCCGCCCGCGACACTCGCCCACTGCGTGGAGCCGCTCACGACGACGGGCCCGTTGCTGCACAACGATGTCCCTTCCACGCAGATCACCGAAGCACCACCGTTGCCGAGCTGCCCGAACTGGTTACCGCCCCAGCAATCGGTCGAGGCGTCCGCAAGCACCGCGCACGTATGCGCCCACCCGGCATTCGCGGAAGCAACCGGCTGCGCGAGTGCAACTTGCATCGGCGTGGGCTGGGTGCGGACCTGGATGATGTGATCGTTGTTGTCGTCGCCGCACGCGGCGAGCAGCAACGCTGCGAGCACAACGGCGATGGCGCTGAAGAAACGCGAAACCGGACTCATGAACCTTCCTCCTGCCTTTCCTGCAGCAGCTGCATCTGCAACGCGCTCTCGTCGCGCAGGCACCGCAGATCCATCCATACGGCGTTTTCTTGCACCCGGCCGATCACGGGACTCGGCAGCGCACGCAGGCGCATCATCAGCGCTTCGATCTTGCGTCCCGCCGCTTTCGGCACGCGCGGCGCAAGCACCACGGCGCAGCTTGCGAGCCGCTCGACCGGTTGTGCGCCCGAACCGATCTGGCTCGCGCAGTTCTCGATGCGCGCTTCGAAATCAGCGCCGGCAAACTGCGCGAACGCAGCGAGCATTCGACCACACGCAGCGCGAATATCTTCGACATCGCGTGCAAGAAGTGCAAGCGTCGGCAATCGCTCGGGCAGGCGAAACGCGGATGCGTAAATGCGCAGCGTCGCTTCGAGTGCCGCCAATGTCAGCTTCGAGACACGCAACGCGCGCTTGAGTGGATCCTTCTTGATCCTGGCAACGAGGTCGGCGCGCCCGACGATCAAGCCGGCTTGCGGTCCGCCCAGGAGCTTGTCGCCCGAGAACATCACGACGTCAGCTCCGGCCGCGAGCATTTCCTGCGGCAGCGGCTCTTTCGGCAAGCCGTATTGACTCAAATCGACCAGCGCGCCCGAACCGAGGTCGACCGCGAGCGGAATATTTTTCGCATGCGCGAGCGCGGCCAGTTCCTGCTCCGGGACCGCAGCGGTGAACCCCGTGACCGCGTAGTTCGACGTGTGCGCCTTGAGAACGAGCGCCGTGCGCGGGCCGATCGCACCGGCGAAATCGCGCGCGTGCGTGCGGTTGGTCGTGCCGACTTCGACCAGCTTGCAACCGGCCGCCTTCATGATGTCGGGCATTCGAAACGCGCCGCCGATTTCGATCAGCTCGCCGCGCGAGATCAGCACTTCGCGCCGCGCGCCGAGTGCTTTCAGCGTCAGCAGCACCGCGGCCGCGCAGTTGTTGACGACGGTGGCCGCTTCCGCGCCGGTCAGTTCGCGCAACAAGCCGTTCACGACGTCGTCGCGATCGCCACGCCCGCCGCTCGCAATGTCGTATTCGAGCGCGACGAAACCGCGCATCGCGGCACCGACCGCTTCGATGGCCTCGTCCGCGAGGAGTGCGCGGCCGAGATTGGTGTGAATCACGGTGCCGGTGAGGTTGTACACGGCGGGCAAGCGCGAGGCCGCGAGTGCGCGTGCGCGAACCTCGATCGCGCCACACAGCTGGTCGATCGACGTCACCGGGCTTTCACCGGTACGCAGGCGCGCGCGCTGCGCTGCAAGTTCGTCTTGCGCTGCGCGCTTGATCAACGGCTGACCGAGTTCGGAGATCAGCGCGGCGAGCGCCGCGCTGCCGAGCAGGCGATCGATCGAGGGAAGCCGAGCGAGTGCGGCAGCAGCATCCTGCGTCGCGCTTGCCTCACCCGCACCGGGCAGAGTCAAGTTCGTCATCGTCTTTATCCGCCGCCGGGATGCGGCCGCACGTAGCGGCGGGCACGCGCGGCAGACCGCAGCGCACAACAAGGCTCGCCGCTTGACAGACGCGCTCGCACGAGGAATCGATGGGGATCGAGGGCAGACAACGGAAGTGCTCGGGCAGGACCGGCCAGCATTCTGCCAAACAGCGATCCGATAGAGAGGCGCCGCCCGCCGCCGATCCGGACTAGCGGGAACCCCTTCGCAGTTACTTTGCAAGTCGGTCGGATCTCACGAAGGACCGGCCATGAGTTACGCAATTCGGCCGATGGGTGGCTCTCAAGCCCCCCTACAAGGCAGCCGTAATACCGGTCAGGGCGTAACGCGCGCCCGCTTCACGTGGCAGGAACAACAAAATGGCGCCTGAATCCCGCACGATCCGCATCTTCATCGAACGCCAACTCGCCGACCTGCGCGAGTCGGTACCGTCGGCACTCGCCGCCGCCGTGGTGAGCGACGATGGCGCGCTAACTCCCGATGCCGGTGCCATGGATTCGCTCTCGCCGCAGACCACGCAGCTGCGCAGCCTGGTTGCTGCGGCGCGGACGACGGCCTCGGCGCTCGGCCTCGACAAGACGCGCTGCCTGATCCTCGACGGAACCGCGGGCGTGCTGATCGTGCGTCCGATCCAGACGGCGAAGCCGCGCCTGGTCGTGCTGCTGCTTGCCGATCCGCGCGACGTGACACGCGGCTTGAACGGCATGCACCGCCTTGCCGGCGAGATCGAGGCCCGGCTCACCAGCACCACGACCACCGCCGCGCCGGCGCTGGCCGCCTAGCACGTCATTCGATGCTCGCCGCCCGCAGGCGGTGATCGATGACGCCGCCCTTGTGGTCCGTGTAGCGGATCCGCACGGGCAAGCCGCACCAGCCGTTTGCGAACCACGCCTCGAGCCGATCCTGGTCGGCGTCGCCTTCGCGCTCGACACGGATCGATTCGACGTTGCCGATCGGCATGCGGAGCGTTTCCGCGCCGCGGCGCGTGAACTTGTCGGTCGAGACGCGGCGCGCGCCCGCGACCGGGATCTCGAATGACGGCGTCGCCGGGTTCAGGCGACTGAGATAGGTCAGCTGCAACAGCAGGCTGGCGCGATCCTGCAATCCGGGCTCGACCTGGCCGGGCGTATCGGCCGCCACGGAGAACGCAACCGTCCCGCCATTCCAGTCGAACCTGGTGGTCTGGGTTGCCCGATTGGTGCGGTCCTCGATGTATTCGTCCGGCCGCAGGCCCGCCGCTTCGATGGTGCCGCGCGACGTCTGGCGCGCGTGATAAAGCGCGACGGCGTCGGTGTTTACGTCGATCGAATAAGCGGTGCCGGTGCGCTGGAACAGCAACACGCTCTGGCCGGAGATCGAAAACGGACCACGGCTGGCCGTGACCGCGTACTCGAGCCGCAGCCTCGCCGGCCATTCTTTAGCAGGCCGGCACTCGGGAGGTGGTGTCTGCGCCTGTGCGCGCCCGGCGGACCAGGCAACACTCAAGCCGACCACGACCAGCACCGTCGCGACGCGGCGCGCGCTAGCCGCTCTCATCGGCGCTTTCGAGCAGGCTTTCCGTCACGTTGCCACGTCGATCGGTAAAGCGAAGACGAACCGGCAGGAATCGCCGCGAGGGCGCGAGCCAGACTTCGATGCGGTTCTCGGCCGGCCCTTCCTTGGGCCGATCGAGCTTGATGGTTTCGATCGGGCCGGCTTCGGTCTCGACGGTTTCGGGGCCGATGACGAGGAAGTTGTAGGTTTCCACATCGCCGGGGCCGGCGACATCCATCGAGACGATCGCGCCGGTCTGGAACGCGTTCGGTACCAGCTGCCCGAGCGCCATCAACTGGAACTGGAATGACAAGCGGTCCTGCATGCCCTCGCGCGCGGGACGCTGGAAATCGCGCGAGCTGAACGTGACGACGTGCTGGTTCCAGTCGAGGTTCGCTGCGAGCGGCGCGCGCGTGCCGGTCTTTTGCACGTAGCGCTCGGGCGCAAGCCCGAAGCGCCGGATAGCGCCAATCGACGAGATGTCGAGGAGCGGGATGCCGAACACCGTGCCACGCATGCGCGTCTCGTAGCGCTGCTTCTCCGTGTCGATGCGCCACTCGAGCTTCACCGTTCCCGTGACTGCCGAATAACGCGAGTCGTGCAGCTTGTAGACGTAGCTGCCCGAGGCGGGCAGTGCATCGCTCGCACCACCGAGTTCACTCATCTCGGCCGCGATGTCGGGGCCTTGCGCGGGTGCTTGGGGCTCGACCGGCTTGGCCTCGACGCGCGCCGGATCGGGTGCCGGCGTCGGCGGCGGCGCGATGTTTGCCGGCAGCATCAGCTGCCCCTCGCTTTCGCCGGGTGCTTCGGGCAACGGCGCGTCGGAGGGTGGTTGAGGCGCGGGTTCCGCCGCCGCGTTCGGTTCGACGGGCGCTGCAGGCGGCGGTGGTGGTGCGGGTCGCGGACGCGGACGGCGCGGTGCGACGCGCTTCGGCGGCGACGGTGGGGCCGGTGGCGCTTCGGCGATCAATGCCGCGTCGATCGTTCGCTCCTTGGGCTCGGTATCGAATGCCGGGATCACCAGCTGGTCGCGCATCATCGACAGTACGAACGCGTGCAGCACCAGCGACGCTGCGATCAGCAGCGTTGCGCGGCCGAGACCAAGGTGAGGTCGCGTTACGGTGGCGGTCGCAAAACCCATTGAATACACAACGGCGCATGACCGGATCCAGCCGACCTTAAGCCAGCGCGCCGGAAGGGAGGAATGGGCTGGATTGGCCTCGTAAACATACTGCCCTCCGGCCTGGGGAACGAGAATAGTCGATGAACGGTCGCTGAGATCTGCGGTGTTTGGCGGCCGTTCGCACGCGAGTCGATGGGCTTCGGCCGAGCCGCAGCGCGCCTTCAGCCGAGCGGCCGCCGGAAGCGTGTCTGGATCGAGTACCGTATTGGCTTATCGCGGGCCGAGGGCAGTCGAACAGCGCGTCGCTCCGCCTGGCGATCCGCAGGAGCAGTCGATGACGACCAAGCCGCCCGCGAGCGAGTTTCCGTTCGCGAGCAACATGCTCGAGAGTTTCGAGCTGATGAAGAAGGTCTGGGGAGCGGGCCTCGCGCAGGTACCGGGATTCCCCACGCCGGCCGCGATGGCGCAGTCGTTGCCGTCGATGATGGTGCCGACGCTCGATGTCGCGGAACTCGACAAGCGCATCACCGATCTGCGCGCGGTCGAACAGTGGCTGGCGCTCAATGCGAACATGCTGCGCGCTTCGATCCAGGCGCTCGAGGTCCAGCGCAACACGATCGCCACGCTCAAGACGCTCGGTGGAAGCATGTTCAACATGCCGCCGATCACCCAGCCCGCATCGACACCGGCTCAGCAAGCATCGGTCGGAACCCCGTCACCGACAGCCGCACCTTCGCCCGCGCCACGGCGCAATCGCCGCACGGCGCGCGAGACGCAAGCACCCAACTACGCGGAGATGCCGCTCAATCCCGCTGCGTGGTGGAGCACGCTGCAAGACCAGTTCACGCGCATCGCGACCGCAGCGGCGGGCGAACAGGGCGCATCGACGCCGACGGCTGCGAAGGACGCGAACAAGCCGGCGGCGCGCAAGCCACCCGCCAAACGTTCGGCCTGACTCGCATGCGCTTTCGCTACGCCCACGCGTCGCATCCCGATTGGTCGGTCGCGACCGAGGAATGTGCGCTGCTCCTGCAGCGCTACGCGGGCGACGAGCGCTATGTACGCAACGCGAACCTCGGCTTTCTCTATCTCACGGACGCGCTGGTCGATCATGCCGACCAAATTCTCGCGACCCTGAAGGCACGCACCGGCATTCCCAATTGGGTCGGCGCCAGCGGCGTCGGCGTCTGTGCGACCGGTGTCGAGTACTACGAAGAGCCGGCGATCGCGGTCATGCTCGCCAACTTCGCGCCCGGCACGTTCAACGTTTTCTCGGGCGCGCAGCGCCCGCCGACACTCGGCACACGGACCGACGCCGGCGCCGATGCGGCCTTCACGGCGCTGGTTCACGCGGATCCGCAGTCGCCCGACCTGCAGGAGCTGTTGGTCGACATGGGCAACAAGGTCGCGAGTGGTTATCTCTTCGGCGGTATCTCCAACGGCCGCGGCAGGCAGATTCAGATCGCCGATCGTGTGTTGAGCGGCGGCTTGTCGGGGGTCGTCTTCTCGTCGGACGTGCGGCTCGTGTCGCGGGTATCGCAAGGCATCCATCGCATGCCGCTCGCGACGCGGCACAAGGTCACTCGCTCCACCAACAACCTGATCGTCGAGCTCGACGGCCGGCGCGCGTTCGAAGTGCTGCTGGAAGACGCCGGCATCCGCGAGCGCCCGACGCTGCAGATATCCGCCAACGGCGGCGCGCGCGAGGATTTCACCAAGGTGCGCCAGCAACTCCAGGCGCTCGGGCGCCAGGGGCTGTTCGTCGGCATCGAACCGAAGAGCGGAGTCGGCTATCGCGAGCGCACCCCGCGCGAAGATTACGTGGTGCGCCATGTCGTGGCGCTCGATCCGTCGAAGGGCGTCGTTGCAGTCGCGGCGCAGATCGACGAAGGTCAGATGGTGAGTTTTTGCACCCGCGACGAACCCGCCGCGCGCAAGGACCTGATCCGCATCTGCGCGGAGATCCGCGATCACCTGCACGAACAGTCCGAAACCGACGGCGCGCCGGCCGAAGCCAGGGGCGCGGTCTACGTCTCGTGTCTCGGCCGGGCGAGCCACATGTTCGGCGAGTCGAACGAGGAACTGGGCCTGATCCAGCGCCAGCTCGGCGATCTGCCGCTGGTTGGCTTCTACGCGAACGGTGAGATCGGCGGGCAGAACCTGTACGGCTTTACCGGCGTGCTGACGGTCTTCTACTGAGTCGCGTGCGGCTCACATCACGTAGTTGAGGCCGAGCCGTCCGCCGTCGGGATAGACCGTCGTTCCGGTCAGGTACGACGCGTCATCGCTGGCGAGGAATACCGCGACGCGCGCCACTTCTTCCGGTTCGCCCAGGCGTCCGAGCGGCGTGCGCGACAGGATGCGCGTGCGCGCCGCTTCGTTGGTCAACACGGCGGTCTTGAGCATTTCAGTTGCGATCGAGCCGGGGCCGATGCCCATCACGCGGATGCCGCGCGGCGCCAGTGAAAGCGCCATCACCTTGGTGAGCTGGTTGATCCCGCCCTTGCTCACCGTGTAAGGAACCTGGTTGGCGATCGCGAGCACTGCGTTGACGCTCGACATGTTGACGATCACGCCGCGCGATCCGGACGCCGACGGGTTCTGGGACACCATCTGGCGCGCCGCAGCCTGGCCGCACAGGAACGCGCCGCGCAAGTTGACGCGCAATACGCGGTCGAAATCGTCGGCGGACAGATCGAGGAACTCGGCGGCATGCACGATGCCGGCGTTGTTGATCAGGATGTCCAGGCGCCCGAAGTGACCGAGCGCGAACTGCACGAGCCGGCGTGCGTCGTCCGCGTCGCCGACGTCGGCGCGGCAGAACAGCGCCGTCCCGCCCGCGGCAGCGATGTCCTTCACGAGCGCCGCGCCACCGACTTCATTGACGTCGGACACGACTACCTTGGCGCCCTCCTGCGCGAAGGCTCGTGCGGTGGCGGCGCCGATGCCCTGGGCGGCCCCCGTGACGATGGCCACCCGATCCGTGAACTTCATGCGACCTCCCGGCTGTCTTTGGCCGGATTGTCGGGGATTTCGCGCGCGCCCTGTCAATCCACGCCGTGCGCTGAGCGCCACTGCCCGACCGCCGGTGCGATCGCATCCAGCGCCCTGAACGTGCGCACGTGCGAGGGCGGGCGCCGATGCAGCACCGCGCAGGCCCCGCCCGCCCAGATCTCGACGCTTGGCGGCAACTTGGTACGCAACTCGTCCAAACCGTCGAGCACCGGATTGGGCGGCAGGGACGACGAAAAGGACAACGCGACGATGTCGCTCTTGTG
>Ga0335076_10007335_pt1 | contig 11093 bp, 9 predicted proteins | sample Lox_Sample_25_FD_206717 | JGI IMG/M metagenome (GOLD analysis project Ga0335076, IMG submission 206717) | Soil microbial communities from Loxahatchee National Wildlife Refuge, Florida, United States - Lox_Sample_2.5 | ecosystem: Environmental > Terrestrial > Soil > Wetlands | place: USA: Florida... | reverse complement strand
CCATAGAAGCGTATTCGCACTACGAATGTAAAGGGAATTGCGACTACTCTTCACTCGTGCAGCGAGCCGTGCTTTTCTGAACAGTGTGCTCGGAACGGTGCCGTACCGAGCCGTCCACGACACGAACCCATTTCCGGAAGGAGTCCCCAATGCGCATTGCCTCGTCCATCGCCGCGCTCGTGCTGCTCGTCGCCGCGGCGGGGTCCGCTCACGCCAAGTCGGCCGTGCAGGTGGATCCGAACGACTCGTTCATCCTGGTCAACAAGACCGTCGGCAGCGGCACGAACGCCGAGCAGTGGGTGCTGACCCTGAGCCTCGACGATCAGACGCTGATCGGCAACGTCTTCGAGGTGAACGGCGGCGCGCCGACGTTCTTCTTCTGCAACACGGATACGGCGGACGGCTTCGGCTTCGGCGAGCCCGAGGATCTCGAGGGCGCGACGATCGTCTTCTCCGATTGCGAGGTCGCGGGCGGCTGCACCGCGCTGCCGTGTGATCCCGACACGCAGTGGACGCCGCTCTCGACGCAGCCCGCGAACCTGCCGGGCGAGTTCTTCCTGCCCTGACGCTCAGCGGTAGAGCAGGATCGGCTCGCGCTCGTCGCGCCACGACGTCTCGTCGGGCGCGGCGAGCGCGTCGAGATCCGCCGGCGTCGCCGCCGGCTCGTCGACCCATTCGCGCAGGAGCGTGCTGCCGTTGATGACGTCGAACGCCATCCGGCCGCGCTCGTATTCGTAGGCGAAGTCGCGCCAGAGCGGGTAGTCGGGCCGGAGCCGCCGCAGCGCCTTCAGCGCGAGCGCGACGAGGCGCCACGGACGGAAGGCCTCGTGCGCGTAGGATGGATCGTCGACGTGGAGCTGAAGGCCGGCGCAGAGCGCGCCGGCGTGCTTGTGGAACGTCGGCTCGAACCAGCACTGGCGGATGCGGCAGCCCTGCATCCACTGCGGCGCGAGCGCGCGCATCTCGGCGACGAGTGCCGGCGGGTCGAGGTCGGGCGCGCCGAGTGCCTCGAGCGGCCGCGTGGTGCCGCGTGCCTCCGAGAGCGTCGTGCCCTCGATCATCACCGTGCCCGGATAGCAGCGCGCCATCGCGACGCCGGGCGCATTGGGGCTCGGATTCACCCAGCTGCGCTCGCCGAGCGGCCAGCCGAACCCGGGCGCGTCGGCCGGACGCCAGCCGTCCATCGCGACGATCTCGTGCTCGACGCTGAGCGCGAGCGTCCGCACGAACCAGCGCGCGAGCTCGCCGAGCGTGAGGCCGTGGCGCATCGGCAGCGGGCCCGCGCCGACGAAGCTCTCCCAGCCGTCGCGCAGCTTGAGGCCCTCGATCGGCCGGCCGATCGGATTCGGCCGGTCGAGCACCCAGACGGCCTTGCCGTGCACGGCGGCGGCCTCCAGCACGTAGCGCAGGGTCGTGACGAAGGTGTAGATGCGGCAGCCGACGTCCTGCAGGTCGACCAGCAGGACGTCGAACGTGTCCATCATCTGCGGCGTCGGGCTTCGTACCTGGCCGTAGAGGCTGAACACCGGGATGCCGTGGCGCGGATCGACGAAGTCCGCCGACTCGACCATGTTGTCCTGCTTGTCGCCGCGGAGCCCATGCTGCGGACCGAAGGCCGCGACGAGCGTGACGTCGCCGGTCGCCGCGAGCGCGTCGATCGAGTGCACGAGGTCGCCAGTCACCGAGGCCGGATGCGCGAGCAGCGCGATCCGGCGGCCGCGCAGCCGCCGCCGTAGCCCCGCGTCGTCGAGCAGGCGGTCGATCCCGAGCCTCACGCCGGGCCACCTTCGCACGGGTCGGCGGACGCTTCCAGACGAATCGCCCGCACGGCGGCGCGATGGAAATCGGGCGGCCCAGGCGCGTGATGCAGCGACCAATAGGAGAGGGCGCCCGCCGCATCCTCGACGACCGCGGTGAGCCCGAGCCGCGTCGGGGCGAGTGAGCGGTCGCGCACCAGCGGCGCGAGCACGAGGGTCGCCTCGAGCACGATCGCGTCGGCGGTGCGCGACACGCTCACCCGCGGCGGCTGCACGATCGCGGCGCCGGGCGCGCGCTCGCGGTAGGTGCGGAAGGCGTACGCCGCCCAGGCGCCGGACGGTGCGAGGTTGAGCTCGTGGTAGGCGTCGCCGTCATCGCGCCCGGCGAACGCCTCGAAGCAGGTATGCTGCCAGAGCCCATCGGTCGCCGCCGACGGCGCCGGCGGCGGCACGCGCAGCGCGGCGAGATCGCCGGCGAGCCGGAACACCAGGCGCAGCGCATCCGCCTCGAGCCGCGCTCCGGCCTCGACGCGAATACCGGGCGGCGCCGGCACGGCGGGGTGCGGAACGAGCGCGCGGAAGTCGGCGATCGGCACGCCGCTCAGTCCGGCCGCACGAGGCCCGAGAGCCCCGCGAAGAGGAGCGGGGTCAGCGTCCAGCCGGCGAGGATGTGGAGCCAGAGGTACCACAGCAGGAGCTTGCCGGGGACGACGCCGAGATCGAGGGAGCCGAGCCGCACGCGGTGCAGCGGATTCGGCCGCCAGTACTCGCCCTGGTGCAGCTCGACCACGGGCAGGAAGTTTTCGAGCGCGTACATGAGCGGATGGAAGGGCGGGTAGTGGGGCGGCGCGGCGCCCGAGTCGATGAAGACGTTGTAGGCGGCGCCATCGATCGGGGTCACGAGGCGCGCGCGATAGCCCCAGGCGAAGAGGATGCTGCCGAGCAGTACGAAGCCGCCGATCCACCAGAGGGCACGGAGGGGCCGGTAGCCGTAGCCGATCGTGAGCTCGAGTACGCGGTTCCACACGCGCTCGCCGGTACCGGCCAAGGGGTTCTGCCGCCGTGCTTGCTCCTTCGCGATCAGCACCTTGGTGGCGCCGACGTCGCGGCCGCTCTCGCGCAAGACGGTCGCGAGCTGGCGAAACGGCTGGGGGCGGTCGGCGTGCGGCTGGAGGTCGAGCCAGGCGAGGCGGCTCGGCGCGTCCATGGGGCCGCCGCTGAACTGCTGATAGACGAAGCCGTCGAGCGTGAGCTTGCCCGGCGCGGGCCAGCTCGCCTGCTCGTCCCACAGCGCCTCGGCCCTCGCGTTCTCGAGATCGAGCTGCATGCGGGGGCCATGCGCGATCTGCACCCAGTAGAGCGCGCCGCCGACGACCGTGCGCTCGGCGTTCAGGCCGGTGTCGTCGTCGCCGGTGAAGCGGACGTCGTGGAAGCTGAGCGACTGCCCGATGTGCGCGAGCCGCACATCGACCATGCCGTCGGCGGTGAAGCCGTCGTGGAAGACCGCGTCGCCCCCGATCGACGCCTCCACCGCGTTGACCGCCGTGCCGCCGCCACTCGCGACCGTGCTGCCGCTGCAGTCGAGGCTGCCGGCGACCTTGGCGCGGAAGAGGCTCACCGGGCCGTAGGTGCCGGCGAGCACCGCGAGATCGCCCGCGACCTCGGCGAGGTCGGCCGTGACCGGCCCCGCCGTGCTCGTCCGCAGTACGAAGTCTTGCGTGTGCGCGGAGCGCAGATCGACGCCGCCCGGCACGAACGATCGGACGATCGTGATCGGCTTCGAGACCTTCGTGTAGGACAGGTCGAGCACGCCGTCCAAGCGCGCGCCCGCGAAGCCGATGCCGCTCGGGTCGACGAGCGCGCTCGCGTCGGGGTCGGTGACGATCCAGCGCAGCAGCTCCGGACGGACGATGCGCTCCGGCCCCCAGTCGGCGCCCCGGCTGGCGTCGTTCGCCGGGCTCTCGGGGTTGGCGTCGGGGCCGACCCACACGAGGGCGCGGCCGGTGGCTCCGCGGACGAGCGCGGTCTCGGCGGCGCTGAACGTGCCGAAGCGGGCGTGCGCGAGCGCGGTGAGGCGCTCGACCGGCGCGTCGCCGTTCGCCGCCGGCGCGGCCGCCGGGAGCGCGAGCACGACCGCCAGCACCGCGGCGGTACCGACCGATCCCAGCATCCGTCCCTTCGATGCGCCCGCCACGCCGAGGTTGCGACGCATACCACTCGAGTCAGTCGGATGTCACGGGAGTCACGAGTCGTGACGGTCCGATCGGCCGGTTTGCGTTTTCGCCAGCCGCCCTCCTGGCGCGTCGCTTGCTCCGGAGACGACGAACGTGATCGCCGCGCACCGCGATCTGGCCGCCGCACTCCTTGCCAAGGTGTGGTCGGCTCCTCGGGACTGACGCGCGGGCAATCGCCCGCACCCGTGCTCAGCCGAGGCGTGCAGGTCCCTGCGGCACGCTCTGCCAGAACTCCGGATCGTGCCCGAACATGACGCGGGTGCCGCCGGCTTGCATCGCCCGGAAGCGCTCGAGCACGGCGAGCGTCGCGGCGCGGTCGGCGCGCACGCCCGGCAGGTGGAGCTGCTCGAGCGAGCGGCGCATGTAGCAGGCGTCGCCGCAGAGCAGGAACTCGCCCTGTGCGGTGCGGACGCGCAGCGATTGGTGGCCGGGCGTGTGGCCGTACGTCGGCAGGCAGACGACCGCGCCGTCGCCGAAGAGATCGTGCTCGCCGTCGAGCAGGCGCAGGCGCTGCCCGGTGTCGAAGTCGGGCTTGCGGTACGCCGGGTCGTCGTCCGGCAAGGCCATCGCGTGCTCCCACTCGCGGCGCTGCACGACGATCTCGGCGTTCCGCGCCTGCGCGTTGCCGCCCGAGTGGTCGTAGTGGAGGTGCGAGTTGACGACGTGGGTGATGTCGGCGGCGTCGATCTCGAGCGTCGCGAGTCGCGCCGCGATCTCCTCGCCGGGGCGGAAGTGGAACGTCGTGTAGCGCAAGCTCTCGGCGCCGGCATAGCCCGCCGGGTCGGTCTGCGTGCGCAGGTTCAGGCCGCTGTCGAAGAGGACGCGGCCGCGCGGGTGCACGATCAGATACGACGGGATCGGCACCGTGATCCGGCCGCGCGTGTCCTCGAGCAGGAACGCCTGCGGGATGGTGAGGAGGCCGCAGGTGTAGGCGTACAGCGCGACCGTCATCTCACCCGCTCGCCGACCCCGCGGTGCCGGCTGCGACCGGCGACGGCGCGCCGTCGCCCTGCGCACGCCGCAGCGCGACGAGCGACTGCGTACGGAACGCGTCGTCGCTCAGACCGAGGTCGAAGACGCCTTCCTCGAGCCAGGTGTGGCGGCCGGTCATGACGCTCGTCGCGACCCCGTTCTTCACCGTGTCGTCGTTGCTCCAGAGGTCATGGAAGAGCTTCCGCACCTTGCGCCGCGAGCTGCGGCAGAAGAGGTCGGCGAGCTCGACGGCCTGCGTCGCCTCGGGATGCCGCTGGTCGAGCATGGCGCGCGCGCGGCAGAGCGCCGCCGACATCGCGAAGAGCTCCATCACCACGTCGACCGCGCGGAAGAGGAAGCCCTGCTTGCGCTCCATCTTGGCCTGGTACACGGCCATGCCGTGGAAGCTCTCGCGGGCGAGCTTCCGGCAGCTGCGCTCGACGAATCGCAGGTGCGGCGCGAGCACGCCCCAGTCGGCGAACTGGAACGGCGCGTTGAGCCCCTTCCACCAGAGCGGCGGGTACCACTTGGCGTAGAAGCCGAGGATGCCGCCCAGCGCGCCGAGCTTCTCATTGGTTGCCTTCTTTGGATCGATCATCGCGCCCGCGACCTCGAGATGCTTGTCGACCGCCTCGCGCGCCATGAAGAGATGCATGATCTCGCTCGAGCCCTCGAAGATGAGGTTGATGCGGCAGTCGCGCATCATGCGCTCGACCGGGATCGGATGCTCGCCGCGGCCGCGCAGCGAGCTCTCGGTCTCGTAGCCGCGGCCGCCGCGGATCTGTAACGTCTTGTCGACGATCTCCCACGCCCGGACGGTGTTCCACTCCTTGGCGGCTGCCGCTTCCAGCCGGATGTCGTAGCCGCCACGGTCGGCCATCGCGCTCGCGAGCATCCACACCGAGTCCATCGCGAACGTCGTCGCCGCCATGTCGGCGATCAGGTGCGCGACCGCCTCGTGCTTCCAGATCGGCACGCCCCACTGCTGGCGTGCGTTCGACCAGCCGCGCACGATCTTCAGGCACTGCTTGGCGATGCCGGCGCACACGGCAGGCAGCGTGAGGCGTCCGGTGTTGAGCGTCGTGAGCGCGATGCGGAGGCCCTTGCCCTCCTCGCCCACGAGGTTCTCGCGCGGGACGCGCACGTCGCGGAAGCTGATGACGCCGTTCGCGAGCGCCTTCAGGCCCATGAAGTGGCAGCGGTACTCGACCTTCACGCCGGGCCAGTCCGTCTCGACGATGAAGGCGCTGATCTTCTTGGTCGATGGGTCGCGGGCCATCACCACGAGCAGCTCGGCGAGCGTGCCGTCGGTGCACCAGAGCTTCTCGCCGTTCAGCACGAAGACGTCGCCCTCGCGCTGTGCGGTCGTCGAGAGGCTCGCCGGATCGGAGCCGACGTGCGGCTCGGTGAGCGCGAAGGCCGAGATCGCGCCCTTCGCGCAGCGCGGCAAGTACTTCTTCTTCTGCTCCGGCGTGCCGAACAGCTTGAGCGGCTGCGGCACGCCGATCGATTGGTGCGCGGAGAGCAGCGCGCTCACGTTGTTGTCGGTGCTGCCGATCAGCTCCATGATCCGGCAGTACTCCGACACCGTGAAGCCGAGTCCGCCGTACTCCTTCGGGATCTTCATGCCGAAGGCGCCGAGCTTCCTGAGGCCCTCGATCACGTGCTCGGGGTACTCGCCGGTCTGGTCGATCGCGGCGCTGTCCACCTGGTCGTGGAGGAACGTCGAGAGGTCGCGGTGGAACGTCGCGAACTCCGGCCGCTCCGGCGGCTCGAGTGGGAACGGATGGACGAGCGGCAGCAGGAAGTTCCCGAGGAAGAGCTCCCGCAGAAAGGTCCGTCCCGCCCACTCGGTCTCGCGCGCCTGCTCCGCGACCTGCCGGGACTCCTGCTCCGTCGTGACCTGGGGTTTCAGCTCGCTCATGCGGCTACCCTCCTGACAAAGCGAACGCCGTGGTCGAACGTGGTCGTCGACTGTCTACCGCGAACGACGCGCGACCCGCCAGGCCCCGCGAATCGGCGCCGCCGAGGGTTGCCGCAGCCGCGCGGAAGGTCGCGGCGCGTTGACGCGGCGTGCTGGCCGGGCTATCCGCCCCTCGCCTTGGCCGCCGCCGTCCACATCGTGCCGTTCGCGCCGCAGCACCAGGGCGGCGTCGTCGCCGTGATCCTGCCGATCCAGTGCGACGAGTTCGGCATCCCGATCACGCTCGCCGACCAGTCCGATCTGGCGGACGTCCCCGGCTTCTACCGCCGCGGGGCCGGGGACTTCTGGGTGGCGGTCGCCGGCGACGAGGTCGTCGGGACGATCGCGCTCCTCGACATCGGCAACGGCCAGGCGGCGCTTCGCAAGATGTTCGTGAAGGCTTCCTTCCGCGGCGCAGAGCACGGCGTCGCGGGCCGTCTCCTCGACGTGCTGCTCCGGCACTGTCGTGGGCGCGGCATCCGCGAGGTCTACCTCGGGACGACCGCGAAGTTCCTCGCGGCCCACCGCTTCTACGAGAAGCGCGGCTTCGTCGCGATCGACCGGTCGGCGCTGCCGGCCGGTTTTCCGGTGATGGCGGTCGACACGCGGTTCTATCGGCTCGACGCGCCGGGCTCCGTATGATCGCCAGTTCATATTGCCAGCGATAGTGGCGCCTGAGTCTTGAATCCTGCGTCGTGAGCGGCGACTAGTGGTGAAGCAGTGCGGCGCCCGCCGGAGCTGCGGGCGAGGAGGCCGGCGTGATCCGCGCGCGACTCTGGGCTTTGGTCCTGATGGTGGCCTGTCTCTCGTGTGGGGACGGCGGCGGAAGCAAAGCGGGTGACCCCGCGTTGCCGCCGCCCGGCGATCCAGCCCGCGGACGCGCCGGCAACGTCCTCATCACGGACGGCCCCTTGGATATCGACGGCATCCACGACGAGATCTGGATCGGGTTCAACGGACAACAGCAATGGGCGGACTTTCTCGTCTTTCGCGAGCTGTCGTTGAAGGATGGTGGCGGCGGCTGGATCGGCGGCCACCTCGTCGCCGACCCGGACCATCATCTGGGATTCTACTTCGACCCGGACACGACCTTCACGGCCGAGAATACGGCCGAAACGAACCAGACCGGCATCGATCTGCTGAAGCGCAATCCCGCGCAGGCCGAGCAGTTACAGTCAGGTAGTTGGGTCGTGGGCGCGATCATCGTACGGATCGTTCCGGGTGGCGACTGAGCCGATGAGCAGAATCTGTCATTCGAGCGCTGCCGGCCGTTGGGTGTCGCCGCGGTGCGCACTGCAAATCGGTGCGCGTTGCGGACCGATGGAAGCGTTGGAATGGGACTCGTCCCGGTGACAGGTTTTGTCATTTTCGAGGAACCGCCGGCCTAGATCGTCGACTGCAAATCGGTGCGCGTTCGATCGGCGCGACATCCTCGGCCTGCCGCCGGCGCGGCGCGCGCTACTCGACGGTCCAGGTGTCGCCGCGGGTGAAGAGCTTGTCGAGGTCGGCGCCCTTGGTGGCTGCGGCGGCGAGCTGCGCGTTCACGCCCTCGTCGTAGGTCGGACGCGCGATCGCGTGGAAGACGCCGATCGGCGTCGGGAAGTCGGGCGGCTCCATGCGGGAGAGGAAGTAGGCGAGCGTCGGATCGTGCTCGTCGTGCACGAGGAGATCGCTCTCGCTCACGCCGTTTCCGAGCGTCACGACCTCGGGGCGCATACCCGAGCCGAGACGGATGCCCTTGTCGCGCTTGGCGCCGAAGACGAGCGGCTTGCCGTGCTCGAGGACGAGCTGGTTCTCCGCCTTCCGATCCTTGTCGGTCAGGCTCTCGAACGCGCCGTCGTTGAAGATGTTGCAGTTCTGGAGGATCTCGACGAACGACGTGCCGCGGTGCGCGTGGGCGCGGCGCAGGACTTCTTGCAGGTGCTTTGCCTCGACGTCGACGGAGCGCGCGACGAACGTCGCGTCGGCGCCGAGCGCCAGTGCCACCGGTGCGAACGGGTGATCGACCGAGCCGCCGGGCGTCGACTTCGTGACCTTGCCGACCTCCGACGTCGGCGAGTACTGCCCCTTGGTGAGGCCGTAGATGCGGTTGTTGAACATCAGGATGTTGAGATCGACGTTCCGCCGCAGCACGTGGATGAGATGGTTGCCGCCGATCGAGAGCGCGTCGCCGTCGCCGGTCACGACCCACACGGAGAGCTCCGGGCGCGTCGCCTTCAGGCCGGTTGCGATCGCCGGGGCGCGGCCGTGGATCGTGTGGAAGCCGTAGGTGTTGATGTAGTACGGAAAGCGGCTCGAGCAGCCGATGCCGGAGAGGAAGACGAAGCGCTCGCGCGGGATACCGAGCTCCGGCAGCACGCGTTGCACCTGCGCGAGGATGGCGTAATCGCCGCAACCGGGACACCAGCGGACGTCCTGATCGGACTCGAAGTCCTTGCGGCCGAGCTTGGCCGCGGCGGTGGCCGTCGTGCTCATGAGCGCTCCCCGAGCATCGCCCGCGCGCGCGTGACGATCTCCGACTGCTTGAACGGGCGTCCCTGGATCTTGCCGAGGCCGTGCGCGTCGACCAGGTACTCGGCGCGAACGAGCCGGACGAGCTGGCCGAGGTTCATCTCCGGCACGAGCACCTTGCGGTAGCGGCCGAGCACGACGCCGAGATCCGGCGGCAATGGATTGAGATATCGGAGGTGCGCGTGGGCCACGGAGGCGCCGCTCGCGTGCAGCTCCTTCACCGCGCCGGCGATCGCGCCGTAGGTGCTGCCCCAGCCGAGGATGAGCAGCTCGCCCTCCGCCGGGCCCGTCACCGCGGTCGGCGGAATCTCGGCGGCGATGCCGGCGATCTTCCGCGCCCGGACCCGCACCATGTGCTCGTGGTTCACCGGCGCGTAGCTGACGTTGCCGGTCACGTCCTCGCGCTCGAGGCCGCCGACGCGGTGCTCCAGGCCGGGCGTGCCGGGAATGACCCACGGGCGCGCCAGCGACTGCGGGTCGCGCATGTAGGGTTGATAGCCGGCCGGATCGGTGCGGAACGCGACCGGAATCGCCGGCAGATCGGCGGCGCGCGGCACGCGCCAGGGCTCGGCGCCGTTGGCGACGTAGCCGTCGGAGAGCAGGATGACGGGCGTCATGTAGCGGATGGCGATCCGCACCGCCTCGAACGCGGTCGCGAAGCAGTCCGCCGGCGTCGCGGCCGCGACGATCGGCAGCGGGCACTCGCCGTGCCGGCCGTACATCGCCATCAGGAGATCGGCCTGCTCGGTCTTGGTCGGCAGGCCGGTGGACGGGCCGCCGCGCTGGATGTCGGTGATCACGAGCGGCAGCTCGACCATGACCGCGAGGCCCATCGTCTCGGCCTTCAGGTTCATACCGGGGCCGCTCGTCGTGGTGATCGCGATCGCGCCGCCGAAGGCCGCGCCCAGCGCGGCGCCGATCGCGGCGATCTCGTCCTCGGCCTGGAAGGTGTAGACGCCGAACTGCTTGTAGGTCGAGAGCTCGTGCAGGACGTCGCTCGCCGGCGTGATCGGGTAGCTGCCGAGGAAGAGCGGGCGGCCCGCGCGCTGCGCCGCCGCGACGAAGCCGAGCGCCGTCGCCGTGTTGCCGGTGATGTTGCGATACGTGCCGGGCGCGATCTGCGCCGGCTGCACCTCGTACGAGGTGTGGAAGAGCTCCGTCGTGTCGCCGAAGTTGTAGCCCGCCTTCAGGACGCGCGCGTTGGCGTCCGCCAGCGCCGGCGTCTTCGCGAACTTCTGCGCGATCCACTCGAGCGTCGGCTCGATCGGCCGGTGGAAGAGCCACGACGTCAGGCCGAGCGCGAAGAAGTTCTTGCAGCGCAGGACGGCCTTGTTCGACAGGCCCGAGTCGACCAGCGCGTTCATCGTGAGCTTGGTGATGTCGACCTCGAACAGCTGGAAGCGCGCGAGCGTGCCGTCGTGCAGCGGGTTCTCGCGGTACTCGGCCTTCTTGAGGTTGGCGTCGGTGAAGGTCTCGCGATCGACGATCAGCATGCCGTTCGCCTTCAGGTCGTCGACGTTGACCTTGAGGGCCGCCGGATTCATCGCGACCAGCACGTCGCAGACGTCGCCCGGGGTGAAGACCTCGTGCGAGGAGAAGTTGAGCTGGAAGCCGCTCACGCCGGCGAGCGTGCCGGCGGGGGCGCGGATCTCGGCG
>Ga0335076_10007333_pt1 | contig 11095 bp, 6 predicted proteins | sample Lox_Sample_25_FD_206717 | JGI IMG/M metagenome (GOLD analysis project Ga0335076, IMG submission 206717) | Soil microbial communities from Loxahatchee National Wildlife Refuge, Florida, United States - Lox_Sample_2.5 | ecosystem: Environmental > Terrestrial > Soil > Wetlands | place: USA: Florida... | reverse complement strand
GCCGTGATCCTGCTCGTCACCGTATGGTTCGCCAATCTCGCCGAGGCGCTCGCCGAGGGCCGTGGCAAGGCGCAGGCCGCCTCGCTGCGGCGCACCAAGACCGAGCTGACGGCGCGCCGGCTGCTCGCTTCGGGCGACACCGAGCAGGTGCCCGCGACCCGATTGGCACGCGACGACATGATCCGGATCGAGCGCGGCGAGGTGATCCCGGCCGACGGCGAGGTCGCCGAGGGCGTCGCCTATGTCGACGAGTCGGCGATCACGGGCGAGTCCGCTCCGGTGATGAAGGAGCCGAACTCCGATATGTTCTCGTCGGTCACGGCGGGGACCTTGCTGATCTCCGATCACCTGGTGGTGCGCGTCACCGCCGATCCGGGCAAGAGCTTCCTCGACCGCATGATCCACCTGGTCGAGGGTGCCAAACGCCAGAAGAGCCCGAACGAGATCGCGCTGACCGTCCTGCTCGCGATCCTGACCCTGATCTTCCTGGTGGTGGTGTCGACGATGGCGCCGGTGGCCGCCTATCTCGAGGCGCGCATCAACGTCGCCGATCTGATCGCGCTGCTGGTCGCGCTGATCCCGACCACGATCGGGGCGCTGTTGTCGGCGATCGGCATCGCCGGCATCGACCGCACGGTACGCTTCAACGTGCTCGCCATGTCGGGCAAGGCGGTCGAGGCCGTCGGCGACGTCCACACCCTGCTGCTCGACAAGACCGGCACGATCACGATGGGCAATCGCCAGGCGACCGCGTTCGTGGCGCTCGCGGGCAGCAACGCGGGCGCGCTGGTGCAGGCCGCGTATCTGGCGTCGCTGTTCGACACCACGCCCGAGGGCCGCTCGATCGTGGCGTTCGCGGAGAAGCTCGGGGGCCGCCACGAGATCCTGCCCGAAGGCGCGCGGCCGCTCGAGTTCTCGGCCGAGACCCGCATGAGCGGCGTCGACCTGCCCGACGGCCGGGTCGTGCGCAAGGGCGCGGTCAGCGCGATCGTCCGGCACGTCGCCGCCGCCTACGGCACGGCGCCGCCGCCCGATCTCGAGCGCGCGGCCACCAGCGTCGCCGAGAAGGGGGCAACCCCGCTCGCGGTCTCGGTCGACGGCGCCGTCCTCGGCGTGCTCGCGTTGTCGGACGTACCGAAGCCCGGCATCCGCGACCGCATCCTGCAACTGCGCCAGGTCGGCATTCGCAGCATCATGGTCACGGGCGACAACCCGGTCACCGCACGCGCGATCGCCGCCGAGGCCGGGGTCGACGACTTCATCGCCGAGGCCAAGCCCGAGGACAAGCTGCGCCTGATCCTGCGCGAGCAGGCCGCCGGCCGCATGGTCGCGATGGCGGGCGACGGCACCAACGACGCGCCGGCGCTCGCCCAGGCGGATGTCGGGCTGGCGATGCACTCGGGCACCATGCCGGCCAAGGAGGCCGCCAACCTGATCGACCTCGACAGCGACCCGACCAAGCTGATCGACCTGGTCGGCATCGGCAAGCAGATGCTGATCACGCGCGGCGCGTTGACCACCTTCTCGATCGCCAACGACGTCGCCAAGTATTTCGCGATCATCCCGGCTATGTTCATCGGCGCGCTGCCGGGGCTGTCGGCGATGAACATCATGGCGCTGGCGACGCCACAGAGCGCGGTGCTGTCGGCGCTGATCTTCAACGCGATGATCATCCCGATGCTGATCCCGCTGGCGCTGCGCGGCGTGCGTTTCCGGCCGGTCAGCGCCGAGCAAACCTTCTATCGCAACCTGTTGATCTACGGCCTGGGCGGGTTGGTGGCACCGTTCGTCGGCATCAAGGCGATCGACCTGCTGGTCGCCATGACCCTCTGAGGAGCCTGCCAATGCTCGAGATCCTGATCGCCGGCCTGCGCGCCACGCTCGCCACCTGCCTGCTGTGCGGCGTGCTCTACCCGTTGGCGCTCACCGGTCTCGGCCAGGTCCTGCTGCCGTTCCAGGCCAACGGCAGTCTGGTGCGCGCGCCCGACGGCACGGTCGTCGGCTCGACGCTGATCGGCCAGCGCTGGGAGGGGCCGGAATGGTTCCGGGGCCGTCCCTCGGCGACCACGGCGCGCGACCCCGCCGACCCGAACCGGACGGTCGCCGCGCCCTACAACGCGGCGGCGTCAGGCGGGTCGAACCTCGGCCCGACCAACAAGGCGCTGCGCGATCGATTGTCGGGCGACCGCCGGGCGCTCGAGGCAACCCAGCCCGAGCTGGTCGGCCAGGCGCTCCCGGCCGACATGCTGACCACCTCGGCCTCCGGCCTCGATCCCGACATCAGCCCGGCCAACGCGGCGCTGCAGGCGGCGCGCGTCGCGCAGGCGCGCGGCGTCTCGACCGAGCGGATCGCCGCGCTGATCGCGCAGCAGGTCAGCCGCCGCGACCTCGGCGTGTTCGGCGAGCCGCGCGTCAACGTGCTCGCCCTCAATCTGGCGCTGCAGCAGGCCTTTCCGGTAACCTCGCCCGGCGCCGCCCGCCGCATGCCGTGATGGCGCGCGCGCACCCCGGCCGGAGCGCCAAGTGACGAACCGATTGATCACGCGGCTGCGCAGCGCGGCCTACGCGATGCGTGGCGGCTTCCTGGTGCGACCGCTGGTGATCTGCCTCGCCCTCGGTCTCGCCGGTGCCGTGCTGTCCTCGCTCGAGGAGGCCTTGCCGGACCTGGCCGCCTGGGTGCCCACCACGCTGTTCCCGTCCCGCGCCGATCCCCAGGTCGCCCAGGTCGTGCTGGCGGCGATCGCGGGATCGATCATGACCGTGGTGTCGATCGTCTTCGCCATGCTGCTGATGACCTTGACGCTGGCGTCGATGCAGTTCTCGCCGCGCATCCTCGTCAGCTTCGTCAAGGATCGCGTGACCCAGTGGACCTTGGGCGTCTTCCTCGGCACCTTTGCCTATTGCGTTGCCGCGTTGCCCGCGGCGCGCTTCCTGCCGCACCCGTTCGCGCCGGTGGTCGCGGTCACCGGCGCCATGCTGCTTGCCCTGATCTGCGTCGTCTGGCTGATCTTCTTCATCCAACACATCTCACAGGCTATCGGCGTCAATCACATCGTCGACCGGATTGCCCGTGAGACCGAGAGCGTGATCGACGACATCATGCCCGACCCGCAGAGTTATCTCTACGATTCGGTCGGGGTGCCGTTCGACTCCGATGAGCAAGAGGCGACGGTCGCGAACGCGATCTCGGGCTACATCCGTTACGTCGATACCGAGCAGCTGCTTCGGCTCGCCAAGACGCTCAAGCTGCGGGCGCGCATGCTGCGTCGCGTCGGGCAGTTCGTGCCGGCGGGCGTGCCGCTGCTCGCGGTCGCCCCGGCGAAGCGGCTCGACACCCAGGGTGCCGATGCACTGCGCGCGGCGTTCGACATCGGGCCGGCGCGGACCCTGCAGCAGGACGTCGAGTTCGGCGTGATCCAGATCGTCGACGTCGCCCTCAAGGCGATCTCGCCCGCGGTCAACGATCCGAGCACGGCGATCACCTGCATCGACCAGCTGACGCGGATCCTGATCCGGTTCGCCGGCCGCAAGCCTCCAGTGTCGCTGATCTGCGATCCGCCCCACATCGTCCGGGTGATCGTTCCGTGGCTCGACATGGCGGGCCTGCTCGACACGGCGTTCGAGCAGATCCGCCACTACGCGAGCGCCGACGCCGCCGTGAGCCTGCGGCTGCTGCGCGCGCTCGACGACATTGCGGCGACCTGCGTCGATGCGCGCCTCATCGAGCCGCTGGTCGCGCGGGGCCGGCGCATCGCGGCGGGTTGCGCAGCCCACCTGGATCCGGATCGGCGCGCGCTGCTCGACCAGCGGCTGAGCGCGCTCGAGGCGCGCCTGGCGCCGCACCCGGCCGCCCCTGGCGCGCCGGCGCATGCGGCCGGTGGCGCGCCGGCAGCTCAGTCGAGCGCGTTGAGGCGGTAGCCGACGCCAGGCTCGGTCAAGAGCAGCTGCGGCCGGGTCGGATCGTCCTCGATCTTGGAGCGCAGCATGCGGACGTAGCTGCGCAGGTAGTCGTTGTCCTCGACATGCGCGGGACCCCAGATCTCGCGCAGCAACTGGCGGTGGGTCATCACCTTTCCGGCATGCGTGATCAGGAGGCGCAGCAGGTCGTATTCCTTGGGCGTCAGGTGGATGCGCTCCTGGCGTCGGGTGACGATGCGGCGCACCAGGTCGACCTCCAGGTCCTTCAGCTTGAAGACCGGTCGCTCGCCCTGCTCGAGCAGGCGATGGCGCAGCGCCGCGCGCACGCGCGCCAGCAATTCCTCGGTGCCGAACGGCTTGGTGACATAGTCGCTGGCGCCGAGGTCGAGCGCCTGCACCTTGCCGCGCTCGTCGTCGCGCACCGACAGCACGACGATCGGCGTCTCGGCCGACTGGCGGATCTCGCGGATCAGGTCGATGCCGTCGCGGTCGGGCAGGCCGAGGTCGAGCACGATCAGGTCGGGCTTCTCATCGGCGATCTGGCGCAGCGCCCCCGCGCCGTCCTCGGCCTCGACCACGCGGTAGCCTTGCGCCGCCAGGCTGGTGCGCAGGAACCGCCGGATCGGCGGCTCGTCATCGACGATCAGGACTGTCGGCTGCGAGCTCATGGATCGCCTGTGGTTCGACGGTGGGTGGCCTCGCCGGATCGGCGCGCTGCGCCGGCACCGGCATCGTGATCGTGATGACCGCGCCACGCCGGTCGGCGCGGTTTGCCGCGACGATGCGGCCGCCGAGCGCCTCGACGAAGCCGCGGCAGATCGCCAGCCCCAGCCCGGTGCCGGCGCGCTGCCGGTCGGCGGCGTGGACGCGGTAGAACTTGTCGAAGATGCGCTCGAGGTCGGTCGGCGGGATGCCCTCGCCCTCGTCGCTGATATTGATCACGAGCTGGTCGCCGTCGCGCCGCGCGTGCAGCGTCACCTGGCTGCCCGCGGGCGCGTACTTGGCGGCGTTGTCGAGCAGGTTGACCAGCACCTGCTCGAACAGCACGAAGTCGAGTTCGAGCGCCGGCAGGTCGGCCGGCAGGTCGACCTCGACATGGTGGCGCGCCAGCACCTTGGCGCTGCGCTGGAGCGCGGTGCCGACGATGTCGGCGAGGTCGATCAGGCTGCGCTTGGGCTCGAGCGCGCCGGACTCCAGCCGGGTCATATCGAGCAAATTGCCGACGAAGCGGTTGAGCCGCTCGGCCTCGTCCTGGATGGTCGCCATCAGCTCGTCGCGTGTACCCTCGTCATAGGCGCCGCCGTAGGAGCGCAGGCTCGTGATCGAGCCGAGGATCGAGGCGAGCGGCGTGCGCAGGTCGTGCGAGATCGAGGTCAGCAGCGCCGAGCGCAGCCGCTCGGTCTCGGCCATCAGGCGTGCCTCGTCGATGTCCTCGGCCAGCCGGACACGCTCGAGTGCGATCGCGGTCTGGTCGGCCAGCGCATCGAGCAGCCGGCGCTCGTCCGGGGTCAGCAGCGGCCCCGGCTGATCGCGGTCGATGCCGAGCACGCCGACCGTGCCGCGTCCGGTGCGCAGCGGCAGGAACAGCCGCTTGGTCCCGGGCAGCGTGTCGGAGCCGCGCCCGGCGGCGTGCGTGTGGATCCAGGTCCAGCGCGCTGCCGCCAGGTCGGCGTCGTCGATCTCGTCCTCGGGCGGATAGGCGGCGCGCAGGGCGAGCGTCTCGGCATCAGGCAGCAGCACGACCGCGCGCACCTTCAGCATCGCAGCGATCTGGTAGGTGGTCGCCCACAGGAGGTCGTCGAGCTTGGCGATGCCGGCGAGCTTGCGGCTGAACGTGTAGAGCTCGGCGGTGATGCGCGCGCGCTCGGCGGCGGTCTTGACCTGGTTGCGCGTATGCGCCGCCAGGTTGCTGACCAGCACGGCGACGATCAGGAACGCGATCAACGCGATCACGTTGGCGGGATCGGCGATCGTGAAGGTGTAGATCGGCGGCAGGAAGAAGAAGTTGTAGGCCAGGACACTGAGACCACTGGCGAACAGGGACGGTCCGAGCCCGTGGGAGATCGCGCTCAGCAGCACCGCGGCCAGGAAGACCAGCGACAGGTTCGGCACGGTGATGACCTGGTCGATCAGCTCGGCGATGCCGAGCGCCAGCGCCACCATCACGGCGCTGTAGACATAGGGGCCGGGGCGCAGGGCCTGTGCCGGCGCCGCGGGCGCCGTCTTGGGCTCCGCCGAGGCCTCGAGGTTCTTGCTGGCGAGCACGTGTACGCTGATGTTGCCGGCGCGGTTGACCAGGTCGCGCACCACCGAGCCGTGCAGCAGCTCGAACCAGCGCGAGCGCGGCGACTTGCCGATGATGATCTGGGTGATGTTGTTGGCCGCGGCATAGGCGAGCAGTTCGTCGCCGATGCGGCGGCCCGGAAGCGTGATCGTCTCGCCGCCCAGCCGCTCGGCCAGCCGCAGCGCCTCGGCGACGCGGTCGCGCTCGACCTCGGTCAGGCGATGGTGGCGCGCCGACTCGATGTAGATCGCCGTCCACTTGGCGTGCAGCCGGTCGGCGGCGCGGCGCGCGTAGCGGATCAGCGCGGCCACCGTCGGGCTGTCGCTGACGCACACCAGCAGGCGCTCGCCGGCCGCCCACGGCCCGCGGATCGCGTGCGCCTGCATGTAGTTGAGCATCTGCTCGTCGACCCGCTGGGCGGTGCGACGCAGCGCCAGCTCGCGCAGCGCGGTCAGGTTTCCGGTCTGGAAGTAGTGGCGGGTCGCGCGCTCGGCCTGGTCGCGGACGTAGACCTTGCCTTCCTTCAGGCGCTGGATCAGGTCCTCGGGCGTCAGGTCGACCAGCTCGATCTCGTGCGCGGCGTCGAGCACGCTGTCGGGCACGGTCTCGCGCACCCGAATGCGCGTGATCTGCGCGACCACGTCGTTCAGGCTCTCGACGTGCTGGACGTTGAGCGTGGTGTAGACGTCGATGCCGGCGACCAGCAGCTCCTGGACGTCGAGATAGCGCTTGGGATGGCGACTGCCCGGCGCGTTCGTGTGCGCGAGCTCGTCGACCAGCACCAGCTGGGGCCGGCGCGCCAGGATGGCGTCGAGGTCCATCTCCTCGAGGACGCGGCCCTTGTACTCGATGCTCCGGCGCGGGATCGCCTCGAGGTCCTCGAGCAGCGCGCGGGTCTCCGGGCGGTTGTGGGTCTCGACCACGCCGACCACGACGTCGACGCCCTCGCGGCGCTTGGCGTGCGCGGTCTGCAGCATCTCGTAGGTCTTGCCGACGCCCGGCGCGGCGCCCAGGAAGATCTTCAGGCGGCCGCGCCCGGCCTCTTGCGCGGCTGCGAGGAGCGCTTCAGGAGACGGGCGGGCGTTGCGGTCGAAGGGCTCGGGGGCCGCCATGGCCCCAGTCTACTACAGGTTTATCGGCTCGGCAGGGAATCGAGCGCGAGATTGAGCGCCAGCACGTTGACGTGAGGCTCGCCGATGATCCCGAACAGCCGCCCCTGAGTCGCGTCGGCGACCAGGCGCTGGACCTCGGCGACGGGCAGGCGGCGCGCGCTCGCCACCCGCGCGACCTGCAACGCGGCGGCCGCCGGCGTGATGTCGGGATCGAGGCCGCTGCCCGACGTCGTCACCAGGTCGACGGGGATCGGCGTGCCGGCCGGCAGCCCGAGCTTCTCGACATCCTCCTTGACGCGATCGACCAGCGCCTTGCTGGTCGGGCCGAGGTTCGAGCCCGAGGAGTTGGCGGCGTTGTAGGGCGCCGCGACGGTCTTCGTGGCGTCGTTGGGATCGGTGTCGGTGGTGGCCGACGGCCGGCCGTGGAAGTATTTGTCCGCGGCGAAGCTCTGGCCGATCAGCGCCGAGCCGACGACCGTGCCGCCGCGCTCGATCAGGCTGCCGTGCGCCTGGTAGGGGAACACGGTCTCGGCGATCCCGGTCATCGCCAGCGGATAGATCAGCCCGGTGAGGACCGTCATGACCACGGTCATCACGATGGCGGGACGGATGTGCTGCAGCATGTCGAGGGTCCCTTCAGGCCAGGCCGACCACGTTGACCAGCATGTCGATCAGCTTGATGCCGATGAACGGCACGATGATGCCGCCGATGCCGTAGATCAGCAGGTTGCGCGCCAGCACGCGCGAGGCGGTGCGGGGCTTGTACTGCACGCCGCGCAGCGCCAGCGGAATCAGCGCGATGATGACCAGCGCGTTGAAGATGATCGCCGACAGGATGGCGCTCTGGGGCGTGGCGAGGTGCATCACGTTGAGCACGCCGAGCTGCGGATAGAACGCCAGGAACATCGCCGGGATGATGGCGAAGTATTTGGCGACGTCATTGGCGATCGAGAAGGTGGTCAGCGCGCCGCGGGTCATCAGGAGCTGTTTGCCGATCGCGACGATCTCGATCAGCTTGGTCGGGTCGCTGTCGAGATCGACCATGTTGCCGGCCTCGCGTGCCGCCATCGTGCCGGTCTGCATGGCGACGCCGACGTCGGCCTGGGCGAGCGCCGGCGCGTCGTTGGTGCCGTCGCCGCACATCGCCACCAGCTTGCCCTTGGCCTGCTCGTCGCGGATCAGCGCGAGCTTGGCCTCCGGCGTCGCCTGGGCGAGGAAGTCGTCGACCCCGGCCTCGGCGGCGATCGCCGCCGCCGTCAGCGGGTTGTCGCCGGTGATCATGACGGTGCGGATGCCCATCTCTCGTAATTCCGCAAATCTTTCGCGGATGCCGCCCTTGACGACGTCCTTGAGGTGGATCACGCCGAGCAGCCGGCCGTCCTGGGCGACCGCGAGCGGCGTGCCGCCCGACTTCGCGATGCGCTCGACTGCGCGGTCGAGCTCGGGCGGCGCCGCCAGACGCGGGTTGTGGTTGATCTGGCGCACGTAGTCGAGGATGGCGTCGACCGCGCCCTTGCGGATCGCGCTGGCCTGGGCGGCCTCGACCATGGTGTTGCCGACCGGGCGGCCGGACGGCGCGCCAGCGAGGTCGATGCCGCTCATGCGCGTCTGCGCCGAGAACGGCACGAAGGTGGCGTTGAGCGGCGCCATCTCGCGGCCGCGGATGCCGTACTTCTCCTTGGCGAGCACGACCACCGAGCGGCCCTCGGGCGTCTCGTCGCTCAACGAGGCGAGCTGCGCGGCATCCGCGAGCTCGCGCTCGCCGACCCCGGGCAGCGCGATGAACTCGCTGGCGACCCGGTTGCCGAGGGTGATCGTGCCGGTCTTGTCGAGCAGCAGCGTGTCGACGTCGCCGGCCGCCTCGACGGCGCGCCCCGACATCGCCAGCACGTTGAACTTGACCAGCCGGTCCATGCCCGCGATGCCGATCGCCGAGAGCAGCGCGCCGATCGTGGTCGGGATCAGGGTGACGAACAGCGCGATCAGGACCACCACCGAGATCGCGCCGCCGGCGTAGGTGGCGAAGCTCGGGATCGTCACGGTCGCGAACACGAAGATGATCGTCATGCCGGCGAGCAGGATGTTGAGTGCGATCTCGTTCGGGGTCTTCTGGCGCTCGGCGCCCTCGACCAGCGCGATCATGCGATCGAGGAAGGTCGAGCCCTGGGCCGCCGTGATCCTGACCTTGATCCAGTCGGACAGCACGCGCGTGCCGCCGGTCACCGCCGAGCGGTCGCCGCCGCTCTCGCGGATCACCGGCGCCGACTCGCCCGTGATCGCCGATTCATCGACCGAAGCAATCCCTTCGACGATCTCGCCGTCGCTCGGGATCAGGTCGCCGGCCTCGACCAGCACCAGGTCGCCCGGCTTGAGGTCGAACGGCGACACCGGCTCGGTCTTGCGGCCCTGCGGATCGATCAGCCGCTTGGCGACCGTCTCCGAGCGCGTGCGCCGCAGGCTGGCCGCCTGGGCCTTGCCGCGGCCCTCGGCGACCGCCTCGGCGAAGTTGGCGAACAGCACGGTGATCCACAGCCACGCGGTGATCTGGCCGGAGAAGCCGGCGCTCTCGAACATGCCGCCGCCGGCCGTGACGAGGTCGCGCACGAACAGGATGGTGGTCACCGCCGCCACCACCTCGACCACGAACATGACCGGATTCTTCGCCAGCGTGCGCGGATCGAGCTTGCGGAAGCTGTCCCAGAAGGCCGGGACCAGGATCGACGGGTCGGTGAGCGAGAGGTGGTGGGCGCGTTGGATCGACATGGCTGCAACCGTCCGATCAATAGAGAGTGCCGCGGGCGAGCGCGAGATGCTCGACGATCGGGCCCAGCGCCAGCGCGGGGAAGAACGTGAGGCCGCCGACGATCAGGATCACGCCGACCAGCAGCAGCACGAACAGGGGGCCGTGGGTCGGGAACGTGCCGAGCGAGGCCGGCACGCTCTTCTTGGCGGCCAGCGAGCCGGCGACCGCGACCATCGGCACGATCATGAGGAAGCGGCCGGCGAGCATGTCGAGGCCGATCGTCAGGTTGTAGAACGGCGTGTTGCCCGACAGGCCGGCGAACGCGCTGCCGTTGTTGGCGGCGCCCGACACGAAGGCGTAGAGCATCTCGCTGAAGCCGTGCGGGCCGCTGTTCGCCGGCCCGGCCAGGCCGGCGGGCACCACCGCGGCGAGCGCGGTCATGCCGAGCATGAAGAGCGGCAGCACCAGGATGGCCAGCATGGTCATCTTGACCTCCTTGGCCTCGATCTTCTTGCCGACATATTCAGGGGTACGGCCAACCATGAGCCCGGCGACGAAGATCGTGACGATCACGAACAGCAGCATGCCGTAGAGCCCGGCGCCGACGCCGCCGACGATGATCTCGCCGAGCTGCATGTTGATCAGCGGGATCATGCCGCCGAGCGGCATGAAGCTGTCGTGCATCGAGTTGACCGCGCCGCACGAGGCGTCCGTCGTGACGGTGGCGAACAGCGCGGAGTTGGCGATGCCGAAGCGCACCTCCTTGCCCTCCATGTTGCCGCCGCTCGGATCGAGCCCGAGCGCGGTCAACACGGGATTGCCGCCGGCCTCCGCCGAGTAGGCGACCGCGACGCCGGCCAGGAACAGGATCCCCATCGCGGCCAGGATCGCCCAGCCCTGGCGCTGGTCGCCGACCATGCGGCCGAACACGTTGGTCAAGCCCGCGCCGAGCACGAAGATCAGCACCATCTGGACCAGGTTCGACAGCGCGGTCGGGTTCTCGTAGGGATGCGTGGCATTGGAGTTGAAGAATCCGCC
>Ga0335076_10007332_pt1 | contig 11096 bp, 9 predicted proteins | sample Lox_Sample_25_FD_206717 | JGI IMG/M metagenome (GOLD analysis project Ga0335076, IMG submission 206717) | Soil microbial communities from Loxahatchee National Wildlife Refuge, Florida, United States - Lox_Sample_2.5 | ecosystem: Environmental > Terrestrial > Soil > Wetlands | place: USA: Florida... | reverse complement strand
CAGGGAATCCACCGTGGCCGACATAATCGGGAATCCGTTCAGCAGCAGATCAAGCTGACGTGGATACTTGTGACCGTGAAAATCGAAGTAATTACGATAGCGTTCTCGGCGGGCTTCGTTCTGCCACTCATACCACGCGTCGCTCAGAATTTCGTGCGATAGAGGGTCAATGGTGATCTCGTGGGCATGCGACTTCGAACTGTTGTAGGTAACCTTCAGGCAGATTAGCTTGATACCATTTTCGACGCACTCTCGCCTCTTCGCGGCTATCAGCGGTCCCGAATTTTCCGGGAAGTCCAGCAAACGAATAAGATCGCGAATCGAAACCGGAGTAAAAGGTACAGTGCGCGTCGTGTAGAGCTCGTCGCCGCGCCGAATATCTATCTGCTTAAAGTCACCCATCACGATTCTGCGCCACCAGCGATCCTTCGCTGCCCACTGGAGGATTAGATTGCCTCGGGCCGGGATATTAAGCTGCGCGACAAAATCGACGTCAAGCTCGAAAGGACTCGTTTGGTCGTAAGTGAGGCTTGTCTGTTGCTTTGCGGCGACCAGCAGCTGCTGTGCCGCAGGATCGACCCCGGCGAAACAGACCGAGACACCGGCAACCAAAAGAACGAGAGAGCAAGGCCAACTCCGCATGAAGTTGATGATACCGCCATGAAGAATTCACTAGTACATAGTAAAGAAGTGCCATTTGCCGACTCTTCGATGTATGAAATTATTCATCCCAAATGGATTTTTTCTTTTACGCGCTGGTCTGGGCTGCCCTGGCAATTCTGGTCGGGGAATATGCCAAGCGCAGGCGAAGAGACGCGCGAACTTGGGCCGCGCTCGCATTCCTTATATCCCCGCTGCTCGCATTTCTGCTCTTGATGGCCGTTGAACGCGCATCCGAGTCCCATCGCACGCTTACCGAAGACGGGTAAACTTGAAGTCAACGATTGTAGTCGCCTGAATACAATTCGACTTCCGAATCGCCGCTCGTAGCGAAGCAGAGTGGCGTATTCGCCGTAGAATCCGTGCATGAATATTAAAAGATAAAATATTGAAAGAGGAACTCGCATGTATGCTGCGGTTCTGCACACGATCGGAACAGTCCCTCGATACCAAGAATTCCCCGAACCAGTCATTGAGAATAAAGACGTTGAAGCGATCGTGCATGTTCACGCCGCATCGCTGAAGCCGGTTGATAAGCAAATCGCAAGCGGATCGCATTACGCAAGCCGGCGCGGGCTACCCTGCGTCTGCGGCTCGGATGGCATGGGGCATCTGGATGACGGACAACGAGTTTTCTTCGGCGGACCTCGACCACCCAACGGCGCCATGGCACAGCGTACAGTTGTGCCACGCGCATTTACTTTTCCGGTACCGGAAAATGTGGACGATGAAACTGCCGCAGCTTTACCCAACCCTGGTGTTTCGGCCTGGCTTTCGCTAGCCCACCGGGCAAAGCTGGTACGCGGTGAAAACGTCCTGATCCTTGGGGCGACGGGCGTAACTGGCAAGCTGGCGGTAAAGATCGCGAAGCTTCTCGGCGCGGCGCGGGTGGTTGCCGCGGGCCGCAACCCACAAGCACTGAGTGGGCTTCATGCTCTGGGCGCGGATGCGACGATTTCGCTCGCCTCGCCTGCGGCTGAACTGACGGAGGCATTCGTGCGGGAAGCGGGTCAGTCCGGGTTCCAGGTGGTGATCGATTATGTGTGGGGCCAACCGGCGGAGGCGTTTCTAACAGCGATAACACGTAAGGAATTCGTGACCATCCAATCCGAAACCCGCTTTGTTCAGGTGGGTGAGAGCGCCTCTCCAACAATTTCGCTTCCCGCAGCCGTCTTGCGGAGTACGGCCCTGACAATCATGGGTACTGCGGGAATTCCATCTCGCGATGTTCTGGTCGAAGCCTTTCAACAGGTGATGGCCTACGCCGCAAAAGGGGAGCTTCAGATGGAGACGGAGAAAATTCCGCTTGCAGATATTGAGAACGCCTGGCAGCGCGAACAAACAGGGCGCCGATTAGTAGTCGTAACTTAAAAGGCCAGCCTTACCGGGCAATGTTATCGCATTGGCCTGCAACCTCTGACTGTGCCGGAATTCCCGGGTCATCTTCAAAGTTTCTTGTGCTTTCGCCTGGTTGGTATCCGTCCCGATTTATGCTAACCTCACCGCGCCATGGCTCTACGAGCGCTGTTCCGGGTGAAGGCGGATTCCGGTCCGCGTGACCCCGTTCAAGCCGAAGTTCCCAAACTGCACGGCGCCGATCTGGCAGCCACCTATTACGGCCCACGCATCGGAGGCGATCTCTATGACTTCATTCGCGTACGCCCCGATGCGGTCCTCTTCGGATTGTTCGATGTGGCGGGCCGCGCAAGAGAAAATCACAACATCATATTGGCCGCGCAGACCACTTTTCGGAAACTTGGCGCGGAGCTGTTTGCGAAAGATGACCTCAACGAAGTGGAAGCCATGATCGACCTGTGCGTGGAACTCAACCGGACGATCCTTCGCTCGGCTGCCGGGGTGCGGGAATGCCCGGCATTTGTCGGTTGCTACCGCGAAGGTCTGGGAACGGTCTGCTACTTCAACGCCGGCCATACGCCGGGGCTTCTTCTGCATGAGAATGGAATCACCGAGCTGCCTGCAACCGGCCTTCCGCTGGGACTTTTTTCGCACGCTGTTTGCGATGCCAATATCGTCGCGTTACCACCCGGCGCGGCTCTTTTGCTGGTCTCGCGCGGCATTGCAGAAGCTGACTGGGATGGAACAGAATTCGGATTGGAACGTGTAAAAAAGTTTTTCCTCGAGAACCAAGGCCAAAATGCGAGCAGTCTCTGCAACCAGCTTTTAACTCAGCTCCAGCAATCCACCCGCGCCCGCAAGATCCATAACGATCTGACGGCCTTAGCATTGGTCCGGCCTGCTGAGTTCCAGAATCGCAATTAGCTAAGGCTTTTCGCGATGCTCCTGGCCTGGTGCCTTGGCCGTTGTGCGTATACATCTCATTGCTTATGTGCCAGCGGAGTCCAGAACACCTCTTCCGACTTCACGAAGGATTCCATTTCACTTTGGTGTTCCGGCATTCCTACCACAGGGATGTCATGCGCCTGAATTGATTTCAATTTTCGCTGGGCCTGATCCGGCGTAAGTGGCACGCGTCTCGGCGGCGGCCATGGGAGACCGCGCGGAGCAACTTCGCCGTTAACCCTGCGCGACTCAAATGGTTGGTTCGGCGTCACACCCGTCGGAAAAGGCCAGTCGGGCAATCCATGGACGAGAAAAGTGTAGAAACCACCTTTATATCCGACCTGCTTTGCCGCGTCTCGCACAAACCAGAATGCTGCGCGATGATCGATGTGGCCATCGGTTCCGTCGGTGACGTAAACCTCAGTGGGTTTCAGCGTGTTGAACAGTTCAACCAGATCGCCCAGCACAGAGCTGCGCCGGTAGGGAGCCGGCTTGCCATGCACGGCAGTGTGGTAATCCTTCTGGATCAGCGCGTAGGTTTCGTTTTTCTTCGTGTATTGCTGGCGGATCACTCGGTCATCTTTGCTCTCGTACAACTTACCCAAATCGCCGTCCGCGTAGCCAAGGATGACGAGGTCGTTATTGGGGTCATGGGCTTTCCCGCCCAGAATCTTGAGTGCATTGCGGCTCTGGTTCTCGCGGAAACGTGCCAGCGCGAAGAAGTCGTCGGGCCCGACTTGATCCACTTTTTTATGGGTGACTCCTGCAGCCGCGGCGGGAAAACCATCTCCGCTGGTGATATCAACCACGGTGACTCGCGCCCCGCGTGCCAGCGCCTGCTGAATGATGCCTGCACAGCCAATGACCTCGTCATCGGGATGCGGCGCAAAAACCACGATTGACTCCGGGGGAGTTGTGCTGGGCTGTGCAAACGCAGATAACACGGCGACGATTATCGCGAACAAAGTCGTGAATTGCAGGCACAGGCGCAAGCGATTATGGCTCATTTGTTGTTATTCCTCTTCGATTCGTATCCCGGCAATAAGTGTTCAACGCCGTGACCTCGGCATTCTACTCAATAAGAAGAGAAAATCGCTTGATTTCGATGGTTGGCCGTTTTTGATGATGGCACGCTGTTGAAGAGTTGATGCCGTCTGGATTGAGAGTGAGTTTTCGAGGTGCTGGCGGCTTGCTAATGCTTCGCATGGACGACATGAACACCGGCTTGTCCCGTCGCGAGCCCTTGAATATCGCGGCCGAACCTGGACGCGATCTGGCCGAAACCGATGTCCTCGATGTCACAAAATCCGCGTGCGCGAAGAATCGCTGCCATGGCAGACGGCTCGAAACGGCTGGCCCAACGTTCCCCAGTTTTCTCGAGCTGCTCGGTCCTCTTCGTGACTACTTCCCTCATCTCTTCTGAGAATGCCTCCGGAGGTTCCATGTAGTCGAACACTACCTCCGAGTTCTGGATTGACGCCATGTACTCCAGAGTGCTGCCGATAGCGTCGTGTGTCAGGTACGGCACAACGCCGAGCCAGGTGAAAAACGCCGCCGAGGTGCACTGAAAGCCGGCGCTGTTGAGCTTCTGCTGCAAATCGTCCCACTCGAAGTCGACGGGCACGAAGGTGAGCCACGGCGGAGGCGCGAGGTCAGCCTCCACCAGGCGCTGGCGCTTCCATGCCTGGGTTGCGGGATGATCCACTTCAAAGACGCTTAAGCGAGCGGCGTGGGGATTGCGGTGCGCGAAAGTGTCGAGCCCGGCGCCGAGGATCACGAGCTGTCGCATGCCTCGCTCGACGGCTTTCGATAAGGCGTCTTCCGCGATGCGGCTCCGTGCGGCGGTGAACAGGCGTCCCACGCTCGCCAACGGGTGTCCTTTGAGCGCTTGCAATACGTCGTCTGCGTGTTCGCCTAGAATTCTCACGGCGTACGGGTCATCGAGAATTGCGCCATGATCGAGCAGCTGATGAGCTGCTCGCTGGCCGGCCACCATCAAGGCCATGCGGCTGGGCTCGTCGGACTTCATGTCAATCTCCGTTTCCGTCACTGCGGGCGAGGCGCTGATGCGAAGCGCGGAATGAATTCATGCGCCACGGGCCGCCAGCAGCTTCGCTGCGTTCTCGTGATAGACCTTCTCGAGAATTGTGTCAGGCAGCCCCAGGCCGTTCAGCGCCCAGTGATATCCAAACTGCTCGATCTCATAGAAGTGCTCGTCGAGCGATTCTAAAATGCGAAAAGTTATTGCATACATGGTCGAATCAAAACCCATGTCGGTGCCATAGACGAGCCGGCCAGCGTGCTCGGAATAAAACTGCGAGGTAAAGCGCGGGATCGTCGAGGTCTCAGCGTACCGTGCAGAAATATCCGCGTGCAGGTTCGGATGATTTTGGAGCAGGCGGCCTAATCTCGCCAGATCGTAGCTAAGGTTTGCAAAGTGGCAAGCGATGAATGTTGTTCTTGGGTGCTTCTGCACCGTGCGTTCAAGATTATCGACCATGCCGGAGAGCTTGACGATGTTCGGTTGATTATCGAGCCGCCAGTTGTACGCGTTCATCAGGCCATCATTGTGTATGTCCATCTTCTGATACATCCAGATTGGATCGGCAACGTGAATGCTGACGGGAAAACCCAATTCGCCGCACTTGTCCCAAACCTCGTCCATGCGCGAGTCGTCAGGATGCATCCCCGGCGCGCTTAATTTTCCCGAGCGGAGCCCCTGGCCCTTGTCGTGGATTTCGCCGACACCACGAGCTCCGCCATCTCGACAGCGTTGCAGTTCCTTGATTGCAGATGCCGGAAAGCCCGGCTTGTTGTAGGCAGTGAAATCCAGGCCACACCACATTTCATAACGATCTCCATGCGCGGAATATTTGCGGGAGATTTCGTCGAACTCTTTCCCGGTCGTCATCGTCAGGATGATGGTCTTCTCGATCCCCGCCTGATCCATGTTCTTGACCCACTGATCGATCTCTTGCGGAGTTTTGGCATAGGGATGAGAGTGCATATCAATGATGGGAAATTTTGCTTTTTCAACCTTCGTTGCTGGAATTTTGTAAATCGAGATGGGACGGTAATCCTTAAGCAGAATTGTCAGCGGAGAGGCATCTGGTTTTGCGGTGGAAGATTCGGCATGATGAGGGTGAGATTCGCCTTCCGCCGTAGAACTCAAAATGGCCGGCGTTAAAAGCGATCCCAAGCCGATGAGATTCGCAACTTTGAGGAACGATCGGCGATTAGGAAGATAATTACGTAGCATTGTTCTACCGCTGCTCCTTTGTTGATGGATTCGGAAGTCGCTCGTTGGGCCTTTCAATCGCTAAAGTGTAATCGGTAGGGAACAACATTAGCGCAGTTCCTGCGTGGGCGCTCACGAGCGAAGCCGTATAAATCATCTGTCCAGGTGATTGAGTCGCAGCTCAGATCAATGAGTGAATCACCTGATTCCGGGGTTAAACTTGCTCCAACGATGGGATCTCATCGGAAGGGACCGAGGGGCGAATCCATCGGGAGACTCCCTCTTTGAATAGCCTCCAGATCGTTCGGCGGTTCTCCATAATGATCCGGAGCCATGAGAATTTCGTCAGCATCGGAAAGTAAATTCCGCGGAAACAAAGATGTGCCAGGAAGATGTTGATACGATCGCCAACATGCTCATCGTCCAGCGCTGCAACTGCCTGGGCCAGCGCCTCCGGGCTGTAGGAGTTCTTCCAGCCGTAGTTCACCTCGGCATGCGCTTCTTCGATCGTCATCTTCAGCGGAGTGTGCGCCATGGTGAACGGAACGAAGTCCTGCCAGTGCCTGGGACGAGTGAGCCGTCCGGCCGTCTCCAACCTCTTATATAACGGAGTTGAGGGTAACGGCGTCAGCAGTCCGAAGACCGGAAGGCCGGGAGGCCATGCGCGGACCTGCTGCAACGTGCGTTCCGCCACTCCGGGAGTGTCATTATCCATGCCGAAGATGAATGAGGTGATAGCGTATACATTGCGTTTTGCAAGACGCTCCAGCACTGCCCCATACTCGCCAGGCTTATTGAATCCTTTGTTTACGGCCTTAAGGTTTGCCGGATCAATCGACTCCATGCCGATAAAGATCCATTTGCCTCCGGAGGCAGCGATCAGGTCAACCAGTTCTTCGTCGCGCAACAAATTGGCGCTGATCTGCGCCACCCAAAAGACTTGGGCGTTTGCGGCGATGATGTCACGCAAAAGTGATTTGGTGCGCTTTACATTGATGGCAAAGTTGTCGTCGATGAAGAAAACCGCAATCTGACCTTGCTCTTCGCGGGCACGCGCTTTTAGCAGGAGCAATTCATTGACGACACTTTCGTTGGTGCGAAAGCGGATCGAGTCGCCAAAGAATCCGGTGACCGTACAGAACTCGCAGCCGTAAGGACAACCTCGTCCCGATTCAACCGGCACGATTCGAAATGTTCCCCAGCCTTCCCGAAAATTTTTGAGCAAGGGGTGCATCATTTTTGGAACGAGATTGAACTGGCGGAGATCGAGTTTGTCCCATGGAATCGCGGGATAGGGATTCAGGGAAGGCTTGCGCTCCTTGCCTGTGCCATCAACCGGCGCATAGATTTCTTTTAGCTCGCCGCGATCGGCATCCTTCACGATCTGCGGCCAGGTCTCATCGGCTTCGCCCAAGGCAACCGCATCTGCATGACGCGGGCCGCCATCGCGCCCCAGGGCTTCATCCGCCTCTTCCGTGACGTGGGGCCCTCCCATTACGACCGGAACCCCGGTGGCGCGAATAGCATCAGCCATGCGATACGCCTTGGCAACCATCCGGGTCATGGCGCCGATGCCAACCAGCCCGATGTTCTGGTCGCGGACGAATTGCGCAATTTGGGTTTCGTCCATCGGTTGGGCGTTGCCATCGATCAGCAAAACTTCATGTCCGGGAGGAGTGAGCGCCTGCAGCAAAAACATCCAGAGATGGGGCATGAAGTTGCGAGTGACCCCGTTGTCAGGGTTGTAGAGCAGAATTCGCATGACACTCCTTTAGAACACTCGAGTCGGTCACAACGAATCCCGGAAGGTCGAGCATATGAAATGTTGGTCCCTGCTACGGCGTCCAATCATACATAACTCCGCTGACTTGGGTTGACGAAAAATCTCGATTGATCATTGATGCTGGTTCTTATCCTGGAGGGGACGGCAGGGTTGGCGCAAAGTGGCGCTTTCATCAGCACACGATTTCCCGTGTCTCACACGCAACCGCGCGGCCGTGATTGCGTCAAAAGCTATGCAAGGGAGCCGGGGATTGTGGCGAGACATTAGCCTGCTGCTTCTGCCATTGCCTGCCCCAGGCTCCCTTTTCACGTGCGGCGGAACCGCGTGAAGTCGTTGCAGATGTTCCCACCGGGCGCACCTGAGATCTAAATCTTGTCGTAGACAATCCGTAACGGGTTTGGCTGTCCGATCTCGTGAATCGTGAGCGTAAGTGTCTTCCCGTCGGGAGACACTTCATACGTCGTGTGGTCCATGACTTCGCCCTTCACTTTGTCGGTGACGTCCAAGGTGTGGGCGTTCACCCGCTTGCCAGATGACATTGAGCCGGGAGCAACCTCGGGTCCCTTTTCTTCATAATCCTTGCCGTCGAATTTCATGCTGAGTACGTCCTGATAGGCGGGAGTGTTGAAAGTTAATCCGTCGCCTTCAAACGGCTCAATCTCCCACTCGTCGGGCGAAGTGAATTTCACGTCGGCCTCTTGCCAGGTACCTGCCCAACCGGAGCCGCCGCTCACTTTCCTCCACGTAGCATCAAAGTCCGAAGTTGTGCCGTCCGGCTTATTCGCCGTTCCTTTAATCGTTTGAATTTTTCCATTCTCCGAAATGGTGTGGGTCATGGAGCTGATCACTCGGCCGTTCTGCTTGATCACCATCTTCCAGCTGTTGTGTCCTTCAGGGGTCATCGATATGGTGCGTCCGAAGTGGACAGCCTGGTCGGTGCCATCGTAGGCCATGGTGTCAGCCACGTTGCCGACCGTCCATTTGTACTTGTTGCCGCCGAGGTCCTGAATCTTGATTATGTCGCCGCCGAGTTTGCTCTTCTCCATGTTGAGTTTCCATTTCCCGCAAAACGGATCGTTCGCAGCCCAGAGCGTCCCGGCCAGCAAGCACACCAACACTGCTGAAGAGTAGAAACGTTTCATGGTCGTCCTCCGGCGGCGAATTATAGTCCACTCCCGTGAATATGGGTGGAACTTGGCCGCCGACGCCCGGAGAGTGCGGCAACCTGGCCAGGGCGGCTTGCCGCCTGGCGGCTTAACGCACCTGACCAGTATTCAAGTGCCCCCAACGAAAAGTCGGGCCGACCGAGACCCGCACGTAGTTCTGCCTTGGCGGCAGCAGGTTCGAGAACAAATGCGTGTTCACCCAGTCGGTTGTAAACCGAATTCCGAGTGGTCGAGATACGTTAAGGTCGAAACCGCCGCCACATCCAATGAACCATTGCGTATCGGTCTGATGAGCGTTGGGAATCGGAATATGCAACACGTCCTGGAACGCAAACATGAGCTGGGGCGAAAGCGACAAGTCAGCCGCTTCGTGAATTCCACCGAACCCGGGACGCGCAAAGAACGTGACTCTTTCAAATTTGCGCAGGTAGAACTGCGGGCCGGCGGCAAATATGTAAGTCGTCGACCGGAACGGCACCTGAACCTGAGCGGGGTTAACGCCGATCGTCTGCAGCGGCGGGGAGAAGACAGTCTCCGTTCCCTTGATGGTTCCTGCCCCGGTGAAAACCGAGTCACCGACGGCACTGAAATCGCCTCCCAGCCCCAGCCATGGTCTTACGGTCACACCGAAATCGCTCTCTAATCCCCGCTCGGTGAGGTTGCGGCCTGGGCCAAGCAGGTAGTCGAACCCGGTATACAGCGTGTATCGATTAATGTCTTCCTGCTGCGCCGATAGGGGCAGGCAGAAAAAGATGGCAAGCGTACACCAGCACAACTGCTTCAGCAGTTTCATAATTTCACCTCGCCAGATCACGCACAGAACACGTGTCTCCAGCGGTACCAGTTGGCAGGTTACTGAGGTCACTCGCCGCGGCGCTGTGAATCGCATCACTGCGTGCCGTGACACACATCACGCGTTCTGAGTAATTGGCTGGAACTAGCCCCAGCTCGGGGCGCTTCACGGGCCCTCTGGCTCAGCCGGTCCGCAGGCCTTAACATCAACCTTCGGCAAACTGTGCAGATTTAACGAGTCGCCGATTGGCAGGTGAACGGAAAAGGTGCATAATTGCGCTGTTTTTCTGGCCGTCGTGGTTGCTGGCCGATTGCGCGAACCAGGTTCCGCGAACCAGGTTTCCGGGCAATCCGATCCAAAGGAGGATCTATGGCGCACACAAATCGGGCCCGAGTCGTGTTGGGAGGTTTGCTGGCAGGAGTTGTGATCAACATTGTTGAGTACGTGGTAAACGGGGTGATATTGAAAGCAGACTGGGCGAATGCCATGCAGGCCATGGGCAAGTCGCCGGTCATCAGCGGCAAGGCCATTATGATCTTCAATATTTGGGGATTTCTGGCTGGGATTGCCGCGGTTTGGATTTATGCCGCGATCCGCTCGCGTTACGGCGCGGGACCGGGTACAGCATTGCGTGCGGGATTCGCGGCGTGGTTCCTCGTCAGTTTCCTGGTCAATCTCGCGAACTACCCTTTGGGACTCTTCTCGATGCGTTTGATCGTACTGCCGAGCCTCGCCGAGTTGATTGCTTTTGAAATTGCGACAATTTTCGGGGCTTGGATCTACAAAGAGGGCGAGACCACCGCAGTTCGCAGCGCCGCAGCGTAAATCAGAAATTTCAGATGGCCGGAAATTCCGGCCATCTTTTTATTTTCCAGGTGTCGATTCTCAGCGCGCTTTCGGAACAAGCTGTTCCCGAAGGCGGCGCGACAGGTTCACCGCCAGCGAGCGATAGAACCGCGACGCGAGATGAGGAAACAATTCGAATAAATCCGCCAGACTCTTCCACTCCACGGCGAAGGCTTCAACCGCTTCGTCGGCGGTTGCCGTCGCACTTGGAATGCTGTCTTCGAGAAACGCCATTTCGCCGCAAATCTCCCCCGCTCCGATTCGCGCCAATTGCGCTCCCATCACGCTGACGCTGACCTTCCCCCCCGC
>Ga0335076_10007330_pt1 | contig 11096 bp, 6 predicted proteins | sample Lox_Sample_25_FD_206717 | JGI IMG/M metagenome (GOLD analysis project Ga0335076, IMG submission 206717) | Soil microbial communities from Loxahatchee National Wildlife Refuge, Florida, United States - Lox_Sample_2.5 | ecosystem: Environmental > Terrestrial > Soil > Wetlands | place: USA: Florida... | reverse complement strand
CCCCGGTGCCCCGCACAGCCTTGGTCCGAAATATATTCGGCGGAGCTCTTGGTGGACCAATCGTGAAAAATCGTGCATTTTTCTTCTACAGCTACGAAGGCCGGCGCGATGCGCAGGCCCAGCCGGTTACGACGGTCGTTCCGCTGAATCATTCGCCTGATCCTGGAGACCCGTTGACCCTGGGAGATGGAACTGTTCACTATGCCTATGGCAATGGTCAGATCGGCTCGCTGGACTTGGCGCAGTTACAAGCCGTTTACCCTGACGCAGGAATCAATCCCACTGCCCTCGCGGCTTTCGCAAACGCAGAGTCAAAGTACCCCGCGAACGACACCAGCCAGGGAGACCTGCTGAATACAGGCGGATTCCGTTTCAACTCTCCTACCCCGCAAAAGCTGAACTCACACGTCGCGAAACTGGACTTCAATCTGACCAGCCATCAGACCGCATTTCTGCGGGCTAACGTGATTTACGATCACCAGACGCTCCCCCGTTGGCTGCCTGACTCGGCTGCCCCATCCATCTGGAACCATCCCTGGGGCTTGGCCGGTGGACACACCTGGACCATCGGAACGAATTGGGTGAACAACTTCCGCTACGGCTACACTCGGCAGGCGTTTTCAAATGTCGGTGACAGTAATGGCAACGATCTGGCCTTCCGGTTTGTCTTCCAGCCGAACGGCGAACAACACACGCTGACTCGAGTGACGCCCGTCCACAACTTCACCGACGATGTTTCGTGGGTGCATGGAAATCACGACATTCAGTTCGGAACAAACATCCGGAAGATTAACAACGTTCGCGTGAGTTACGCCGCCGCATACGATTTTGGTGAGACGAATCCGTCGTTCTTCCTCGGTGGCGGCGAGCACCAGTCCTCCGACTTCCAGGCCTACCTCGATTCCAATAACCTTCCGGGCTGCGATCCCACGGTCGGGACCTGCTCGCGGCCTGACGGCATCATGACGTCAACCTCTGAAGTACAGAACGCGACGAGCGCCGCGATTGGCCGCCTGTCGGAATACACGGCGGATTTCACGTTTGCCAAGGACGGCAGCTTGCTCAACGCAGGATTGCCGTCAAGCCGCGACTTCGCAACCCAGGCTTACGATTTCTATGTTCAGGACACGTGGAAAATGCGCCCGAACCTTACGTGGACGCTGGGCTTGCGCTACAGCCTCGAACGTCCCGTCTACGAAACGCAAGGGTTCGAAGTCCAACCTGGAATTCTCGGAGCCACCGGCACGTGTACTACGACGTCGCTGACTGCTTATTTCAATCAGCGTCTCGCGTCGGCCGCACAGGGCACCAACTTTACGGATCCAGTTTGTATCAACCGCTCTGGTCCCGCGAACGGCGGACCCTCCATGTACAACTGGGACAAGAACAATTTCCAGCCGCGCATCGCACTGGCATGGTCTCCGAACGGAGGAGACGGCTTTTTCGGCAAGCTATTTGGCCGGGGCGGCAAATCCGTTCTGCGCGGCGGTTTCGCTCTCACCAACGATTATTACGGCCAAGCCCTCGCGGTCGACTGGGATTTGAACAATACCCTCGGGTTCACTTCGAACTACACCACTCCTGCGAACACCTATGACATCCGGGGATCGAATCAGGCACCCTTGTTCACCGGCTTTTCGCAGGACATCCGTTCATTGCCCAACGTCGTTGTGCCTGGGAGCCTGGTCTTCCCCGTTTCGCAGCCGCTGGACCAGGGAGAGCGCATCGAGAGTTCGGTCGACTCCGCTCTTCACGCGCCCACGGAGTACGTGTGGAACTTCACCTTCGAGCGTCAACTGCCCAAGGGAGCGGTGTTCTCCGCTTCGTACATCGGGCGCATGGGACGTGGCCTTCTCGCTCACCGGGACATCATGGCTTTCAACAACATCCGCGATCCCAAGAGCGGCATGGATTGGTACACGGCCGGAACGATGCTCGAGAAGCAGCGTCAGCAAGACGTGAACGTCAATAACATCGCTCCCATCCCGTTCTTTGAGAATCTGCTGCCGGCGGGATTGGCCGCGACCTTCAACGACTACTTCGGCCTACCCGGTTCCGACGGAGTGCAATGGGACCCGACCTGGTCGAACACGCAAGCGTTCTATGCCATGAACAGCCGTCACACGATGTCTGCCACCGATCCCGGGAATGATTTCTTCTCCGGAAACGATTGGACGGATACAGAAGCGTTGGTGGATCAGGTCCTGGCTTTCTATAACGATCCAACGCTGTTCATGCAATGGCAATACGGCGCCTTGTCTGCCTGGGACACGATTGGAAATTCCAACTATCATGCGCTCACACTTTCGTATCGCCAGCGCTTGAGCACCTTGACCCTGGATTTCAATTACACCTGGGCGCACTCTCTCGATGATGCATCCGGTCTGCAGCAGGAGACAGGGTTCGGCAACAACGTTAGTAACGGATCATTCATCGTCAACCCGATTCGGCAGCATGATAACTATGCGAGTTCCGACTTCGACGTTCGGCACAGTATCAATGCCGACGTTGTCTGGGATTTGCCTATCGGACGCGGCCGGTCATTCATGACGAATTCGAGCCGCGCGCTGGATGCATTTCTCGGCGGCTGGCAGCTTTCCAGTATCGTCCGCTGGAACACCGGACTTCCTGTGGAGCCCGCTCCGTTCGATAACGCCCGCTGGGCTACGAACTGGAACGTGCAGGCGAGCGTGACTCCTGTCAATCCAGTGACAACCTGCCCCGATCGTCCCGCGAACGGGACGCCGAAGCTGTTTGGCACCTGCAACACCGACCAGGTCTATGACAATTTCAGGAATGCATATCCCGGCGAAACCGGACCCCGCAATATGTTCCGCATGCCCGGATATTTCGATGTGGACCTTGGTCTCGGAAAAAGCTGGAAGATGCCATACCGCGATACCCATCAGTTGCAGCTCCGGTGGGACGTGTTCAACGTCACCAACACGCAGCATTTTGGCGCGATCGATGGCAGCAGAACCGGCTTCGGTGTGGGGCTGGATCCAGGGCTCAACCAGGCAACTGCTCCAGCCAACTGGTCGAACTTCACTGCCATTCAAGGTCAACCACGCGTGATGCAGGTTGGCCTTCGTTATTCGTTCTGATGAATCTAAGGATAGGGGAGCGAGTCTCCCCTATCTTTCTTGCTTGCTGAGTCGATTTGCCCCGAGGCGGGCGTTTGTTTGACTGTTTTGTTGCTTCCTGCCCGTTTCGCGCCTGACTGGCGGTCATTCGTACCCCTTTATTCCCTTGAACTTGGTCGCACCCTCGCGACACAATAACGCCCATCTTTCGCAGGTGAATGACGCTCTGTGGGGGGCCTCGGTGCCAGTCAATGTTTCTTTTCCTTTCGGCCGCATCTCGAAGAACATCTGCTTGCCGGTGACAATTGTGCGCCGCGCGGCTGCTTTCCTTGTTCTGTTTTCTACCTCGCTGCTTACGGCGCAATCCACTACGTCCCTCCACGGTGTGATCACTGATCCGCGGGGTGCGGTGTTGCCCGGCGTCACTGTGAAGATCGATGACCCGCGGACAGGATTTGCGCGCTCGACTACGACCGCCGGCGATGGCGTCTACCAGTTCCTGCAGATTCCCCCGGCAACCTATACAGTCACCGTTACCGCCGGCGGGTTCGCCACTCTCAAGCGTGAAGATGTGGCCCTGCTGGTAAATAGCCCCGCGACTCTGAACCTCACCATGAAGGTGGCCACCACGACCGAGCAGGTGGAAGTCACGAGCGAAGCCCCGCTGGTCAACACGCAAGATGCCTCGATCGGCAATGCGTTCAATGAGCGCCAACTCATTCGGCTCCCTTCCGAGGGACGCGACCCGGTCTCGATTCTCAGCCTCCAGCCCGGCGTCACCTTCATTGGCAGCGACAAGCAGATTGATCAATCGAACGACAGCCGCGGCGGATCGGTTAGCGGCGCCCGCAGCGACCAGACCAACATCACTCTCGACGGCCTTGACGACAACGAGCAACTGCTCGGATATGCCTTCCAGGGAGCCCTGCGCGCCACGCTCGACTCCATTCAGGAATTCCGCGTCACAACCAGCAACGGCAACGCCGATGAAGGCCGGTCTTCTGGCGGACAGGTCTCCCTCGTCACCAAGAGCGGGACAAACGGCTTTCACGGTTCCATGTACGAGTACAACCGTTCCAGCATCGGCGAGGCCAATGACTGGTTTAACAAAGCGGCGGAAATTACCTCCAACCTGCCCAATAAACCCGGGCATTTGATCCGCAATACGTTCGGCGCAGCTTTTGGCGGTCCACTTAAGAAGGACCGTCTTTTCTTCTTTGCCGCCTACGAGGGACAGAGGAAGAGAGAAACGGCGCAGGTCACGGAAACGGTGCCAAGCGATCTGCTGCGGGCGGGAACCGTTCAGTATCTCTGCAGTCCGGCTGACGATACGAACTGCGTGCTGGGCGGTCCAACTAACGGAATAACAGTCATCAACAACCCCGCGGTGTCGACGAGCGACTATGTTGTGCAGCTTTCTCCTCAAGCTCTGGCGGCACTCGATCCGAATTGCTTCTCCGGCGGGACTTGCCCAATGGGACCCGGTCCCAATCCGGCGGTCATGCAACTCTGGAACAATGGCATCGGTTCAGTCGGCGGCTATCCCTCTCCCAATACGGATAGCGTTGGCGACCTGCTCGACTACCGTGGATACACGTTCGCCGGAGCGAATCCAGAGAAGCTGAACACCTACATCGTCCGCCTCGATTACGCGATCACCGCCAACGGGAACCACAAACTCTTCTTTCGCGGCAATCTGCAGAACGACAACCAGTTTTTGGCTCCGGAATTTCCTGGGCAGCCATCCAGCGATTTTCACACCGGCAACAATAAAGGCATCGCCGCCGGCTACACCGCCCTGCTGCGCCCCACACTGATCAACAACTTCCGCTGGTCGCTGGTGCGCGAAGGCATTGGTGACTCGGGCATCAACAGCCAGCCCTACGTGCACTTCCGCACTCTGAGCGATATCTCGGATCTCGCGTCACAGTCGGAGTACGCCAATGTTCCAGTCCACAACTTTGTCGACGATGTCACCTGGACCCACGGCGCGCATAGCTTCCAGTTCGGTACCAACCTTCGCCTGGTGCACAACAACCGCACGGGAAATTTCCAGAACGTCTCCTACGCCGTTACCGATCCCTTTTCTCTCGACACAAACGCCGGCATCGCAAATCAGGGAGGCAGTCTCGATCCCTCCATAGGCGCGGGTTACCCCTTGGTTGATTCGAACTTCGACGAACTGTACGACTTCGCCACCATGGGCTTGGCGGGCATCGTTACCGTGAATAACGTCGAGTTCAACCAGAACAAGACCGGAAACCTGATTCCGGAAGGTTCCCTCGTTCCGCGTCACTTTAAAGCCTGGGAAGCGGAATGGTACGCCCAGGACGCGTGGCGGATCCGTCAGAACCTGACCTTGACCTTGGGCTTGCGCTATTCGTTGTTGCAGCCGCCGTACGAAGTCGACGGGAACCAGGCCGCTCCCACAATCAGTATCGGCGATCTGTTCGCGCAACGCGCCAAGACACAGCTCACTGGTCAGGCGTATTCTCCGGGACAAAACGCTTCCACCGGCTTGTCCGGCGGGCTTCCTCCCATTACTTTCGGTTTGTCGGGCCAAGCCAACGGCAAGCAGCCCTACTGGAATTGGGATTACCGCAACCTGGCTCCGCGTTTTGCCCTTGCATACTCACCAAACTACGATCACGGCTGGCTCAAAAGCCTGTTCGGAACCGCGGGGAAGAGCTCCGTTCGCATGGGCTACGGTCTCTACTTCGACCACTTTGGCGAAGGGCTTGTGAACACCTTCGACAAGAACGGATCTTTTGGCCTCACTACGGTTGAGACCAATCCTTACGGTGTGCAAGACGTCGATTGCGCCTTCCGCTTCACCGGCCTCTACGACCTGCCCCAAGGCCAATTCTGCGGACAGCAAATGAACGGCGTTGCTCCTGGAACTTTCCCTGTAACTCCTCCGCTTGGAGTAAACCAGGCGGGAGGATTTGCGATCTACTGGGGCATGGATGACCGCCTGAAGACGCCGTATTCCCACGTCTTCAACTTCTCGTTCACTCGCGATCTTGGCCACGAATTCATTCTTGAGACGTCGTATGTGGGCCGCCTTGGCCGGCATTTGCTGCAGGAAACAGACCTCGCGATGCCACAGGACATCGTCGATCCTGCCTCGCACACCGACTACTTTACGGCCGCCACCCAGTTCTCCAAGCTGGCGCGTGCCAATACTCCGGTCAAAGATGTTACGACCGCGAATGCCGGCATGTATTGGGAAGACCTGTTCCCCGCGCTGGGGCAGTTTCCCGCACTGGGCGGGTTAGTGACTCACTCGCAATTGTGGGGATGCGACAGCGTCGACCAATCGGGACTGCCTCCCAGAATCACCGTCACTCAGGCCATGTATGACACATTTGCCTGCAACGAGGGTGACGAAATTGTCGCGCTGCAGTATGCCGACACACCAACCTTCATAACCTCAAACCGGGTGCAATGCTTCCCCTTGTGTTCGACTCTGCCCGGACAGTCCGCCGCCACGCCCTACAACTTCTTCATGCCACAATTTTCTTCGTTGTGGGGATGGAGGAGCTCGGGCAACAGCTCCTACCATGCACTCAACGTGACTTTGCGGCACGCGTTGCGCAATGGCGTGCAGTTTGACGTGAACTACACATTCTCCAAGTCGATCGACGTAGGTTCAAATGCCGAGCGCGTCAACGTCTTCGACACGGTTGGGGGATTCTCGAGTCAGGTCATCAACTCGTGGGTTCCGAATCAGCTGCGCGCGGTCTCCGACTTCGACATGACGCATCAGATCAATTCCAACTGGGTGATCGACCTGCCGTTTGGGCGAGGCAAGAAATTCGCCAGCGGGATGAACCGCGGCATGGACGCCATCTTCGGCGGCTGGAGCCTTACCGGATTGTTTCATTGGTCCAGCGGATTGCCGTTCAGCATCTTTCCCGGCGGAGGATGGCCGACAAACTATAACCTGACCGGACAAGCGGTAGAAGTCGGAAATCCCGGACAGGTCGGAGTGCACATGAACGCCTCCGGCCTTCCCACAATGTTCGCCGATGCCGATACCGCCATCGCCGCGTTCCGGCATCCCTATCCTGGCGAAGGCGGCCAGCGCAACGAACTGCGCGGACCCGGCTATTTCGGCATCGACGCTGGGGTCGACAAAGACTGGAAAATTACGGAGAACAAGACGGTCAGTTTCGCCTGGGAGGCCTTTAACGTCACCAACTCAGTGCGCTTCGACGCCGCGGCATCCTCCAACAACTTCGATCTGACCACGGTCACGAACTTCGGAGTCTACAGCTCAACGCTGACGCAGCCACGCGTGATGCAATTCATGCTGCGGTTCAGCTTCTGAGAGGCTGTTGGATGGTGTTCTTCAGGAAAGCGGCGAGTCGCTCATCCGGAAACGCGTCCGGACGTGCTCTGAGATAAGCTCGATGGCCGAGCGGTTCCGTACCGGGTCAGCCTGGGCCAGGTACTTCATGGCTTCGACCAACAATCTCTGGCCGTCAACGTAACGGGGATCTGAGGTTCGTTCCCGGCGCTTGTTCCCGAGCCTGGGTGGGACTGGAATCGTAAAGACTTTGGCCATGAAGACACCTAACTAAAGTTAGGGGGTCAGTATACCGCCCTTGTGTAAATCGAGGAACAATTGTTGCTCTTTTAGATTCAAGTACTTATCCCTTAGGCGTGATCGTCTGAGTCTTGCCCGTCGTGTGTAGCTTGAACACGTCGTCCGGGATCTTCTTTCCGTTAATCTGGACCGAGGAATACTTGGCAAGCCGGTAATTCCCCTGTGGTTGAAAAAACTGCTGCTGTACCGACACGCCCCTGTCCAGGTCGATCCAGAGCACGATTTGCTTGTAGGCAGTCAGCATCCGTTGCGACTTCGGGACCAGGAGCAGCTTCGCGGTTGGAACTCCGTTGACCGCCTCCTGACCTGAGAACGTGACATCGAACGCTTTTTGCAGGTCTTGTCCGCTGCCGCCGAATCCGAGAACGAGGTAGCTCTCGATCGTCGCGCGGTTGTTCTTGTTGACGTCGTACTCCGTTACCTGGTCGGGCTTGGGTTGGTACATCTGGATCTTGCTGCCGTTAAACAAGACGAACTTGGGCTCGGGCTTTTGGGCCGCGAGGGTCGCACCCGCTTTCTTGACCTCAGCCATCATTTCGATGCCCTGCCCGGTCTTCCGGTAAAAAATTGAGCCGGTTTCGACGTCGTCAACTTCGTCGATGACCTTCTCGTAGTTGTCCCATTCGAAATCTGCTTGAGCGCTGCGGAAGCTGGCTGCAGTCGCATCCATGCGTTTCAGTACGGTTTCGAGCGTGACAGGATCCGGGGGCTTGGGCTGTGGTTTGGGCGCATGTGCGAAGGTGAACCATGCGAGTGCGATAGGGAAGATCAGCGAGAAAAGTCTCATTCGAAGTTCACTTTCAGTTTGCTGCTACGAACTCTACTACTCTCGCTTCGCTAATACCTTATAAGTCTGAACCTGGCCCTTGCCGTCTTTCACGGCCTCGTAACTGACGATTGAAACCGCCCCCGAAATGGGCTCGATAATCCGCAGGAATTGCTCGCGAACGGAATCATCGTCCCCCGGCGATATCGCGCTGGCTTCCACCTGATACACCAGGTTTCCCTGCGCGTCGCTCTTGACCACTACATCGGTCGGATGCGGATTGCGGGAGATGGGTTTGTCATTAAAGTTGATGACCCGGGGCGAAAAGAAGATGAAGATAAGGATCAGCGTGACCATGATGTCGTAATGCAACGTGCCACGCTCGTACTGCCAAAGAACGTATCCGCGTATTGTTCGCCAAACCGCGTTCATCTGCAGGGGCGCTTGTCGCGCTATCGAATTGACTTCCGCTCTTTGCAATTCCACACGCAAGTCTATGGGCCAATCTCAATCTTCGCAATCCTGCTGCAGCGAGCAGTGCGCTCTGAGCATCGAGAGAGCCGGTTCCCGGCTTCAAAACGCCAAAATCCCGGGCCCGGCAGTCTTCACGTTCCGCAAAGACGATCCCAAGTCGCTCAGAGTTTCCGGGCCGTGATCCGGTCTGCACCAATATACGGCCGCAACACTTCCGGGATGACCACGCTTCCGTCGGCCTGCTGATAGTTTTCCACAATCGCGACCCAGGTCCGTCCCACGGCCAAGGCGCTGCCATTCAGTGTGTGCACAAACTCGGTCTTGTTTTTGCCCTCTGGTCGATACCGGATGTTCGCACGCCGCGCCTGGTACGCCTCAAAATTCGAGCACGACGAAATTTCGCGGAACAGTTGCTGGCCCGGCAGCCACACTTCAATGTCATACGTCTTGGCAGACGACGGTCCCATGTCGCCCGTACACAGCGTAACAACCCGGTAATGCAATCCAAGTTTCTGCAGCACTTCTTCCGCATTCTGCGTCAACTTCTCATGCTCTTCGTAAGAGTGCTCCGGATGCGCGAACTTCACCAGTTCCACTTTCTGAAACTGATGCTGCCGGATGATTCCCCGCACATCTTTTCCATACGAACCCGCCTCGCTGCGGAAGCATGGCGTGTAAGCCGTCAGCGAGATCGGCAATTTCGCCTGCTCCAGCACCTCATCGCGGTAAATATTCGTAACTGGAACTTCCGCCGTCGGGATCAGCCACAAATCTTTGTCGCCATGCGGAACGCGGAACGAATCTGCCGCAAACTTCGGCAATTGCCCGGTACCGTACATTGAATCGGAATTAACCAGGTAGGGCGGCAGGACTTCCGTATAACCGTGCTGGCGCGTGTGCAAGTCGAGCATGAAGTTCGCCAGCGCCCGCTCCAGCTTCGCACCCAGGTCCCAGTAAACGGCGAATCGCGCGCCGGTCAGCTTCACCGCCCGTTCCAGATCAAGCACGCCGAGTTCTGCGCCCAGATCCCAATGCGGCTTGGGAGTGAACTCGAATTTCGGCGCCGTCCCCCAGCGGCGCACTTCCACGTTATCGTCAGCGCTGTGGCCAACGGGAACGCTCGAGTGCTGCATATTTGGAATGCCGGCAAGAATCTCGTGCAGCCGCGTATCCAGCTCCGTAGCCGTTTTTTCCAGCTCGGAAATGCGTTCGCGCAATTCCTTGGTTTGCGCCATCGCCGCCGCTGCGTCCTGCCCGGCCTTTTTAAGTTTCGCGATCTCTTCCGACGCCTTATTGCGCTGCGCTTTGCTGGTCTCAGCTTCGGTAATTGCCTGGCGCCGCTGCGTGTCGACTTCGCGGAAATCCTTGAGCACCGCAGCCGGATCCATCCCGCGCTGCTGCAGCTTTTCTTCTACAGCGGAAAGATTGTCACGAACAAAATTCAGATCGAGCATGGGAACTCATTACTCTATCGGAAAAACCGCAGCTTGTGCACAAGTCAATGTAGCGCGAACGCGGCATGGAGGGGGCGGACGCCTCGTCCGGCCCAAGGCGCGCAGCGCCGGGAAAGCCGCAGTTGAATTCCGAACCCCATGGTGGGATGATTCAAGCAGAGGTGTCCTATGGCGGAAGACAAACATCCCGGCATCAGCATGCACAAACTTCCCGTCGCATCCGGATTCATCGGCGCCGTCTTCACCGTCGGCTGTGCCCTGATCTTCCTCCTCGGCCTGCCCCAACTCTGGTACTTCGTGGCCTTCAGCGCAATCCTCGGGATCGCAATTGCAGGCATCATCGGAATCGTGAATGACCGCCGCACCACGCGCATGAAACCGCTTTCGATCTTGTCGGCGGAAGGGTCTAAGTCGCCGACGAAAGACGGCGACGCCGAAGTCCGCCCCAGCCGGCTGTCATTCCGAGCGAAGCCGAGGAATCCCAGCGCCCGCCACTGCGTTGTGGGGTAAGGAACGCATCGACCTGCAGGATTTGTCATTCCGAGCGAAGTCGAGGAACCCCTGCGCCCGGCAGTGCGTTATGGGTCGAGGGATCCTTCGACTGCGCAGTGAGGTTCGCGATGCTCACCTCCCCGCTTCGCTCAGGATGACAGAATGAGCGACGGCGGACGCAGGACCGCCTCCGAAGCACCACACTCACACCCATT
>Ga0335076_10007328_pt1 | contig 11097 bp, 10 predicted proteins | sample Lox_Sample_25_FD_206717 | JGI IMG/M metagenome (GOLD analysis project Ga0335076, IMG submission 206717) | Soil microbial communities from Loxahatchee National Wildlife Refuge, Florida, United States - Lox_Sample_2.5 | ecosystem: Environmental > Terrestrial > Soil > Wetlands | place: USA... | reverse complement strand
CTGTTTAACGGACAACGCCATCTTGAGATAATCTTCTAAGTCATCCGCTAACCGCTGATGTTGTCGGCCCTTCCATTCAGGGAGTTCAGGCGGGAAGGTGCGAATTCCGCCGACAGCAGCCAGACGGCGAAGGACATCGTGTAGGGTGTCAAAGTCGGCGAATTGTTTGATGGCCATCCAACCTGGGACCCGGCCGCCGGGAGGTTCGATGGTAATCATATAGGATAGTGTTGAACGTTGTTTGATTGGCTTTCCGGAGCCAGCGTCGGTTGAAAGGTCTAGTAATGTTATTTTTGCATGTTGGAGGGTCGATTCTTGTGATTCGTCGTGTTGCAGGGAAGAGACGAGCTCAGGAGATTCTAGTGGTTGCGAGGCGGGCATAGGGAGAGCGTCCGTGGAGGAATTAACAGACCATGGACCCAAAATGTCTCTTCGATCAGAGGTAACCGGGGGTGAATTTCGGTTTGGTTGAGGGAGGATTTCGGGGTCGCTCAATAGGGATGCAAATGTCGTCTTTGGTACAGCTGGTTCGACCTCTGGAAGGGGCGGCCGAGCCGGTAATGGAGGTGAGAGTTCCTCAGTGCTAGCGTTGGCACCCGCCTTCTCCAACTCCAACAGCCTCGTCATCTCAGCCGCTTCTGCTACAGCCCTCGCCATAGCGGCTTCCGCGTCCTTCGCTCTGCTATCAGTCCCCAACAGCCCGCCCTGCTCCTGAACGTCCTTAAACGTCTCAACAATATACCAATTGATATAACTCGCCGAAGAACACATGGTAGCCGTCAAATCAAAAACTTGCAGAGTCAACATCTCCCTGGCAAACAACCGTCCAGCCTCACACTCAAAATCCGTGCTTTTCGCAAAAGCAGCCAACAGCCTCGACGCCAAATGCCGTAATTTCTCCCTCTGAAACCTCTCATCAACCATCTGTGCCAACGCCGAGTCGGGATTATTTCGAATATATGTGGCCACCCCACTCGCACTTTCCGTCTCGACAGTAGCGGCTCGGAGTTCGCGGAAAAAGACGATGAGGGTGCTGGAGGCGGACATGATGGCCAACATGACCATTTCGGAGGGGATTTTGGATTGGATATGACCGGTGAAGGAAGAGGCCATGGCTTCGAGGGAGCGGCGGCAGGCGAAGGGGAATTCGTTGTCGGGGGACAGTGGAGAATACCAAAATTCAACGTAATCGCGAATAAGGAGGTCCCAGAAGTAACGGAGGGCGAGGTTTGTCTTGGGCGGGATGATGTCAAGCGACAACGACTGCTTTCCTTAATAATGCAAAAGGGGGGTGAGGCACCTCTCGCACATGGCCTGGAGACGCGTCAGGGGTGAATGACGCACGAGCTGGCCATTGAATTGTGTCCCGTTTTCGTTCGATGGCAGCGTGGATTAGCAACCCACACACCAGCCCCATCACCAGACTCCCTACTCTTCCAAACAACGACAAAACAATGACCACAGCAACGGCTGCAATTATAGCGGCCGGCGCGGCTTCGAGGTCCGCGAGCAGCCGCACGGCGGCAGTCCAAGTCAGTAGTAACTGAGGATTCGCTCCCTCCACCATCGCCAGCGGCCGGGCGGGCGACGCCTCTGCCTCCTCCATCTTCTCTTGTACATCTTCTTTTACTGCATTGGGAGTGTGACTTTGTTGGTCAGCAGTAACGACGTCCATTTGCATGCACGAACCGGAGCGTGCAGAGCTGCGCGCGAAATTGGCAATTCCAAAAGCGTCTATGTGACTACATCGTCTACATCCCCATTCCCCAAACGCAAGCATTTTACGGTCGTAAGTGCATGATTCACCCATCACCATGCAGAGCTGCGTCCTCGACTCCGCGGGAATCGAGGATATGAACGTATTTATAGAAACTCCTCACTTCTCATCCTGGGTTTCCGGGGACCTGTCGACTACTTCGGGTCGCCAAAGATGCCTAAAATCGCTTTACAGAATAGTTAGTCAACTGTCAACTGATAGACCTCTAAGAAGCATGGAATTGTTTTTGCGGGCAATATGCAAGGATATGCAAGGGTGTAATTGATTGACGAATAGATCAACACATCTTATCCTATTTCTTAACGTTTGACGGCAAGTCGGCTTCGTTGTAGACTCCAGGTGAACGTTTCGAGTTCAATCATTCCTTGGAGAAGCGCGTGCTCGAAATTAAAGTCATTAAACCGGAAGTGAAATCTTGAAACAAAACGGCGATCTCACTCATTTACCGAGATACGTTGGAATTGCGATCATTGAGGCCTCGATTCCTAGAAGAGAAACAGTCAAAATTGGACAAAATGGATCCTGATTGGATCCGTCCCGATTTTGGGGGTGGATCCTTCCTTGCGTATCAGGTCTCTAACCCCTAGAGTTCATTCGAAGAGATAAGTGCTTTGAACCCGAAGTGTTCGTATAATTTCGCTAGTTGTTTTCTCGTTACGAAAGTGTGGGATACAACATGTGCGAGATGGTGACCTGGTTACCTTGTACGACTGTGGGCCCAAGGACCCTTCAAGGGAGATGACGAACAATTCAACAACTCAGTCAGCGGCTGGCGGCTCATTAATATAAGGTTAACACATGCGTTTGGCTGGTAATGCAGGACACGGACCGTGTCCACGCGATCTAGCTTTTCCCCTTAAATTACCTGTACTCAAAACTGATTGGCGGATTTCCGTGATTTGAAGGCTAATCCACCCCCTATTTCCCGCCCCCCAAGGCTTTGAAGGCTTTCGCCTCCCTTGCGCTGGCACGGATCGCCCCAATGGTAAAAGCAAGATGGCGCAAAAAAAAAGGGCTGGGCAGACACTGGTCCGGGTTGGCACATAAATAATCTGCGGTCGAGAGGAAACCCACATATATTCGAATGACATCGAAATAGAGAGTCCGCCGTTGGTAGGCTAAATGGAGTCGACAACGACGCTGCTTGCGTGTAACAAGCGATACATCGTATCTGCCCAGGGCGACCGCATCCAGACTCGCCGGACGAACGAGGCACTCACGCTCCTTAAACCAGATTACCTCGGCCACAAGGGGGCGATCACCCACCTTGCAATTCACCAGCCGGATAATTGCTACGGAACGCAGGATGATTGGGGCAGAGTGGTGGCAAGCAGCGATGTTACGAATCGGGTTAAAGTGTGGTTGTGTGATGGCGAGGAAGAGGAATTGATGTTTGCTCGAAATATGGCCGAGTACGTGGGGTATGAGCGGGTCACCGCACTGGCTTGGACCGGGGATAGCAAGGTTGCTATTGGTGTGTTCCTGCCTGCTTGATAGGAACGGGAGGGGCTGACCGGCAGGGGATGTTGCGGGCAATTTTATCGTGTTTAATGCTCGATATGCGACTTCTCGTTATAACAGGACCGTCCCGAAAGCAATTATGGCCATTGCTCCTTCCCACGCAGATCCTCACATCCATGCCATGGGGTAGGCAACCCTCTGCTACTCCAGACTTATCAGCAGATACCAAGATGGATCCATCCTCCTCATTCGAACCAATCCTTCCTTTCAAATCCTCTTCACCAATTCATCTGCCCACACCTCCCCCATTGCATGCCTAGCATGGCGTCCGGAATTTTCAGCAGCACGGACATACACAGAAAAAGACGGGAAAGTCCATAAATCATCAGCAGAAGACATGATGTTACTAGCCTCCTGTCCAGCCACAAAGGGAGAATTTAGGATATGGGCATGGAGTTCAAAATCGGAGAAATTGACTGGATTCCGTGATGAGAAAGGAGATGCTGTTTCGCCAGGCGAGCCTCGAGCCGAAAATGGACTACAATGGAGTCGGAATGGAAAAGTCGTCCAATTTATTGAAGGGTAAGTATTTGGTAGATTGAGAAATTAACGTGGTTAGGGAGGTCCAAATTTGGGATGTCAAGAAATTACAGATTCAGAGTGAACTCTTTTTGCCTCCTTCGACCGAGATGCGCGGTATTGCTGTTGACGGACATCGGGGAATCATTTATACCCTTAGTGGGGACGGAGTAGGAGCCTCCATCGGAAGAAATTGACGTGATCAGGTTAACAAACATACAATACCCACGAAATCGACAAATGCAGTGCCCGCCCCGAATCTCGACAAGCCAACTCCGGCGTCTCCGACAATGAAGGACACTGCCGCTGTCGAAACTTCAAAACCTGAGTTGCCACCTCCACCCCTTAAGCCCGAATTACGAGCCCCATCCCCTAAGCCTGAAGTGCGGGCTCCGTCACCTAAGCCCGAATTACGCGCTCCATCGCCTAAGCCTGAACTACGAGCTCCATCGCCTCAACCTGAATTACTTGCACCATCTCCTGAGCCGCCTGAACGATCCGTTGAACCTACCGAGGCATCTACTCTCGTCTCTTCAAAACCATCTCCTCCCGCTCCCCCTAAACGGACCGCATCGGTCTCAACAGATGCCTCAACAGATTCGCAGACGAGCAGAGTCAAACTTATGGCTCGCCAATTCGACGAGGATTCAAACGTAGTTCGACGGAAAACCTCGAATAATTTCATTGCAAATGCAAAGGCCAAGTATACAGTTGATAGACGGAAGAGAACTATCAGTAACGACAATGATCTTTTTCGAGCGCGCAGTCCGGAACCTGAGTCCCGGTCCGAGTCGAGAATTGGGATGAGAAGTCCGAGTGTTGGTCCTACGAACGGCTCAACGAAGACGCCGAGTTTATTCGATATTGCTACGTCACGGATCTCAAATTTGGAATCATCTAGAACCCCGCTAGTCAAGCAATCTGAGAGCAAGATTCCCATTCTTGCTTCCCATGACTCGAAAGAGCAGCCGCCGCCAAAGCGAGCCACTACTCCCGAGCCTCAAGCTCCAAAACGAGTTATTACTCCTGAAAATCAAAAGCCGACAGTTCACACTCTTCTCCCAGAGCAGAAGCTTCCGCCGTCGCCACAGCCATCTCCATCCTTTAAGCCTATCGATCGAATCGTACGACAACCGAGTCCGGTTCCTCTGGCCGTGACAATTCCTGAGTCCGCCACACCCGTCACACCAATCAATGAGATCGAACCTGCCCCTCCCGTCCACGAAACCGTTACCCCACCCCGGATGAACGGACGAGATTCTGAAATCGATTTCCTCGAAAGTCCAGTGTTGGGTGAGATGTTAACGTCCAGCTTACCCATCATGTCGAAAGCCCCAATGCCGGTGACTACATTCGAAACATTGTCCACGATCGCCTCCGGAGAACTTAGCACAATCCTCGAAGAGAATGCAACTCGAGATGCCCAGAAACCAGTGTCAATTCCACCTCTCAATATCGTTAAACCTCCGAGTCAGGAGAAGGCACTGCCGTCTCCGCAAAAGCAGATCACCCCTCCAAAGCCACTCTTCAGAACCCAGCCTCCCCCCATAACCAGGCACAACGCCGTTCAGACCATCAAAAGTCCCGCAAGTTCATCGTCATCGGTTAAGGTTGCAGAACCCTCGAGTAGGTTTGAGGAGTTCGGGGGAATATCGATGGACGATCATGATCGTCATGACGATGTTCGAAGCGATACGTCTGTGGAATCCATGCATTCTGCCAAGGAAGACCCGGATGAAACCCCACAGACTCCAAAAGGCGTCATTATGATGTCAAATCTCGATTCGCCTCCCTCGACACCGATTGTTGATCCAATTTCCTCCACGAATTCGTCCCCTGTTGCCACTAAATCGTCGCGAGCCTCGAGAATATTCGCTGAGCGAAACGGACAGAATATTCATACAACGATTGCGACATACCTTTCCGATGGTGATGAGAGAACGCCGTCGCCCGTCTTCAAGAGTAGCACCGCAATTGAGCCAGTTGAGTTTATCACCTCCGGGGGAGAACTTCCGCTCGATTCTCCGTCGCTGTATCGTAATTCTTTGAAAGATTACGATTTATTCCGTAATCTGACAAAGAAGATGATGCAAGCGAATAAAGATCAATTAGAAGTTGTTTTATCAACTAAATTGACTCAATTCACACTCTGCAAGGCCTTCTTCGGATACGAGAGTGTGCGGAAACTCCTCGACGAGGAAATGCATCATGCGAAACAAGCTAACATTGGCTTGACGGAACTTCTACTGAAGTTATGGGTGGGTGCAGACATCGAAGATGAGGCATTACTAAAGGCAATCTTGTTTGGGAAGAACAATGGACTATCAGAATCCCTTGTCATCAGTCTTGCGCCGCTGGGTAAGAAGCTTTCTTCTTTGATTTGTTAACCATTAGCTGGTCTTGAAGTTTGGGAAAGTTTGATGTTGTGGTGTACTGAGTCACCATCGGGACCCAAATCAGAAGCCCCACATGCCGACGTTATTATCGGGAATCAACTGGTGAAGACGCACATCTATGCAGGTTTCTTGTGCTATAACGGCAGTTGGCAAGATGCCGTCGAAATATACCGCAAGGCAAAGATGTACCGGTAGGACCCTATTCGGGAACTGATCTCATTATGTAGTGAAGCGATATTAATGGCATTGAAGGCGATAAGTGCCGAGGAACGAGGGACGAAAGTCATGATTAGCGCGATCAAGGACTTGTTTCATAGCTGGGGAGATCACGTCGCTGCTCAACAAGGTAACGGCGTGCTCGTTAGCATGTGGTATGTCACCCCTACATTGTCCCATCTCATCAATTAGTTTCGCAGCAACCACCGTGACATTCGATCCTATCGCGAAACCGCGTCGAATCCACTACGAATCTCAATTATCAACTCAGTCTCCATCTCCCGAGGATATCATTCGGCCCCGAAAACCCCCGACTCGAGAACAATCCCCAGAACAATCCCCCACGTCCCCCAAGATCCCCATCATCAAAACGCAAAAAGCATCTCCAACAGACGCATCGTCAAACGCATCGACACCAAAACCTAAACCCTCGCCAAACGGGACGCTGCAAACTCAAGGCCGCAATTGGGCTGAACTAGCCTCATTCATGCGTACACAAAAGGAAAAAGGATATCAATCCATTCGCAGCGCGAAGCAAGTTCATTTGCAACATACTTCCCCGCCTTCGTCCGGGAATAGCTCTCCATCTCTTTCCCTCCCTGTTTTCCCAAAGAGCCGTTCTCGACCGGGATCCCCAGCGGGTCGTCAAACGCCTACGCGCCGATATACCGATGACGAAGATTGGTCGCAGTCAGTTCGTCGACGAGAACATCTCACTGATGCGGAGAGTTCATACTCCCCTTCACATAGACGACCTAGTATCCCATCCTCAAAACTTTCATCATCATATGACTCACGAGGGACTCCTGATATGCCTAGTCCGCTGAGTTTTGGAGCGCGGGGTGCGAGTATTAAACCTCAAAGTCCTGAACCCCCGCCCGTACCCACCAAAGCTGGTGGCCGAGAACGGGCGATGTCCCCGGAGAAGGAGATGAAAAGGTCTCTTGTCGATGGAGAAAATAGACGACCAGCCGACGTATATGGCGTAGGGCTTGGGATTCAAAGCATGCGTGAACGAACAAGAGTTTGAGATTTTGGAATTTCTAGCGCACAGACTTTTTGTAGGTGTATTAATTGATACATATGTAGGTTTAGCGAGAGCACACAGAACACGCTTTCCTTTGGATTCTTGGGCTCGGTTCTCTGTAGGCTTAATAGATATGAAGTATTCCTTTGGTTTGCGGTCAAACAGATTCAAAGTCAAAGACAATTGCGTCCTCGAGTGGAGTAAGAGTCTGAACGAAGGAAATGTGCGCCTTGTCTTCTTTGACGTAGTAATCCCTGTCCTCGACTGAGGCGAATTCAACAACGAATCCCTACTCAATTAGAATGAACCAGGACTAGGGAATACATGAGTGAATCCTTTCTTGAAGTTCTCAATGGTGATGTTGATGCCATCTTTGAAGCTGACAATGTAGTTCTCCCCGGCGGCGTTCTTGCACAGGTTCGGCAATTTCTTAAAGTCGGCTACGACCTTGCTGGGTCATTAGAACAAACAGCTCCTCCAAGGGACTACGTACCGGATTTCAGCGTCAGAGGCCTCGGGCTTGAACTTGAAAAGGACGATATGAATGATCATGGCGGCTGTCGTAATCAGGAGAGCACAGGTTCTGTGAATCCGGGACAGGGTCCTCTGGGTTGGGTGCCACCGAGAGCCGATTACGTTACAGTCATTTTGCCTCGATAACGTGGCCCCCCGCGCTCCTTGGGTAGTGTCCAGGCGCTCTCGCCGCCTCCAACTAAATTGCGAAACCGCCTGGGCACTATTCCTGCAATGGGATGATAACCCCCCCCGATCGAATCCATTCCCACTTCTGAATCTTACGTTCAACCAACCCGAAGAGCTTCTGTTAGCCTTCGATCCATCTCTATCTTATTATGTTGACCATTCTTCCGAAACGTCCTGCTTCTCCACCCTCGCTGATGTCGCCGTCGAAGAGAGCAAAAACCCCGTCGCCACAAAAAGACCTTGTGAAGGGGGTGTTTTCTCCAACGATACCGTCTTCATTCCGAGCGAAACTCGAGGCCATTCGCCTTAGGCCCACTACAACTACGGCTCCTGTTTATCCAATTATTCGGTTCCATGAAGGTACGGCAGATGGCAGAATTCCTCAGGTGTCCGGGGAAAAGGACTGCAAGGACATGCCCATCACCGTTTCTGGTAGTCTTTGTGTAATGTACCGCTCATCTGTAGAAGCCGTATCCGATATAGCGGCAGCCGTTCCAGAGCCCAATGAAAAGAACCCGAGGAAGCAACTTGATTTTAACTCTGCGGCCTCTTCGGCGTCTTCGATCCCAAAATCCCTTGTTATCCCAAGCATCATCGAAATGGGATTTTCATTGGTCTCTCCAGGATACGTCCTCCCCCACGAAGAACGAAGTAGCAATCATGAGAGGACTTTTTCCAGACGTTCGGCGAGTTTTGCACATGCCACCTTACCTTACATTGGTCTGCGAAACCCTTCCGGAAATCCGTCCTCATCTCATCGCAGGCATCCCATGTCATTTTACAACCGAACCCAATGGGATCCCAATGCAAGGTGAATGGTGTCGCGGTCCCCCCTTGGAGTTGGGCATCCCAACTCCCCTTTGGAAATTACCGTCCCTCGACACACGGAAGGAGATTATCAAAAATCTTGCACCGCATGGAGTTCGCTCAATCGGATGGATGGGGACTCGATGGCTCTTGGAGGTCGAGAATCCGGACTCCTCGACAAAAGCTGTGTTGCCGCGTACCATTAACGGACTCGTCTCCTCTTTTCGTCCCTTCAAAAGGCCAGAGCCACACAGTCTAACTCGATCCAAAATTCCATCTTCATTGCAGATTGACAATACGAACTATCATCCACGTTTACATGCAGGCATGCTCGTCACGGATGGGGACTCGCCCACTACCTCCGGAGTTCCAATCTCCTCTGTCCACGATTCCAGTAAACGCTACTTCACAATTGCATCACACGGATTCGTCACTGGAGCGGAAGTTATCCACCCATTGCCACCGCCACTTGGCAGAGTCATTGGAGTGGCGGATGTCAAATTTGGTGAATCTGACATCTCGCTGTGCAGAATAACTGATGACGCCCTTCAGTATTCTGCCGAGACGTTTGCGGGCACCAGTGGATCTATTAGGCTGACCAATCTGGTGAAAGAAGAGAATTGTTACATTGGCAAAGAGCTATTCTTAGACAGCCCTTTCACAGGCCTGGGAACGGGGATTGTAACGGTTCATGGTTTGGATCTCATGCCGCCCTACGGTCCTGACGAACAATGGAATTATGTGGCAAACATCTGGGTAAATTTCGAGAGTGGGTTGGAAGATCCAAAGAAAGGGTGCTGTGGGTCTCCACTATTTGATGGAGACGGCAACGTCTATGCCTTCTTTCGTTATTTCACGCAAGACGGATCTTGCACTTCATACTGTCCTTGCCCTGACCCTCTCATTGAGGCAGGTTATGACATAGCGAAAGCATCTACACTTCAGTCTCAAGTCACTTCGCCGTCGACTACGCAGTCCGTTGCCAACGACTCTGTGTCGTAAATTCATTCTTTCAGACAAGTTTGCTATGTATCGTTTTCGATTTCTTTCAACTACAGTTTTAGATTTGGGAATTGCGTTGCTTTTGAGATCTCCGGGTTCCTTAGCGAGATATAGAATTGCTTTTAGTTGATAATCAGCTGAGGTTGGTAGATGTCTGATATCTCAATTCAGTTCAAAGCTAGTCAAAAATAGCCCAGTGGAGTGATGCAAGGGCAGAGTGGAACTTTTTGAGCCTGAAAGGCTTCACGAGGACACGAGTCAACATGACTGAAGATTTTCATTCCGTGAGATCTCTACCACACCCTACCCTAAAGAATTGCTGGAGTGACTCTCAGAGTCATGGAGTCGCCACAGTTGTGTTCTGCCCTTGCACCCCTCCTTCCTCTAGTTCATCCCATGGGTGTCCATGTCGATATAGAAGAGAGGTATTCAACAATGAGATCCAGTGAGTCCATATCGTCTTTATGAATCCATTCGTCATCTGAGAATAGCCAACCTTTCCAGTTGTCAGGAACTCATTTTTATGCCTAACTAATTTCTACGTTCCCTAGCTCGACTTTACCGGCCTAGACACCACCTTACACCAACTTTCTCAACTGTTTGTAACTATTGAAAGTAGAGATAATTGTTTTTAAGTTTGTTTTGACATTTTCAACTAACCGTCCTATAGAACTGTCCTACAGAACCGTCCTACAGAACCGTCCTGCCAACTGTACTGTTCTGCCAACTGTACTGTTCTGCCAACTGTACTGTTCTGCCAACTGTACTGTTCTACCAACCGTCCTGCTCTACCAACCGTACTGTTCTGCCAACCGTCCTGCTCTATCAACCGTACTGTTCTGCCAACTGTCCTGCTCTACCAACCGTACTGTTCTGCCAACTGTCCTGTTCTACCAACCTTACTGTTCTGCCAACCGTCTTGCTCTGTGGAGTAGGTGGTCAGGATGATGGAAATTAGATGGATGAGCAGCGATGTGAATCGTCCGAGTGGGGTTGATAGAGGAAGGAGAAGAAGATGAAGATGGTAAAGAATGAGTGAGTAGAGTTGATTGCTAAGGATCAGATGATGGTGGCGGCGTGCCAAGTAAAACTAGTCTAAATCGAAATATCTGGGTTATGTAGCGGCGAGC
>Ga0335076_10007327_pt1 | contig 11097 bp, 8 predicted proteins | sample Lox_Sample_25_FD_206717 | JGI IMG/M metagenome (GOLD analysis project Ga0335076, IMG submission 206717) | Soil microbial communities from Loxahatchee National Wildlife Refuge, Florida, United States - Lox_Sample_2.5 | ecosystem: Environmental > Terrestrial > Soil > Wetlands | place: USA: Florida... | reverse complement strand
GAGGTGCTCGCCGTCTTTCTCGGCTCCTCGCTTCGCTTGGCGACGCCGCTCTTGCTGGCCGGTGTCGGCGAACTGGTCAGCGAACGCGCCGGCGTCCTCAATATGAGCGTCGAAGGCATGATGCTCGCTGGGGCTTTTGCCGCGGCGATTGGTTCCTGGGCGACCGGGCAGCCGCTGATCGGGCTCGGCATCGGCATCATCGCGGTGATTCCAGTGGCACTGATCCAAGCGGTGCTCAGCAACACGTTGCGTGCCAACCAGATCGTGACCGGCATCGGCATCAATATCCTGGTGCTCGGCGCCACCACTTTGGGTTACCGCGAATTGATCGGCGCACGTTCGCGCACCGAAATTCCGGGGCTCTCCATGTGGAGTCCTCCAGGTCTCGGCCGTATCCCCGTTTTCGGCGACGCGCTGTTCGAGCAGGTGTGGCTGCTCTATGCCGGCCTCGCCATAATTGCCATCACGGCTCTGGTGCTGCGCTACACGTCTTTCGGCATCGCCATTCATGCGGCAGGCGCCGAACCGCGGGCGGTCGATAAATCCGGCCTGTCGGTATCTTTCATCCGCTATTGCTGCGTGCTGTTCACCGGATTCATGTCGTCGCTCGGCGGCGCCTTCCTGTCGATCGGCGACATCCATACCTTCACCGAGGGAATGACGCGGGGCGCCGGTTATCTGGCTATCGCCTCGGTGATTTTCGGCAAATGGAAAATCGGCGGCACGATCCTGGCGTGTCTGCTGTTCGGTGCCGCAACGGCGCTGCAGTTCCAGTTGCCGACGCTCGGCATCGACGTTCCCAACGCGCTCCTGATCATGCTGCCCTACCTGTTGGCGCTGCTCGCTGTCGGCGGACTCGCCGGGCGGCAGACGGCCCCTCGTGCGCTGGGAGAGCCTTTCCGCCGATAAAGTCGGCTGGCGTTTAGCGGCGTGTCGATCGCTTTTCTGATGAGCGACACGATGGATTCGCAAGCAGCATGCGCGCTTGCGTATCGATGTCCGTCTCCGTATTTATTTCGGACAGAGCTGCGCTGTTCGTGGAAGCCTCAGGAGTGGCGTCATCACGCGACGCTTCCGATGTAGCGAGGTCAGGGATCAGCCCGTCATCCATAGCTGCGTTATACCTGAGCGGCCGAAACGTCGTTCTGAGCCAATCGCCACGTGGGCCTAGCTGCCCCTGGATGGCGCTTGATCCACAAAATCCCGTACGACACACTGCGTGATGCCCGAGGCATTCTTCACCGAAGCAACCGCCGCTTATTGGCAAGAGATAACAACGTGCGTGCCGTCGCGGTTTTCGGCCGTGCCGCCTTTTCGCTTCGGCTATCCGGCCCGCCTGCCTGATGAACGTGTATTGGTTCTGCCCTTGCGACAGCTCCCGGCTGGCGACATTGCAGTTGCTTCGCTCATCGCAAACCAAGCCTCGCACGCGGTGGTCACCATCCTGGCCGGTCACATGGCGACGCGTGCCGAAGCGTTTCACGCGGACATCCTCATAGGCCTGCCGACGCTCGGTCTCGCGTTCGCATCACTGGTGGCAGCGCGGCTCGGTCAGCCGCGTTACGTTCCCTTGGGCTATTCCCGCAAGTTCTGGTACGACCACGCGCTGTCGGAGCCGGTTAGCTCGGTCACGAGCCCGGATGTGGGCAAGTTCCTGCGGCTCGATCCAAATCTTCTGTCCTTGATCGAAGGTCGGCGCGTGGCGCTCGTCGACGATGCGATTTCGTCCGGCGCCACTATGGTCGCCGCCATTCGGCTTCTGTGCAGGCTCGGCGCTGAAGTCGCCGGCGTGATCGTGGCGATGAAGCAAACGAGAAACTGGGAACCGGCGCTCCGCGCCCTGCCGACCCAGCCACCCATACGCGCAGTCTTCGGTTGTCCGTTGTTCCAACGAGGCGAGGACGGCTGGTGGCCGCTCCCGGACACGCAGCCTTTGATTCCCTGACAACCAGATCCGATGCTTGACGGATTCGAAGTCGAGCAACGCGGCCTCCCGAACGAGAGGCGAAGCCGGCTTTGATTTTGCCAAAATATCAGGCGCCGGACCGGCGGCGCCATCCGCACGTCGCCTTCCAACTGTAGACCGTCTTGCGGCCGCCAAGCGTGCTTGGCGTCGAATGGGGGCAGATCGAAGAACTATCGCCAATATTCTGCGAACACGGCGCCAAAATCCGAGCTCAACTTCACAGCATGCGGTCTGTCCGCCGCGGCGCATGCAACACCGGAACCGACGACGGCCATAAGAAATCGGAAATTTCGAAAGATCGGACCGAAGGTGGCAACAACAAGCGCAGCACGCTCACTTCTGCAGATCACAAGGGCTCGCTCGAGCTCCGGCCTTCGGCCGTATCGACCGCGCGTCACTTCGGTGAATGAGGCGACGAGCTCGCCACTTCGACTGTCCAAATATTCGAAGACCGCTTTTCGCTGCTCACCGAGATCCAGGCCGAAACCAGTGCGCCGATCGGAACCGGCGCAGAAATAGGTCACGAACTTTTCCGCACTTGTCGGAGCCGGGGTTGCCGTCGCGGCGAAAGGGCCAGGATGCATACGTTGTCATTTCACGCCGTTGCTCCGGCTCAACAAGCAAGAAAAAGGCCACTCGTCTCATGTGTCTTAATTGGGTGCGGCGCCGAGAACGCCGCGCTGAATTCGTTGATGTAAGGCATGAACGGGCAATGCCTCCCTGCCGGAAGGCGGGACCGGCCGGCGGTTCGCACCCCGCGTGACGATTATCGGGAGAGCACTTCTCGCGCGATGCCGTGCTGCCAATTATTTAGACAGCGCTGCCTGTCATTTGCGGATGTGTGCCGCGAAATTCGTTGGTATACGGATGATTGAGGCAACTTGGCCTAACGGAGCGAGGCGACGCGTCGCAGCAATCAAGAGGGCGATCATGAATACAGTTCAATTCCCTTGCGATCTCATTCTCACGGGCGGCACGGTCATCGATCCGGCCACCGAAATGAACGGCCGATACGACGTCGCCATCACGAATGGCAGGATCGCCGCCATCGCGCCGGACCTGTCGCGGGCCAATGCCCGTGAAAAGGTCGACGTCTCAGGCAAGATCGTCATCGCCGGCATGATCGACACCCACGCTCATGTCTACGAACATGTTACCGGCCGGTTCGGGCTCAATCCCGACATGGTCGGCGTGCGCTCTGGCGTCACCACGCTGATCGACCAGGGCGGCCCGAGCTGCATGACGATCGGCGGGTTCCGGCACTATCTCGTCAACACCGCCAAGAGCCGCCTGCTCTGCTTCATCTCGTGCTACCTGGTCGGCGGCCTCGAAGGGCATCTCTATCCCGATCTGTACGGCCCGAACGGGGTCAACGTCGATCACACAGTGCGCGTTGCCAAGGAAAACCTCGACATCGTCCGTGGCATCAAGGCGCATGCGGAAATCGGCGGTCAGTCACGCTGGGGCCTTGAGGTCATCAAGACCGGCCGTGAGATCGCACGCCAGACCGGCCTGCCACTCTATATCCATCTCGGTCAGCTCTGGCCGAGCCTCGAGGAAGGGCCGGTGCCGGATGCAGACGAACTGATCCGCGAACTCGTGCCGATCATGGAGCCGGGCGACATCCTCGCTCATCCGTTCACCCGCCATCCCGGCGGTTTTGTCTCCAAAGATGGCGAGGTTCATCCGATCGTGTTCGAGGCGATCTCGCGCGGCGTCCGGGTCGACGTCGGCCACGGCTCGCATTTCAGCTTTGATGTCGCCAAGCGCGTCCTTGATGCCGGCGTGCGACCGTTCACGCTTGGTGCTGACCTGCATGGCTACAATGTCCGGCTGCCGCCGACCGGCATGGACGCGCATGTGCGCGAGTCGAACCCGTTCTTCGGCATCGCGCCGTTCAGCCTGACCATTGCCATGACCGAACTGCTCGCATTGGGAATGAGCATGGAAGAGATCGTCGGCACTGTCACGGCCAACGCGGCGGTCATGGTCAACAAGGCCGACGAGATCGGCACCTTGAAGCCTGGCCGCGAGGCCGACGTCAGCGTGCTGGAGGTTCTCAACGGGCGCTTCAAGCTCTCCGACAACTCAGGCGTTGAGGTGGTGACTGATAAGCTCATTCGTCCAGCCTTCTGCCTGCGGGCGGGCGTGCGCCACGACAGCGACTCGCCCTTGATCCCTGAAGCGATCGCGGCCTGACCGGCCGCGGACGCTTTGGCACCGGCGACGTTTACGATGGCAGCGCTGTCACGAGAAAGTGGGCGCCGTTTTTTTGCCTATCATTCGCGGCGAAATGAACGCGACCGAACCCCGCTTCGTTGCTGTCGCCAGGCTTGACGATCTGCCGGACGGTCAATTCCTGCGCGTGATGGTCGGCAGCCACGGCTTGGTTCTCGCCCGTGGCGGCGATGCCATTTACGCCTTCCAAGGTACCTGCCCGCACGAAAAAGCCGACCTCGCGCAAGGACGCATCGAGAACGGTCGGCTGATCTGCCCACGCCACCTCGCCTCCTTTGCGCTCAAAGACGGGCAGGCGTCGCGCGGATGGAAACTCGATGCCCTCAAGCTCTACCCGGTCCATGTCGCGCAAGGCGAGATCGCCGTAGATGCCGATGCTGTTGAACGCGATCCCCCTGGCGGCGCTCGCAAGGTCTGGGATCTGACGTCCCGTTGATCGCTTCAGCGCAGCGCCAAGAGAGCGGGGCCAACAACCTTGTTGAGTTCGACCAGGCGGGCGAGATCGCGCACGAAACGGGCGCGCGCCTTCGGCTCGAGCGCTGCCAGCGTGCGCTCATGTGCGCGCGCAGCGCCGGCATCAATCCGTCGCAATGCGGCGCGTCCGGCCTCGGTGAGCGTTACCACTTTCCTGCGCTTGTCGCGCGGCGAAAAACGACGACGCACCATGCGTTGCCGCTCGAGCCGCGCCAAGACGTCGGCCACATTGGTGGTGTCGAGCCCGACCGCGCGGGAGAGCGCAATCTGCTCCACGTTCCCCATCTGATCGAGGGCGGACAAGATACTGTATTGGACGGGCGTAATCTTCTCGCTGCCGCATTCCTCCACGAACAGAGCGACGTGAATCTGATGTAGACGGCGGATCAAAAAGCCCGGGCGCTCCTGGAACGGCTTTGCGTGCCAGCCGTTTGCACTCAATACCGTATCGTCGATCGTCTCGGTTCTACGCAGCATGTTCGTTCTGGGCCTTCAAGGAACGTAAATCACCATTCGATTTTTTTGCATGTCCTTATCGGAAAACCGGCGTCCACTTTTCCGGGACATGGGCCGGTATGCTCTTTCAATTGCGCTCATTTCTGCCAACCTAGGAGCCGTCGCAGCATCGCAAGTAGCGTGCGGGCGGCTAAACCTACACCACCGACGGCCTTCGCCGGGCTTACCGGGCCGCCGCGACTCGCTCGAACCAGATTTGCAGCGACCTCCGACAACAGATGGTCGACAACGGTTTCGACGATCACTGGTCTGCCGAACTGCGCGAGCGGGCCGCCGAGCTTGTAGGTCATCGTCAAAGCAAGCTCCGAATTCGCCCCGCTGCCGGAGCGGGCCGCAAAGCCGATCACGCCTTGGGCGCGCGAACGGCTGATGTAATCGCCGCCCGAGCCGCGGACTTCGCCGCGCAGCGCCGCCGCATCAAGGGAGAGCCGCGCAGCGCCGCGAAAGCGCGCGCGCATTGGACCGATCGTCACCTGCAACGTCCCCTCGATCGTGCCATCCGGCAGGATCGCTTCGATACTCGCCCCAGGAACGCATCGAGCGACCGTCTCGACGTCCTGCAGCGTCGCCCACAGGCGCTCGACCGGCACCGGAACGGTTATCGTGCGGGTCAGGCTTGTTCCGCCTTCGATCGCTTGCGGGACACGAAGCTCGTCCGCCGGCAGTGTCACAGCTGTTCCCTCGGCTTGTGGTGCCATAACGATCGGAGCGAGGGTGCCGGCCGCGAGTGCGGCACGATCGACAATGGGAACGGCGCTGCGATGCGGCCCATGCGACAGCACGTCACGAATGGCCGCGACGATACCGATATAACCGGTGCAGCGGCAAAGATTGCCGGACAGTTCTTCGCGAATTCGCGCCTCGTCGGCATGCGGAAGCCGCGTAACGATATCGTAGGCCGTCGCCAGCATCCCCGGCGTGCAATAGCCGCACTGCAGGGCATGATGCCGACTGAAAGCGCGCCGCAGCATGTCCATTAGCGGATCGTCATCAAAGGATTCAATCGTGCGCACATCCGAACCCGCGCAGCAGACCGTGTAACTGAGACAGGCCCGCACCGGCCGCCCGTCGACAATGACGGTGCATGCGCCACAGACGCCGTGCTCGCATCCAATATGGGTGCCAGTCAGACCGAGCTCGTCGCGCACGAAATCCGCCAGATGCAGGCGTGGGGCAACTTCACGCCTGACTTCGACACCGTTGACATTGAGCGTCAGCGACGTCATGCGGCGGCCTCCATCGGCGATGTTGCGATGGCAATCGCCCGGCGCAGCGCCGCCGCATGCAAGGCACGGGACTCTTCCGACAGGTGCGGTGCTGCTTGCGTCACCGCCTCGGCGAGATCGCGTTGTCCGGCCACGAGACTCAGAGGATCCGCCAGCAGGATCGGCGGACGCTCGATGGCGCCAAGGAGCACGCGAGTCTCATTGCGTTCTGCATCAATCAATACGGCGGCGCTGGCCTTGGCGAAATCACCAACCTTGCGGCAGAATTTCCAATAACCCCAGCGCGCCGCAGGACCGCGCTTGGGCACCCGTATGCCGAGAATCACTTCGTCGGGCGCGAGCACCGTGGCGAATGGGCCGGTGAAGAATTCGGTCAAGACGACTGTTCGCAACGCGTCACCGCGGCCGAGCACGACTTCGGCGCCAAGCGCGCTCAGAGCATTGACCCAATCGGCGGCGGGATCAGCATGGGCAAGACTGCCGCCCAGGGTGCCGCGGTTGCGTACGGCACGATAGGCGATGCGACACGCGACCCCGGCAAGCCAGCCGGGCGTCGCATCCGGAACGGCACCATCTTCGACCTCGGCATGGGTGATGGCCGCACCATAGACGAGGGCGTCGCCCTCGTCCTTCACTTCGCGCATGGCGGTGGCACGCGCGATGTCCACCAGTGCGGCCGGCCGCACCAGGCGCAGGTTCAGCATGGGAGCGAGCGATTGTCCGCCGGCGATCAGCTTGGCGCCGTCGCCGGCTCGCGCCAGGTGCGCACTTGCTTCGGCGGCATTTCCTGCCGCAACATAGCTGAACGCGACCGGTTTCAAGCGACCGGCTCCGGCTTTGCCGGACGGCGCACCGCCGACAACTTCGTCAACAGCCGCTCGGGCGTCATCGGCAGAGCGTCGACTTCCACGCCAAGCCCCGCCAAGGCATCGTTGACGGCGTTGGCGAGCGCCGCCGGCGGCCCGATCGCGCCGCCTTCGCCGATGCCCTTTTGCCCGAAACGGCTGATCGGTGACGGAATTTCCATGTGATCGACGACCATCGCCGGAACTTCGCAAGCGCCGGGAAGATGATAATCGGCAAAAGTCACCGCGAGTGGTTGCCCGTCGTCGTCATAGCGCATCTCTTCATAGAGCGCCGTGCCAATGCCCTGCGCCACGCCGCCATAGATCTGGCCATTGACGACCATCGGATTGATAAGCACGCCGCCATCTTCGACGATCTTGTAGTCGAGAATGTCGACATCGCCGAGTTCCACATCGACCGCCACCACCACCGCGTGACAGGCATAAGAGAAGGTGCCGGTATCGCGTTGCGTCTTATAACCCTGGGTCGCTTCGAGACCGGCAGGATCGACATCGGCCGGCAGGTCCTGTGGCCGGTGATACCAAGCGGCCGCAATGTCCTTGATCGATATCTCGCCGCCACTCGCGCGCGCGGCGCCTTCAGCGAGCACGATCGTGTTCGGATCGGCCTGCAACAAGTGACCGGCAATTCGGCGGACGCGCGCCGCAAGTGTATCGCAGGCCGCCGCCACCGCTCCGCCTGCCATCACGATGCAGCGCGAGCCCCAGGTTCCAGTGGAGTATGGCGTCAACGCCGTATCGCCGTGCACGAGTTTCACCCGATGCGGTGCGATGCCGAGCACTTCATGGGCGATCTGAGCCAAGGTCGTTTCCAGGCTTTGACCGTGGCTTTGCACGCCGACGCGCAGCTCGAGACCGCCGTCAGGAGTAAGGCGGGCGGTCGCTTGCTCAAAGCCAGGTACCATCGGAATGCCCCAGCCGGCATAGACCGAGGTCCCGTGCGCGCCCTGCTCGCAGAATATCGCGAAACCGACACCGAGCTTGCGGCCGTCGGGTTCACCTTTTGCCTGGCGCGCGCGGACGGCGGGCAGATCGATCGCCCGCACCGCCCGTTCGAGACATTCGACATAGTCGCCGCTGTCGAAAATCTTCTTGGTGATGTTGACGAAGGGCATCTGCTCCGGCCGCACGAGATTCTTGCGGCGGATATCTTCAGGTGGAATTCCCAGTTCGCGCGCTATGGCATCGAGCAGAACTTCCATTGCAAAGCAGACTCCGGTGCGCGCCACGCCGCGGAACGGCAGGATTGGCGGCTTGTTGGTGACGACCGACCAGGTGCGGCAACGAAAGCCTGCAAACTGATAAGGCCCCGGAAGAATGCTGGCGACCTGCGCCGCCTCAAGGCATGCCGAGAAGGGATAGGCCGAATAGGCGCCGGAATCGACGATCGCTTCGCAGTCGATCGCCAGCAGCTGCCCGTCGGCGCCGGCATAGCCGGTAATCTCGTAATGGTGCTCGCGGCAATTGGCGTTGCCGCTCAGATGCTCGCGCCGGTCCTCGATCCAGCGCACCGGACGTCGCAACTTCATCGCCAGATAAGCCAGGCAGACTTCTTCGCCGAGCAGGATGCCCTTGTAGCCGAAACCACCGCCGACGTCGGGGGCCACGACGCGGATCATGCCCTGGTCGACGCCGAGACATTCGGCGAGCCCGTTGCGCACGATATGCGGCATCTGAGTTGCGGTATAGACGACGATCTGCTGTGCCTGATTGTCCCAATAGGCAAGCACGCCACGTCCCTCGATTGGCGCCATGCTCTGCCGCGCGGTACGGAAGGTACGCTTGACCCGCACTACCGCGTCTTTCGCCGCCTCTTCGAAACCAATCTCGACGGCGGTCTCGAGAAACACATTTTCCGTCCAGTGTTCATGCACGAGAGGCGCTGTTGACTCGCGGGCGCGCGTCATCTCGACCACAGCTGGCAATTCGTCGATATCGACGAGCACCAATTCGGCGAGATCTTCGGCTTCCGCACGACTTGCCGCGACACAAGCTGCCAGCGGCTCCCCGACATGGCGTACCTTGTCGCTGGCCAAGATCGGCTGCACCGAGCTTTGAAAGCCCGCCAGACCGGAATCGGCGCGAATGCCCTTCACGCCATCGAGATCCGCCATCACAAAGACCGCGGCCTCGTGTTCTTTGGGCTTCTCGATGCCGCGGACCCTTCCGTGTGCAAGCGGGCTGCGCACAAACGCAACGTCGAGCATGTCGGCCATCCGGATATCGGCGACAAAGCGACCACGGCCGAGCAGATAGCGCTCGTCTTCAAGACGCAAAATCGACGCGCCGATGCCCTGCTTCGCGGTTTCCTTGGTCATCGATCTGACATTCTCGGGTCCAGCACCCCGCAATGCAGGGAGCTTACAGTACTGATCGCCGCGGTAACGTCGTCGTATTCCCGACGGGGTCGCAAAGGTCGTGCCAGCCGTGAGGCGTCGCGCAGTCCGTTCCGCGCGGCTGAGCGGACGGGCAAACGCGGCGCTCGTCGAGAACCTTGTATCGGGACCTTGCACGGCACCTTGCATAGGACATGGGCAGGCACGGCGTTCGATTGAGCATTCGTCCGTATACTGACGATTGGCATACCGGCGATTTGCATTGGAGTTTCGCCATTTTTGGACGCTTGGCCAATAGCCGAAACACCAACCCGCCCGGCGCGTTGGCCTTTTCCGATCGCCACGCCGCAAACCCCGGCCGCATGGCGCGATGGCATAGCGTTTGCAAGACGTTGACCGATTGAGCGGCGTTTTGGCGGCTGATACGCGCGTGCCGTGTCCGCGTGGCGCGGTCACGTTTCGATCGACGAGGTCAGGTCGAAACCCGGTCGCAGGACGTTCCTTGAATTTTTTGCGTGAACCCGAGAGGCCCCCCCGATGATCAACCGCCTGTTCAAGCGCCCGAACCGCCGCGTGGCGATTCAAGGACTCCCGATCTCGGCAGTTGCGGCCGCGATATTGGTCGGCGCCTGCTTGGTCACGATCGGCTCGACCGCAGCTTTGGCTGGCGGACTCGACGACATCAAGGCGCGCGGCCACATGGTCATTGCTACCGAGGACGATTTCAATCCCTTCGAATTCATCAAGGATGGCGTCTCCACCGGCTACGACAATGACCTCTTCAACGAAGTGAAGAAGCAGTTGCCATTCCCGGTCGAGCAGCAAGTGATACCGTGGGCCGGCATCCTGCCGGGCGTCACCAGCGGCAAATACGACATGGCCATGACGGGGGTGCTCGTGACCGCGGCGCGCAAACCGACCTTCGACTTCGCGAGCCCGGTGGCGCAGTCGACGACCTTCTACATCACCAAGGCTGGTTCAAGCATCAAGTCGGCGTCCGAGCTCAACGGCAAGACGGTCGGTGCACAGGCCGGGTCCGCGATGCTGGCCGACCTGAAAGCATTCGACACCGAACTCAAAGCCAAGGGCGGCCCGGGCATCAAGCAGATCGTCGAATATCAATCCAATCCGGAAGCCTACCAAGACCTGGCGATCGGCCGTACCGACGCCGTGGTCAATACCGAGATCAATCTGCGTACGCTGCTCAAGGAACGGCCGGGCGTATTCGCGCTTGGACAGGCGGTCGGGCAGCCGGTCTACATCGCCTGGGCGCTCCGCAAAGACAACAAGGACACGCTGAAGCTGGTCGACAAGGCGCTCATAGCGACGCGCAAGAGCGGCAAGATGTACGAGCTGCAGACGAAATGGTTCGGCACGACCTTCAAGGACATGCCCGAAGACGCGAACTAGGTTCAGCCGTGGGACCGGCCTTTCGTGACCGCCTATGACTACTACAGCATCGTCCACGCTGCCTT
>Ga0335076_10007325_pt1 | contig 11098 bp, 8 predicted proteins | sample Lox_Sample_25_FD_206717 | JGI IMG/M metagenome (GOLD analysis project Ga0335076, IMG submission 206717) | Soil microbial communities from Loxahatchee National Wildlife Refuge, Florida, United States - Lox_Sample_2.5 | ecosystem: Environmental > Terrestrial > Soil > Wetlands | place: USA: Florida... | reverse complement strand
CCAGCTCGTCCATTTCGGGACGATGGAGTTAACGGCGAAAGCTCCCGACGACGAGGCTCACCGGCAGATCATTTTCGATCCGATTCCTCGCGTCGATGGAATCGAACCATCGGATGATCCATTGCTTGAATTGCGCGCCGCCATTTACTTATTGAGCGGCCGACGCCGGCGTAGCGCTAACGAATCGCGAGTGGCTTCCCAGACGGCTTAAAATGGCCTGCCGCGGGATTGCTTAGCTAATGAAAAGCAGTTGAAAAACGCAGGCCTTTTGGCTAACTCCTAACGGTTGGCACCATCGCATCAGCATCCAAGAGAGAAGATAATCCGTGTTGGACGAACGTGCTGGTTGCTGGCGTAGCATGTTTAGCGACGATCTCTATCGGCCCAGCGAGTCGAGGACATCTGTGCTGCGGACGGGCGGTTCAGTGGTTGTTGCGGAGGACTGAATGAGTGAAAACATCGAGAAGAGCCTACTGGATATCGACTTTGCGGCGTTGACTGCCCGAACGTATTCTCCCTCGCCAGTCACGTGGGAAGATCAAGTGCTGTATTTCTTGCTGGTGGACCGATTTTCGGACGGGAACGAGCGGGGCGGATACCGCGACAACAAGGGAAATCCCGTGCTTACGGGAAGCACGCCTCTTGCTACAGCGGAGGAAGCCGGCCGGGTTGACTATGGAGAGTGGTTACGAGGTGGAGGCACGTGGCAGGGGGGAACGATCAAGGGGCTGAAGAGCAAGCTAGGGTACTTGAAGCGCCTCGGAGTAACTGCCCTGTGGATGAGTCCTGTGTTTCGCCAGGTGGCGTTCGAGCCGAGCTATCACGGATATGGCATCCAGAATTTTCTTGATGTCGACCCCCATTTTGGGACGCGCGAGGAACTGCAGGATTTCGTGAAGGTGGCCCACGATCATGGAATCTATATCATTCTCGACATCGTCGCCCACCACACGGGAAATGTCTTCGCTTACCACGCTGATCGTTATTTGACTCATGATGCCAACACGGGCCAGAGCTATTACGATGCGCGCTGGGATGGAAATCGCTACGCCGTGCGCGGGTTCAATGATCGTAACGGTGAGCCGACCATAGCGGCGGACGTTGAGAATCGAGCCAGGCTCGAAGATTCGTGGCCGGATGGCGCTATCTGGCCTCGTGAGTTCCAAAACATTGCGAAGTTCCGGCGCAGTGGATACATCACGAACTGGGACTATTACCCGGAATATGTCGAGGCCGACATGTTCTCCCTGAAGACCCTCGACCTTTGGGCCGAGCAGGAGGAGCAAACTCGGCAATTCTCGTCCGCGCTCGCGTGCCTGATACTGACTTATTGCTTTTGGATCGCATACGCGGACATCGACGGATTTCGACTGGACGCGGCCAAACACATGGGCACCCAAGCATTGCGTGCCTTCTGCGATTCAATACGTGAATTCGCCGAGAGCATTGGGAAGGAGCGATTCCTGCTGGTAGGAGAAATCGGAGGAGGCCGAGAGAAGGCTTGGGAGGTAGTCCAGCAGACAGGTTTGGACGCAGCATTGGGAATCGATGATGTGCCAGGCAAACTGGAACGCATGGTTTGCGGGCTGGGAAACGCTGAGGATTATTTCTCGGTGTTCCAAAATTGGATTTTGGACGACATGGGGCAGCATCGCTGGTACCGGAACAAGGTTGTGACCCTTGTGGATGATCACGACCAAGTGCGGAAAGGCGGAAGCAAGATGCGCTTTTGCGGCGATCCGCAATATCGCGATCTGGCGTTCAACGTGGTAGCGACACAGCTGACTACCATGGGCATTCCGTGCATTTATTACGGGACGGAGCAGGAGTTCGATAGCGGAGGGCAACCGAGCGGCTCAGACGTCGTTCTCCGGGAGAGTATGTTCGGCGGCGAGTTCGGTGGAAAATGCACACGGGGGCATCATTTTTTCGACGAAAGTGGAGTTATGTACGAAGCGCTGTCCAAGCTGGTTGACCTGCGTAAACAGTTGCTTCCCCTGCGTCGCGGACGGCAGATGTTACACGAAATTTCAGGAGATGGAATCAATTTTGGCTTTCCGCGGATGATGGGCGAGCGGATGGTGTCGATTGTCGCCTGGTCGAGAATTTTCGTCGATCAAGAAGTGCTGGTTGCGTTCAGCACCGACCGCGAACAACCTCAGGCAGCATATACGACGGTCGCCTCGAGGTTCCGTAGCGAAGGGGACCGGTTCAAACTGATCTACTGGCATGCTCCTCGAGCGGTAACGCCGCCGCCCGGTGAATTGGCTGCCGAAGACCGGGGAGGTGTTCTCGCGGTTCGGTTAACGCTGCCGCCGGGTGGCTTTGTCATTTATCAGGCGCCTCCTGGGCGACAAAGCCTGGGTTCCCGCCATACGGTGATCGATCAACTCCAGCGAAGTTAGGTCCTTGGCACCTCAGGAAAGTCTGGCTTAAATGATATTGGGAAACAGAGCCATCTATCGATGATGCTTAGAGTGCGCGAAAACTGGTAACGACGCTTCAAGGTTGAAATACAACTCATCTCGTCCGAGGACCTGTCCCAAAGGCGACTTCTGAACCATTCGGAACACTCCCGGGTTGAGACCAACCAGCCACATGCGCACCCCGCGTTCACGCTGTCTTTTTTCCGCTTCGAGCAAAGCTTTCAAGGCCGTGTATTCAAGGTCAGGGACGCCACTGAGGTCAATGGCCACAACTTTTGGTTTGGTTTGATCGGCCAAGCGCCGCATCTTCTCTGCAATGTGCTCTGCGTTGGCGAAGAACATGCGTCCCTCGGGCCGAAGAATCAAGAGGCCCGGAAAAGTTTCATCCTCGGGATGTTCTTTCGTGTGTGGACGGAAGACATTGGTGCCGGGTTTGCGTCCCAGCATGTAGACAGGAGGATCAGCGACCTGGTAGGCGAGGCCGACGAGCGAGAGAACGATAGCAACGACGATACCTTTGAGGGTGCCAAGTGCTACCACGCCTGCAAAAGCAGCTAGCGCCCAAGTGAATTCTCTCATCCTTATTTTGAGTATTGCGCTGAACTCTGCAGGCTTGATTAAGCCGATGGAGTAAACGATAACGATGGCAGCGAGAGTGGCTTGTGGCATCAGCGCGATGAGGGGGGCAAGGAGAAGCATAGTGGCCAGAGCGGCGACGGCGGTCACCAGTTCCGCGAATTGTGTGCGGGCGCCAGCAAGGCGATTCACGGCAGTTTGGCTGGTGCCACCTCCGGCAGGCATGGCGCCGAACAAGGCGCCACCTGCGTTTGCCAATCCGGTAGCCAGCAGTTCCTGATTTGCTTTGGGAGTGGGTTCTTCGCTCGTAGCAAACGCGCGGCCAGCGGCAACCGTTTCTGTAAAACTCATCAGAGCGATGCCTAATGCGCCCGGCCAGAGCACTTCCGCGAGCGAGAAATCGGGAAGCGTCAGAGCGGGGAGAGCCTGTGGAACGCGACCGACGATCTCGACGCCATGTGACTGTAAGGCGAAGAGTCGTGTAGCCAGTATTCCCAGAGCCACGGCCACGAGAGGTGCTGGGACCGTCGGCAAGAAGCGCTTCAGCACGACTAAGATGACGATCATGAGAAGCCCAACGGTCACGGTAACAAGCGATGCCTGCGGCACGGATTTCACGGTGGCGAAAATATTGTGAAGGAAAGAGCCTTTGGCAAAATGAATGCCGAGGATCTTTGGCACTTGATCGAGAATAATGACGAGCCCGATGCCCGCTTTGAATCCGACTAAAACTGGTTCAGAGATGAAGTTGGCGATGAAACCGAGCCTCAGCAGTGAAGCCACAACAAGGATCGCGCCCACGAGAAGCGCCAAGCTGGCAGAGGCGCCCATGAGGTTTGCTGGACTGGCGTCAGGAGCCACGCGGCTGAGCTCAGCTGAGGTGAGGATGGCAAGGGTTGTGGTAGTGCTCACGCTGAGCGGCCGAGAGGTGCCGAGGAGCGCATAAACGAGCATGGGGACAAAGGCGGTGTAGAGTCCAACCTGGACGGGAAGTCCGGCGATGGTGGCATAGGCCATCGCCTTAGGAATGACCACAGCGGCCGCGGTCAGACCTGCAATTAGGTCTGCCGGAACCATTCCTTGCGATAACTGAGTAGCCAATCTGTTACCGGAAGATATCGATGAACTCGACGATCGGTGGGCAAGTCGTTTCTCCGCACGAATCTCGGGGCCGTTGCAGGAACATCGCACTTTGGGACTGTGGCGACGGTCTAGGGCACGGAAATGGCGGCGTTACGAGCTTTGCTCTCGGCTATGCCCGATTCGATATTCAAACTGATGTAAAGAGCTTGGGTTTCGCTCCACAAAGCCTTGGATTGTTGCCAGCGAAGCATTGCGAGACTGCGAGTGGCATTCGCGAAATCGAGAGAGGATGTATCACCGTGGCTGAGATAAAGTTGGCGCGCCTCGTGATAGCAAGGCTCCGCCAAGTCTGGGGAGTTTTGCTCAAGATAAACGTCTCCGAGATGGCGGACGACGTGTGCCAAGACGAGAGGCTGGCCGGTTTCGCGAAAAAGCTCGACGGCTTGTTCGTAGCATTTTCTAGCCGTGGCAGGGTCGCGGCGGCGAGCGGACTCGCCTGTGTGGCGAAGTTGTTGTGCGCGGGCTAGACGATGGCTTGAATTGCTTTCGGACATTTTTGGCTCCTGCGGGTGGATTCGCGATGGCGGTGGCCATTTTAGCGGAACGAGGAACAACGGCACAGAGTTGATGGCAAGGCGCGGGGGTGAGGTCCCTTCGAGGCTCAGGATGAGAACGGGTGCTTTCTTTGGGAGTGAGGCAAGACGCGGGGCAGATTAAGACTAAGAGTTACGCAGAGGGCGCTGAGTAGCACAGAGTTCGCAGAGAAGACGAAGAGCACAGGCAAGAGCGCCTGTAGCACCTGGACGGAGACGGCTAGAGGGTTCTCAAGAAGGCGACCAAGTCGGCCTTCTGTTGATCGGTGAGATTCAGAGTAAATCGGGTGTTGTAGAAATTGACGACGTCCAAAAGAGTGGCTGCCGATCCGTTATGGAAGTAGGGCGCGCGTCCGGCAAGGCCGCGAAGGATGGGGCCTTTGATCTTGCCGACGTGATCAAAATTGCCATCAACGAGGGCCTGGCCGAGGTCGGTGGTGGTTTTGCAGTTGTTGGTCGGGAGGCCTGTGGACGAATCCGTCTGGCATACGGTGATGAGAGGCAGGTAGGTCAAATCGAGTCCACCGAGATTGACGAAAGGCGAAGTTGGGCTCGGGTCGCCGGTACCTATATTTAGCGGAGTGGGGAAAGAGTGATTGCCTACGTTGGGGGTGTCGTGACACGTGCCGCAGGTTCCTTGCAGAGTAGGAATCCCGACGGCGACAAGTCCACCGGCGGTCACATCGTCATTGATACCGGCGACGCCGCTAATCGGAATTGACAAAGAATTGAAAAGCACTTCACCGCGAGCGACGGACTGGCGGGCTTCAGCAACACCACCGAAATAGCCGCCTTCCTGCTGCGTCCACGCGTCGTAGAGGTGAAAAATATTGGGAGTGAACTGACCATCTCCGGGAGTGACCAGCCCTCCGGGCTGCTCCAGAATAGGTACCAGCGGGTGGACGCTGGAATTGATGGTCATGAAAAAGGGCTGAGTGGTCAAAAGGGCGGGTCCGCCGTTCGCACCATTCTGGTTGAGAAGCCCGACGCGTGAATCAAACACCTGGGCGGTGAAAAGCTGGGTCTCGAAGTTGACGATTTGCTGTTGCTCTGCCGCAGTGGGACGAGTTCCATCGCCCTGCGCGTGGGTGACGGTGGCATCGACCGATTGGTGAGCCAAGTCGCTCATTAACGAAGAGGGATAATTGCCAAAGATGATTTTGGTGGTGCCGGTGGCCGGCGTTGATTCTCGGCCGTCGAACATTACGCCGCTGAGAAACGGAAGGTTGGTGGTTGGCAGGGGCCGGCGGTACATGGAGATAATGTCCGAGGCGTTGCAGCCATACGGATTGTTGACGCTCATGACTTGGTAATTGGTGTTGGCGGGAACGGTGAGAGAGACACGGATCAGTCCCCTACTGAGCAGCAGGCTGTAAGCTTCGCGACGTTTCTCCAGGGTGGAGACATCGGCGGTGGGACAGTTGGCGCCGTCTACCGGTTGGAAGATGGGGTCGGTGCCGGCGGTGGAGTAAAAACGCTGCTGCAGGTGCGGCAGGGTAATAGAGAAAGTGTTACTGGGTTGATGGCAGGTGACGCAGCGGCGGCCGTTGGTGCCCATGTCCAGGAAAAACGGATTGGTAGTAGTGTCGGTCGGGCCTCCAAGGTTTATGGTAGCGAATGCACCCTGAGGATCCGCGAATACCTGGAGTTTTGGAATAACCGAGCCGAGGGAGCCGCTGAACGCGAGGGCGGCCGCAAGAGGAGACCAGAAGTACCATGCCTGAGACGATACGCAACGGCCTGCTGACAAGGACCCGTTTCGAGCGTTTTACATGAAGATGCTGTTGAGGTCCCGGAGAAGTGGTATGGGCCGGCATAGGTATCCTTTCGAGTAGGTGTCGCCACCAATGGCTCCTCGGAGGAACAGAGCCTAAAGTGCGGCGAACTGTGGCAGGAAAGTGAAGATTGGGCAATGCTCAGAGCATGAACTGTTGATGAGCGGCCATTTCCTTGATACAAATGCGATTAATTCCGGAGGTAAACGGAAGCCCGCCCGGTGTTTTTCTGCCCGTCCGTTCTGGAGCATTGAATGCCGCAAGAAAGTAAAAGCCCAATCGTACGGTTTGGTGTTTTTGAAGCAAATATAGCGGCGCGCGAGCTGAGAAAACACGGCACCCACGTACGCCTAAGGGGACAGCCGTTTTGCATCCTTTCTATACTACTCGAGAGGCCGGGCGAGGTGATTACCCGCGAGGAGATGCGCCAGAAGCTGTGGCCCGCGGATACCTTTGCCGATTTCGAGCACAGCTTGAATACAGCCATCAAGAAGCTGCGCGGTGTGCTGGGGGATTCTCCGGACAATTCGCGGTATATCGAAACCATTCCCAGGGTGGGTTACCGGTTTGTGGCACCGGTGCAGGAAGTACCCCTGCCAGCAGCACCCGCGGCGGGGCAGCCAAAAGTTTCCGCGACCTCCAGCGTGACCCCAGCGCGAGCCGGATGGCAACTCGCACGTTGGAGCTGGCCCCAGTTCGTTGGCGTCTGCGTGGCAGTGGTGGTGTTGTCCGGTATCGCAACGTTTGCGTGGCGGAGGTCGCACCTTCGCCCGTCATTGGCGGGAGGAAAGATGGTTCTCGCGGTTCTTCCCTTCTCTAACCTGACCGGGGATCCTGGGCAAGAATATTTCAGCGACGGATTGACGGAGGAAATGATCGCGCAGCTTGGTCAGATGGATCCGGACAGCCTGAGCGTGATTGCGCGGACCTCGGTGATGCATTACAAAGGCAGCTCTGAACCGTTGCCGCAGATCGGCCGGGAGCTGGGAGTTCAGTATGTGCTGGAAGGAAGCGTGAGGAGGGATTCGGTCGAGTTCGGATCACCGCCGAGCTGGTGCGCGTGGGGGATCAGATCCCGGTGTGGTCGCGCGAGTACGATCGGGAGCTGGCCAGCCTGTTAACGCTGCAGCGCGAAGTGGCGCAAGAGGTGGCGGATGAAATGAAGGTCACGTTAGGGGCTAAGCCGAACGTGACGGCCGCGTTAGTCGCCAGGTCGGCGGCCTCTCCGGGTTCGTACGCGGCGTACGACCTTTACTTACAGGGACGGTATTTCTGGAACAAACGGACAGACGAAGGGTTTCGCCGGGCTGCGGACAATTCTCAGCGGGCTATCGAGGGCGATCCCAAGTACGCGCGCGCCTATGCGGGGCTGGCGGACACCGACGCGCTGATGAGCACCTGGTTTTGGGGTCCGCAAAACGAGCTGATGCCGAAAGCGCGGTCCGCCGCGCTGAAAGCGTTGGAGCTGGACGACACGCTAGCAGAAGCGCACACCTCGTTAGCATTGATTGCCGAGAATTATGATTACGACTGGCAAACTGCCGAAAAGGAGTTTAAACGCGCGATCCAGTTGGACCCAGGCTACGCCACGGCGCACCAGTGGTATGCCGAACACCTTTCCTGGGTGGGGCGATTTGAAGAAGCTTTGGAGGAAAGCGAAAAAGCCCGCCAGCTGGATCCGTTATCGATGATTATCGGCACGGACCACGCCAAGATCCTGTACTACGACAGACAGTACGATCGAGCGCTGGCGCAATCTCGAGCCGTGTTGGACATGGACCCGGGCGCTCCGCACGGTGCATCCATCGCAATGAGCTGCTACATCCAGCAAAAGAAGTTCGCCGAAGCAGAAAAGCTTCTGAAGCAGAATAAGGCAACTCTCAACCCACAGTGGTTCGAGGTGGAACAGGCGGTTATTTACGGCTACTGGGGTCGCGTTTCGGAGGCGCAAGAAGGGCTGACCAAGGTGGAGCAGTTTACGTGGGAACCCGAACAGAGGATGCCGGCATTGCTGAGAGTCTATTCGGCGATGGGCCGAAAAGACGAAACCATTGCACTGCGGGAACGGGCGGTCGCGAGCCGATCCAACATTGTAACGGCCCTTAAGGTGGATCCCATGTTCGACCCGCTGCGCAGTGACCCGCGTTTTCAGGAGGTGCTGCGCCGCGCGGGCTTGGGGGATAGCAGAAAACCGTAGGTGGCGGAATCGCGCCGCACCTGTTTAGGGAAAATCACTAACGAAATGGCGCTGGCAAAAAGCGAAGTGGTTGCGGGCGCTTGGGAATAAAAGGATAGCGCAGAGGCGCGGAGGAGGCGCGGAGGAGGCGCGAGGAAGAGCAAAACCTGGAGGACGCGACAAGCATTGTTGTTCCTTGCCAACCGGGGTGAATGGCTAGGGATTGGGTGGGTCTGAGGTGGTGGTGTAGTAACCCGAGCGGGTCGTGGCCCGATAGCCGGAACCGGCAGTGACCCTGAGGGTGTGAAATTTTTGAGAGAGGTTGTTGCCTGCAGGGGCATAGGCGAGGGTGTAGTCGTGGCGCGCTTGTTCGGTCATGCGCGATAAGGTGAGCTCCATAGTGTAGGTGGAAGTTGCGTAAAAAATCCCGCCGCCCGTTGTGGAGCTGTAGTCGATCAAATCGGAGAATTTTCGTTTGGCTTTGCCAGAGCCGGAGACGAGAGCATAGACGGAGATATTGTCTTGAAGCAGGAAGTCGCGAACCTCGTTGTGAGAGTGGTGATTCAGCTTCGGTTCGTTTAGAGCATCGGTAAGGATGAGGATGATTCTGCGACGGTCGCTGGGCCGCTGCTGAAAAAGTTGTGCTGAGGAGTAAAGGGCATCCTCAAGGGCTTTGCTGGGTCGAGAACCAGCATAGGCGGGAGCAGCGACGGACGGCGGTCCGGAGGTTGAGACCCGATCGGTAACCAACGGCTGTGGGACGTAGGGACGAGAGGGTTGGACAGCGGACTGCGCAGACTTCAAAGCGGCCATCAACTTGAGTGAGTCACTGGTGAACTCGTCTCCGGGATAGAAGAGCATGTCAAAACGGCAGACCATGGCCTCGTCCTGGTCGGCAATATCGCCGATGATGGAACGCACACTTCTGGCCATTTGCGTTCCTTCCTTCCACTTCAGGTCGTCGTCGACGAGAATCAGCAGCGAAAGAGGAAGACTCTCATCTGTGAAGGAGAGAATCTTTTGCTCGACGTCGTCGTCGAAAACATGGAAGTCCTCCTTCACCAAACCGGAGACCAGCCGGCCGCTGGCATCTTTCACGGCAACGGTGAGAACGACGAGATTGGACTCGACCTTAATTCTCTGGCGCAGTTCCCGGGTTTGCCTCGATTCCTGGGAGGAAGCAGCGCAACAGAAAAGAGCCATAATCAAAAAAGCGACAATGCTTCTTTGCCAAGCCATAGGTTCACGGGGATCCGACTAGACCGTGAATGAGACGCCAGAAGACGTGGGCGGGTTGTGCCGGGCTAAGCGGTGCCACGCCTGACGGCGCTGAAAAGAGCAGCGGGATGAATCCGCTGCTACGAAGGAGAGGAGCCGGTCTGAAGACCGGCCACTACACGGGCGAGGAGGATGGGTGGCAAGACGCAAGGATCGAAGAGGGATCCCTCGCTGCGAAGACTGCGCTCGGGATGACGGCGTTTTTTTTTGCTGAAGAATCGCGCGGACAAGGGTCCAGCATTGGTTGTCTGCCCCGAGACATTTGGTTATTTGGGAATCATGGTTGGAAGGACGTAGGCTTGGAAACAGGCGATCAAGCCAAGCAACGCGGCAAAAAGAACGCTGTGCCAGAAGCTGCTGTGTAGCACTTTGCCTTCTTCACCCACCAAACCCACGGTGGTGACCCCAACAGCAATGTTCTGGGGGGAAATCATTTTGCCAGTGACAGCGCCGGAAGAATTGGTGGCCGCGAGCAAGACTGGATTGAGATTGAGCTGATGTGCAGCAGCAACTTGCAAGTTGCCAAACAGGAGATTGCTGGAAGTGTCGCTGCCACTGAGGAAACAAGCAATCCACCCGAGGAAACTGCTGACGAAGGGGAAAACAGGACCGATTTTTGCCAAGGCTGCGCCCAGGGTGTAGGCCATGCCGGAATAGTTGTAGAGATAAGCGAGAGACACAATGAAGAGCACCGCAACGCTTGGTAACGACATTTGTTTGGCGGTTTTGGCAGCGCAGCGCAGGAAAATGGCGGGGTGAATTCGAAACCAAATCGCGGCAATGAGAGTGGTCACCAGCACAGCCGTACCTGCCGCGAGGGGCTGAAAGGAAAAGAGGGCGGCGTATGGCTTCTGATAGAGGGAGAGCAATACGCCGTTGTGCAACGCGGGAACGGGAATGGTGATCGTGCCTTTGCGAAACAGCCCGAAATAGGACCACAGGATCATCACCGCGGACAGACCGGCCCAAGGAAACCAGGCATCGACCATTCCGCGGAAGGACACGGGCAGCCCGCTGGTAACTGGTGAAACGGTTTCAGGAGTTAAAGCGGCGGGCTTCCAGAAACGAAGGAACAACACGGTTGCAATGATTGACGAGAGCGAACTGATGATGTCGGTGGGGTAAGGTCCCCAAACATTGGACACAACAAATTGCGCGAGGGCAAACGTGAAGCCCGCGACCAAGGCTACG
>Ga0335076_10007324_pt1 | contig 11098 bp, 8 predicted proteins | sample Lox_Sample_25_FD_206717 | JGI IMG/M metagenome (GOLD analysis project Ga0335076, IMG submission 206717) | Soil microbial communities from Loxahatchee National Wildlife Refuge, Florida, United States - Lox_Sample_2.5 | ecosystem: Environmental > Terrestrial > Soil > Wetlands | place: USA: Florida... | reverse complement strand
CGCTGGCGCCTACGGCTACAATTGGGGAACCACCGCCAGGCGGCCGCAGGCGAAGACCAAACTCGCGTCGCCTGCAGCTCATTTTATGCCGAGCGCGCGTTTGACGGCGGACCGATCGGCGCCCTGGTCGATGAAATCCTCGAAGCTCGACTCGCTCACCTTGATCAGATGCTTCTTGATGAATTCAGCGCCCTCGCGCGCGCCGTCCTCGCGGTTCTTGATCGCGCATTCCCACTCGAGCACTGCCCAGCTGTCGTAGCCATAGACGGACAGGCTCGAGAAGATCGCGCCGAAGTCGATGTCGCCGTCGCCAAGCGACCGGAAGCGCCCTGCGCGGTGGGGCCAGTCAGCGAAGCCTGAATAGACCCCCTGCTTCGGCGACGGCCGGAATTCTGCATCCTTGACATGAAACGCCTTGATGCGCTCGTGATAAACATCGATGAAGCCGACATAGTCGAGCGCCTGCAGCCGGAAGTGCGACGGGTCGTAGTTGATGCAGCAGCGTTTGTGACCCTTGAGTTTGTCGAGGAAGCGCTCGAACGTCACGCCGTCGAACAGGTCCTCGCCAGGATGCAGTTCGAAGCAAACATCAACCCCTTGCTCCTCGTGCGCGTCAAGGATCGGTTTCCAGCGCTTTGCGAGTTCATCGAAAGCGTCTTCAATGAGGCCGGCCGGGTGCGGCGGCCACGGATAAAGAAACGGCCAGGCGAGAGCCCCTGAGAAGGTCACGTGAGCGTTGAGGCCAAAGTTGCGGCTGGCTTTCGCCCCGAGCGTCACCTGCTCGGTCGCCCATTGTTGGCGCGCCTTCGGGTTGCCTCGCACATGCTTCGCGGCAAACGCGTCGAACCCGTCGTCATAGACCGGATTCACCGCGACGAGCTGGCCTTGCAGGTGCGTCGCAAGCTCGGTGATTTCGACCCCATTCTTTTTTGCCGCTCCAATCAGATCCTCACAATAGCCCTTGCTGCTGGCGGCCTTCTTGAGGTCGATGAACCGCTCGTCCCATGCCGGAATCTGCACGCCTTTGTAGCCGAGGCTCGCGGCCCAGCCGCAAATCGAGTCGAACGTGTTGAACGGCGCAGCGTCGCCGCCAAACTGTGCAAGGAATATCGCGGGCCCCTTGATCGATTTCATGGCGTTTCGTCTTTCTCGTAGATCAAACCGGGGTTACGCCTTCGCCCATTGCTCGCGCAGGAACTTGCCGCCGAACTGATAGACTTCATCGGGGCTCGCGGAGAGGCTGCGCCAGACTTTTGTCGCAGCCACGAGTCCGGGGAGCGCGTGGCCGAACGCCTCGATCGTGCACCAGTTGGAATAACCGGCCTGCTTGAGCGCCTTCATCGTCGCCGCCCAGGGAACATGGCCTTTGCCCGGCGTTCCCCGGTCGTTCTCTGAGAAGTGCACATGATTGATGTGCGCGATGTTGGGAGCGATGACCCCGACAGGATCCTTCTCCTCAATGTTGGCGTGGAACGTGTCGTAGAGGAGGCCATAGTTCGGCGCGCCGACCTGACGCACGACGTCGGCGGAATCTGCAACCGTATTGAGCACGTAACATTCGAAGCGGTTCAGCGGCTCGACCGAGAGCTTGATGTTGCACTTCGCGGCGTAAGCGGCCGCGTCCTTATGCACGCTCACGACGTTGGCGCGCTCGGCCTTCGTCGGCCATTTGCCGCTGAAGATCCCAAGCGGCTGGTGGAAAGGCCCGCAGAGAAGCTCGCCCCCCGCAGTGGCGAGGCGGTCGATCGCCCACTTGATATGCGCTAGGCCCCCGGCGCGAATCGAAGGATCGTCGCTCATGCAGTCGTGCGCCTCGTCCGGCATGATGGTCACGGCTGTTACGCGTAGGCCGTTGTCGCGAGCTGCGTTTCCGATCTCCTTGAACTTGTCCGGCGCGCCGCCGAAGATCGGAATCTCGATCCCGTCGAAGCCTGCTTGCTTGAGTTTCGGAAACAACGGCAAGTGCTCTTCGGTTATCCCATCAGACCAAAAGAGCATGTTGAAGCCCAAGAGCATTTCCGTTCTCCCATCGCTGTTGTGTCTGGTGTCACTCTTCAGTCATCGCGAGGAGCCCTGAGGGCGACCTGGCGATCCAGAAACCGCGCCGCAATGGCCAGCCAGAACGGGAGATGGGGAAGAAGGCAATATCAGCCGGTTGCTCTGGATCGCCACGTCGGTTCGCTTCTCGCGATGACGAGACAAGCGACGCTCGACGAGGCCCGTCACGGCTTCTCCCACTTCCCGTTTTTCGCAGAGCGCAACACCGCGTCCGTAACCCGGTCCGTGGCGAGCGCATCCCGAAACGTCGGCGCCGCGCCCCTGCCGGAAGCGAGGCCGTCGAGGAAATCGGCGACCTGGTGGACGAACGTGTGCTCGTAACCGATCTGCAGGCCGGGCACCCACCAATGCGCCATGTAGGGGTGGTCTCCGTCGGTGATGTGCAGCGACCTCCAGCCGCGCACCATCCCCTGGTCGCGGTGATCGAAGTACTGCAGGCGATGAAGATCGTGCAGGTCCCAGAAGATCGAAGCGTGTTCGCCGTTGATCTCGAAGGTGTAGAGCGCCTTGTGGCCGCGCGCGTAGCGCGTCGCCTCGAAGCTAGCCAGCGAACCGTTAGCGAAGCGCGCAAGGAAGAGGCTCGCATCATCGATCCCCACCGGTTCGACCTTGCCGGTGAGATTGTGCATCCGCTCTTTGACGAAGGTCTCGGTCATCGCCGTGACTTTGTCGATGCCGCCGTTGAGCCAAATCGCGGTGTCGATGCAATGGGCGAGCAGATCGCCCGTCACGCCGCTGCCGGCGACGCCAACGTCGAGCCGCCATAGTCCCGTTCCGCCTTGCGGAAGATCCGCGGAAATCGTCCAGTCTTGCAGGAATTTCGCGCGATAGTGATAGATGCGCCCGAGCCGGCCCTCATCGATGAGCTGCTTTGCCAGCGTCACCGCTGGAACGCGTCGATAATTGTACCAGACCATGTTCGGAACTTTGGCCCGCTCGACCGCTTCCGTCATTTTTGCCGATTCGGTCGCGTTTCGGCCGAGCGGCTTCTCGCACATGACCATTTTCCCCGCCGCAGCGGCCGCGACCGCGATCTCGGCATGGGTGTCGTTGGGCGCGGCGATATCGACAAGATCGATATCGCTCCGCTCGACGAGCTTGCGCCAGTCGGTCTCGGTGGATTTGTAGTTCCAGGTCTTGGCGAAGTTCTCGACCTTCTCCTCATCCCGTCCGCAAACAGCCTTGAGCACAGGCTCGTAGCCAACGTCGAAGAACTGGTTCACCCTCCCGAAGGCGTTCGAATGCGTCCGGCCCATGAAGCCGTAGCCGACCATCCCAACGTTCAGCTTCTTTCGCCCAGCCATGCCGCTTTCGTTTCCTCTTGCCTCGTCGCTCTGAGGGCTACTGGCGCCAGCCGTGCGCCTCACGCACGCCGACCATCGCTCCCAAGATGTCGTCCCAGGTCTTCTGCTTCATCATCTCTGAGTTCGGGAACATGCACCCGTCCCAGCAGATGTGCTTGCAGACTTTCGTGAGCTCGCCTTTGTCGTCGCGCAGCCAGTAGCCCGCGTGACGCGTGATATCGAGCTTTCCGTTCGGATCGCCGACCATGCAGTGGCGTCCGGTCTTGTCATGAGAGCCTTCGCCTTTGACGGTCGCGTCGTTCTGGGCAACGTGGAAGTCGATCATCCACGGACGGAGCGCATGCGCGACCTCCTTGAGGGCGCCGTCGAGCGTCTTGCCGTCCTTCCAGTCGTAATCCTTCGGCAGAAGGCGATGCTCGGGCGCGTTGTAGCCCAACGTGTAAAGCATCGTGTGCGCCATATCGGCCTGGAAACCGAGCGTTTTCGGCCGGCCGACCATCTCCAGAAGCTCGACCATGTACTTCCAGCTGTGCATCCCGCCCCAGCAGATTTCGCCCTCGGCTGCGAGCCGCTCGCCGTAGCGTTCGGCGACATCGCAGGCCTCGCTGAAGGTCTTGGCGACCGTGCTCTGGTTTTCGGCCGGATGGACGGCCCAATCGTGCACGCCGGTCGCCGAATCGATGCGGACGACGCCTGATTGCCGGATGCCGATGTCGCGGAGCTGGCGCGCGATGCGGCAGGCCTTCTCGACCATCGTCAGAAACTGCTTGCGCTCCTCCGCGGATCCCATCGCCGAACCGCCGCCAACCGGCGGCCAAACCGGCGCGACGACGGAGCCGACCGCGAGCCCGTGACCGGCGATCTTGTCCGCGAGGCGCTGAATCTCGTCCCTGGTCGAGTCGATCGACGTGTGCGGATCAGCGAGGAAAAGGTCGACGCCCTCGAATCTGGCGCCATTGGCCCGCGCCGCAGCCGTCAAGGAGAGCATCGTGTCGAGGTCGATGGGAGGTTCCGAGTCCGGTCCCTTGCCCACGAGCCCCGGCCACATGGCGTTATGCAGCTTGGGATAATTATTCCCGTCCATGCGCGCCTCCCAAGGCCTTCGTCTTCGGGGCGCGCGAATCGAATCCGCCGCCGTCCGCGTGTTTAGCCCAGCCTTCCAACTGAAATCTTGCTATCATGAGCTCTTCCGCACGCGCAAGACGGAGCGCTCTTTTCGTACCGCGGCCGAGGGCGCCAAATGCCGCAGCGAACGAACGAGCGGCGCGCCTCTCACTCAGCCTCGCGACGCAGCGCAACTGTCCGTCCTGCCGGCGTCTGACGATAGTCCTGCAGTTCGACGAGAGCGCGTTCGGCGCCGCCTGGGTTGTAGAGTGCGAGCAGGCGCAGCGGCTCCCAGCCGGTGTTGATCGTCGAATGATAGATCGCGGTCGGAATATATATCGTATCGCCCGGGCGGACGGCGAATGGCGGCTTGTCGTCAACCATCTGCTCCCCTATCCCGGACAGGACATACAAGATCTCCTCCGATTGGGGATGGTTGTGGCGGACATGACCCTGGCCCGGAAGCAAAATGACCTCGCCGAAGGTGATCTGCGCGCCGGGCGTCTGATCCGGACTGACGAACCACTTGATGACGCCCCAGTCGAAGCTGTGGGTCGCAACCGTGCTGGCGTCAATGGACGTCATGGTTGAAATCCTCCTCCCCGTCGCGCCGACGGCCCGCGCTGAGCCGGGTTTATCTTGCACCCTGAGCGAGGATAGCGATCATCGAGTCATCCCGCAAAGCTGCTGCGGCCGCGGCGCCCCGAGACGGCTCGCTGGGGAGTGGCCGATGAAACGCGCAGGTCTTCGAGGCGGGCGCTCGCGCGATTCTGGTCGATGTCGACATCGACGGAGGCGCCTCGATCATCACGCGCTGCTGATCGGCTTCCCGAAACTCGTCGCTTCCACGCTCGCGTCCCGAAACGTCGCTCACTACGTTGAGGTGACTGATATCGTAGTGATGCCCCCTTACCGATTTTGCTGGCCTCAATCGTTTGAGTCGGGCCTCCGCAATGCCACGCATGCTTGCCGCCGAAACGATCGTTTCAGGCGACTTTCCGTACCGGGCCCTGCTTGATCTCCCCGTGGTGAATGGTGGTCCCAAGCACCTTCAGGCATTCGCGCATGAAGGCGGCGAGCCCGGGCCAGCCCTTGGCCGACACAAGGTTTCCATCGGCGCAGGCGCCAGTCGGCTCGACGTCGACATAAATGCCGCCTGCAAGGCGCACTTCCGGTTCGCAATATTGCAGCGCCGCAACCCGACGGCCCTTCAGAACGCCATCGACCGCCATCAGCACCTGAGCCCCGTGGCAAATTGTGAAGATCGGCTTCCCCGCCTGGTGAAAGTGCCGGACAATGTCCTGAACACGTTTGTCGATGCGAATATATTCGGGCCCACGGCCGCCGGCCACGTAGATCGCGTCGTACTCGTCAGGCTTCACTTTGGCGAAGGTCTTGTTGAGCGTGTACAGGTGTCCGAGCTTCTCCGTGTAAGTCTGATCGCCCTCAAAGTCGTGCAAAGAGGTCTTGATGGCCTCTCCAGCCTTCTTATCGGGGCAGACGACGTCAACGAAGTGACCGACGGCGTGCATCGCTTGCTCGAAAACGAAGATTTCGTATTCTTCGCTGAACTCGCCGACCAGCATCAAGATTTTCTTGCCCGACATGGCTCTCCCCTTCCAGACGAGCGCCCAACATCGGCGCTGCGCCGCCGGCTGTCTACGCGTCGGCGACCGGAAGAACAAGCCTGTGACGCCAAGCCGGCGATTGTCAATCGCGGCGTTGTCAACCTAGCCGTGGTCCGTCGGGCGCACGGCTCTTGCTCCGGCGCCGACGACGATCGCACCGGGCGCATCGCGAACGAGCTCAAGCTCGTTCGTACTCGTGCCGGCGACGAAAGGGGCGGTCAGCCGATCTCCTCCAGCCTGCGCGTCTGGCGCGCGATGAGTCGCTCGACCTCGACGATGTCCGCTGGAGAAATCGTCGTGGCGGGCTTGCGCAGGGCTGCCGAAGCGATCGCTCCGCGCTTGGCGAGAATGTGCTTGCGCACCGCAAGCCCGATTCCCGGCTGCTGCTCATAGCGGGCGAGCGGAAGATAGGCGTCGAACAGGTCGCGCGCACGCTCCGGATCACGCCTGCGAAACGCATTCACCACGCCGACCATCATCTCAGGATAGGCGAAGCCCGTCATCGCGCCGTCCGCGCCGCGCTGAAGCTCCTCGGGAAGGAACAGGCCGCCATTGCCGGTCAGGATCGAAATGCGGCGCGCGCCTCGGCCGCTCGCGGCGCGCAGGGCCGTGATCTTGGCCAGGCCTGGCCAATCCTCGTGCTTGAGCATGACGCAAGTGGGCAACGCCTCGACAATGCGGAGAATGACTTTGGGCGCAATCTGCACCTGCGTCGCGAGCGGATAGTCTTGCAGCGCGAACGGCGTTGCGCCCAGCGTCTCGGCCACGCTCTCGAAGTAGCTGAAGATCTGGTCGTCAGAGCGCAAATGTCCCGGCGGAGCGACCATGACGCCCGCCGCGCCTTCGTTCATCGCACTGGCCGCCAGGGTCCGTATCGACGCCAGTCCCGGCGCCGACACGCCGACGATGATCGGCGCTACGCCCGCGCGAGCGATTGCGCGGGCGATGAAGGCGCGCGACTCCTCCTCGGTCAGTTTCGGCGCTTCGCCCATCACGCCGAGAATGGTGAGGCCGTTCGCACCGCGCTCGAGATAGAAATCGACCATCCGGTCGACGCTCTCAAGATCGAGGGCCCCATTGTCGGAGAACGGCGTCGCGGCGATGATGAAGACCCCGTTCGCGCTTTCGTCGAGCAAAGCCATCAGTCAAAGGTCCTCCAGTTTCAATCGCTGAGGCTTCTATCGCGTCAATTCGAAGACTTCGGTCAGAAGGCCCGACGCGTCGGCGCTTTGGCCGACATGGACCTGAAACCGTCCCGGCTCCAGGACCGGCTCGAGATTGGGCCCAAGAAAGCTCAGGTCGTCGGTCGACAGACGCCACATCAGCCGCCCATTCTCGTGGCCCTTGAGGACGATTTTGCGTACGCCCTTCAGCTCCAAGAGCGGAGGCGCGACGCTCGCGACCAGATCATGTACGAACAGGAACAGCGTCGCTTCGCCGTCGATCTCACCGTCGTTGCGGACCGTGACCGAGACTTCGACGAATTCGCCCGCCTTCGCCGAGGTTGGATCGCATTTCAGATCGCTCAGCGCAAAGCGGCTGTAAGACAGGCCGTGGCCAAATGGAAACTGGGGCGTCGCCGGCGCGTCGAGATACGAGCTCGAGTAGTGTTCTCCTACCTTGGTCGGGCGGCCGGTCGCGCGCTGTCGGAAATAAATCGGGATCTGGCCAACCAGTCGCGGCCAGCTCACCGGCAGCTTTCCGCTCGGATTGTAGCGGCCAGTCAAAACGTCGGCTACCGCATATCCGGCTTCGCCGCCGAGAAACCAAGTGGCTAAAACCGCATCGGCGCGTTCGAACAACCATGGCAAGGTGAGCGGGCGGCCGGACGAGAGCAGGACGACGACGGGCTTGCCAAGGTCAAGGACTGCTTCGGCGAGCGCGCGCTGTTGTCCGGGGAGCCCGAGATCGGCCCGACTCGCCGCTTCCCCACTCATGGCGGCGGCCTCGCCGAGACACAGCACGACCACTTCGGCGGCGCCGCAAAGATCGACCGCAGCCGAAATCCCGTCCGGACTTTGTCCTTCGATTTCGACCCCGGGCTCGTGATCGATCCGGCATTCCGGCAAAGCAGCTTTGAGCCCTTCAAGAATGGAGATCGCGTCCTGACGGCGGCCCGCGGACGCCCACGGCCCCAGCATCTCGCGCGACGCCGCGGCGAGAGGGCCGATCACCGCGATGCGTTGAATGCCGGGCGAAAGGGGCAAGACTGGCTGGCGGTGGGTCAGGAGCACGATCGCCCGCCGCCCCACGTCGCGCGCCAGTTCGCGCCGCTCCGCGTCACGCGCGCCGTGCGGCCAGGCCGACCCGCGCCGATACGGGTCATCGAATAGGCCGAGACGCTCCTTCAGTTCGAGCACCCGCCTTACGCTGGCGTCGACCTCGGCCATTGTCACGAGACCGCGCTCGAGAGCCTCGGGCAAACCCCGGACGTAACAGTCGCTCGTCATGTCGATATCGACCCCAGCTTTGAGCGCCAGAGCCGCGGCCTCGACCGCGTCCGCCGCCACGCCGTGGTTCATGAGTTCGGCGACGGCGTTGTAGTCGCTGATCAGGACCCCGCTGAAGCCGAGTTCTCCGCGCAGCCAACCCTGCAGCATCAAAACGTTGGCGGTCATCGGCATGCCTGCAAGATCGATGAAGGCCGGCATTATCGCTGCCGTCCCTGCGGCGACAGCGGCGGCAAACGGCGGAAGGTAGACTTCGCGCAACGTTCTTTCGGACACGTCGGCCGACGCATATTCTCGGCCGGCGGTGACGGCGCCATAGGCGCAAAAGTGCTTGGCCGTGGCCGCGAGGCTGTCCGCGGCGCCGAGGTCGCGCCCCTGGAAGCCGAGCATCTTCGCGGCGGCCATTTGCGACGCTGCCCAGGAGTCTTCGCCAGGACCTTCGACGATCCGGCCCCAGCGCGGGTCGCGCGCCACGTCCAGCATCGGCGCAAAGGTCAAGGCGACGCCATCCTGCGTCGCTTCCTCGGCCGCCGCGCGGGCCGTTTTCTCCCAAACGTCGGGAGCAAACAGACAGGCTTCCGCCAACGGCACGGGAAAGATCGTGCGATGGCCGTGGATGACGTCGAGGCCGATCAGGAGAGGGATGTGGAGGCGGGATTCCTCAACGGCGAGCCGTTGGACGGCATGCACCGCGTCGGCGCCCCAGTGGTTGAGCAGGTTTCCTATCCGCCCCGCTCGGATCCCGTCATTGATGTCGCCGAGCTGACCGGGACCAGTGACCGTGAGGGTGGATGCAACCATGTTGAGCTGCCCGACCTTTTCCTCGATCGTCATCTCTGTGAGCAGCGTATCGACGCGTCCCATGCCCTTACCTTGCTATAGGCCGCGAGCGCGTGGCCTCGACCCGCCATCCTTCTTAGACCAAAATCGGGCCTGAGAAGCAGCAGCCTGCGATACAACGCCCGTCGGTTATCAGTCCACAACGTCCGGCGCGACGATTTGCTCGGATCGTGCGAGAATGAGCGTCGGGGGAAACGGACGGAATTCGATGGCGGAAGACACAACCAAAGCATCAGCAGGCGGCGAACGCACGGAAGCCCCGTCGCTTCGCAGTCTGTTGTCCGATTTCGTCTGGATGGCTTCAGCCTTCCGGGTTTCGCGCCAGCGCAACAAGATCGTGATGTTGGCCGTCGCGTTGGTCGTGGTCGTCGGGGCCACAGCCTACATGCAGATTCGGCTCAATTCCTGGAACCGTCCGTTCTACAATGCCCTGACCAACAAAGACTGGCCGGGCTTCCTGTCGCAGCTCGGCGTCTTCGGCGAGATCGCGGGCATATTGCTCGTCCTCAACGTGGTGCAGATGTGGCTCAACCAGAGCTCCAAAGTCGTCCTGCGCCAAGGGCTGGTGAATGATCTCCTGAACGAGTGGCTGATGCCGAAGCGAGCCTTCCGGCTCTCGAACTCCGGTCCGCTGGGCGTCAATCCGGATCAGCGTCTGCAGGCTGACGCGCAGCACCTGACCGATCTGTCCACTGATCTGGGAATAGGCTTTCTGCAATCGACGCTTCTTCTGCTCACCTTTGTCGGCGTGCTTTGGGGGCTCTCGCAGGGCCAGTTTCTCCCGTTCGCGGGCCGCGATTTCTCTCCGCCGGGCTATCTCGTGTGGTGCGCGCTCTTCTACGCCGGCGCTGCATCCTACGTCAGCTGGTGGGTCGGTCGGCCGCTGATCAATCTTAATGCCGAGCGCTATGCGCGCGAGGCCGACTTTCGTTTCGCGCTCGTCCGGATAAACGAGCACATCGACGGCATCACCTTATATGGCGGGGAGGCGGATGAGAGGGAGCGCCTGAACGGCGTGTTCGGCAGCGTCCTCGACATTTCCTGGCGGATCGTCAATTCGGTGACGCGGCTGACCTGGGTTACCGCGGGCTACGGCTGGTTTACGATCATAGCGCCAATTCTGGTCGCGGCCCCGGCCTATTTCCAGAGCAAGATGAGCTTCGGCGAGCTGATGGTGATAGTCGGCGCCTTCAACCAGGTGCAAACGGCGCTCCGGTGGTTCGTCGACAATTTCTCCAACCTCGCCGACTGGCGCGCGACATTGTTGCGCGTGGCGCGGTTCCGAAAGGCGATTATGGGTATGGACGACCTCGGCCACGCGACAAGCCAGATCAACTTCGCCGAGGCGAAGGACTCGTCGATCACTATCGACGACCTTCACGTCGCTTCGCCGGTAGGCTGCGTGATGCTGAGCGAGCCGCACGCGAATATGAAAGCCAGCGAGCGCATTCTGATTGCCGGCGAGAATGGCGAATGGAAGGCCTTGCTGTTTCGCGCCGTCGGCGGGCTTTGGCCGTGGGGAAGCGGGAAGATCACCCATCCGGCGCGCAGCACAATCATGTTCATGCCGGTTCGCGCCTATATCCCGCCCGGATCCCTCCGCGAGGCCGTCGCCTATCCGCACCAGCCCAATGTCTTCGAACCTCCGGCCATCGTCGAGGCGCTTAACGCTGTCGGACTCGACCATCTCGAGCCCCACCTTGACACGGTCAAT
>Ga0335076_10007323_pt1 | contig 11098 bp, 10 predicted proteins | sample Lox_Sample_25_FD_206717 | JGI IMG/M metagenome (GOLD analysis project Ga0335076, IMG submission 206717) | Soil microbial communities from Loxahatchee National Wildlife Refuge, Florida, United States - Lox_Sample_2.5 | ecosystem: Environmental > Terrestrial > Soil > Wetlands | place: USA... | reverse complement strand
CGAGCTCGCAACGGTGGCGGTGACTCCCGCCGTCGTCGCCGCCCTGCGCGCCGCCACGGGTCGAGGCCTCAACCGCGCACCGGTCCGCCCCGACGACCTCGTCGGCATCGATTCGCCCGTCCGGACGGCCGGGCGCGCCCCGATCCCCGACGTCCCGGGCCAGCGGCCGATCCCGGAATACCACGGTCTCGGCCTCGGCCAGCAGCACCTCATGAAAGCGAGGGAAAGATGAGCACCACCCAACAAATCGACCGTGCGACGCTGACGGGCAAGGACTACATCGAGACGATCGACTGGTCCATCCCGGAGCTCGAAGAGGTGCTCGCCGTCGCCGGCGAGCTGAAGCAGCAACGCAAGCGGGGCGAGCCGCACCGGCTGCTCCCCGAGAAGACGCTGTACATGCTCTTCCTCGACAAGTCGACGCGGACGCGCAACGCCTTCGAGACCGGGATGACCCAGCTCGGCGGGCACGCGATCTTCCTCGACGCCGACAAAACCCAGGTCTCGCACGGCGAGAGCCCGAAGGACACGGCGATGACGCTCTCTCGCTACGGCGAGGGGATCGCCATCCGCCACGACCTCGCGCCGTACGAGGGCAACAAGTGGATGCGGGAGATCGCCGAGTGGGCGGACATCCCGCTGATCAACCTCCAGTGCGACGTCGACCATCCGACACAGACGCTCGCCGACCTCATGACCCTGCGCGAGCATCGCGGCACCGACCTGCGCGGCCTGAAGGTCGCGATGACCTGGGCGTACGCGCCCTCGTATGCGAGGCCGCTCTCGGTGCCGCAGGGCGTCGCGACCCTCTTCCCGCGCTTCGGGATGGACGTCGTGCTCGCGCATCCGCCCGGCTTCGACCTGATGCCGGAGGTGCTCGAGAAGGCGCAGGCCGTGGCGGCCGAGGCGGGGACCACGATCACCTTCGCCGACTCGATGGAAGAGGCGTTCGAGGGCGCAGACGCCGTCTATCCGAAGTCCTGGGGCCGACTGGATGCGTTCACGGACGAGTCGAAGGCGCTCGCCGAGTCGGGAGCCTTCGCCGACTGGATCTGCGACGAGCAGAAGATGGAGCTCACCGCCCCCGACTCTCTCTACCTCCACTGCCTGCCGGCCGACCGCGGCCGCGAGGTCACCGACGCCGTCATGGACGGACCGCACTCGGTGATCTGGGACGAGGCGGAAAACCGGATGCACATCGGCAAGGCGCTGTGCGCGCTGACGATGGGCGGCTACGGAGCGGCCGGGTGAGCGGCCGGCGGAGAGCGGTCGTCGCCATCGGCGGCAACTCGCTGATCAAGGACAAGGAGCACCAGACGGTCCGCGATCAGTACGTCGCCGCCGGCGAGACGTGCTGGCACATCGCGTCGATGATCCAGGACGGCTGGGACGTCGCCGTCGGCCATGGCAACGGGCCGCAGGTCGGGTTCATTCTCAGACGCTCGGAGCTTGCGGCGCACGAGCTCCACGAGGTGCCGCTCGACGTCTGCGGCGCCGACAGCCAGGGAGCGATCGGGTACGAGCTGGCCCAGAACCTCGAGAACGACTTCGTCCGCCTCGGCATCGACCGGCATGCGGTCGCCGTGGTGACCCAGACGGAAGTTGCCGCCGACGATCCCGCGTTCCAGCAGCCGTCGAAGCCGATCGGCTCCTTCATGGACGAGGCGGAGGCGCTGCGCCGGAGGGACGACGACGGCTGGGACGTCGTCGAGGATGCGGGCCGCGGCTGGCGCCGCGTCGTGGCCTCTCCGGTGCCGATGCGGATCGTCGAGGCCGATGCCATCCGGACCCTGATCGAGAACGGGTTCGTCGTCGTCTCGACGGGCGGCGGCGGCATCCCGGTCGTCTCCACCGACGAGGGTCTCGAAGGCGTGGCCGCCGTCATCGACAAGGATCTCGGCTGCGCGCTCCTGGCCACCAACATCGACGCCGAGCTCTTCCTGATCACGACCGCAGTCGAGAAGGTGGCGCTCGGCTTCGGTACGCCCGAACAGCGCTGGATCGACCAGCTGACTCTCGCTGAGGCCAAGGAGCGTCTGGCCGAGGGCCGTCACTTCGCGGCGGGCAGCATGGCCCCGAAGATCGAAGCCGTGGTCGGCTTCCTCGAGCGCGGAGGCGAGCGCGCCGTCATCACCGACCCCGAGAACGTCGTGCGCGCGCTGCGCGGCGAGACGGGGACGACGATCGTCCGCGAGTAGGCGGGCTACGCGGTCGGTGAGGGGCTCGGCGCAGGGTCGGCCGGCTCGGGGCTCTCGCTGGGGGTCGCGCCGGCCATCCGAAGCCCGATCTCCTCGACGCTCTGGCGGTCCTCGACCTCGCTCACCTCGCCCTCGTACATCACGACGACCCGGTCGTTGAGCGCGAGGATCTCGTCGAGGTCCTCGCTGATGAGGAGCACGCCCCCCCCCGTGGCCGCGGCGTCCAGCAAGTGCTCGTGCACGGTCTCGACGGCGGAGACGTCGAGACCGCGAGTCGGGGAGGCGGCGACGAGCAACTTCATCGCGCCCGAGAACTCGCGTGCGATCACGAGCTTCTGGAGATTCCCTCCCGAAAGGTTGGCCGCCTGCATCGCCGGGCCCGAGGACTTGATGTCGTAGGCCTGGATTGCCTGCTCTGCATCGGTGCGCATCCTGCGCAGCCTTAGCAGCGGCCCTCGCGACAGGTGCCGGTAGGCGCGGAGCGCAAGATTCCAGGCGATCGAGAGACTCGGGGCGACGCCCGTGCCGAGCCTGTCCTCGGGCACGTACCGAACGCCGGCGTCGAACGCCGCACGTGGATCACCGTTCTTCAGCGCCGCGCCGCCGACGCGCATCTCGCCTCGTGTGTGGGGGCGGAGCCCGGTGATCGAATCCGCCAGTTCCCGCTGTCCGTTACCCGCGACGCCCGCGATGGCGACGATCTCGCCCGCTCGAACCCGCAGCGAGACGCCCTTGACGGCGGGTACGCCGCGGTCTCCGTCCGCCCAGAGATCCTCAACGTCCAAGACCGTCTCCTCCCGAACCGAGGCGGCCGGCACTCGCGTGACCGTCTGCAGGTCGTGGCCGACCATGAGTGCCGTCAGCGACTGCGGCGTAGCCTCAGACGTCTTCACCGTTCCGACGACGCGGCCGTCCCGGAGCACGGTCACCCGGTCGGACACCGCCATGACCTCGTGCAGCTTGTGCGAGATGAAGATGACCGTCCGTCCTTCGGCAGCCATCTGACGAAGGGTCTCGAAGAGCGTGTCGGCTTCGTCCGGGGTGAGCACCGCCGTCGGCTCGTCGAGGAAGAGGACGCGGGCGTTCTGGTAGAGCGCGTTGAGAATCGCCACCCGCTGCTGTTCGCCGACGGACAGCTGCCAGATACGGGCGCGTGAGTCGACCGGAAGGCGATAACGCTCGCCGAGCTCACGCACCTGGCCCTCAACCGCACGCGGGTCGATGAGGAAGTGGCGGCCCGCGCCGCGGCGGTCTCCGAGGACGAGGTTCTCGGCGACGGTGAAGCGTTCGACGAGCCGGAAGTGCTGGTGCACCATGCAGACGCCGGCGTCGATCGCGTCGCGCGGACACGTGAAGGAAACGGGTTCGCCGAAGAGCCGGACCTCGCCCTCGTCGGGACGGTAGAGCCCGGTGAGGACGTTCGAGAGCGTCGTCTTGCCGGCGCCGTTCTCGCCGAGCAGCGCGTGTACCTCACCCGGCACCGCCGAGAAGTCGACGCGGTCGTTTGCGACAGTCCCGGGAAACCGCTTGGTGATCCCGATCGTCTCGATCGCAGGAGCCGCCGCCTGGGCCATCAGTGCTCCTCGCGGACGTAGGCTACGCCGAGCGCTGCGGGGGCTCCGAGCCGCCGGCGAGTCGTGCCGGATGAGACGACGACGAGCACGGCAATCGTCATCAGGTACGGGAGCGCGTTCGCCCAGAGAACAGTCGGTCCGAGCGAGATGTTGCGCGCCTGGAGCTGTGGCGCGAGCGCCTGCAGCGCGCCGAAGAAGTAGGCGCCGACGAGGCAGAGCTCGGGCCGCCAGAACGCGAAGATGACGAGTGCGATCGCAATCCAGCCCGCCCCCTCCGTGATCCCGCTCACCCACTGCGGCGTGATCGCCAGGGTGATCGTCGCGCCGCCGAGGCCGGCGAACGCGCCGCCGACCAGAACGTGGACATAGCGGTAGCGCGTCACGTTGATCCCCATCGTGTCGGCCGCCGCGGGCGACTCGCCGACGGCGCGCAGGTTGAGGCCGAGGCGCGTGCGTGACAGGTACAGCGCGATGACGACCACGCAGACCCAGGAGAAGTAGACGAGAGCGTTCTGGCCGAACAGGATCGGCCCGACGATCGGCCAGTTCTGCATCGAATTCGGCAGGAACGCCTGAAAGCTGTGTCGGGCCGGCCTGTCGGCGAGGTTGAGGTTGTTGCCGAGATACGAGGAGAGCCCGGCCGCACCCGCAAAGATCGTCAACGCGAGCCCGGAGACGATCTGGTTCGCGCGGAGGGTGACGACGAGGAAGGCGAGAATCGCCGCCATCACGGCGCCGGCGAGTGCGGCGATCAGGAGGGCGAGCACCAACGTGAACGCCGTCGTCGCGTGGACGCGCTCGACCGTCCAGAAGCCCATCACGGCGCCGACGAGCATCATCCCCTCGACCCCGAGGTTGAGGACGCCTGACCGCTCGGCGAGCAGCTCTCCGAGCGAGGCGAACAGGAGCGGCGTCCCGTAGGCGACGCCCGAGGCGATCAGGACGACGGCGAGGGAGTTGTTCACGCGGCCTCCGGGACGCGGCCCGAGACGCGCCGCCCGCCGCGCAGGTGGATGCGGATGCGATAGCGGGTGAGCAGCTCGCCGCCCAGTGCGGCGAAGAGAATGATGCCCTGGATCACGCCGACGAGCCCGGACGGGAAGCTCGGCCCTTGCAAGGCGGCCCCCGCGTTCTGCAGCCCGCCGATCAGGAAGGCGATCACGACGACCGCAAACGGGTTGTAGCGCCCGAGCGCCGCGACGACGATGCCCGTGTAACCGTAGCCGCGCAGCTGGAGCCCGTTCGGGTCGCCGTCGAGGGCGTGGCTGAAGTCGCCGACCTGGCTCGCCCCGCCGAGGCCCGCGATAGCCCCAGAGAAGGCCATGACGGCGAGAATCTTCCGCCGCACGCGGATGCCCGCGTAGCGGGCCGCTCGTGGCGAGTCGCCGAGCACCTGCGCCTCGAAGCCGAAACGCGTGCGCGAATAGAGGAACCAGAGGAGGACGGCCACGAGCACGGCGAGGCCGGCGCCGAGGGGGAACACGATGCCGCCCTGGAGGTTGAACGACAGGCCCGGCCAGATCGCCGACGGGGGCAGCGGCTTGCCGGTCGGGAAGACCGTGGCGTTGAAGCCCTTCGTCTGGCGCCAGTACGACTCGCTGTCGAAGATCAGGTAGGTGAGGAACAGGCCTGCGACGTAGTTGAGCAGCAGCGAGGTCAGGATCTCGCTCGTGCGGAAGAAGGCGCGCAGGATGCCCGGGATCAGCCCCCAGGCCATCCCCCCGACCCCGCCTGCCACGACCATGGCGGCGATGACGAACGGGGACGGGCCTCCGCGGCCGCCGAGGTAGAGTCCCACGGCGGCGCCCGTGATCGCGCCCATGTACATCTGGCCCTCGGCGCCGATGTTGTAGAGCTTCATGCGGAATGCGGCCGCCGCGGCGAGGCCGGTGAAGGCAAGAGGCGTTGCGGCGATCAGTGTCTGGTCGAGTGAGCCCTTCTCCACGAACGCGGCGTCGAAGAGTTGGCGGTACGTGGAAACCGGACCATGGCCGGTCGCGACGAGTACGAGCGCGGCGACGAGAAAGGCGAAGATCACGGAGCCGACCGGCACTGCCACGGCGAGCCAGCGCGGCCTCCGGAGTCGTTGCTCGATCGTGACGGGAAGCCGCGGGCGCATCGCTTCTGAGAGGGTTCCGGGGAGGGGGCGCCTCGCGGCGCCCCCTCTTCTGAGCTCCTAGCTCAGCCCTTGGGGCTCCCGATGACGCCCTTCACGAGCCAGTTCATGCCGTACAGGCTGTTCGTGCCGCCCTTCAGCACCTGCATCTTCACGCCCTTCTTGACGCGGAGCTTGCCGCTCTGGTCATAGAGGGGGCCGGTGAACTCGTAGAAGCTGCCGTTCTCGATCTTCTTCTCGTACTTCGCGATCAGCTGCTTGGTCTTCGCAGTGACGCCCGGCCCGTACGGGGCGAGCTTCGTGAAGCCGTCGTTGATCGTGCCGTAGTAGAAGCCCGAATGCCACGTGCCGTTCATCGCGGCCTTGACGCGCTTCAGGTAATAGGGCCCCCAGTTGTAGACGGAGGCCGTCAGCCACGACTTCGGCGCGAACTTCGCCGAGTCGGAGTCGTAGCCGACCCACGGGATGTGGACCGACTCGGCGTATTGCCCGGTCGCCGGCGAGTCGACGTTCTGCCCGAGCACGCACGCACCGGCCGCGTGGAGGCTCTCGGCGGCCTGCTTTTCCTTCGCCGGGGCGAACCACGAGTTCGTCCACACGATCTTCACCTTGGCGCCCGGGTCGGTGCGCTGCGCCCCGAGTGTGAAGGCGTTCGTGTGCCGGATCACTTCCGGGATCGCGTACGCGACCACGAAGCCGATCGTCTTGCAGTTCGCCGCCTTCGCCGCCGCGCCGGCCGCCATCCCGGACAGGAAGATGGTGTCCTCGGCCCGGCCGAAGTACTCCGACACGTTCTTCGTCACGAGCGTGCCGGTCGCCTGCTCGAACTTGATCTGCGGGTACTTCTTGGCGATCGACTTCGTCACGTAGCCGTACGACGTCGCGAAGATCATCTTGTAGCCCTGGGCGGCGAGGCTTGCCACCGTCTGGTTGAACTGCGACCCGACGGCGATGTTCTCCTTGTAGGTCGTCTGAACCTTGCTGCCGAGCATCTTCTGGACGTACAGCCGGCCGGCGTTGTGGGCCTGGGACCAGCCGCCGTCGTTGTGCGGCCCGACGTAGATCCAGGCGACCTTGTAAGGCTTCGCCTTGTTTCCAGTAGTGCTGCCCGAGCCGACGCTCGCCCAGACAAGCGCGAATACCGCCGCAAGCAGCACGGCGAGCGCTGTTTTGCGCCTCATCATCTCCACCTCCTGGAGGTTCCCGTGCGGCTTCCTGTCGGTGAACCGGCGATTTGCTGCGACCTACGTTCGCCGAGCTTCGACTCTGCCACCAAGGCCCTCCCTCGTCAATGCCAACTGCGGCGGCGATGCCGCACGTGAATGGTGTGCTTGCCAGGCGGCCGTTGCATCGTTGGACTCACTGAACCGCGCGTGGCGGACTACTGAGACCCATTTTGATCAAGAGCGACCGCGAGTCGGCTTGAGCTCCTGCCCGAACCTGGCCCGCTCGACGAAGCGACCCACGCCGGGCTCCGCGACGAGTTCGCCGTCCTCGACCAGGATGTTGCCGCGCACCATGACGATCTCCGGCGCGCCGAGCACCGTCGTCCCCTCGTACAGGTTGTAGTCGGCCTTCGAGTGGTGCGTCCGGGCCGAAATCGTGTGCTCCCTCTCGGGGTCGAAGATCACGATGTCGGCGTCGGAGCCGGGGGCGATCGTCCCCTTGCGCGGGTAGAGGCCGAACAGCTTCGCGGCGTTCGTGGACAGCAGCTCGACCATGCGGTTCAGCGTGATCCGGCCCTCGTTGACTCCGAAGTGGTGGATCATGAGCAGCCGGTCCTCGACGCCCGGCGCGCCGTTCGGAATCAGGGCGAAGTTGTCCCTGCCGAGCGTCTTCTGGTCGCTCATGCGGAACGAGCAGTGGTCGGTCGAGATCGCCGACAGCTTGTCGCTGCGCACCGCCTCCCAGAGGATCGGCTGGTTGCGCCTGTCGCGCACCGGCGGCGAGAACACGGCCTTGGCGCCCTCGAAGTCCGGCCGGTCGAGATAGGTGTCGTCGATGAAGAAGTACTGCGTGCAGGTCTCGCCCCAGACCGGCCAGCCTTTCGCACGCGCGCGTGCGATCGGGTCGACCGACTCCTCGCAGGTGACGTGGACGACGTAGAGCGGGCAGCCGGCGACGTGTGCGATCTGGATGGCGCGGTTCGTCGCCTCGCCCTCGAGCTCGGCCGGCCGCGTCTTCGCGTGCCAGGGTGGCTCGAGGTTCCCCTGCTCGACCGCCTCCTTGACGAGGATGTCGATGACGTCGCCGTTCTCGCCGTGGATCATCGCGAGTGCGCCCGTCTCCTTCGCCAGCCGGAAGACCTTGAACAGCGTCTCGTCGTCGACCTGAAGGACGTTCTTGTACGCAAGGAGCATCTTGTACGAGGTGACGCCCATCTCCGGCAACGTCGCGAGCTCCTCGAGCGAGCCGCCCTCCTCGATGTCGACGACGATGATGTGGAAGCCGTAGTCGATGACCGCCTTCCCGTTCGCCTTTTCGTGCCACGTCTCGATGCCCTCGGTGAAGGAGTGGCCACGCACCTGGTTCGCGAAGTCGATGTGGGTCGTCGTACCGCCGAACGCGCAGGAGGTCTGTCCCGACTGGAAGTCGTCGGCGGTGATCGTGCCGCCGAACGGCATGTCGAAGTGCGTGTGCGGGTCGATGCAGCCCGGAAGGACGTACCTCCCGTGCGCGTCGATCACGCGGTCGGCGTCGACGGCGAGGGACTCTCCGATCAGGGTGATCGTTTCGTCCTCGATGTAGACGTCGGCCACGTAGTCGTCGCTACCCGTGACGATGCGTCCGCCCTCGATCAGAAGAGAGATGGGTCGACCCTCCGTCCCACGAACACCATGTCCCGCGACTCTAGTCCTCCGTCAGGGCCGGCGCGGTCGGTGCGCCGTCGGACCGAGGGTTCGGAGGCTCGGTACCCCGCGAGCGGGAGTCACGTCCGCCCTGCACGCTACGTTGCTCGCATGAGTCACACCCTTGCTTTCGACGAGTACGTCGAGGTACTACGCGAGCGGCTCTACGAGTGCGAGCCGCTTGACGGCGGCGCGCCGGTCCCTGACTTCCATGAGCTGATGGCCGACTACGACGAGGTCGTGCCGTCGCTCTGGCCCGTGCAGGCCTGGGAAAGGCTCGACACTGAAGGCCACCTGCGCATCGGCGTGAGCGGCAAGGCGTACGGGCCGAAGCCGGGAGGGATCGTGTACGGGCTGCTCTCCGCGAACGGCGAGTGGCACGTTCGGCAGCAGCGCAGAGCTGCCTAGTCCTCTGCCGGCACTTCGCGGATTCCCGTGCTGCGCCGACCGCTCACGCCACCCACGGACCGACGCCGCCGATCCGCTCGACCGTGGTGCGCAGGACGTGCCCCGGAGGAGGGTTGTCCATCGGCGGAAATTTCACGTCCGGGCCGAGGTAGACGTGGGCCAGCCGCTGCAGCAGTTCTGCGGCGCCTCCGTCCACCACCCTCGCCCGCCCGTGGACAACGAGGTATTGCTTCAGGCCCGGCGGCTGGACCTCGGTGCCTTCGATCGAGAGGGCGACCCGGGGATCGCGGGCGACGTTCTGGAGCTTGCGCCATTGCCCCAGGTGTCCCGAGACGATCTCCCCCTCGTCCAGGCCGACCCAGACACACGTCACCTGTGGGGAGCCGTCGCCGTTGAGCGTGACGAGGTGGGCGAGCGAGCCGGACTCGACCAGGCGGCGAGCGCTCTCCGGTAGCTCCATGCATCCAAGCCTGCCGCACTCGCCGGCCGGTCCGCAACCTGATTCCGTCTCTCCGTGGTCTGCGAGCAGTTACACCGCGACCGTCTCCGGAACCAGCACGCGCTCGGCGAGGTCGATGAGCCGGTTCGAGTAGCCCCATTCGTTGTCGTACCAGGCGACCACCTTCACCTGCGTGCGGTCGATCACGGCCGTCAGGCCGGCGTCGAAGATCGCGGAGTACGGCGACTTGACGATGTCCGAGGAGACGAGCGGCTCTTCGCTGTACGCGAGGATGCCCTCGAGCCGGCCGGTGTCCGCGCTGCGGGCGAAGAGGTCGTTGACCTCCGCAACCTCCGTCGGCCGCTCGACCTCCACCGTCAGGTCGACGAGGGAGCCGGTGGGAACGGGGACTCGCACGGCGTAGCCGTGCAGCTTGCCGTCGAGCTCCGGCACGACCAGGCCGAGCGCCTTCGCGGCGCCGGTCGTGGTGGGGACGAGGTTGGAGGCCGCTGCGCGGGCCCGACGGTAATCCTTGTGCGGCCCGTCGAGTAGCTGCTGGTCTCCCGTGTACGCGTGCACCGTGGTCATCAGCCCGTGACGGATGCCGAACCCCTCGTGCAGTAGCTTCGCCACCGGGGCGAGGCAGTTCGTCGTGCAGGAGGCGTTCGAGATGATCCGGTGCCTCGTCGGGTCGTAGGCGTCGTCGAAGTTGACGCCCAGCGCGACCGTGACATCGGGCTCCTTCGCCGGTGCGGAGATGATCACCTTGTGGGCTCCCGCCTCGAGATGCTTCTCGGCGTCTGCCCGCGTGCGGAAGCGACCGGTGGACTCGATCACGATCTCTGCGCCGAGCTCGCGCCACGGCAGGCGCGTCGGGTCCGTGGCTCCCGGTACGGCGATCTTGTGGCCATCGACGACGATCCCGTCCTGCGCCGCCTCGACGCGGCCCGAGAACGGCCCGTAGACGGTGTCGTGCTGCAGGAGTTGCGCAAGCATCGCCGGTTCGGCGACGTCGTTGATCCCGACCCACTCGATGTCGGCCTCACGCTCGTATGCGGCGCGGAATGCCGCACGACCGGTGCGGCCGAAGCCGTTGATAGCTACGCGAACAGCCATGATCTCCTCCGTTTTGAATCGCTTGCCGGGAACGTAGGCGGGTCGAGCGCCGGCGGCATCGGCGAAGACCCTGAGCCGCGTGCGTGAACTCCGCAGCCTGCACCGACCGAACCTGTCACCTCACCAACTCTTGGCGCGATGCCGTGGCGGACGATGAGCAACCCGCACCCGGGCGTCGACGGCGAAGCATCCGGTTGCCAGCGCGAGCACCGGATTCAGGTCGAGCTCCACGACCTCCGGCAGCTCGTCGGCAAGGAGCGAGAGACGAAGGAGCAGGTCGACGAGCGCCGCCTCGTCCGCGGGCGGCGCTCCCCTGAAACCGGCGGCAAGGCGGCCGCCCTTGCCTGCCCGAACGAGGTCCTCGGCGTCCAGGCCGGTCAGCGGAGCCAGCCGGAACT
>Ga0335076_10007322_pt1 | contig 11099 bp, 8 predicted proteins | sample Lox_Sample_25_FD_206717 | JGI IMG/M metagenome (GOLD analysis project Ga0335076, IMG submission 206717) | Soil microbial communities from Loxahatchee National Wildlife Refuge, Florida, United States - Lox_Sample_2.5 | ecosystem: Environmental > Terrestrial > Soil > Wetlands | place: USA: Florida... | reverse complement strand
GGCATGGATGATGCTGCTAAATGGGCTGCTGATCGGGGTGGTGGGTACGGCATGCTGGCAGGCTGGGATGAGCCTGGCGTTGTGGAGCTTCGTCGCCGGTCACGGAGTGCTGGAATTGCCGGCGATCTTCATTGCGGGCGGAGCGGGGTTCATCATCGCGCGCGGGCTGTTGTTTCCGGGTGCGTTGCCGAGAGGCGAATCGCTCGTCCGCGCTGGGCGGGTAAGTGCGCAGCTATTTTTTGGAACGATCCCGCTGTTGTTGATTGCAGGCTTCATTGAAGGGTTTATCTCGCCTTCGGATATGCCCATTCCGGTGAAGTTTGTGCTGGCCGCGGGCCTCTTTACGCTCCTTGTCTTGTATCTGTTCTTCACGGGTACGGAGAGGGGACGCGTCAAGGAAAGCGATCCGTTCGAGGATTGGCAAGCTTCTAAATCAAGCTCCGGTCTTTTGCCATCAGGTACTGATTGACGACTGCGGTCGACAGTTTTGCCGGTTCCACTTCCAGAGTAAGTGCGCCGTGCTGGCGCAAGGTACGCAGCAGCAAGTCGCGGCGTTGAACAATTTCCAGGGCCGCGGTTTGCCGAAACATTTGTCGCGCATTTTCTGGCCGTTCTCGCACCATCTCGCGCAACTCCGGCTGGCCAATCACGGTGAACAAGACCAAATGCCGTTGCGCCATGTGCATCGCGCTTTCGATCACCTCAGGAAGCGTGGCGGTTTCCGCCAGATCGGTCATCCACACGACCAGGCTGCGCCGTTTCTGCAACACGGAAAGCGCTTCCATCGCGCGACGGTGATCCGCTTCCAATTCTTCGGCTCGTATTAATGCCAATCCGTCCAGCAAAGCGCGAATATGGCGCGGTCCTCGTCCCGGCGGCAATCGCTGGGAGACCCGCCGGCCGTAACCCAACATGGCTACGCGATCGCCGGAATAGAGCGCAACTTGTGCGAGCGAAAGTGCGGCGCCCACGGCGTAGTCCAGCTTGCTCAGACCTTTTACCCGCGTTCGCAGCAGTCGGCCTGCATCGAGCACCAGCCAGACGGTTTGGCTGCGCTCAATCTGGTAAGACTTGCTGATGAACTTGGCGCGTCGCGCCGTGGCGCTCCAGCAAATATCGCGCCACTCGTCGGATTCGCGATATTCGCGGAGGCTCTCGAATTCCCGGCCTTGCCCGGGTTGGTGTTTGTATCGCTTTTCGAGAGCGATTTGCCGGCTGCGGATCAGGTAAATCGTGTCTTTTTTTGATTCCTGGAAATTTGGATAGATGCGAATGGTTTGTCGCAGCGACGCGACTGACCAGCGCTCCGCGATCTGCCAACTGGTTTGATAGCGCATGAAGGTGTCGCCGAAATGCATGTCGCCGCGTTCGCGAGGGCAAACCGAATAGTGAGTGGTAGTTGATGCGCCTGCCGGAACCACCACGTCCAGTTCTGGAATTTCTCTGCGCAGCCCGACCGGGGCCTCTTCTTGCGCGCGCAACAGCACGCTTACGTTTCCGCGATTCACGAACTCCAGTGTGGCGTCCGCAGGTTCACGCAGTTGCAAAGTCGCTTGCCAGAGCCGGCGCACCTCGATCTCCTCCGGCTTGGGCAGGCGTTTCAGGTCCACAGCCCAAAGGAGAAGCACAAGCGCATCCCAGAGGAACATGCCCAGCAGATATTTCGAGTTCGTCCATGCGGGCCCAATCCACACCAGACCCACGAGGAGTAACAGGAAGAAACGACGCCCAAACGCGGCACCGAATCTGCCCTTGGCTTTGCCGCGTGCGCCGGAGGTCGCGGGAACGAGTTGCGACGAACCGGTCATTTCGGTACGTCCACTCCCTTAACCACATCGCGCACGACTTGATCCGGGGTGACGCCCTCCAAATCCGCCTCAGGTTTCAGGACCAAACGATGGCGCAGAATCGGAAGAGCGGCGGACTTCACGTCATCGGGAATCAGAAAATCGCGACCCCCGGTGGCCGCGAGTGCTTTGGCAAAAAGCATCAAGCTGATGGCGGCACGCGGGCTGCCTCCCAAGCTGACGGAGGGCCAATTTCTGGTGCGCGCGACGAGTTTCACGATGTACTGGAACAGCGCAGGTTCTACTTTCACCTGCGAGGCCTCTACTCTTGCGGCCATCAGCGCCTGAGACGAAACGGTTTCAAACGCCACGCGCTTCAGTTCCCGCCAATCAAACCCGTTCTGGATATTCTGGAGAATTTGCACCTCTTGCTCGCCGTCGGGATAGCCGATACGGATTTTTGCCACAAAGCGATCCAGTTGCGCTTCCGGCAACGGGTAAGTGCCTTCAAATTCCACCGGGTTTTGCGTGGAAAACACGGTGAAAAATGGCGTCAGCTCGTAGCCGGTGCCGTCAATGGTGACCTGGCGCTCTTCCATCGCTTCGAGCAGCGCTGACTGGGTGCGTGGTGGCGTGCGGTTGATTTCATCGACCAGCAGCAGATCTGTAAAAATTGGTCCGCGATGCAGGTTAAAGGAACTGGTGCCCATGTTGAAGACATTCGCGCCGATGATGTCGGCGGGCATCAGGTCTGGAGTGCACTGCACGCGCTGAAACTTCAGCTGAAAAATATTCGCAAGCGCTTTCACTGCGAGGGTCTTGGCCAGACCGGGCACGCCCTCCACCAGCGCATGTCCGCCGACCAACAACACAAGGAACAACTGATCCAGCACTTCTTGCTGGCCAACAATGACACGAGCCAGTTGGCTCCGGACATGTGTGGCTAACTCCTGAGCTTGACTCATTCGGGCTGCCCCTTTTTCTCCGGCGCGTTGCGTATCTCCAGGCGCGCGGTATAGTCGTGAAGATCCTGCACAATCTGCAACGCTTCGCCGTCGGTGATGGTGAGCGTTCTGGAATTGCGATCCGCGCAGGCCAGGGTTCCCAGCAAGGCGGATTCGTCCCAGCCCAGGGTGCGGCCGCTCGCGCGGGAAAGTTCCGCGACAGTTGCGTTTGCGGGAAGAGCTAATTGCCTGGTCAGTTGATAGCGCAGCCGCTGGTAAGCGACTCGCACGGCCGCTGACCCTGCGTGCGCCGAGGTGTACAGATCACCCAAGGTATCGACAAACTCCAACGGCGAGAGCCGGGAAATTCGACCGGGCATGCGAATCGTGCCATACCGCCGGGAATAGGTCAGGAGCACGAAAACCAGCAGCACTCCCAATTGAAGAAATACCCAAGGCAGCGGCGTTCTTGCGACGTAGGACCAGAAATCGCCTCGCGCGCCATGAAAATACTCATCCCACAGAATCTGTTTCCCATGGATACCGCCCACGGAATTCAACAGCAAATCCAGGCTGCCGGGTTCCCTAATTCGGCGGTTCGTAAGCGGAGACGGCGAACCCCACCAGACGACGCTGCCTTTCCCCACGACGTAGGTCACCACCGCCGCGGTGTCCTTGTTTCCATACACCACCAACTGGTCGACCTTGTTCGGATGCCAGTCCGTGGGCGCGGCCATGGAGATCTCGGGAGCTCCTGCGGTTAACGGAGAAGGAAGTACGGCAGGAAACTGCACCTCACCTTCCGCATCGTCCGTTTCTGTGAACTTCTGCCCGCCCGGCAGGAATTCCGCGAAATCGTCCCCAGTAGTTAGTATGTGCCCGCCGTCTTCCAGAAAACGGCGGAGGGCTGCAGTTTCTTCGGAACTTGCGGGTTGCAGCGGACTCGCCAGGATCAAAACCTGATTGCTGGGATCGCCGGTCAATTCCGTGGGCGAGCGATCCCATCGCTGGACGTCATACCCCAACTCCTCCAGCAGGAGGTATGCGGCTTTGGCGCCGTCCCACGCCGTGGAATAACTGGACGGGTACCCGGTCCGGCCGCTGCGACGGGATGGGCTCAGAAAAGAGGTGGCGAGAGCCAGGAGTACGACCAGAATGCCGGCGCCGATCAGGATGGAACGGTCGGTGCGATCGAGGCCTGCAGGCATCCCATTCTCTCCAATTGTTCTTTCGCTCCAGCCCAATCGGTTGCGGAGACGGGCCGGTAACCGTACCAAATCAATTCGAAACTCCGGGTGATCGTTTGCAGTGGTCCTTTTTCCTTAGGATGTTGCTCGAGCAAACGCAGCGACTCCCGCGGTGTTCTGGCGCGGTCTCGCGGCAGAATGCGTACGTCTTCTAACCGCGCTACCGCCGCCCAGTATGCACAATGGATAGCTTCCCGAAAATCGCCGCGATCGGCAGCGGCCGTCGCCTCCTGAGCCCAATGCCGCGCATCGCTCGCTACCGGTTCGACTTGCGCCTGGAAGACGGCGTCTTTGCTCGATTTTGTCAGCCAGCGGTACACCACGTAAAACACCAGCACCACCGCCAGGAACAGCACTCCCCAGGCAATCGTGTTGCCGGTCTTTTGGCTAATGTGCAGTAACTGAATGAGCCGGATCAGGTGCTCGAAGATCCAGCGGGCAATTCGCGCGCGGATCAGGTCCCAAGCTGACGGGGCGGAGGCCTCCTGGAACTCACCTCGGCCGAGGATCTTTTTGAGTATGACTTGTGCTTGCGTACGATCCGTGGTGTTGGAAAGGCGCGAGAGTGCTTTCGCCTGCTGCTGCATCAGCTCGAGGCGAACTCTCAGTTGGGTGGCAACGGGCTTTTTCGGGTCGTGTTCAACGCTGCGAAGCGCTTCCGAAATTTCCTTGGTGGAAACGGAATAGGTATGGTCGCCGTTGCGCACGATCCAGGAAGCAGGGAGAGAGTTGCGAATGTCGCGGAGGTCGGCACTTTCGTTTAGAGCATTCGAAATGCGGGCGAGTTCCCGCTGATAGTCCTGCAGATCGAGTTCGGAAGCAGGAGCAGGATTGCCGGGAGGTTGGTTTTGCGCGCGAGTGGGAACGCAAAGCGCGGATAGCAGCGCGAGCAAAACGACGCTCGCCCAGACCGTGAGCCCCCCAGCCCACCGCTTCATTTGAATTAGCGAACTCCCGGAAGATCAGCCAGCGGTCTGGGTATGGTACCCAGCGAGTTCATCATGTGCTGAATATCGAAGCCTTCTTTTCTGACGCGCAGGTTGTAGTACATCAAAACCGCAGAAATCGTGCCGATCGGCCCGACAACCACCTGCGAAATGTATTCCGCCAAATACGAGTAGGCCATCACACCCATCGATACCTGGTGTTTGGCCAGCGCCGCTGTGATGGTGAAAACCATGACCGGCAGTTGCAGGATCATCGCGACGACATACGCCAAAATGAACACAAGCAGAAAGAGTAGGAATAACTGGCCCGCTGAGCCCTTGGTCAGCTCCATGCTTCGTTCCATGGAGGCCACTGGTGATTCCTCTTCCGCGATGACGACCGGAACCGAGACGGCTAACCGGCACGCCAGATAGATACCCGGAACAATCAGGAACAGCAAGCCTACCATCGTGGCAAGCCCCGACAATATCAGGACACCCAAGACCGCGAGTATCCTTCCCGAGGCTTTTCCATAGGCATCGCGCACCGTGATGGTGCGTCCGAGGTACAGCTCGGAAACTGCGGAAACGCTCGCCGCTTGGGCCACTCCCATCATGAGAAACGACAGCAGACCAGCGCCTAGCCCTCCGAGGACAATGCCACCAACCAGACCTGCAGAAGGGGTACTTGGCGTGCCGCCCAGAAGCTGTCCACGCTGTAGCACCAGCAGCAGGCCGAACTTGAAAATCAAGGTGAACAGGTAGGGAAGCGCGGTAATGCCCACGAACAACAAGAAGTTCTCGCGGTACAGGGTAAATGTGCGGTCGAGCACCTCACCCAGGGTCATGGGACGGAGATCCACGTTGGCCATCGCCTCTCCTGACTGGAGCTGATTGAGCGCATGTAACCATATTTGCACGTTCCGGGCAAGGTGACGGGCGCAATGGTAGAGAAAAGGTGAACAGGACAACAAAAGGCGGTGCTGCTCGGCTGGGGGGAGGATGCTGCACCGCCTTATTGTCTGGGATGCGGATCCTTGGAAGGATTCCGTTCCCTGTGGTAAGACTCAACCGCGAACAGTCAAAACCGGGCTGGTTGCCTTAGTAACGACGTTGTAGGCGATCGTCAAGGGCACGTGCCCGGCCAGGCTCTTGCGAGGCTTGGCGCCCATGACAATCAGGTCCGCATTGCATTCCTTGGCCGCAATCAGGATCTCCTCGACGGCTGCGCCAAAGGTCACTCGAAATTCGGGTTTGCACCAGTTTTCCGTACCCTCGGGCAAAAGCTGCTTCATGCGCACTACGTTGATTTCCCGTTGCCGCGCCACACTTTCTTCCGTGTAAGCCGCCGCGCTCTCGATGACATGGAGCAAGGTGAGCCGGGCGTTGTGTTCCTGCGCCAGGGAGAACGCGTGGGCTGCGGCGCGTTCCGCTCCGGGTCCAAAGTCGGTGGCAAACAGAATATGCTTCAGCTCGATTTCTTTATCGACGCTGCCCTTTACAGCGGGACCGACGGTCAGGACCGCAGTGTTGGCCTGCCGAAAGATTTCTTCGGCCACCGATCCAATAAGAATTTTCTGAACCTTGCCCCGCCCGTGGGTTCCGGCAACGACGAGGTCGATTTCATGTTCTAGGATCATCTTTTCCAGCGTGGGCCAGACGTTCCCTTCTTCCATTAATACTTCGTGGGGTACGCCGCGCAGCTTTCCGGAAATCAAGATGTCTGTGATGCCTTCTTCCGCAGCTTGCCGGACCTTCTCGTAAGTAGCTTGTGCTAGTTGGGGCTCTGCAAACTGAAACGGATCCGGCGTGATCACGTGAGTTAGGTAGATTCGCGCGTCATAACGCCGCGCGAGCGCAATGGCATAATCCAACGCACGATCGGAAACTTCGGAAAAATCGGTCGTGACCAGGATTTTCGTCAGGGATACCCGTTTACTGATGTCGCTCTTTTGTTCTTTCTGCTCAACTACCGGTGGCATAACTTCCTCCTCGAGCAACTCCACGCACTAAATTGCACACAATTCTTTTTCCATTTTTGGGGGATGCACGTTCGGTACCAGAGCCTGCTCACTCACCTCATTCAAAGCAAATGACTTGTAACTTTTTTGGCGTTCCATTTTTCGAGGCTGAGCCAACTGCCACAAATTTCTGCGCCGATTCACCTAGGAGTTGTGTGGAAACGTAGATTGATTCGGAAACCAACAAGCCTGTTGGTTCAAAACGGGAAGAAATAAAAAGGCAGCGGCCGGCTTATTCGCAAGCCCGTGATCCGGGCGCTCGCGTCGTCGTTCGTGCGACGCTTCGTTATAGGCTCGTCGGCCGCTGCCAAAATCTCAATTGTGGGCGTCCCTTTTTACGACGTATCCTTTCGAGCCTTCACCGCGAGCCCGACCGTCCTAAAAGGAACGCCCACTGCTCAGCCTTTTGACAATCGCTCCATTGCCTAATTGCTGAACGTGGGTGGAATATGCATCTGGCCTTCCGTTTTTGTGGGAATTTGCACAGCTTCTAAGGCGATGGAAACGAGCAGGTTAGGGGCGAGCCGTTTTGGGACTTGGCGGTCGTATCGAAGGTGCTTGTGGGTTTTCACACTTGTGCGCGGAATCTCACGCACTTCTTGGTTGTCGGTCACAGATCGTTTTCAGACTATTGGGGATTTGCTGGCGTGGCCGGTTCTTCTTCTTCCGTATGCGACAACCCAAACTTTTTCATCTTGTAGCGCAACGCGTCCCGGCTGATGTTCAGAAGTTTCGCGGCCTTAATTTGATTGCCGTGCGATTGCTGCAACGCCAATTCCACCAGGGCGTGCTCTACGTCTTCCAGCGAGGTGCCCCCTTCAGGAATGGATAGGGGAGGAAGCCGCCGCTTTCCTGGAGCAGGAGGCGCTTCAGCCGGAATTGCCATGGCGCTATCGGTGGCCACAGGCCCGCTCCGGCCGCTGGCCACGGAAAATGGCAAATCGTCTGGCTTCAAGAGCTTGCCGTCCTCGAGGATCATGGCGCGTTCCAGAGCGTTCTTCAGTTCGCGCACATTGCCGGGCCAGTCATAATTCTGAACCAGTCGAGTGGTCTCGTCGGACAGCCCCTGGACCGATTTGCGGAATTTGCGATTATAGTGGGCCAGGAAAAACTCGACGAGCGGCAGAATGTCCTCTTTGCGCTCGCGAAGGGCCGGCAGATAAATGGCAATGATCGCCAGGCGATAGTAGAGATCCTGCCGGAAGCGGCTCTCGCGCACTTCCCGCTCCAAGTCCCGGTTGGAAGCGGCGATGACCCGCACGTCGACCTGGATGTCGCGAACACCGCCAATGCGGCGGATCACTTGATCCTCCAGGACTCTTAGGAGCTTCGCTTGCAGCAACGGAGACAGCTCGCCAATTTCATCCAGGAAAAGCGTTCCGCCATCGGCCACTTCGAACAGTCCCTTTTTCATGGCCTTGGCATCGGTGAAGGCGCCTTTTTCGTGACCGAACAACTCCGCTTCCATTAAGGTTTCGGGAATCGCGGAACAATTAATGGCCACGAATGGTCGTTCGGCGCGAGAGCTATGGTAATGAATGGCCTTAGCAACCAGATCCTTGCCGGTGCCGCTTTCTCCCTGAATCAGAATGGTCGTTGCTTCGCTGGCCGCGACCTTATAGACGAACTTCATCAACTCGGTGATTTTTCGCGAGACGCCGATGACATCGTGATAGCCGGCACGGCGCCTCACTTCATCGCGCAGCGACTCCACTTCCGTGCGCAACGCGCCCGCTTCCAGGGCATTCTGCAGCGTCACGCTGAGTTCCTCGAAATTGATCGGTTTACTGACGAAATCGTAAGCGCCCAGGCGCAAGGCGGCTTTGACGTCGTCCAGTTGCGGGTCCGCGGTCATCATAATGATGCTGCGGGTTTCGCCGGACTGTTTCAGTTTCTCCAGCACTTCGATTCCGCTGAGATCTGGAAGGTGAACGTCCAGCAGCACCAGGTCCACCGAATCGTTCTGGAGCGCCTGCAGCGCAGCCTCACCGTTTTCCGCTTCAACGGTCTGATAGCCAAACTCGGCGCACTTCTGGTTCAGCGCCCAGCGGACGAGCTTCTCGTCGTCTACCACCAAAATTCGCTTTTGGGCCATCCCCGTATACTACCAAAATTAGTGGCTAGAGGGTCTGACGCGCCTTGGTTTGGGGCCATGCACCGGGAGCCACACACGGAATTGCGTGCCCTTTCCCTGCGTGCTGCTGACCTCGATGCGCCCACCATGCGCTTGAACGATGCCATTGGATAACGAGAGACCCAGACCGGTTCCTTCACTGCGTGTGGTAAAGAACGGTTTGAAAATTCTGGGCAGCGCTTCCGGCGAGATACCCCGCCCGGTATCGGAAACCAGCACGACCGCAAATCCCGGCTCCTCGCGCAGGCTGATGTTTACTTCGCCTGTTCCTGAGATTGCCTGAATTCCGTTGATCATGAGATTCAACAGGACCTGCTGGATCAAGGCTGGATCGTGTTCAATGGAAGGCAAATTGGGATTGCCTTCGAATGCAATTTGGATCGGCTTAGTCAGTACCTGCTGCCGCGCCAGCAATACCGCCTGTTCGATCGTGGTGTTCAAGTTCGCAGAATGGAAATTCGGAGGCCGCGGCCGGGCGTAAGAGAGCAGGTCATTCAAAATCGCCTGAATGTGTAGAATCTCTCGATGCACTTCGCCGATCACGCCGCGACTCGGGCTGGTGGACGGCAGTTCCTTTCCCATGATGTCCACTACGCCGGCAATGCCCGCGAGCGGATTGCGTATTTCATGAGCCAGTCCGGCCGCGAGCTCGCCTAAGGTCGCCAGATGCTCGGCACGGGACATCTCCCGGCTGTGCAACTCCTCAATTTCCTGGCGATTCTGATCCAGTTGCTCCACCATCTCGTTGAATTGCTGGCCCAAGTGCCCCACATCATCCACACGTTTTGCAAACGTGACTCGCGCCGTCAAATCCCCCTGGCGAACGCGCGCAATGGTACTCATCAACTCGACTAACGGGCGCTCGATGAGCACGAGCAGGACTGCCAAAAGTACGAAACACAAAAGGATCGCAAAGAACACGGCGGAGATCAGAATCCACTTCACGTCCAAATTTTCTTTGGAACGAAGAATGGCGTGAATTGCCAGGATGCTCAGGACCAAGACGGAGATGATCGGAATGAAAACTTTCCACTGCCAACGAATTCCCGTGGCCCACCGCACGAATTGGGGCAGTTTCATGACCGTTATCTCATCAAAGAGCTGCCAAGGAAGCAAGTCGCGCCGGGCGCGCTGCGGCAAACACGTTTCGGCACAGGGCCTTGATGATTTCCAGCACGAGCCCGCGTCCTGCTCTACAATCAACCCATTCTCGTTCGGCGGTTCACTTCAATGCGTCGGTTTTAGCGCGGGAGGTTTTTGTGGCTTCGCCTGAAAAATTCGATGTGGTGGTCATAGGCTGCGGCCCTGCCGGGGAAAAAGGCGCGGTTCAGGCTGCATATTTTGGCAAGCGCGTCGCAGTCATCGAACGCGCTGAGGCGGTAGGCGGCAGTTGCATCAATACCGGCACAGTCCCGAGCAAAACTCTTCGCGAGTCCGCATTGTATTTCTCCGGACTGAAGCAGCGCGGCCTGTACGGGATTGATTATTCACTCAAGGAAAATCTGACCGTGCACGATTTCATGCACCACGAACGCGAGGTGGTGGAAATGGAGCGCTCCCGGATTCTTAAGAATCTGCAGCTGCACAAGGTGGAACTGATTCGCGGCCAGGCCTCGTTCGAAGACGCGCATACGGTGAGCGTCGACGGCCCAACCGGGAAGCGCCGCCTGCAGGCCTGTATGGTTCTGATTTCTACTGGTTCCAAACCGCACCGTCCTGCGGAAATTGCTTTCGACGATATTCACACGTTCGATTCAGATACGTTTCTACGCATGGATCGCATACCCAAAAGCCTGGCGGTCATCGGAGGCGGCGTCATTGGATGCGAATACGCGTCCATCTTCATGGCTCTCGGGGTGGATGTCACTCTGGTTGATGGACGCGACCAACTGCTGCCCTTTCTCGACACCGAGATTTCCAACCGCCTTCGCGATCGCTTTCTCTCGCTGGGCATGCACCTCTGGTTTAACGAACGGCCAGTGAAGGTCGAAAACAGTTCCACCGGCGCTCGTCTGTTCATGAAGTCCGGTAAGACTCTGG
>Ga0335076_10007321_pt1 | contig 11100 bp, 10 predicted proteins | sample Lox_Sample_25_FD_206717 | JGI IMG/M metagenome (GOLD analysis project Ga0335076, IMG submission 206717) | Soil microbial communities from Loxahatchee National Wildlife Refuge, Florida, United States - Lox_Sample_2.5 | ecosystem: Environmental > Terrestrial > Soil > Wetlands | place: USA... | reverse complement strand
GTGCGGGCTTGCTGGCGCCCATAAGCGCCGTGATGAGTCTCGGCGCGGCAAGCTGCGAGCTTGCGCCATGGACTTAGAGGAACTGAATGGATAAGTTTGTCATTTCGGGGGGTGCTCCCTTGCGCGGCGAGATCCCCATCAACGGATCGAAAAACTCGGCGCTGCCGGCGCTGGCAGCGGCCCTGCTCACCGAAGAGCCGGTCACGCTGCACCGCATTCCGCGGGTCCGCGATATTCGCACCATGCAGCGCCTGCTGGTGGACATCGGAGCGGGCGTCGAGACCGATGGCGAAACCGTCCGCCTGCACACGCCGCGCGTCGTCAGCCCGGAAGCGCCCTACGAACTGGTCAAAACCATGCGTGCTTCCAGCCTGGTTCTGGGACCGCTGGTGGCGCGCACCGGGCGGGCCCGGGTTTCGCTGCCCGGAGGTTGCGCCATCGGAGCCAGGCCGGTAAACCTGCACATTCTCGGGCTGGAACAGCTCGGAGCGAAAATCAACCAATCGCACGGCTACATAGAAGCGGAAGCGCCCGATGGATTACGCGGCGCAATCGTGCATTTTGACCGCATTACCGTCACCGGAACCGAAGATCTGCTCATGGCGGCCGTGCTGGCCAAAGGCGAAACCATTCTGCGCAATGCCGCCCGCGAGCCGGAAGTCGTCGACCTGGCGAACCTGCTGATCGCCATGGGGGCGCGCATCGAAGGCGCCGGAACTTCCATCATCCGCATTCGTGGCGTCGAGCGGCTATCCGGCGCCGAGCACACCATTATTCCCGACCGTATCGAAGCCGGGACTTTCCTGATCGCCGGCGCCATCACCGATGGCGATGTGACTGTCACGCAATGCGACCCCGAGCACGTAGGCGCGCTTGTGTCCAAGCTGCTACAAACCGGCGTCGAGGTGACACAGCCCGACCCAACCAGCCTGCGTGTGCGTGGAGGCGCTCATTTCCGCTCGGTCGATCTCACCACCGAGGAATATCCGGGATTTGCCACCGACTTGCAGGCGCAATACATGGCCCTGATGACTCAAGCCGAAGGCATCGCGGTAATCGTCGAGACGATCTTCGAAAATCGCTTCATGCACGCGCAGGAATTGGCGCGGATGGGAGCCAACATCCGGCTCGACGGCAAGCAGGCGATCGTGGCGGGTCCACGGGCTCTGACCGGCGCAGGTGTGATCGCATCCGATCTGCGCGCCAGCGCATCGCTTGTGCTGGCCGCGCTGGTGGCCAAGGGCGAGACTGTGATCGACCGCGTGTACCACATCGATCGCGGATATGAGCGCATCGAAACCAAGCTGGCGCAGGCCGGCGCCAAGATCAGACGAGTGGAGTAGCCGGGACGATGCCTGCGCCACGTCCCCGATTGTGTGCTAAATTTATAGCATGTCTCGGCGAGCGATCCTTGCCCTCGCAGCCCTCCTTCTAGCCGCCTGCGCGCCAAAACCTCCTCAGACTTATCGCCTGATGCCCAAAGCGCTCGTCCCGCCCGGCGTCATCAGCGCCGACGCCCCTCAGCGCATCGTGAAGCTCGACATCGCGGCCGGAAACGGAAAGTGCTCCAGCGTCCCGCCCATCGGGCTGAAACGCGGCGGAGCCGGCCTTCGCGCCACCATCAACGTGCCCGGTCTGGCGGCCCAACCGTCCGGATGGCTGCTCGTCTGGGCGATCGATCGGGAAGCGGAAGGCTGCATTGCCACCGGCCAGGGTATCAAGCTGGCGCAAGCGCTGGCCGAATCGGCCCCGCTGTCGGCTGGACTCGCCATCCGCCTGCTGCACGAGCCGTTTATCGCGGACAAGCCATCGTTTGCCGACCTTGGAACTGAGAATCGTATCCAAGTCGATTCGCCCATCAGCCGCGATAGTGCCCCGGCCGACGTGACCCCGCAAGACACAAAGGTTAGCCAGGGCGCGAATCCCGGCGTGCTGAATGTCGAAATCAAGACCAGCCCAACCGTCGTGGGCTACGAGACCGCATGGTACGCCCTGACTCCCAAAGCAAACGGTATGGGCAGTTCGATCGTGCCGCTCTATGCCGAGAGTCACATCGCCGGGGCTATCTCCCGCGATGCCTCGCCGCGCGTCAATCCGTTTCACTTCCGCCCGGATGCGGCCTTCTACCGCATGTTCTACCGCGGCGACCGGACCATCATCGTCGTGGCGGGCGCGACGCCGGTCGAACTGCAAAAGGAGACCAACGCCCTGCGCGGGAACCCTGCCGCCTGCGATGGATTTCCAGCCGGGAGCTGCGTCCTCCTGCCGACCAGCATGGGCGCCAATCGGCATGTATTGGTGAAAGTGAATGGCGAGGAAATCGCGCTGCTGTGGGGAGCCACCGTACGCAGCGCCATCGTCGCCGCCAAAGCTCGCCCGGAGGATGTGCTGCCGAAGCTCGCGGTTCGTAAACCCTACGCCAATCGAATAGCTCCAGTCGAGTTTTCGAATGGAACTCCGGATATTCTCAGCCTGCCGCTGGCGGGCGGCGAAGAGATTTCCTGGCAGTAGGGCGAACCGGAAGCCACAAAAGCCAAAACAGACCAAGCCCCAGAGCCGCGGCCGGTAACAAATACCAAGGCCACGGACCAAGCTGGTTCAGCAGCGTGGCGCTATTCGGCTTGCGGCACAGATACATGTAATTGCTGCCGGCGATCGCATTGAAGACCCCGACCAGCACCGCATACGCCAACAGACAGCCATAAGCCCGCCAAACTGCCCCTGCTCGAAATTCCACGATCCCTCCAAACGACATCAGAGCCACCGCGATCACGATGCCGCCATGCGCCACAAAGAAGTAAATGGCGGGATAGCTCGGCCACGGCGACCACAGGTCCGGCGTGAGCAGCGCCATGCCCGCTCCCGCGATGCCCGCGAAGTAGGCGAACTCGACAATCCCGCGCCGCGCGGTGAGACAAGCCAGGATCGAGAGCCAAACCGTGAGATCGCACAACTGCAAGGGAAGGTTCTTCAGATGGACGCCTTCGTGGGAGTAGCGGAACCACCACCATCCGAGCTCGTTCAGAAGCACCGCCCATCCGACGGTGAGCCGCGCAGCCCGTGCCGGAAGGACCCGGCGGCGGACCAGCCACGGAAGCGCCACCGCGACGGCGCTGATCGCCGCCAGCAGCCCCAGATGCAGCGTTCCGAAGAGTTTCACGGCGCCTACTTCGGCTCGATGGCGACCACCCAGAGGTCAGTCTTGCCGGTGTTATGCCCGACGTGGGTCGCCCCCGGCCGCCAATCGATCTGTCCGGTCGTCAGCGTCGCCGGCTCGCTGTGTCCGTCGGGAGTGGTGTGCACGATGGTAGCGCCGGAGAGGCAGACCACGACGCGGTCATGATGGGTGTGCATCGGCTCGGTGGCGCCCGCCGCGACTTGGATGTTGTAGACGCGCGCGAAGCGGTTCTCCAGCAGCAGCCTGTACTGCGGGATGCCGGTGTTGCCCCAGGTTTCGTCCGAGCCCTTGCCGGGAAGTTCGACGCGGACGATGCGCAGCGGCGCGGCCCCGGTATTCTGGACGTGGACCGGTCCGGGTTCCACGAACTTCGCCACGCCGGACGGCGTGTAGACGATGACGTTCGGAAATTTGATGGAGACATCCAGCGATTCTCCCGCGCTCAATACCGCCTCAAACACGATGACATGCGGATTGCGGATTCTCTCCGTCTCGGCCGCGGAGGCAATGGCGGCGATCGCCAGCAAAGGTACCAGACGAGTCATCGGTATCTCATCATACCCGCTATCCTGAAAACGTGGCGCAGGCGCTCATGCCTGCCGCATCGACACTCGTGTCGATGCTTGGCGGTGTCTCTCGCGCGGCCCCAGTCGCCGGGATGAGTCCCGGCGCGGCAAGCATGAGTGCTTGCGCCACCTGGGGAGTATGCTGCTCGACCGCATCGCCGCCTTCGCCGATCGTCACGCCATGTTCCAGGCTGGCCGCACGATCGGTGTCGCCGTATCCGGGGGCGCCGACTCGGTCTGCCTCCTCCACATCCTCCGCGAGCTTGCCCCGCGATGGAATCTGCGGCTTCACCTGCTGCACCTGAATCATCGGCTGCGCGGCGCCGAGTCGGATGGCGATGTCGAGTTCGTGCGTTGTCTGGCTTCGGATCTCAGTCTCCCAATCACCATCCGCGATGTCGAAATCGCCGTCATCCCCGGCAATCTGGAGCAGGCCGCGCGGCAAGCCAGACTGGAATTCTTTCGCGATTGCATCGCGTCGGGCCAGGTCCATCGCGTCGCGCTCGGCCATACCCGCTCGGACCAGGCGGAGACCGTGCTATTCCGCTTTCTGCGCGGCGCGGCCACGGCCGGCCTCTCGGGAATCCGGCCAGCGACCGCCGCCGGAATCGTCCGGCCGCTTCTCGAAGTCGACCGTTCCGAAACCGAAGGCTATCTTCGCGAGCGCGGCATTTCCTGGCGCGACGACTCCTCCAACACCGATCCCCGCTTCGCGCGCAACCGCATCCGCCATCATCTTCTCCCGCAACTGGTGCGCGAATGGAACCCGGCGCTGATCGAGACGCTGGCGCAGACCGCGGTCTGGGCGCAGGCGGAAGAAGCGTACTGGGAACGCGAAATCGCCGCTCTCTCGAGCAACCTGATTACCGGCCGAAATGGCGCTGTATTCGTGAAGACCCGATGGCTGGCGTCACTGCCCGCCGCCGTCGGACGGCGTATGGTACGGACGGCGATCGAACATGCCAAGGGCGACCTGCGCGGTGTCGGTTTCGCCCACGTGGCCAATATTCTGGCCCTGGCGGCCGGCGCGGCCGGTCATGGACGCGCCGAGATTCCCGGTGTTACCGTGACCCGATCCTTCGATTGGCTTCGTTTCGTCACGCCGGATGGCGAACAGCCCGCCATCGAGTACCGGCAAACCGCTCGTGTGCCGGGAGTTTTTCAGATTCCCGGATCGAACCTCGGCGTTTCTCTGGAACTGATTGAAAACTCGGGAACATTTGATGGGGTAAATTCCGTATATAATATCAGAATGGGTGGCTTGGACTGGGAGCGTCTGTCCGGCCGGTTGGAATTTCGCAACTGGCAGGCTGGCGACCGGTACCAGCCTTCAGGGAGCACTGGCCAAACCAAGCTCAAAACGCTGTTTCAGCGCGCACGTATCCCTTTGTGGGAAAGACGTTTGTGGCCAGTTCTCACGGATGGCGGGACGATCGTCTGGGCGAGACGGTTCGGCCCTGCCGCGGAATATGAGGCAAAATCCGGCTGCCGATTGGTCCTTGCGATTCACGAAAGTGAGTCGCCAGACGAAACTGGAATCGGATACGATTAGCGTGGCGTCTAAAGGATGTGAGCCGGTGCGGAGGCTTCGTTGAACTCGAATATTAAAACACTAGTTTTTTGGGTTGTCCTGATCGGTTTGGCGTTGTTGTTGTTCATGGTGGTACATAACAGCCAAGGCCGCCAGGATCTGGCGCTGAACTTTACGGACTTCATGTCGCGGGTTCAGCAGAACCAGGTGAAGGATGCGGTCATTGATGGAAACGACGTCACCGGCCACCTGGCCGGTGATCAGCCATACAAGACGACCATTCCGATCAACTACCCGGATGTCTATAAGAAGCTGACGGAATCTAATCCGCCGGTTGCGGTTACCATCAAGCCTATCAATTCCAGCACCTGGGTCAACATCCTGCTGAACACCTCGCCGTTTATCGTGATCATCGCTTTCTGGATTTTCATGATGCGGCAGATGCAGTCGGGCGGCAACAAAGCTCTCAGCTTCGGCAAGAGCCGGGCGCGCCTGCACTCTACGCAGCAGAAGAAGGTTACTTTCAAGGACGTCGCGGGTGTCGAGGAGGCCAAGGAGGAACTCCAGGAGATTATCGAGTTCCTGCGCGAGCCGCAGAAATTCCAGAAGCTCGGCGGACGCATTCCCAAAGGCGTTCTGCTGATCGGACCTCCCGGCACCGGTAAGACCTTGCTCGCCCGTGCCATCGCCGGCGAGGCCAGCGTGCCGTTTTTCTCTATCTCCGGCTCCGATTTCGTGGAAATGTTCGTGGGCGTAGGGGCGAGCCGCGTGCGCGATCTGTTCGAGCAGGGTAAGAAAAACGCTCCCTGCATCATCTTCATTGATGAAATCGACGCCGTCGGCCGCCATCGCGGCGCCGGTTTGGGCGGCGGACACGATGAGCGCGAGCAGACCCTGAACCAGTTGCTGGTCGAGATGGACGGCTTCGAATCGAACGAAGGCGTCATCCTCGTCGCCGCCACCAACCGGCCTGATGTGCTCGATCCGGCGCTGCTGCGGCCGGGCCGCTTTGACCGGCGCGTGGTCGTCGGCCGTCCCGACGTACAGGGCCGCGAGGCGATCCTGCGCGTTCACACCAAGAAAATTCCGCTGGGCGACAACGTGGATCTTTCCGTGCTGGCTCGCGGCACACCCGGCCTGGCCGGCGCCGATCTGGCCAACGTGGTGAATGAAGCCGCGCTGAATGCCGCGCGCCAAAACCGCAAGGTCGTCACCATGATCGATTTCGAGGTCGCCAAGGACAAAATCCTGATGGGCGCCGAACGCAAGAGCATGGTGATGAGCGAAGCCGAGAAGCGCAACACAGCGTATCACGAAGCCGGACACGCGCTGGTGGCTGCCGTGCTTCCCAATGCCGATCCGCTGCACAAAGTCACCATCATCCCGCGCGGCATGGCGCTGGGCGTGACCATGCAGCTCCCCATCGACGACAAACATTCCTACAACCGCGAGTATCTGAAGGCGGAAATCGCCATTCTGATGGCCGGCCGCATCGCCGAAGAGAAGTTCATGCACCATATGACCACCGGCGCGGGCAACGATATCGAGCGCGCCACCGATATGGCCCGCAAGATGGTTTGCGAGTGGGGCATGAGCGATCTTGGTCCCCTGAGCTTCGGCAAAAAAGAAGAGCAGATCTTCCTCGGCCGTGAAATCGCGCAGCACCGGGATTACAGCGAAGAGACCGCCATCCGCATCGACGAGCAGGTGAAGAAGTTGGTGTCGGAGGGCTACGACACCGCCTCGCACATCATCGACGAGCATTCCGACGCACTGGTCAATATCGCCGAAACGCTGCTGGTCCGCGAGATTCTGGACGGTAACGAAGTCATGCAGATCGTCAAGGGTCAACCGCTCGAGCCGCTGACGCCGTCCTCGGGCCCCAAGGATTCCGGCGGCGACACGCAACAGGTGCTGCGTCCCGAGGGACAGCGCCGTTTGCCCGGACTCTCCGAAGGGGAGCACGCGCAGCCGGCGTGATTCCTCAGTTTTCGGTCTACCTGTTCGACATCGACGGCACCCTGCTGGATTCCGCACGGGATATCTGCGGCGCCATACAACAGGTGCTCGACGGTCACCCCTGCCGTCCGGTGGACTTCGAATTCCTGAAAGGCTACGTCGGCCACAGTCTGAATACGCTGTTCGCGAATCTCTACCCGGACTACACGCCGGAACAGATCGAGGTGTTGTTTCAGGAGTACCGGACGAATTACCGCGCCCGCTGCCACGCGGCCACGCGCGTCTTTCCGGGGGTCGCCGAAGCCCTGCCGCTGCTCGGCGGACGCAAATCCACCGCCACGACAAAGGGAACTCCGACGACGCGCCTGGTGCTGGAGCAGTTCGGATTGCTGCCCTACTTCGACCACGTCCAGGGCACCGACGGCTTTCCTTCGAAGCCGGAACCTGACGTCATCTTCAAGTCGCTGGCCGCGCTCGGAGCTTCACCACTGGATTGCCTCTTCGTGGGCGATTCGGAAGTCGATATGGAAGCCGGACGCCGCGCCGGCGTCAAGACCTGCGCGGTGCGCTACGGGTACGGATCGGCGGAGGGGCTGTCGCGCCACTCGCCGGACTTTTGGGTCAACGATCTGCGCGAATTGGTAAGCTGACCTACACTGAAATTTGAACCTCTCGCACTTCAGCCATCCGGGTCCATGGTGGACCCGCGTACGGCCCACAGTTCACTACCTGCTGCAGACGGAAGCCCACGTCTTCGCGCTCGCGACGTCGGCCAGCGTGCTGTTGTCCTTCTATCCATTTCTGATGGTGATGCTGTCGTTCTGCCGCGACGTGCTGCATTCACCGGGTGCGGAAGACGCGGTGTTCGTGGCGCTGCGCGATTTCTTCGCCGGAGAGCCCGGACAGTTCCTGGCGAATAATCTGGCCAGCTGGTCGTGGCACAACAGGCTCGATCTGCTCACCATGCTGCTTCTGCTCTTCACCGCCAACGGCATCTTTGAGCCGCTGGAAGTGGCCTTGAACCGCGCCTGGGGCGTGACCGAAAATCGCAGTTATTTGAAAAACCAATTGGTCAGTCTGGGATTCATATTTATGTGCGGCGGCATGGCGGTTCTTTCGCTGATGTTCACGGGGTGGCATGACGCGCGCGCCGCCGTCCCGGCGAAACTCGGCGTGTGGACCCAACATCTCTTCTTCAAACTGGCCGCCATGCCGCTCACCGTAATCGCGCTCTTTCTCATTTACTGGCTGCTGCCCAATCGCAAGATCGAACCCATGCGCGTGGCGCCGGTGGCGGTGGTCGTCGGCTTGATTCTCGAGGGATTGAAATATGTGAACCTTCTGATATCTCCATGGCTGCAAAACAAACTCAATCACGAGTACGACATTTTTCAACACTCGGTAACCATCCTCCTGTGGAGCTTCGTCTCCAGTCTGATCGTCCTGGCCGGCGCGCACTGGACTGCCCGCCATGGCCGCGGCGATCCACTCGCCTAGAGCAGAGTATTCTGGAACAAGTTGGGCTCGAACCCGTCTCCAAGACTTGGAGGTTCTGTGAGGGATTGGAAGGCCATTGCTGCCGCTCATGAGCTGAACCTGGAAGGCCACGACCTCGACCGCGCCATACAGGCTTTGACGAAACTGGAAGAGCAATTCCGGCCGCTGCTGGCCGACCTGACACCGGAGATCGAACCCGCCACCAGGTTCGATGCCGCGGGGTCCGAAACGTGACCATCCGCGAGGCCGCGGCCGCGCTCCGCAAAAAGGGCCTTTCCGCCGTGGATCTCGCCACTGCGGCGATTGCCCGCATCGAACGCCTGGATGGCAGTCTGCGCGCGTTCATCACCGTTACCGCGCCTTACGCATTGCAGCGCGCGCGGCAGGCAGACGCCGAGTTGGCCGCGGGCAACGACCGCGGCACGCTTCACGGCATTCCCATCGCCGTCAAAGACCTGTTTGCCATGCGCGGCGTCCGCACCACCGCCGGCTCGAAAGTCTTCGAGAATTTCGTCCCCGATGCGAACGCCACCGTGATCGACCGGCTGGAGAAGTGCGGCGCCGTGCTCCTCGGTAAGCTCAACCTCCACGAACTGGCCTACGGCATCACTTCCAATAATCCGTTCTTCGGCGCCGTGCGGAATCCGTGGAACGTGGCGCACATCCCGGGAGGCTCCAGCGGAGGCTCGGGCGCGGCCGTCGCGGCGAATATGGTCTACGCGGCGATGGGCACCGACACCGGCGGTTCCATTCGAATCCCTGCCTCGTTCTGCGGATCGGTGGGGTTGAAGCCGACTTACGGACGCATCAGCCGCTACGGCGTTATGCCGCTCGCCTACAGCCTCGATCACGCTGGTCCGCTGACGCGATCGGTGAGCGACGCCGCCGTGATGCTGAACGCGATGGCCGGCCCCGATCCGCTCGACGATTCCTCATCGCGCCATCCCACCGTCGACTACCTGCCGGAAGACGTCCCTTCCATTCGCGGCCTGCGCGTCGGATTTCCGCAAAACTTCTTCTTCGAACGAGTCGATGCTGACGTGGAATCGGCAGTGCGTGGCGCCTGCGCCCGCGCGGAATCGCTGGGCGCGATTCTGAAGCCGGTCACGGTGCCGGATATGGCCGCCATCAGCGCGATCGGAAGGGTCATTCTACTGGCGGAATCTTCCGCGTACCTCGAGCCCTACCTGAACGAACCCAGCCGCTTTGGAAGCGATGTCTGGTCGCTGCTGCAACAAGGGCGGCTGCTGCCGGCTACGGATTACGTCAATGCGCAGCGCTTGCGCCGCCGCGTGCGGGAACAGTTCTGCGAGTTATGGCAGGAGGTGGACTGCCTGTTCACCCCCACTACTCCCAACACAGCTCCGCACATCGGAGCGCAGATCGTCACCCTTGGAGGCGTCGAAGAGGACGTACGGCTGGCAACCACCCGATTCGTGCGTGGGATGAATGTTCTCGGTTTGCCGGCTCTTTCTATCCCTTGCGGGCTTAGCGGCTCCGGACTGCCGATCGGACTGCAAATCATCGGACCAGCCTTCGACGAAGCCCTTATTTTGAAGGTGGGGGCAGCGCTCGAAGCCGGCGGCGTCGGCATCCCCCCGTGCCAGGTGTCGACTTAAACAAACAATTGACCCCGAAACCCGGTCAACGACCGAAAGGGTGAAGAGAGCTCGCCCTCTTTCGATGTCTTTCGGCCCGTTCCGAGGTGGGTTGCTGTAAGTTTCAGCACCTTTGAATCGCCCCCGATACGGCATTTGGGATAATTTGAGTCCGCAATCTCATATGCCCGTAACGCGCTGAATTCGTGGGATTTCGACAATGACGGTATTTCGCCGCGCCGGTCGAACCCGGCATTTCCCCGATCCAACCTTCCGCTGCTTCCGGCTCCCCTTTTCACAGCAAACCTGTTTAGATTCAGTTGATTAAAGAGATCCGTCCGTTTGGATTCACACGTGCTACGTCTCGGCCAAACCTGGAGCGGTGTGCCTACGACACGGCTCTAACATACCTGCATAACGGAGAAAAACAAATGCGGAACCGAGTGTACTCGTTGCGTCGCAGGGTGCCATTCAGGCCTGCGATATTTTTTCTGTCTCTGTCACTGACGGCTGTGCTGATCTGGGCTCAAGCCGAAACTGGACAAATCACCGGTACAGTACACGATGCCTCTGGCGCGGCTGTGCCCAAAGCGACGGTAACCGCCAAGAACACCGCAACCGGCGCTGTCCGATCCACTGTCGGAACCGACGATGGCACTTATCTCATTCCGAGCGTCGCCCCCGGCGAATATGAAGTCACGGTCACCGCACAAGGGTTCTCGGCATTCAAGCAGAAGGTCAACGTGGCGGTCGCCTCACCGGTCACGGTCG
>Ga0335076_10007320_pt1 | contig 11100 bp, 7 predicted proteins | sample Lox_Sample_25_FD_206717 | JGI IMG/M metagenome (GOLD analysis project Ga0335076, IMG submission 206717) | Soil microbial communities from Loxahatchee National Wildlife Refuge, Florida, United States - Lox_Sample_2.5 | ecosystem: Environmental > Terrestrial > Soil > Wetlands | place: USA: Florida... | reverse complement strand
CTGGCAGGCGGTGCTCGCCGACCGGGCGTCGGCATGACGCAGGCGGCGCCGCTGCTCGAGGTCGAGGACCTCAAGATGCATTTCCCGATCCGGCGCGGCGTGCTGGCGCGCACGAGCGGCTACGTCTACGCGGTCGACGGCATCAGCTTCTCGATCGCGCCGCGCGAGACGCTCGGACTGGTCGGCGAGAGCGGCTGCGGCAAGTCGACCGCCGGCAAGGCGATCCTCAAGCTGATCACGCCGACCGCCGGGCGCGTGCGGCTGCGCGGCCGGGACATCACCGACCTGTCGCCGGCCGAGATGCGCCCGCACCGGCGCGATCTGCAGGTGATCTTCCAGGATCCGTATTCATCCCTCAATCCAAGGCTGTCGGCCGGCGCGATCGTCGGCGAGCCGCTGACCAACTACGAGATCGCGCGCGGCCAGGAGGTCGAGGACCGGGTCGCCGGGCTGTTCGAGCGGGTCGGGCTCAGGCCCGAGCAGATGCGCCGCTATCCGCACGAGTTCTCGGGCGGCCAGCGCCAGCGCCTCGGCATCGCACGCGCGCTCGCGCTCAATCCCAGCCTGATCGTCGGCGACGAGCCGGTCTCGGCGCTCGACGTCTCGGTGCAGGCCCAGGTCATCAACCTCCTGATGGATCTCCAGGAGGAGTATGGGCTCTCCTATCTCTTCATCGCCCACGATCTGGCGGTGGTCGAGCACATCAGCCACCGGGTCGCCGTGATGTATCTCGGCAAGATCGTCGAGCTGACCGACAAGAAGACCTTGTTCGTCGAGCCGCTGCACCCCTACACCGAGGCGCTGCTGTCGGCGGTGCCGCAACCCGAGCCGCCGAAGGCGGGCGCGCGGCGCGAGCGCATCATCCTGACCGGCGACGTGCCGAGCCCGATCCGGCCGCCCGCGGGCTGCCGGTTCCACACGCGCTGTCCCTACGTGTTCGACCGCTGCAAGACCGAGGCGCCGGCGTTCCAGCAGGTCAAGCCCGGCCACTGGGTCGCCTGCCATCTCCGGGAGCCGGGGGCCGGGAGCCAGGCGTCAGGAAGTCGCGTCGCTTCCTGACTCCTGGCTCCGGATCTCCGCCTCCTGCCGTCGGCGATCCTCGACGCGCTGGCGGCGGTCCAGGTTGTCCGCCGGGCCGGCCAGGAAGTTCGGCTGCTTCCTGAGCAGCTGCTCGAACTCGGCGGCCGGGATCGGCCGCGAGAACAGGAAGCCCTGGCCGATGTCGCAGCTCTCCTCGCTGAGGAACATGACGTGCTGCGGCAGCTCGACGCCCTCGGCGACCACCTTCATGTTGAGCGAGTGGGCGAGGCTGATGATGGCGCGCGTGATGGTGGCGCCGTCCTGGCTCTCGTGCAGGTTCTTGATGAACGAGGCGTCGATCTTCACGGTATCGGCGGCGAACCGCATCAGATAGCTCAAGGACGAATAACCGGTGCCGAAATCGTCGATCGCGATCGGGATGCCGATCGCCTTGAGCCAGCTGAAGGTCTCCGTGACCATGTCGTCGTCGCCCAGCAGCACGCTCTCGGTGACCTCGATCTCGAGCTTCTCGGGATCGAACCCGGTGTCCTCGAGGATCGCGGTGATCGAGCCGATCACGCTCTGGCGTCGGAACTGAACGGTCGAGAGGTTGACGGCGACCCGGAGGTCGGCGATGCCGGCCTCGGCCCAGGCGCGCGTCTGTCGACACGCCTCGCGCATCATCCAGTCGCTGATCGGCGCGATCAGGCCGGTGCGCTCGGCGACCGGGATGAACTGCACCGGCGGGATCATGCCGTGCTCGGGATGGCGCCAGCGCAGCAGCGCCTCCATGCCGATGATCAGGCCGGAGCGCAGGTCGATCTTGGGCTGGTAGAACACCACGAGCTCGTCGCGCTCGAGCGCGTGGCGCAGCTCGAGCTTGATCACGCCGAGCCGCTTGGCGGCCTCGTCCATGTCGGGCTGGAAGAAATGATAACGCCGCGAGCGGCTGGCGCGCGCGCGCGACAGCGCCAGATCGGCGTTGCGCATCAGCTGCCCCGGCTCCTCGCCGTCGTCGGGGAACCGCGTGATGCCGATCGAGGCGTTGACGTCGATCTCGAACGTGTTGCCGACCGGGATGGCGTCGCGCTGCAGGTTGTGGATCAGGCGCTCGGCGAACACCGCGGCGTCGTCGGTCGAGTTGATGTTCGGCATCAGGAGCGCGAACTCGACGCCGGTCAGCCGCGCCACCGTGGCGCTTGGTCCCGAGATGCTGGTCAGCCGGTCGGCGACCCCGCGCAGCAGCGCATTGCCGAGCGCATGGCCGAGGAAGTCGTTGACGTCCTGGAAGTCCTCCAGCCCGACGAACAGCATGGTCGCCGGCTTGGCGCTGCCGTTGATCAGCGACTGCTCGAGGGTCGCGAGGAACTGGTTGCGGTTGGGCAGGCCGGTGATGTCGTCGCGATCGGGCACGGCTTCCTGCGGCCGGCCATGGCCCTCGTTCGGCGGCGCGGTCTCGCGCGCCAGCTCGAGGAACGAGCCATCGTCATCGAGCCACAGCCGCTCGACCTCGACGAGCCGCCCGGAGGCATGCTTGACGGTGGTCCGGCGGTCGCTGCGGCTCTTGAGCGCGGCGAGCTGGCCGCGCACGTACTCGTCGACCGAGCCGGTCGCCAGGACCGACAGCGCGCGATGCTCCAGGATGTCGGTGTAGCGCGCCTGGGGGCGGCACATGCCGTCCGGCAAACCCAACAGGTCGGCGTAGCTGCGATTCCACAGCCGCAGGGCCAAATCGGGCCCCACCAAGGCCAAGCCCTGGCCAACCTGCTCCAGGGCCTGCTGGAGAGGTGCCGGATCGATCACCTGAGTACCCATGGCTCTGCGATAGCGCCGAGCTGTCTCTTAACAATCAATCTATCACCTGGCCGAATTCATGGAAAATGCAAGTTTCAAGGATCCACGTTAACGAATCCCATCATCCCGCCGGCCTGGTGCTCCAGAATGTGGCAGTGGAACATCCAGGGACCGGGACGCTCGGCCACGAAGGCCGGCTCCGCCTGCGCACCAGGCTCCAGCAGGACGGCCGCCCTCCAGCACGATCCGGCGGGCCACCGCGCCGCCCAGATCGGGGTTCGGCAAGGGATTGCCGGGCAGCCACCGGCTCGCGCAGGGGCGCCGGCCGCAGCGCGGCGCCGTAGACCAGCTCGACCAGCCGGTAGGGTGAGGCGGCGGCGCCCGGCGGCGGCGCGCCATGGTCGAGCGGCCGGCGGCCAGCAGCTGCAAGAGCCGACGCCGGCCGAGCGTCATGGCGGTTCGGCGAGGCTGGCGCGTTCGCCGGCGGCGAGCACGCGGCCGCCCGGCAGCCGGACCACCACGCGCGTGCCGTGTCCCGGCTTGCTGTCGATCTCCAGCCGGCCGCCGTGGCGCTGGGTCAGCGAGTTGACCAGCGGCAGGCCGAGCCCGGTGCCCTGATAGCGCCGCGTCAGCGAGGCATCGACCTGGCCGAACGGCGCGAGCGCCCGCGGCAGGTCGACCAGATCGAAGCCGATGCCGGTGTCGGCGACGATCAGGAGCAGATCGCCGTCGGGCGCCCGCTCGACCGCGACCTCGATGGTGCCGCCCGGCGGCGTGAACTTGACCGAGTTCGACAGCAGGTTGATCAGGATCTGCTTGAGCACGCGCTCGTCGGCGAGCACCAGCGGACTCGGCTGCGGCAGACCCGTGCGCAGGCTCAGGTCGCCCTTGGTCAGCTTGTCGCCGAGCAGCCGCAGCGCGGCGCTCAGCACGCGCTCGAGGTCGACCGGCTTCTCGTGCAGCTCGAACACGCCGGATTCGATCTTGGAGAGATCGAGGATGTCGTTGATGACCTCGAGCAGGTGGCTGCCGCTCAGGTGTATGTCGGCGACATAGTCGAGGTATTTCGGGTTGCCGACCGGCCCGAGCAGCTGCTCGCGGATGATCTCCGCGAAGCCGATGATGGCGTTCAGCGGCGTGCGCAGCTCGTGGCTCATGTTGGCGAGGAACGCGGTCTTGGCGCGGCTCGCCAGCTCGGCCTGCTCCTTGGCGCCCTGCAGCGCGTTCTCGAAGCGCTTGCGCTCGGTGATGTCGGCGAACGTGGTCAGCATGCCGCCGCCCGCCGGATAGCGTCGGCGCACCTCCAGAACGGTGCCGTCGGGACGCACGTGGTCGGTGTCGAACGGCTGGCGCGCCGCCACTTCGGCGAGCCGCGCCGCCACCTCGGCCTCGAAGTCGCGCGACCCGAACTCGCCCTTGGCGACGTTGAAGCGCAGCAGCGCCTCGTAGGGCGTGCCGACCTTCATGAGCGCGTCGGGGAAGCCGAACAGGCTCTGGTAGCGCCGGTTCCAGATCGACAGCCGGAGGTCGCGATCGAACACGCAGAGCCCTTCGGCGATGCTCTCGATCGTGTCGGCCATCACCTCCGACTGCTGGGCGAGCGCGCTCTCGCGCGCCTTGAGGTCGGTGATGTCGGTATGGACGGTGACGCGGCAGCCGTCGCTCGCCCGGTGATCGCCGATCAGCAGGCAGCGGCCGTCGGTCAGCTCGAGCTCGAAGTTGTGGCTGTCGTCGCGATGCGCCGCCAGCCGGCGCGCGATCGCGGTGGCGGGCTGATCGGTCGCGGCCTTGAACAGGCCCGACACCGCGCCGGCCTGCACGATCTCCTGGAAGCTCGTGCCGGGCTTGAGGACGCGGGCGATCGGCGCGTAGATCTCGACGAAGCGCCGGTTGCACAGCGCCAGCCGGTCGTCCGGCGTATAGAGCGCGAACCCGGCATCGAGCGCGTTGATGGCGTCGAGCAGGCGGCGGTCGGCGCGCTCGGCGTCGGCGCGCGCGGCGACCGCGTCGGTGACGTCGGTGCCGGTGCCGCGATAGCCGAGGAAGCGACCGCCGGCGTCGTGGGCCGGGCGGCCGCTGATCCGCAGCGAGCGCCGCCCGGCGCCCGGGATGTCGCGCGTGAACACGAAATTCTCGAACGGGCGCTGCGCGGCGAGATCCTCGCGATGGCGCTGCCAGAGCTCGGGCGGGTCGACCAGGCCGGCGAACTCGTCGCGCCGCTTGCCCATGACCTCGCCGGGATCGCCGACCGGTGCCCGCGAGGCATAGGACAGGCGCATCTCGGGGTCGGTCTCCCACAGCCAGCTGTTGGCCGACCGGGAGACCAGCTCGAGGCGCTCCTCGGCGGTGCGCGCGCGCGCCTCGGCGGCACGCAGCCGCGCGCGCTGGCGGACCGCGAGCGCCGCCAAGGCGACGCCGATGGCGGCCAGCGCCAGCACAACCAGAACGGTCAAGCCCGCCATGACGGCTACATATTAATATAATTCCCGCGATGCCGGCAGGCGCCGCTCGGTAAGCCGTCAGGCGCCCGGCGGCGGCAGGCTGGCGGTGCCCGGCCCGAGCGCCCGCTGCATCATCACGACGTCGACCCAGCGGCCCAGCTTGAAGCCGACACCCTCGAGCACCGCCGGCGGGCTGAACCCGAGCGCGCGATGCACGCCGATCGATGCCAGATTGCCGCTGTCGCCGATCACCGCGATCATCCGCCGCATGCCGCGCGCGGTGCAGCGCTCGATCAGTGCGCTCAGCAGCAGACGTCCGATGCCGCGGCCGAGCGCGTCGGGCGCCAGATAGATCGAGTCCTCGACCGTGAAGCGATAGGCGGCGCGTGGGCGGAACGGCGCCGCATAGGCGTAGCCGACCAGCCGATCGGCGTCGTGCGCCACCAGATAGGGGAGATCGCGTGCTTGCACCTCGGCGTGGCGCCGCAGCAGCTCGGCCTCGTCGGGCGGCTCCTCCTCGAAGCTTGCCAGGCCGTGCAGCACGTGATGGCGATAGATCGCCTGGATCGCCGCGAAATCGCTCGGCTCGGCGGGGCGCAGCGCGACCGCCGGCGGCCCGCCAGTCACCGCGGCACCAGCTCGCGGATGGTCAGGCGGCCCAGCCCATCGACCAGCCGGCCCAGATTGTCGGCCAGGGTCGGCAGATACGGGTTGGGCTCGATGGTCTCCTCGTTCATGTAGAGCGCCCGGTTGATCTCGATCTGGAGCGCGTGGCAGCGCTCGGCCGGGCGGCCGTAATGGCGGGTCGTGAAGCCGCCGGCGTAGGGATCGTTGCGCGTCACCACGTAGCCGAGGCCGGTCAACAGCCGCTCGGCGCCATCGGCGACCGCCGCGGCGCAGGCGGTGCCGAAGCAGTCGCCGAGCACGAAATCGACCCGGCTCTCGCCCGGATCCTTGTCCATCGGGCCGCCAATCGAGGGCATCGAATGGCAGTCGACCAGGATGCAGAAGCCGAAGGCGGCGCGGGTCTCGTCGACCAGCGCGCGCAGGGCGGCGTGGTAGGGCTTGTAGTAGCCGTTGATGCGGCTCGAGATCTCGGCGTAGCGCAGCTTGCCGCCGTAGATCTCGGCGCCGTTGGCGACCACGCGCGCGATCGTGCCGAGCCCGGCGGCCACGCGCGGGCTGCGCGTGTTGGCGAACGCCGGCAGGTCGTCCTCGAACATCGCCGGATCGAGCTCGTAGGGTTCGCGGTTGGGGTCGCAGAAGGCGCGCGGGAACAAAGCGCGCAGGAGCGGCGCGCCGTGCGCCGGCGCGGCGCCGAACAGCCGGTCGACGAAGCTGTCCTCCGAGCGCCGCAGGCTCAGCGGATCGAGGTTGGAGCCCTGCACGAACTCGTCGGGATAGGCGCAGCCGCTGTGGGGCGAGGCGAACACCAGGGGCAGGGTCTGGCGCGCGGGCCGGATCACTTCGAGGATGGCGGCGGGGTCGTGCAAATCAGCCATGGGCGTGGAATATTTGGCTCAGCCGGCGCGCTTTGTCACCACCCCCCACGCTTGCAAACCCGCCGCTTTCATCCATAATGCCGCTCCCGCGCGGCGGTCACGGGCCGTCGCGATCCCCATGGGGGCGCGTAGCTCAGCGGGAGAGCACTACCTTGACATGGTAGGGGTCACAGGTTCAATCCCTGTCGCGCCCACCACTTTCCGAATCCGAGCGTAGCTGCGGCACCGCTTTCGCGGCTTCCAGCAGCGCCGCCACGAGATCGGGCGGCGCCTTGCCGGCGAGCGCCAGCGCGAGCTCGGGCGGCTGGATCGCGCCCAGGCGCAGCGCGTGCAGCAGGCCGAGCGCGGTGCGCCCGTCGCCGCCGGCGAGCGCGGAGAGGCGCGCGATGCGCGCGCCGCGCAGCTTGAAGCGATCGAGCATGACGAGCGGCGTGAACGGCCCGAAGTCGGAGGCGGGATCGTGGCGCTGGCTCGCCTCGATCATCGCGATGCACGCCTGCGCGGCGGCGAGATCGCCCTCGGCGAGCTTGAGGACGGCGTTCGCCGGCGTGTCGGTCAGGTCGAGTCCGCCGCCGCGCGCGCTGCCCGCGGCGCGGGCCCAGCGTGGCGGTTCGGGCGGCTGCGGCGCCTTGGCCATCGTGGGGCTACGGTTTCACGAGGCTGCAGTCGGCGATCGGCGCGCGAAACACGTCGGCACCCGGCAAGGTGCGCACGATCTTGTAGTAGTCCCACGGGTAGTGCGATTCCTCGGGCCGCTTGACCTCGACCAGGTACATGTCGTGGACCATGCGGCCGTCGGGCCGCAGGCTCGCGTTGGCTGCGAAGAAGTCGTCGATCGGCAGGCGCCGCATGGTCGCGACCACCGATTTGCCGTCGTCGCTGTTCGCCGCCGCGATCGCCTTGAGATAATGCGTCACCACCGAATAGACGCCGGCCTGGGTCTGGCTCGGCATGGCGCCGTGCTTGGCGAGGAAGCGCTTGCTCCAGGCGCGCGTCGCCTCGGTGCGGTCCCAGTAGAACGCCGTGGTGAACTGCAGGCCGTGCGCGGCCGCCAGCCCGAGCGCGTGCACCTCGGTGATGTAGATCGCCATCGCGGCGAGCTTCTGGCCGCCGCGCACGAGGCCGAACTCCTCGGCCTGCTTGACCGAGTTGATGGTGTCGCCGCCGCCGTTGGCGAGCGCGATCATCGGCGCCTTCGAGGCCTGGGCCTGGAGCAGGAACGAGGAGAAGTCGGCGGTCTGCAGCGGGTGCTTGACCGAGCCGACGACGCGGCCGCCGGCCGCCTCGATGATCGCGGTGGCGTCGCGCTGCATCGCCTGGCCGAACGCGAAGTCGGCGGTGATGAAGAACCAGTCCTTGTAGCCTTGGGCGAGCAGCGCCTTGGCGGTGCCGGCGGCGAACGAATAGGTATCCCAGGTCCATTGCACGCCGGTCGGCGAGCACGCCTTGCCGGTCAGGTCGGCGGTGCCGCTGCCCGAGATCAGCAGCGCCTTGCCGCGCTCGCGCGCCAGTTCCTGGACCGCCAGCGCGATCGCCGAGTTGGGCACGTCGACGATCGCGTCGATCCCGTCGGCGTCGTACCAGCGGCGCGCGACCTGGACCCCGATGTCGGTCTTGTTCTGGTGGTCGGCGTGGACCAGCTCGATGCGCTGGCCGGCGACCTGGCCGCCGAAATCGGCGATCGCCATGTCGGCGGCGATCACCGCGCCCGGCCCCGACAGCGCCGAGAAATTGCCGGTCTCGTCGGTCAGCACGCCGATGCGCACCACGCCGTCCGAGATCTGCGCGGCCGCGCTGCCCGCGCCGAGCAGCCCGGCCAAGCCCGCCACCGCGATCCACCGTGCCATGACCCACCCCCCTGCCGCTCGTGCCGGGCAGGATAACGCCGACCGGCCGCCGTCCCGCAAACCTTCCGCTCGACCGCGGGGCCCCGGGCTTGCATGATCGCCGCCCGTGACGTCCCCGATCGTCCGCGGGCTGCTCGGCTCGCTCGGCCTGCTCGTGATCGCGTTCCTGCTGTCGGAGAACCGGCGCGCGACCGACCTCAAAGGCATGCTCGCCGGCATGGTGCTGCTGGTCGGTCTGGCGGTCGCGCTCCTCAAGCTGCCGGGCGCCGCCGCCGCGTTCGATGCCGTCAACCGCGCGGTCGACGCGCTCGCCAAGGCGACCCAGGCGGGCACCACGGTGGTGTTCGGCTATGTCGGCGGCGGGCCGCTGCCGTACGCCGAGACCGCCCCGGGCAGCAGCTTCATCCTGGCCTTCCAGGCGCTGCCGATCGTGCTGGTGATCAGCGCGCTCACCGCGTTGCTGAGCCATTGGCGCGTGCTGCCGCTGCTGGTCCGCGCGATGGCCTGGCTGCTCGAGCGCACCTTGCACGTGGGCGGCGCCGTGGGCCTGTCGACCGCGGCCAACATCTTCGTCGGCCAGGTCGAGGCGCCGCTGTTCATCCGGCCCTACATCGTCAAGCTGACGCGCAGCGAGCTGTTCGTCGTCATGGTCGGCGGCATGGCGGGCATCGCGGGTACCGTGCTGGTGCTCTACGCCACCATCCTGCGCGACGTCATCGCCAACCCGGCCGGGCAGCTGCTGGTCGCCTCGGTGCTCGGCGCGCCCGCCGCGATCGTGATCGGCCGCCTGATGGTGCCCGAGACCGAGCGGCCGACCGCCGGCGCGTTCGTGCCGCCCTCCGAGGCCGCCAGCGCGATGGACGCGATCACCCAGGGCACCATCGACGGGCTCGGGCTGCTGCTCAACATCGTCGCGCTCCTGATCGTGCTGATCGCGCTGGTCGCGCTGGTCAACGCCATGCTCGGGCTGTTGCCCGAGATGTCGGGTGCGCCGATCACGCTGCAGCGTCTGTTCGGCGCCGTGATGGCGCCGGTGTGCTGGCTGATGGGGGTCCCGTGGGCCGAGGCGACCACCGCGGGTGCCCTGATGGGCACCAAGACGGTGCTGAACGAGTTCGTCGCCTATCTCGACATGGCGCACCTGCCGCCCGGCACGCTGGGCGAGCGCAGCCGCGTGATCATGACCTATGCGCTGTGCGGCTTCGCCAATTTCGGCAGTCTCGGCATCATGATCGGCGGCCTCGCCGCCATGGCGCCGACCCGGCGCGCCGAGATCGTCGGGCTGGGGCTGAAGAGCATCGTGGCCGGCACCCTGTCGACCTGCCTGATCGGGGCGGTCGTCGGCGCGGTCTGGTGAGGCGGCTCCGGGGCCCAGCGGGGTCCGATCGAAGGGTTTGAATTGTATCTTCTTCTTGCTACTGTGGCGGCCTCACCTGGGACAAACCAAGGACCGCCATGGCCTGCCCCGGCTCGCTTCGCATGTTCTTGATCCTCGCGAGCCTGGCCGCAGGCGCGCTGATGCTCGGCCGGCCGGCCGTCGCCCAGAACGTGCGCGAGCAGGCCCTGCCGCAGTTCAGCGAGGCCGCGCATATCGGCGTGCAGAACTGCTCGGGCAGCACCTGCCACAACGCCAAGTCGCCGTCGCCCAACTCGTCGGTGGCGCAGAACGAGTACACGATCTGGTCGGGGCCGGATAAGCATTCCAAGGCCTTCAGCGTGCTCGGCAACGACCGCTCCCAGCGCATCGCGCGCAACCTCCGCATCGGCGACCCCCGCTCGGCCGCGATCTGCCTGAGCTGCCACTCCGACAACGCGACCCACCGCGGCCCGCAGTTCAACATCTCGGAGGGGGTCGGCTGCGAGGCCTGCCACGGCGGCGCGCAGAGCTGGCTCGGCACCCACATCTCGGGCTTCAACCACGAGGCCAACCTGAAGGCCGGGCTGTTCCCGACCAACGAGCCGAAGGCGCGCGCCCGGCTGTGCCTGTCGTGTCATGTCGGCAGCGGCGAGGGCAAGTTCGTCACCCACGTCATCATGGGCGCCGGTCATCCGCGCCTGAAGTTCGAGCTCAACACCTCGACCCAGATGCAGCCGGCGCACTACGTCGTCGACAAGGACTACGTGGCGCGCAAGGGCGCGCCCAGCGGCGTGCGGACCTGGGCGATCGGCCAGGCGATGGCGCTGTCCGAGACCCTCCGGGCGTTCGTCGACCCCAAGCGCAACCCGGCCGGCTTCGTGCCCGAGCTGGTGTTCTACGACTGCAACGCCTGCCATCACCCGATGAGCAACCTGCGCTATGCGCCGCACGAGCCGGGCCCGGCGCAGCCCGGCGTGGTGCCGTTCAACGACGCCAACGTCATCATGCTGCGGGTGCTCGCCGCGCGCGTCGACCCCGGGTTGGCGCGCGCCTTCGACGAGCGGGTGGTGGCGTTCCACAAGGCGCTCCAGGAGAACCGCACCAAGAGCATCGCCGAGGCGCGCGCGCTGCTCGACCTC
>Ga0335076_10007316_pt1 | contig 11111 bp, 5 predicted proteins | sample Lox_Sample_25_FD_206717 | JGI IMG/M metagenome (GOLD analysis project Ga0335076, IMG submission 206717) | Soil microbial communities from Loxahatchee National Wildlife Refuge, Florida, United States - Lox_Sample_2.5 | ecosystem: Environmental > Terrestrial > Soil > Wetlands | place: USA: Florida... | reverse complement strand
CGATTCGCTCTTCGGTATTCGGCCAGGCCACCCAAAACGCAGTAAGGGCAGCGATAAATAACGTCCCGTGATGATGCGCATAACCATGAATGAGCGAATATAGCGCCGCCAAGAGGAGCACCGGCACTACGAAAGGGAGCATCTTGCCGCGTCGGTGGCACCACCACGCTGAAAAAACGATGAAGAGTGCCGAGGGCAACCAATAATCTAGAAACGCTCCCGATATGGTGGATTCCAGCTTTGTCAACGTCGTGGGCTGCATCGCCCTGATGGAGGCGGGCATTTTCTCCAACGCGCTCTTCTTAGTGAACTCACCTACATCCGGCGTCGGCTTCAAAATCACCACCACAAACACAAACACCGCCGCCATCACCCCAATGCAAATCCAATATTTCCGCCGCAGTCGCGCATCGAACGATTCCCGCGCGCGATAAGCGTCAAGCACATAAACCAATCCCAGGCATCCGGCGAGGATCGTCCCATGCAAGCTCAGGTTGGCGAGCAGCACTAACACGACCGTCATCCGCTCCGGATGCTCGAGATCCTTGAACAACAGCGCAGCCGCAAAGGCGAGCAACGGCAGCAGCGTGTAAGGACGCGCGATCACCGCGTACTGGTACACCATGAAATATGTGAACGCTAGCGGCCACCGGATATACCTCGGAAACGGTGCCTTGAAAATCAGCAGCGCCACTCCCGCCGTCGCCCCTGCCATCCCGATATAACCGAGCGCACCGTAGCGCGCATGAAACACGTGCTGCGCGACCCACAGAATCGTATGCCACAACCCCGGCGAGCCTTCGTAGCGCAATTCGTGAAACCAGATCGTCTTCAGATCGAGATCGCGGGCGATCAGCCACGCCTGCGCCTCGTCCGCCCACTTCTCGTGATACTGCAAGGTGAAGCCAACCACCGCGATCCATGCAGTCAGCACGCCACAGTCGGCGACCCGCCACCACCCAGGATGACAGGATTTTAGGTCTGTCATTCCGAGCGTAGTCGAGGAACCCCTAGACCCGTCAGTGCGTGGAGGGTGTAGGGGTCCTTCGACTGCGCTCGGCGTGGGACGATTGGACGAAGCACGCTCGGGCGAACAACGTTCTGCCGAAACAACGACGCTGATTCCCATCCGCTCGCGGGATTCCTCCGGCAGCGGCTCGATCTCGGGAAGTCTGACAGGGTCACTCATGGAACATTACTCCGCGTCAACACCACAGAAACGTCATCGCTGTACGCCACTTGAAATCGCGGCACCGATGCAAGCGCCGCCGCCATGTTCATCTTCTTCGGCAGCACAATGGTCTGCGCATTCGCCAGCGCTGGATACTCCGTGTACGGCACCGCGGCATTCATCACCTTCGAGTACTCGGCAATCGTGTCCCCGCCATACAGATCGGAACGCGAATCGATCGCCACGGGATATTCCGGCAAATACCAGGTGAGAAATCCTCCCCACTCATAAGCATTGAACAAAGGTTGCGGAAGCCGGTGATCCCGAATGTAATCAGCGGCACCCACCGGATAACTCACTCCAGCCTTGGCAAGCAAAGCATCCCGACCGTGAGGCACGCGCAACGCAAAAACAACCAGCACAACTCCCACCGCGATCCCCGCAGCAACAGAAATTGCAAACAACGACCGGTCCGTGGTCTTGGGAAGAGCATCAACTCCGCCAGCCCCGTAAGTTGCCTTAGCAGGCACAAGAGGTCCACCCGAGCCCTGCGTTGTCTCGGGGAGATCACCGGATCCAACCGAGCCCTGCCCCGTCTTTGAAAGGGCACGAGTTCCACTCGTGCCGTAAGCGTCGCCCAAAGATTGCGGCTTTAGCCGCTGAGGTCCGCTCTCGAATGGGCGATCTCCTTCCTCGAGCTCACCCATCTCCACTGCGGTCGCAGGAATGGCGCGAGTTCCTCCCGCAACGTAAGTTGTTTTAGGAAGACCGTGAGTCCCACTCGCGGCCTGCGCTGTCTTGGGAAGGGCACGAGTTCCACTCGTGCCGTACGCATCGCCCAAATACCGCGGCTTCAGCCGCTGAGGTTCGCTCTCCTTCGCAAGACCATCCCCAATCACCGCAAGCGCCGCCAAACTAACCACCCAGACATCCCGTCGCGCATAAAACGACAATCCCAAACAACCCGCCAACAACACAATCTGGAACCCGTCCCGCGATTCCCGCAGCCCAAGCACCAAGAAAGCTGCCATCGCCAAAAGCAGCAGCAAATAATCCTGAGGCTGCCGAAACCCCAGCGCCTGAAAGTCCGGAAGATAAGCATTCCCAGCGTTAAATGTGGTCTTAAGAAAGCTCGCGTAAGACTCAACAAAATACGGCGTACACGCCGTGGCCGCAATCGAAACCCCAACAAACTTCGCAGCCTGCGTGACACTCGTCCCCACGCCCGAAGCCCACAACCCCTCAACACCCGCAGCACCAAGAAACAGAAGCAGAACCGTGACCCCATAAACGAACTGCACATCCAGATTCGCCCACACAAGAAACAGCGGCACCAACCACCACAGCCAACGACCGCTGCCCGTCCGCCGCGCATCCAGCAAAAGCAGCAACTCGACCGCAAAGAAGAGAACGGAAAAATATGCAGGAGTCGGAGGAACCGCTCCAAGAATGTATTGCGCCAGCGCCGACAGCCCAACCGCCGGCCAGAATCTCACCCCCGCGCCCCCGGCCAACAGAAACGTGAGCACAGCCAGACCTACCCGAAAGACCATCAGGAAAAGAGGAATCGAACGCAGCCCCACCACCTTGTAGGCCACAGCAAGCGCAACGTCATATCCCCAACTCGAAGCGCTCCACGCTTGCTCAGACGCCTGCGAAAACAGCCCATGCCGCGGGAACCCATGGTTCTGCAGGATCCACAAACCGGAACTCAGGTGCCACCAGCTATCGCCGTTGGTCAGAGCGGAAAGCGATGACAGGCGAGATGCTTCCAGCAGCGCTGCTGAAGAAAATAAAACGACCAACAGGAGTGTGCGAAGCTTCGGCATTTCCGCCCGTGTGTCCCATTCCTCGATTGAGTGTCTTGGTCCCCTACCGCAAGTGGCCCGCTACTGCCGCAGTGGTTCCGTTACTGTTATGCGCGACGTTGTGGCACGTCAGCGTGCAAGTATTCGTGGCGCGGTTGTATCCGATCGGCGAAACGCCGTTGGGCGCCACCACGTTCGCATCGAAATTCACCAACCGCTCTCCGCTGAACGTCGGAGACATCGATCCCATGCCGTGCGACGTATGACAGACCGAGCAACTGAATCCATACTGCGAAACGTGCAACGCGTGCTGGTTCCAGCTGGTGTTGGCCAAAATGTTATTCGGCAAGTCGTGGCACTTCCCGCACATCGCATACGGCCCGTTCACGGTCACATCCGGATTCGGATAAAGATTCGTGATCATCGTTCCCGGCGCCGGCGTCTGGCTGAACTCATACCGTCGCTCCAGAAGATGAGTCCACTTCGACCCGTGCGGCCCATTCGCCCCGCTGCCTCCGAACTCGCGGTTGTCATCGCTGTTGTGGCAATCCGTGCAGAACAACTGCGTCGCGACCAGCCGCGAAGACGGCAGGCCCGCCTCATTCAACATGTTCACCAGCAAGCTTGGCTGCGGCAGCGGACTCGATCTCGGGTGCGTAACCGGATGGCTCGAAGTCGCCGTCTGCGCGAACTCCGGAACGATGTTCAGCGGATCCGCTCCCGACACAACTCGCAACGGCGAGTAGCCGAACGCCGCCAGTCTCTGCTTCCCCAGGCTCGTTCCATGGCAGCGCAAGCAGGTCTCATACTGATTCACGGCCGGAGTCAACACCGTGATGCCATCCACCGCGCTCACACCGGTCGCCCCCTGTTGCGGAGGACGAATCGCCGGAGGCGAAGAAAATGCCGTCTCCTGGTTTCCACTATGCGCGTCGTGACAGTCGACGCAGGTTGCATGCCGGTTGTGCTGCAGCAGCGGAGCCTCCGCCGCGTCGTGAAAATTATTTCCTGACGGCAGCGGATGGCTGACCTTCGCCACCTCCGCCATGATGTTCGGCACCGTCGCCGGAGACAGGTAAGTCCCACCCGCATGACACGTCATGCAACTCTGCGTCACCGGATCATACGAAGTCGCCGCCGGAGTCGCCGGCCTTAGCAGCCGCGCCGGAGCCACCGAATCGTGCGACAGGTGACACGACGAACAAGAATTCGCGCCGACCGTCTGGTAAGGCCCGACATGCGCATCCGGCGAAACCTGGTTCGTCGCCGTCTGATGAATGCTGTTCGCGTACCCCGCCAAACGGTTCACCTGACCCTGCACAATCCTGTTCGGATCATGACACGCCAGGCACATCTGCCCTCGGGAACTATCGCGCACCAGAAAGTTCTGCCCGATCGGATCGATCGTCTGAATATGCGGATCATGGCAGCTCGTGCATTCAATGTTGCCATTCACCAGCTTCACTGCGCCGGTCGGATCCGCTGTCTTCCCCTGCGATGCCAACGATGCCACCAGGTTCGGCGCATCCTTGATCGGCGGCACCAGGCTGAACGGATGCGATCCGGTCAGCGTCGTTCCAAACGAATCCATCGCATTCATCGATCCGGTGGTTGGAAGTTGCCCGTACGCCGCCGATTGCCCGACGGCAACCGTGCCATCGTGGCAGCTCAGGCAAAGACTGCTTGACTTGCCCAGTGTAGGCTGCGTTCCCTGCTCCGCAAACGTAGTGCTGTTATACGGAACATACGAACTTTGCGAGAGCTTCTGATTCCACAGCGGAGTAACTCCTCCCAACCCTCCGTGTGGCGCGTGGCAAAACGTACATCCCAAACTACCCTGCGAATACACCTTCGCCCCGCTGCCCAGCGTCAGGTTGTGCACACCCAGCACGTCAGCCGTAGGAGTCTGGCCAAAACTGAAATTCACCAATACGACGCTCGCGAACACGAAGCACGCGAATAGGAGGAACCGCTTCATGGCTGCTTCCTCCCGCTCTCCGGCCCGATCCCGAAATAGTGAAACACCTGCACCCGCCGGTTGAACGAATCGACCACGTAAATGCGATCCTGCTTGTCGATCTGCAACCCGGTCGGCAACTGGAACTGTCCCGCGCCCGTGCCCTTACCGCCGAAGTAATAAAGCAGCCGTCCCTGCTCGTCGAACACCTGCACGATGCCCCATTCGCCATCGACGATGTACAGGTGACCCTCCGAGTCATAGCCGATGCCCTTCGGACGAAAAATCCATCCCGCTCCGTCGCCGATTTTTCCAATCGAATAGCGGAACGTGCCCGAGCGATCGAACACCTGCACCCGAAAATTCATTGCATCCACAACGGCAAGGTCCGACCCATTCAATCGCAACTCCGTCGGATAATTGAATTCGCCATCTTCCGTGCCCATCTTGCCGATCGTCTGCAGCACGCTGCCCTGCATGTCCATGACGAAAATCTTGTTGCGCAGCGTGTCGGTCACATAAATCCGCTGCGCCGCCGAATCTACCACAATCCCCGTCGGACGCTTAAAGTACCCTTCGCCGCCTTTCAAGCTGCCGATCGCGCGCCGGTATTTCCCGTTCGCATCAAAAACAAAAATCTTCCCCACCTCGGAATCGGTCACGTAAATATTGTCTTGCGCGTCGACCGCCACGCACTGCGGCACCAGCATCCAGTCTTTTCCCGCATCGCGCCGCGACAGGAACTTGTACTTCTGCTGTTGGAAATCGAAGATGTGCACACCCTGCGCCGCCACATCCGTCACAATGATTCGCCCGCGCGAATCAGTGACAACGCTGTACGGACTCACCAGGTAGTGGAAATCCGGTTGGCCCGCGATCGTATCCACCACGCGCGTCCAGAAGCTGCGCTTGGGTTTGACTTCGCGCTCCAGGCTGAAGCTGCGCTCAAACGAGAGCTTGCGCCCGCCATCCATCAGCAAATCCGGCGGCGCCGGCTGCTTCGCGGTCTCTTTCGGACGCTTGGCCGCCCCCGCCTGCACTGCTGGCAGCATCGCCAACAAGGTCAGGACCGTCGCCACTCTTACTTTTCCGCGAACCGATTCCCTGACCCGTTTCTCTAGAAGAAATCGAACCATCTGGTGAACCCGACAAAATAGGACGAAGAAGTGGCTGGAAGCCCCGCGATGCTGATGCCCTGGGTAAACCGCGTATAGCCGGCCTGCAGCCCGATACGTCTGATATGGTACTGCAGTTGGGCGTTGAAGATTTCATTGTCGTTGCGCGAAAACAGCGAGTTGCCATCCGTACGGCTGATCGACCGGCTGAACGCCCCCGACAGCACCAGACGCCGAACCGGAGAGATCGAGGCTCCTCCGCCCCAGCTCGCACCGCTAAACAACACCAGATTGTCTACCCCCGGCGTGGGATTGATCACCACCAGCCCGCCCCCGCCCAGCAGTGAAATTCCCGTCGAATTGGTGTAGTTCCCGGTGATCGTGAAGGTCCTCATGCCCAGCGATGTCGAGTATCCCTCGCTGTGATTCGTCGACCCTTGATATTGAGACAAGCCGCTATGCGTCCCGTTGAACGCCGCGATCCAGTTCAACCCCTGCCGCAGCCGCCGGCGCACGTTCGCGCTGTAGTTGTAGTAAGAAGTGGAATACGTCACCAGCAGCGTCTGCACATTCTGCGCATAGCTGAAGTTGCCCGAGAGCTGCCAGCCCCCAAAGCGATGAAACGCATTCACGTTCGCGATGAACCCGAGCGCGTTGTCCCCGTCCGCCCGGCTGCTGTCGACCACCGAGCCTGAGAACGAAAACGTGTTCAGCAGCTTGCGCGCATACGCCAGGTTCCCACTGATGAATGTGCCCGTATAGTTGTTTCCAAAGTAAAACTGGTCGTAGTGCGTCGCATTCACCGATCCCGAAAGCTGGCTCGTGAACTGATACCCGGTCGATCCGGTGAATGTCGCCGAGTGCGCTCCCGACCCCAGGTTAATTCCCGGCACCGGAGCCCCATTCTGATTCAGGCTCTGCGCCAGGTATCCGCTCAAATTGCTGGTGTAGTTTTCGCTGATATTAAACGACAGCTTCTGCGTAGGATGGAAACTCGCGCCCGCATTCTCGATATCGTCGGTGTAATTCGACGAGTTGGTCGTCTGTCCGCCGGTCGTCAGGTAGCTGCTGTTCGAAGAAGTCCGCGTGAAGTTCGCGAAGAAGTCACCATGCAGCGGCAGGGCGTGCTGCGCGCCCATTCCAATATTGTTGCCCGACGAATCCTGCACCGATTCGCTCTCGCCCGACAGGAATTCCGGAAACGCCGACTTGAAAACATCATGCGTATAAAACGCGTTCAGCCGGAATCCCACAATGCTGTAGTCGGACCTTACATTCAACAGCTTCGTATTCGAACTCGTCTGCTCGTCGGTTCCGAAAATCGTGCCGCTGCCGTTCCCTTGCGAGTAGCCCACTGAGAGCGTAGGCAGGTCGGGCAGTAGCGCACTCCAGTTCGCGCTGAAGCCTTGCCCTTTCCCGATCGTGGTGAAATTCGGCTGCCCCGCCACTCCATTGAGTCCGGTTGAGTTCCGGTCGTAGTGATAAGCAACCGACCCAGGAAAGTGGCTGCCCGCGAACAGGTTCGCGCTGGTTTCGATTCCGCTCGCGCCGGTCAGCGACTGATACGTCGAATCATTGCGCGACTGGTTGTAATAAGGCGTCGCTTCGAACGAAATAAAATTTGGATTGTAATAGTATCCCGAGACCTTGCCGTCGATTCCGCCATTGAACCCGTGCGATGACGGAAGGTCGTTGCCGTAGTCGCCTGCATACCCAAAACTGAGCAATCCGCCCGCCTTCAGCTTCGTGTACTGCCCAATGGAAACGCCTTCGTCCTGGGTCTGGGCGAAGGACAATTGCGCGATCACCAGCACCGCCAATCCGATGATGCGTTTCACAACAGTCATGCCCACAGTTCCTTCAGTTCGACTACCCACGTGCTACTGCTACTAGGGCACAATCGTTGCCAAACCGGGAATCACGCAGGATTGCGTAAGTCATTGAAACCGTGCAGCTAAAGTTGGACAAGCAGCCGCGATTTTAATGAGGATTCAAGCCCAGTGCGGCATATCACCCGAACGCAGGGGGAAAACAATCAATAAGACCAAGGTCAACCAACCGGTGTGTCATCCCCGTCGCATTGTCATCCTGAGCGAAGCCGCCGTTCAGGCGTAGCGAAGGACCTCCTCCGCCCATGCTCTATGGGAGATGCGCCCCCTAGTCGGCCATCCCCAGCGACTTGTCATCCTGAGCGCAGTCGAAGGACCCCTACACCCTCCACCCACCGCCGGGCGCAGCGATTCCTCGACTTCGCTCGGAATGACAAGGGTTGTTAGAGAATTGCAGAAGGGACGATTGCACAGGGGACGCATCCCACCCCTGAGTCCTGTCATCCTGAGCGGAGAACAAGCGTCGCGATAGCGGAGCTTGTTCGCAGTCGAAGGACCCCTACACCCTCAACGCACCGCCGGGCGCAGCGATTCCTCGGCTCCGCTCGGAATGACAAAACCGTTGGGAGCTTGCTGCTGCCCCCACCATCCCATGTCATCCTGAGCGAAGAACAAGCCCCGCGCAGCGGCGCTTGTTCGCAGTCGAAGGACCCCTACACCCTCCACCCACCGCCGGGCGCAGCGATTCCTCGACTTCGCTCGGAATGACAAGGGTAGTTAGAGAATTGCAGAAGGACTCTGGAATCCGTCATCCCGACCCGAAGCCGAAAGCACCCTACCCCACCTCAATCTTCGCCTTGGCCCTCAACTGCTTCGCCAGCCCCGAGCGCAGCCGCTCGTACTTCGCCTTCTGCAACTCATCTTTCAGGCCGGCCTTCACCTCGGCGAACGGCTGCTTGCGCGCCGGACTATACGCCGACGCCCGCACGATCGTGTACGCATTCTCGATCTGGATCAGCCCACTCACCTGTCCCGGCTTCGCTCCGCGCAACGCCTTCGCCACCTGCGGAGGCAATTTATCCCCGGGCGTGATCTTGTGTTCGCCCATATTCACGCGGAAATCGTCTTCCGACATCTTCTCCGCCAATAATCCAAACTCCTCAAAATTCTTCGCCACCTTGGCCTGCGCCAGCGCCGCTTCCGCTTTCTTCTTCGCGTCGGCCTGCTGCTGCGCCGTCGCCTTCAGCGGAGGAATAATCGAGATGCTCTGGAATCCAAACGACTCCGGCTGCTGAAAGCGCGCGCCATTCTTCACGTAATAGGCCTGCAGCTCGGCCGGCGTCACCGCCGCCTTCATCTCCACATCGGTCTTCAACACCTGCTCGATCAGCATCGACCGCCGGATCTGCTGCCGCACCTTCTGCTCCGAACCCTTCATCTCCGTCTGCAAATACTTCTGATATTCGTCGGGCGACGAGAACTGCTTGCGGAAGTCGTCGAAGGCGCCATTCAGCTTCGCCGCCGGGATCACCAGCTTGCGCCGCTGCGCCTCCTGGTACACCAGCTCTTCAAAAATGATCATCTCCAGCGCGCCCTGCCGGATGCCTGCTTCCTGCGACTTGGGAAATCCATTGTGCTGCCGCGCGTACGGGAAGATCGTGTACATCTCGCGCAGCAAGTCGCGATCGGTCAGCACCGCGCCATTCACTTTCGCTACGGGCTTGTCGCTCACCGTCAGCGGCGAAATCTGCGCCGCAGGCAGCGACCCAGCCGGACCCGCCGTCGGAATCGAAGGCGCATGCGACGCCGCCATCTGCCCCGCAGCCGTCGCCGCCACCAGGAGAATTGCCATGAAAACTTGGGATTTCATATTGCCTCGCTTACCAATTTCAATTGTTCATTACACCTTGTCATCCGCTCTCTACTTCCTGTCATCCTGATCAGCTCGCTCCGTCTTGTCATCCTGAGCGGAGCAGTGAGGAGAGCGAAGCGAGCCTCACTGCGCAGTCGAAGGACCCCTACACCCTCCACGTACTTCCGGGTCTAGGGGTTCCTCGACTTCGCTCGGAATGACAAAACCTATGCGGTGTTCCGAGCACCATCCATCCTTGTCATCCTGAGCGAAGCAGTGAGGAGAGCGTAAGCGAGCCTCACTGCGCAGTCGAAGGACCCCTACACCCTCCACGCACTGCCGGGTCTAGGGGTTCCTCGCCTACGCTCGGAATGACAAAACCTACGCGGTGTTCCGAACCCCATCCATCCTTGTCATCCTGAGCGAAGCCGCTTTTCAGGCGTAGCGAGGGATCTCGTTGCTGATGCTCTCTGGGAGCGGGAGATCCCTCGCCCCGCTCGTAAAAACGCGGGGACTTCGGGATGACGCCTTGAGAAAGATCGTGACCTTCACAAAAAAAGGGGAGAGTTCTCTCTCCCCTCTGTCCAAGCACTGAACCCAAGGTTTACTGGAATACCGTGGGGATGTTGTTGGTGTTGTTGGCTTCGTTCGCTTCGCCGAAGTGGCATTGACGGCAGAATTGCGTCGTCGATGCAGCCTGGCCGGCGGTCAGCTTGCCTTGCAGGTTCGGATTGTACGGGCCGTTGATGAAGAAGTAGGTGGCATAGAACTTGCCGCCGCCGTCGTTCACGATCGGGCTCGCCGCAGACGAGGTGTAAACCGTCATCACGTGCTGGTTGTGGCAGGTGGTGCACAGCACGTAGGGCTTGCCAGCCGCACTCACGCCCCACGGATTCGACCACTTTCCAGGCGCCAGTGCCGGCCATCCGTAGTTGGCTACGAACTGGGCATAGGGCGTTCCAGGCGTAACGGTCATCGAGTTGTTGGCAAATACCAGGCCGCTGCCCGTGCTAATCGTGGCATTCTGGCCCACCGGGTGATCGTTGCTATAGTTGCCAGCCGTGGTGCCGTCGTTTCCGAGCAAGGTCGGAATCTTGTTGCTGCCGTATGTTGTATTGGTGAGCAGGCCGATCTGTTGCTCATAAGACCAGTTCTGCATCATGTTGGAAGGGGTCAGGTTGCCGTCATGGCAGCTGAGGCAGAGCAGGATGCCGCCGACTTCCTGAGATCCGGTAGCGATGCCGTTGGGCAGAACTTCTGCGTACTTGCCGCTATCGCCGAATGCAATGGTCTTTCCGTACAGTGGGCTGGCGTCCTGGCCCCACAATGCATAGCTGCCGGAGTCGGCAGTGCCGGTGTGACCAGATCCGAACGAGCCG
>Ga0335076_10007311_pt1 | contig 11116 bp, 10 predicted proteins | sample Lox_Sample_25_FD_206717 | JGI IMG/M metagenome (GOLD analysis project Ga0335076, IMG submission 206717) | Soil microbial communities from Loxahatchee National Wildlife Refuge, Florida, United States - Lox_Sample_2.5 | ecosystem: Environmental > Terrestrial > Soil > Wetlands | place: USA... | reverse complement strand
CGCGCATCACCAGGGTGACGTAGGTCAGCGTGACGATGATCATCACCGACCAGAAGAGCAGTGACACAACGCCATAGACGTTGTCCCTGTTCAGCGGCACCGGGTGCGGGTCGCTGGGGTTGAAGACCGTCGCGAGGGTGTAGATCGGACTGGTTCCGATGTCGCCGAACACGACGCCGAGCGCAGCGACCATGACGGCCAGGCGCACAGCTTCAGAGCCGCCGACCGCGCGGAGCGGTGACACGGGTTCTGCAGTTGTGTGCACGATCAGGTCCTCGTTCGGCAGCCGCACCTTGTCATCGAGTGGTTCGATGCGGTAGGGACGGGTAGCGGCCTAGCGGATCGATCCTAAGCTGTTCATGACCGTCGGCGCCCAGTCACAACTCGAGCGTTCACCAGTTCGTCGACGCGATCACATCCCGATACATTCCGACAGCATCGTCGGCACCCCGGTTCGGGTGGGATGACTGACGCCGTCAAGACGCGAGAACGCAACCGCTGGTAACGAGCCGGACTGAACCGGAATGAGACGCAGCGAAGCTGCAGGGCAATCGGTATTTCCGCAGCTAGAAGCTGGGGTTCGAGTCCCCCTAGCTCCACCAGAAAACCGCAGTTCAGCGTCATAATAGGGTCCGCCGATTGCGACTAACACGGCGAGGACGGTTGATCTGTCACCGCGGCGCCGGCCAGTATTGCGCGCGGATCTTGCGCTTCATCAGTTTTCCGGTGTCTTCTCGGGCCAGGTCGTTGTCGAACACCACGATCTTGGGCGCCTTGTAGCGCGCCAAGTTGGTTCGGATGTGTTCGCGCACCTCGTCTTCGGTCAGGCCGGTTGCGTCGACGTGGGCGGCGATCGCCTCGCCGAATTCCTCGTCTGGTATTCCGAAGACGGCGGCGTCACGTACGCCCTCGAGTTCGAGCAGGCATGCCTCGATTTCGGCCGGGTAGATGTTCACTCCGCCCGAGATGATCATGTCCGTGCTGCGGTCGTTGAGGTAGAGAAATCCATCGTGATCGAGGTAGCCCATATCGCCGATGTCGAGGTATCCGTCGTTCTCCATCGCGGCCCGCTTGTCCGGATTGCCGTGATACGTGAAGTCTGTACAGGCCGACGGTGGGCGCAGGTAGATCCGCCCAGATTCGCCTGCTGGCAACAGATCTCCGTTCTCAGAGCAGATCCTGACATCGGCGTCCTGGATGGGTCGGCCGACGGTGCCGGGGTGCGCGAGCCACTCGGCGCTGTCGCAAGACACACAGGGGCCGGTTTCGGTGCCGCCGTAGTACTCACTGACGATCGGGCCGAACCAGTCGATGATGCGTCGTTTTACTTCGTGTGGGCATGGCGCCGCGGCATGCACGACCGACTTGAGCGAGGAGAGGTCGTATTTCATCCGCACCTGATCGGGTAGTTGTAGCAACCGGACGAACATCGTTGGGACAGCTTGGAAGTGATCGATACGATGTTCTTCGATCAGTCGTAGCAGTTCTTCGGCGTCGAAGCCTGCCATGATCGTCAAATCGATGCCTGCAGCCGCACTGACTAGTGAGTGGGCGTTGGGCGCGGAATGGTACATCGGTGCTGCCACGAGGGTCCGCATCTCCGGAGTCAACCCGAACGCCTGGAGCACCAGATCCGAAAGTGCCTGCGCCTGTTCTGCGGTGGACGGCGCGCGAACGACGCCCTTGGGCCTGCCTGTCGTCCCGGAGGTGTACACGATCGACATCGGGGCCTGCCGCGGCGGTTCGGGCCACATTCGCTGCGCGGCCAACCAGGCGTCGTAGACCTGATGTCGTCCGGTCGGCCGTTCCTCGTTCTGGGTGACTTCGATGACTGGCCGATCCCCGGCTACCGCCTCGGCGGTGGAGACGAGGCTGGTATCGGCGAAGAGCACTTTGCTATCGCTGTCGTCGAGGAGGTAGGCGAGCTCGGTTCCTTTCCAGTGCCAATTCACTGGCACCGGCACAGCGCCCAGTATGCCGATACCGATGCTCGCTTCGATGAAGGCGATCTCGTTGTGGAGGTAAATGGCTACCCGGTCACCGGCCGTGACACCAAGGGCGGCAAGCCCGTTCGCCACTGCGCCGGCACGGGCACGGACGTCCTCGTAGGTTCGGAAGACGGGTCCACATCGCACGCCGGCCATCAGTCGGCGATCCGGGTGGCTCGCCATGTTGCGAACGTGTCGGCGAACTCGCTGCCATGAATCGCCGTTGCTTGGGCGGCTGCTTCGAGGTCGACGGCCTGCCCGAGGTTGCCGTCGGCGGCCCGGCGCAGCAGTCGCTTGGTCGCCACGACCGCAGCAGCGGGACGTGCGGCAAATCTCGTGGCGAGATCGAGCGCGGTGGCTAATGCATCGTCACTGAGCTGGTGAACCAGCCCGGTCCGCAGTGCGCGTTCGGCGTCGATCGGTCGCCCGGCGAGCAGTATTTCCAATGCCGCGCCCTCGCCGATCAGCCGCGGCAGCAACCAGCTCGCACCCATATCCGGCAAGAGGCCCATTCTGATGAACGACGGGAACAGAGCCATCGTCGCGGATCCCACTCGGATGTCGCATGCCAGCGCCAACGACATACCGCCGCCGACCGCGGAACCGTCAATGGCGGCGATCGTCGGGTGCGGCAATGCCCAAAGCATGTCCACGACCCGCATTTGCTGGGCCAGCAACTCGGCCACTTCGGCTTCGGGCCGCCGCGAAAGATGTTCCAGCACAGCGAAGTCTGCACCGGAGCTGAACGCACCGTCGGCGCCGGTGAGAATCACTGCTCTTACGGCGGAATCGGCGCTCATCAGTGCCAGTTCGTCGGCCAGTCTGGTGAGGACCTCGAGATCGAGTGCGTTGCGGCGCTTCCGGCGATCGAGGACCAGGATCCGCACGCCCTCTGCAGGCTGCTCCACGCGCAACCCGTCGTCGGTCGGGGCCGAAGGTGTCGCTATTCCGGTATCGGTCACGGCCATACCTCCAAACCTCAGTGTTACGGGTCAAGTGACCTTTCGCTAGGTTACAGGTCAACTGACCTGTCGTCTATACAATGTTCTGGTGGCATTGACTCCGCTTCGCGGCGGCGCTCCGCGGACGCAGCAGGCGCGGCGCGATCAGACCCGCGCCCGTCTGATCGAGGCAACCATCAGATCCATTGCCGATCATGGATATCCGGCCACGACGACCAGGCAGATCGCGGACTCCGCTGGAGCATCACTCGGGGCGATTGCACATCATTTCCCCGCACGCGTTGACCTCATCGCCACGGCGCTCGACGAGGTCGGGCGTCGAATGGAGGCCGACTTGCGGCCTCGGGCCGCGGACGCGCTCACCCTTGGCAGGGCGCGTCGCACATCTGCTCTGCTCGACGTGCTCTGGACGGCTTTCACCGACGAGCTGTACACGGTGTGGGTCAAGGTGTGGATCGCTGCTGTCGACGATCCCGAGCTCTACGCCGCGCTCGCCCCACTGGAGCGGCCGCAATCTGCCCTGTTCGCCGCCATCGCCGACGACGCAGCTCCAAAGACCGTCCCGCGCTCCGAGTGGACTCGGCGATTCAGCGCCGCGCTCGATGCCATGCGCGGCCTCGCGCTCAAACTCACGATCCAGCCTCGGACGACTCCGATTCAACGGGATCCCTGGCCGGCCCTGAGGCGCGAGCTCACCCACCTGCTCGACCGCTGACCGCGGTGAATCATCTCCCGCGTTGTCCGGGGAACGAACGACGGCGAGGGTCTGGATCCGCTTGATCCATGACCTTTGACGGCGTCAAGACCCGAGCCGTTTCGGCTCGTAACGAGCAGTACTGAATCGGAACGAGACGGAGCGAAGGCAGGGGTTCGAGTTCCCTTAGCTCCACGACGGAAAACTCGACATTGGGCAGGCTACTCCGCGCCGTTTGACAACAATTTTGACGACAATTGTCGTTGCGAAATCGTCGTCAACGTGTGCTCATTCGGGCCAATTTGAACGGCCCCAGGCGCAGAGGTTTGCAAATGCGTCCCCGCCTGCGAAAACGTTATCGTCTGGCGAAGGAAACGGCGGCTGCTGCGCGTTGGTAAGCTGGCTGCTTACCACGGCAACAACGCGAGGATCGGTCCCGTCGTTCCACCAAGCGAACATCGGGCCTCCCGAGTTGCCGTGGTTCAGATCGCAGTTCTCTGTTTCCAGTTCGTCGCCTCCGCTTCCGTCACCGACGTCGGCGCCTATGGTGAACCCCTTCTGGAACGCCGGCTCCTGTGCATTATCGATGTCGCCCGGGTAGCCAATATTGCTCCAGATCGGAAGATTGTTCCACGCATCCGAGTAGCTGTTGTAACCAAAATAACCCAGTGATGTTCCCAGCGGTTCGTACAGCCGTAGGACCGCATAGTCATAGCCAATAAAGACGTTCGATATATTGAATCCTCTGGCATCGGAAACGTAGGATTCGACGCCAGATCCGAACAGCGAAGTTCCGTTGAAGTAAGCCGGGACGAACTGCATCCACCACGGCGAATCACCCCATGGCACCATGTGCCCGGCTGTGGCCACCAGCCGGTCGCCGATTAGTGTTCCGGTACCGCTTTCGCCGCGATTGTTGAAAATACGGCCAACCAAACCCCAGGGCCAGGAATCGTCGTCAAAGGCCTGACGTGTGTTGTCGTAAACCCACAGGGGCTCGCCGCGGCGTCCGTCAAACCGCTGCAGCAGGTTCGCGGGACGAGAAATCAGCCTGGGATGGGGGGTGGAGTCAATCCACCCGGGTCGGTGCGAACCAAAGGACACTTCTGGATTGACTTCGGCAATGAGCTTTTTTGCGGGATGGCGCTCCAGCGTGTGACCCGCACGTGCGCCTCTCAGCGTATTAGTAACGGGGACGTCAACCCGCCATACCGACTCGCCCTCGGTTTCAATCCGATCAACTCGTACTTTGGGTTTGGCGCGGGAAGTCCCGTCGATATAGAGAGAACGGAAGCGTTCCATTTCCAGCAGCGCTTGAGGCCTCTTTCCGCTGCCTAGCACAGGGCGCCGCCTCCGCATCGAGGAATATGCCATCGGCCTGTCACGATCACCAATAAACCGCATGGAAGCCACAGTTCTCCTCCCGGCCCGACTGGGCCGTTAGCCGCCCGTAGCCGTCTGGACGCGCGTCATCGGATGGGTACTTCACGAACCATTGGGAGTCGATCGCCCGGCTTACGTCAAGAGTGCGGTCCGCTCAGCGGACCCGCATTGAGGAGCTGGTGCGCGAACTCGCGCACGGCATTATCCGCGGCCACACCATTGCAGCGGCCGCGCCGTGTCCGAAAACAACGCAAAACGGCCGGTCGGGGACCACAATCGGTTTAGCTCGTGTAGCACTGACGAATCGAAAGCGGTGCAGCAGTGATGGATCAGACCGGTCCGGCCAGAGCCACTTCGGCGAAGCGACAACACCATCTCGCTGGCCATTTGACCGACAGTTTTATGTCAAAGACCCGGTATTGGTGGCTGCTTCTGATTGTCGGCGCTTTGTGGATCGGGATCGCGGTAGTGATCCTACGTTTCACCTACACCACTGTCGAGGCTATCGCCACGCTGTTCGCTGCGGTGTGCCTGGTGGCAGCGGCCGCTGAAGCCATTGTGGGTGCACTGTCGTCGCGGGGCTGGCGGGTAGCTCGCTGGTCGCTGGCGTTGGTGTTCGTCGTCGCCAGCGCCGTCGCATTCCTCGCTGTCAAAGCCACGGTCGTCGGGCTGGCCGCCGTGATGAGCGTCGTGTTCATCCTTCGGGGAGCCCTTGGGGTCGTGGCCGCCATCGCCGCCAGACGAGAACGGGGGTGGCGGGTGCTGCTGATCGCCGCCGTCGCCGAGTTGGCGATCGGGTCGTGGGTCGCGGCTTCGCTGCAGGGCTCGATAATCGCACTGCTGACGTGGGTCGGCGCGGGGACGGTGGTGCACGGGGTCGCAGACATCGGCTCTGCCTTCCTGGTCCGCAAGATTCGCCGACGCGCCGAGGCGCCGCACGCATAGCCCCATTCCGGGGCCGGGTGGCGCAACGGCACTGGTGGGTTCAGGAACCCGCACCTCAGCAAGCTGTCGTCAGTTTCTTCATCGCAACACCCCCTCAGCTGCCGAAGCACACGGGAAGCCAGCGGCGCTGTCCGCCCAGTGCCGAACCACCGGGATCAGGGACGGTCGGTAGGCGACCACTGCGGCGGCGATGATCACGCCCATGTCGTGCTGAGAATTTCGCTCCTCGCCGGAGTTGACTATCGAGCCCACACTGGCGTCGTTCTGCGGGGAGGCGCTCAGTTGGTCCACGAGGTCATGAGCGTAAGAGACCATCGCCTCGGGATTGCGGTAGGCCACCCCGTTCTGGTCGAGCAAATGCAAATAGGTCACGTCGGCCTGGGCGTCGGGGGCCGCTGACGCCAGCGCCGAAGCACCAGCTAGCAGGCCCAGTACCGCCATCAACAGAGCGACCGCCCATTTCAGAATCTTCATCATGTTTCCTCGACGTTCGCGGCATGACCCCTGGAGGACAATCCTGCCTTCATTGAGGCGCTCAACCCAGAACGGCGCGTCGAGGCCTCCGAACTAAGGGCTGTTCCGACAACGGGTAGTGAACTACGCGCGTGCGGCGCATGAGCGGTCGTGATGATCGTTGCAACGTCCTCCTCCACCGACGCACACGGAGAAACACAAGGAGAGCCCGATGGCAACCACTGATCACGCGGATCGTCTACCGCCCGCCAACCCGCAAACGATCGAATCACTGTCCATCGGGCAGGTGTCGTACCGGCAGCCCGACGGTCTGATTTTGTCGACCGGCAATCTGTACTTCACCTCCCATGACGCCAACTACGGCACCGTGTGGCGGACGGCGCAGGACGCCGTGGCGGGACAAGAGATCCTGCTCTATGCGGAGCCGGGCGCGCGCTTCGGTGACATCGTGTTCGCACAGGTTGACGGCACCTTTTACGGATACTTCTTTGCCCGGCAAACCGACGAGCGGTTGGCGCAGATCAAGCGCATCCCCCTCACCGGCGGCGCGGCGACGACCCTGGCCACGTTGCCGGGCGATGTCGACATCGAATACAGCCACCACAATCTGGTCACCGACGGTTCCTACCTCTACTGGCAAGACGAGATCGCGGTCCGGCAGATGCCGATCGGGGGCGGGACGATCACCGAGCTCGCGGCGATAACCACGCAGGCCCCGACTGCTGGCGTCTATCTGCTCGAGGACCGCTTGATTTATGCCTCGGGTAACGAAATCCGGTGGGTGTCGACCGATGGGCCGACCGAGGGGCCTCCGCCGATCATCGTCACCGGTCCCGATCGGGTAACTGCCATCTTTCCCCGTGTCGACGGTGTCTACTGGGGGGATCAAAGCGGGGTGCTGAGACTGAGGGTGCAGCAGGGCGGGCTGGTCTCGATCATCAACGCACCGGCCGCGGTGACCGGCGCCGTCACGTCGATCGGGCTCGCCCCCGGCGCGCTGGTGTGGTCCCGGGCTGGCGGCTCGGCGGCGTTCATCGTATTCAACGTCTCGGTTAACCACTGGTTCCAGCCGGCCGGCAGTGACCCCCTCGGGATCGCCGTGACAACGCAGGGCGCCGAACACGTGTTCTGGGGCGACAGCCAAGGAGTCCATCGCTGGCCGGCGTAGCCCGCCCCCAACCGCCACGGCTCTACCGCGAAAACGATCCGAAAAAACCTAGGGTTTGCATGGTGCTAAATGGAGGGTTGCTGTGTACGACTATTTCTTTTCCGGTAATCGATACATCCGCGTAACCCGAGACGACGCGGGGCCGGGTGTCGTGGATGTGGGCTACCCGAGGACGATCTCACCCAACTGGGGCTGGGGTGGGTTTGGCGCCAACGGCATCGACGCCGCGCTGTACAGCGGCTCGCAGTGCTATTTCTTCGCAGGCCACGAATACATCCGGGTGACGCGTGGGGTGACCGGCCCGGGCACTGTCGATCCTGGGTACCCCCGTCCGATTGCGCCCGATTGGGGGTGGGGTGCGTTCGGCGCCAACGGTATCGACGCAGCGCTGTACAGCAACTCGAAGTGCTATTTCTTTTCGGGTCAGGAATACATCCGGGTGACCCGTGGCGCGAGTGGCCTGGGCACGGTGGACGCCGGGTATCCGCGACCGATCTCGGTGTGGGGCTGGGGTTCGTTCGGTGCCCACGGTATTGATGCTGCGCTGTACAGCGGATCGCGGTGCTATTTCTTCTCGGGCAAGGAATATATTCGGGTCACCCGCGCCGACGAAGGTGCGGGAACGGTCGACAACGGCTACCCCAAACCCATTTCGCCGAACTGGGGCTGGGGCAGCTTCGGCAGTAACGGCATCAACGCGGCACTCAACAGTGGCGGCCCGTACGTAGCCATTCCCGCGGTCGGGTTGGGCAGCAATTCGAATTACTTCCTCTACAGCCCGGCTCAGCCGGTGTCGGTCGGCACTCGCGCCGCAGCGGATCGCCGCCGCCCCATCGGACCCCCGGTGATCACCTCGTGCAACCACCTGCTGGGACTGTCGGTGCACATCATCGTGGACACCGATATCACCGGTACCAGCGGCTTCGGGTTTCAGCTCAACGCGTATTCGGCCAGCGGTGAATTCAGCGGTGCGCAGCAGTACGTTGTGCTGCTCATTCCCAGTTCCAGTTCACCCGTCCTGAGCTGCGTGGTGGACAACTTTCACAGCAAGCAACAACAGTTGCCGAACATGCCTAGATTCGAGGGACTGGCCGACCTGCCCGGCAACACGCTGCCCGCCGGGTACCAGATCATGATCACGTTGCTGAACGACGCGGCCGACAATATCACCGGCGCGACCTATCTGCTGATCGACAACCACGGCCACACGATCGGCACCAAGACCATCTTGTTGACCGACCTACCCGCGCAGGACCTGGCACCCATCGTTGCCTTCCAGCTCAACGTCGTGGGCGACATCAACGGCGCCAGTACCACCCTCGCCTCCGGCGCGGGCACCATGACCTACGCCGCGTCCAACCTCATGTCGGTGCTGAACACCGAGCCGGCATGCGTCGATTGGACCTATAAGACGGGGGAAACCGCCAACAGCATGTACAGCCTTCTCCCAGACACCCCGAGCCACAGCTTCACCCAGTCGTTCGGTCTGAGCGTCGGCGGCAAGGTGATCCACCGGGCGGGCGAGGGCGTCGAGCACAGGTTGGTACTCGCCGCAAAGGGGCATGACAACGGCTTGTCCAAGTGAGCCAAAAGGGTTGCGGGTCAACCGCCGTCGGTGTCCGCCGCGGCGGCGGGCCGTTCCTAGCGCGAGCGCTGCTGGGTACCGGCGACCTGCCATCCTTGGACTCCGATGCCGCCGTCCGCGCCGTCCTCGATGGCGTGACATCACCTCCTGTCCCAATACGATCCCGGAAGATGCTGGCCTGCAACAGAACTCGGTTCCAATAACAGAGCTGGCTGCGCCGTCGGGAAGCGGGGAAAATGTGCCGAATCTTGTCAGGCAGGAATATGTCTGGCCCGCTGGAGTGTTGTGGCGCACGTGCGAGCTGCAGGCCTGACCGAATTTGGTGAACCAGACGTGCTGCACATCTTGGAGTTGCCGCAACCCCAAGCCGGGCCCGGTGAACTGCGCATCCGCGTCCATGCGGCTGCGGTCAACCCAACCGACACGCTCCGGCGCAATGGCGCACGGGCGGCGGAGCTCAAGGACGTGCCGATGCCGCACGTGCCAGGGATGGACGCCGCCGGGGTGCTGGAAGAGATCGGTGAGGGTGTCGTGACCGACCTGAACCTTGGCGATCGCGTCATGGCCATCGTGGTGCCGCACGAGACCCACGGCGCCTACGCCGAACAGATTGTGGTCCCCGCCGAATCCGCGGCCAGAGTTCCGGCCGGCGCGGCCGACGCCGAGGCTGCGTCACTGCCGATGAGCGGCCTCACCGCACGCCTGGCGCTCGACGTGCTCGGCCTCGCACCAACCCAGACCGTCGCGGTCAGCGGAGCGGCCGGCGCGGTCGGCGGCTACGTCATCCAATTGGCGAAAACAGGCGGCCTGCGGGTAATCGCCGATGCGGCACCGCGCGACGAAGCACTCGTCAAGGAACTGGGCGCCGATGTCGTGCTGCCGCGCGGGAAGGACTATCCCCAGCAGATTCGTGCCGCCGTTCCGGATGGGGTGGACGGGTTCGTCGATGCTGCCCTCTTCGACCGGCTCGCGCTGCCTGCCGTGCGCGATGGTGGCCGCATCGCGACACTTCGCTGGTTCTCGGAGCCCGGCGAGCGCGGCATCACATTTCATCCGGTTCGGGTACCTGAATATGCCCGAGAGCAGTCCAAACTCAACCGCCTGCGGCAGCAGGTCGAGGACGGCCAAATCACGCTGCGAGTCGCGCAGATCTTGCCGGCACAGCAGGCCGCAGAAGCTCACCGGCTATTGGAGGCAGGCGGCGTCCGGGGGCGGCTGATCCTCCAGTTCTGAAGCGAGACAACACTAGTCGCGGCTACCGCAGAGCATAGGCAGCGGCAGCTCGTCGCGGTTAGCTGACAGATCGCTGAGAAGACCGCCGAACAATTGCCGATGGGGAATAGCCGGCGCGACCTAGTAGCTGTGTTTGTCGTGGCTAAGAAACCCGATACCGAGACGCTAAAGGCACTGAACGGCAATATCACCGACGAGTTTCGCGCCAACGCCGGCAAGGTCGGGGGGCGATACGAAGGCAATGAATTGCTGCTACTCACCACAACGGGCGCGAAGTCCGGCAAGCCGCGCGTTGCGCCGCTAGTGGTGTTTCGCGTCGACGGCAAGCTGCTGATCGTCGCCGGGTACGGCGGGGCCGACGTCAATCCTGCCTGGGTGCACAACCTGCGGGCCAACCCGCGGGCGCACGTTGAGCTCGCCACCGGCTCGTTGGACGTCGTCGCGCGCGAGCTCGACCCGTCCGAACGTGAGGTGGTCATTCCCAAGATCAATGCGACCAAGCCTGCGTTTGCATACGCGACGTACCAGTCAAAAACCACGCGTACCATCCCGATATTCGAGCTGGAGAAGGACAAGTCATGACTGGCGCGACGCTTTTGACGCCTCGCTCGCGTGCCAGGTGGATCGTTTAAGGGAGTCGGAATGACATTCAGGCTTACTCGCCATGTCTTTGCGATATTGGGT
>Ga0335076_10007310_pt1 | contig 11116 bp, 10 predicted proteins | sample Lox_Sample_25_FD_206717 | JGI IMG/M metagenome (GOLD analysis project Ga0335076, IMG submission 206717) | Soil microbial communities from Loxahatchee National Wildlife Refuge, Florida, United States - Lox_Sample_2.5 | ecosystem: Environmental > Terrestrial > Soil > Wetlands | place: USA... | reverse complement strand
ATGCGGCGCGACTGGAGGGCCGGATGAGAATGAACCTTCGCATTACGAGCGCGATTGCGGGCTTGCTGATGTGGACGAGCGTGGCTGTGGCACAGGACCAGGATTTCTCGAAGGTGCAGATCAAGGTTACGAAAGTATCGGGCAATATCTACATGCTGGAAGGGGCCGGCGGGAACATAGCTGCGTCGGTTGGTGAGGACGGAATCGTAATTGTCGACGACCAGTTTGCCCCGTTGGCGGAAAAGATTCAGGCAGCGCTGAAAAATCTGGGGATTACCGACAAACCTGTGCGGTTTGTGATCAACACGCATTACCACGGGGACCATACCGGCGGAAACGCGCCATTTGCGAACACGGGTTCGACGGTGATCGCGCAAGACAATGTGCGCAAACGGCTGGAGAACGGCGGAAAATCGGGAATCGGCGGAAGTTCGGTGCGGGATGTGCCACCCGCGACGAAAGCGGCGCTGCCGGTAATTACGTTCGAGCACGACGTGACCGTTCATTTGAACGGGGAGGATATTCGGGCGCTGCACTTCCCCGCCGGGCACACAGACGGGGACGCGGTCATTTTCTTCCCCAAGAACAATGTGGTGCATATGGGAGATGACTTTGTGCGATACGGGTTTCCGTACATCGATGTGGCCAGCGGAGGCAGCGTTCAGGGAATGATGGCGGCAATGGAGAAAGTGTCGGCCGAACTGCCCGCGGACGTCAAAGTGATTCCGGGGCATGGCGCGCTATCGAATCTGGATGACGTGCGGGAGTTTGTGAAGATGCTGAAAGAGACTTCGGCCGCAGTGCAAAAAGGAATCGATGAACACAAGACCGCGGAGCAAATGAAGCAGGAGAAGATTTTGGAGCCATGGAAGAAATGGTCCGGTGACTTCATCGATTCGGATAAGTTCGTGGACACACTGTACAACTCGCTGACGGGAACCAAAGGCGCGTTTGTGCCGCACAACTGAACGGCTATAAAAACTGCTATTCCACAATGATGCGGTCGGCCCACTCGACCAAGCTGACGAAAGTGGCTGGATTACCAAACTTCGCGCCCCACGGGGCGAGATCGGCTTCCGAGACGCCACGCGCCCGGCTGCAAGCACCTCAAGCAAAAACGGGAATATGTTTGGCCGCGACCTTTTCCAGAGTCTCACTGAGAGGAGGCCAGCCAACGGGAAGAACCGCGGCGGCAGTGACCTTGCGCATGAGGTAATTGGCATCGCCGAGAAGAAAGATTTGAACTTCGTGCCCCGCGTCGCTGAGAGCCAGGGCGTGAGAAAAAACGAAGGAAGCGCGGGTGGGGTCGTCTGTGCCCCAGGCACTTTTCATCATGATACGCAGCGGTTTCTTTGCTTCTTGTGCCTTAGAGGCAAAAGAGAGGAACGGTAATCCCAGCAGTTGAGCGAGGAATTGTCGGCGTGCCATCGGCAGGTCTCCTATTTGGCAGTCTTTGGAAAATTACGGCGGAACATACCGAAGGGAAGCAGGAAAGTCCAGCGACAATTCGTTAAATGATGCAGGTTAGAAGAGGCGAGGCTGGCGCCTGGGAAGTTCGCGGCCAAAATATTCATAGGCGCGCTGAGTGGCAACGCGGCCACGGGGCGTGCGATCGAGCATGCCGATTTGCATGAGGTACGGCTCATACATTTCCTCGATGGCGTCTTCTTCTTCGCTAAGGGCGGCAGAAAGCGTTCCGAGACCGACGGGACCTCCGCCATACTTATCGAGCAAGGCGATCATGAGGTTGCGGTCGACCTCGTCGAGTCCATGCTCATCGACACCGAGCATGTGGAGAGCTTCGCGAGCCACGTCGCGGGTGATGCGACCATCGGCGCGGACTTCTGCAAAGTCACGAGCACGGCGAAGCAGGCGGTTGGCGATGCGGGGCGTACCGCGACAGCGACCGGCGATTTCTTCGGCACCGCCTTGTTCCATGTTGATGCCGAGGATTTTGGCGGAACGTCGAAGGATGATGAGCAAATCCTCGGGCTCATAAAAATCGAGGCGGTGGACAATCCCGAAACGGGAGCGCAGAGGAGCGGTGATCAGCCCGGCACGTGTGGTAGCGCCAACCAATGTGAAATGATTTAGGGAGAGGGGATGGAGTCGGGCGCCCGGCCCCTGGCCGATGACCAGATCGACACGAAAATCTTCCATGGCGGGATACAAGACTTCTTCGACGGCAGCCTGTAGCCGATGGATCTCATCGAGGAAAAATACTTCCCTGGCCTCAAGGTTGGTGAGAATCGCAGTGAGGTCGCCCTTGCGTTCGAGGAGGGGTCCGGCACTGGTTTTGATGGGGACGTTGAGTTCGTTGGCGATGATCTGGGCGAGAGTGGTTTTGCCAAGGCCGGGAGGACCATAGAGGAGGACATGATCGAGGGCTTCGCCGCGATTGCGCGCGGCTTCGAGGGCGATGGAGATATTTTCCTTTACGCGCTTTTGGCCGATGTATTCCGCGAGCGTCTTAGGACGAACACTAGCGTCGAGACGAGCGTCGTCGTCGGAGGAGGCGCCGGAGAGAATACGCGACGGGCGATTATCGTTGACTTGTTTTTTGGACCCGAAGGTTGCCATGTGGAGGTAAGGATAGCAGCAATCGGTCATCAGATATCGGATATCAGAGAGTAACAGAACAGATGGTAGCTCAGCGTTTCTGGGGGGCGCTGAGGCTGGCCAAGGCTTCGCGCAGCAACCTTTCGAAATTGTCTGTGCCTGCGTGCCGTTTCGCTTCGAGAACCGCTGAGTCCGATGCTCGATCGTCATAGCCAAGGTTGATGAGGGCTGATTTGACGTCGGCTTCCACGCCCGCGGGTGAAGCGGAGGAAGGTGTTTCAGCCTCAGCCGTTACGGTACCGAGCTTGTCCTTGAGTTCTACGACGATGCGTTCGGCGGTTTTGCGGCCCACGCCCGGAATTTTGGTCAGGCGACCGAAGTCGCCGCCGCGAATGGCGGGAACGAGTTCGTCCACATTCATGCCGGAAAGAATTTTCAGGGCGAGAGAGGGGCCAACGCCGGAAGCGCCAAGGAGAATCTCGAATAAGTGCTTTTCGCGTTGGGAAAGGAACCCGTAAAGCGCCAGAGCGTCCTCGCGAACGTGGGTGTGAATGAGCAGGGTTAGTTCGGTGTGCAAGTCACCGAGAGCAGCGAAGGTGGAAAGAGGAACGGCGACGAGGTAACCGACGCCGGCGACATCGAGAATCACCTGATTGGGCCGCTTTTCCAAGAGGCGGCCGCGAAGGAGTCCGATCATCGAGAGGAGTATTGCTGCGATGTCTGGACGGTGTCAATGAAGCACCGAAGAAGCCTGTGGACAAATCGCACAGTTCCGGTACTCACAATTTCGGGTATTGGTCTTGCGGAAGTCCGGTCGCGCGTATAAGGTGCCACGACCGGAGCAAGGCCCCAAGGCGATTCCGCGTGGGTGACTTGCAAACGACGGGCCCTACTTTGATTGGAAGAATAGCGAGGCGCTCATGAAGAATATTCTGAAGCTTGGTTTGGTAGTTGGAGTGGCAGCGGCCGTGTTGGCGGTACCGGTGATGGCGCAAATCAGGCCCACGGCCATGCCCGAGCCGTCGACGTTTATGCTACTGGCCAGCGGTCTGGGCGGGCTCGCGGTTCTTCGCCGGACATTGTTCAAGCGCTAATTTAGAAATTTTAGGTTTGCCAGCCGGGTCTTCGTGGCTCGCAAGGTATTGGTGTGCTGTTAGCGGCTGTAACGGCCGACGTACTCGCCACGAGCCAGAATGTGGCCCTGAATCGCGTGCTCGACTTCCTTTTTCGTGGCGCCTGGCTTTAAGTCTAATTTTGTGTCGATCGCATAGAGCTTGAAGAAATAGCGGTGTGGCTTACCTGCCGGAGGGCACGGGCCGCCGTAGCCAATTTTGTCAAAATCGTTTTTTCCTTGGCGGGTGCCGTCCGGCAACTGCTCGGTTTTGGGGAAATTCTGCGGAAGTGTCCGGAGCGTTGACGGGATATTGTAAGCCACCCAATGGACCCAGGTGCCAACCGGAGCATCGGGATCGTCGGCAATCATGACGAGAGTTTGTGTGCCCGACGGCGGAGCTTTCCATTGCAGCGCGGGAGAGGAATCAGAACCATCGCAGGTAAGCGCTTTGGGAACGGTGCCCCCAGAGGCGAAATCGGGGCTAGTCAATTCCAAAGCAAGTGGAGCAGATTCAGAGGCGCGTTGAGAACAACTGGCAGCCACTCCGGCCAAGAGAACAAGCAAACAAGCAGCGGGGGAAATCCGAAACCAGCGGGTCATCGTTCGGCTCCAAAAGGCATGAGTTTATTTTTTGAGACTGGCCAGGTAATCGGCGGCCGCAGGATGGTTTCGTTCGGTGGCAAGGGCGGTGGCGGATTTGCCGTCGGCGGTTGTGGCATTGGGGTCAGCACCATGGGAAACCAAGAGTTTTAGAATTTCCAGGTGGCCGTTAGCGGCTGCGGTCAGCAGCGGAGAATAGCCCGCCCCGTACCGGTAATTAGGGTTGGCACTATTTTCCAGCAGCCATTCCACAACTTCCGTGTGGCCGCTGGCGACCGCGCCGGTGAGCGCATTATAGCCCGAACCATTTGTGGCAGGGGTGTCCACGTCGGCGCCTAGGGAGGCGAGATAGCGGGTTATTTCCAGATGGCCAAAAACGGCGGCCAGAGCGATGAGAGGAAAGCCATCGGGCGAGGAGGATTTGGCGAGTGCCGGATCGCTGGTCAAAAAGCGCCTAGAGGAGTCGAGATCGCCGAGGGCGACGGCGTCGTATACGTCCAAAATAGCGCCATGAGTGCGCAAAACATCGCGAATTTCGCGCCGTCCCATGTAGACCGACATCAGTATGGCGGAAACTCCCTTTTCATTTTTTGCGGAGGCTAAGGAGGGATGGGAGACGAGAAGGGACTGAATGGCGGCGACGTTGTTAGCGCGGATGGCGTCGAATAAATCGGTGGCGGACATGATGTCTCCCGAAGAGAGGCACGATTTAAACAGATACATGAGAAAATTCTAGTGCCAGAAGATTAGATTCAGAGCGGGAAAAACAGCGGGATAAACGCACCGCTATACGCCGGATAGGGGTGTCTGCCCTAACGGCGGGCACGATCCTTGCGCACCGCTTCGTCGACAAGCGCATCAAGCTCGGAGCGAGTCAACGTGATTTCTTCCGTGGGGCTCTCGCGGGCATCACAGGTTTCCGGGAGTTCCGCACCTCCACCCGGAGGCGGGTTAACGTGGTATCTGGCGCGGGCAGCCATGAGCTTAGCGACTTCGCGAGTAGAGAGCAGTTGCGGCTGGCCAGCAAGACGCGCGGCCAAAGAGATCTTCGCGAAGTGTTCGACAATTTCCATGCGATAGAAGGCGGTAAGCAAATCAGGACCACAAGTGACTGCGCCATGGTTGGCTAACAACAATGCGTCATAGTGAGGAACGTAGGGTTCGAGCATGGCGCTGAGATCGGAAGTTCCAGGGGTGGCGTAGCGAACGAGAGGAACTTTCCCGAGGCAGACGACAACTTCGGGAAGAAGAGCCTGATCGAGCCCTTGGCCCGCGGCCGCGAAACCGGTCGCCGTGGGTGGATGAGCGTGACAAACAGCTTGAACATCCGGGCGCATTTGATAGAAGAGCAAATGCATGCCGGCTTCGGAGGAAATCTGGCGATCGCCATGAACTTGGCGGCCGTTGAGATCCATGACGACGAGGTCGGCGGGAGACATCATACCCTTGTTGAGGCAAGTGGGAGTGGTCAGGATGCGATGGTGGTCCAGGCGTACGGAGAGATTGCCCTCACCGGCAACGATGTGGCCGCGTTCGTACAGCCAACGCCCAACGAGACAAATATCATGGCGGTGTTGTTCCTCAGAGCGAGGTGTGAAATCACGTGGCAAGTCTGATGACAAGGCGCGAACTCCTCTCTGAGCCTTCGGGCAGTCTCATAAAGGCGTGCTCTCAGAGCAAATCTGGCACAAAGAGTACGCTTCACCGCCAGGAAAGCCAAGACAAAATCGAGAAAACTTCACGCGTAAATGCCACGTAACTTGAGCGAGGTGGCCACGCGGTCGATAGCCAACATATATGCGGCGATGCGATTATTCACGCGATGAGTTTCGGCATAGCGAACGACCTCATCGAAAGCCCTGTCCATAATGTCGAATAGGCGCTCATTGACTTCGCTTTCTCGCCAGAAGAAGCCTTGGCGGTCCTGCACCCATTCGAAATAGCTGACGGTGACGCCCCCGGCGTTACCTAGTATGTCCGGTACAGTGAAGATGCCCTTGGAATCGATGATAGCGTCGGCTTGCCAAGTGGTGGGCCCATTCGCGCCTTCGCATAGAATCTTGGCCTGGACCTGATGGGCGTTCTGCTCGGTAATCTGGTTCTCGATAGCGGCAGGAATCACCACGTCGCAAGGCTGGAAGAGGACATCACGGGCGCTCATTTTGGTGCCGCCACCCGGGAACTCCTGGAGGGACTTCTTCCGCGTGTAGACCCAGTCAATCACCTGTGGAACATCGAAGCCGTTCTCGTTGTAAAGGCCACCACCAATATCGGCGAGACCGATGATGCGGTAACCGGCTTTCTGCATCAATTCCGCAGCCAAGGAACCCACGTTTCCGAAACCTTGCACGATGACGCGAGTATTTTCCTTGCGCATTCCCAATTTGGTAATCGCTTTATCGACGCAGATCATTACGCCGCGGCCGGTGGCTTCGCGTCGGCCGCGAGAGCCACCCAGCTCGATGGGCTTGCCAGTGACAACGGCAGTGGTGGCCTGCCGAGCGTGCATGGAGTAGGTGTCCATGACCCAAGCCATGGTTTGCTCGTTGGTGCCCACATCGGGAGCTGGGATATCGCGTTCGGGCCCCAGCCAGTCTGATAGTTCTGCGGTGTAGCGGCGGGTCAAGCGCTCCAGCTCACCACGAGACATTTTGCGAGGGTCGCAAATGATGCCGCCTTTTGCGCCGCCGAAGGGAATATCGACAACTGCGCATTTCCAGGTCATCCAGGCAGACAGTGCGCGAACTTCGTCGAGGGAAACGTCGGGAGCAAAGCGAATGCCGCCCTTGCCTGGACCGCGTACCGTGGAATGCAAAACCCGATAGCCAGTGAAGACTTCGAGCTGGCCATTATCCATGCCGACTGGAATGTATAGGGTGATTTCTTTATCGGGATATTTGAGATAGCGGTACACGCCCTGCTCGAGACCGAGCTTGTTCGCGGCGACTTCAAAACGCGCTTCGGCGTTTTGGTATACATTCATTTCTTCAGGCACAAGCGTAGAGGGCATGCAAAAAGTCTCCTTTGCGCGAACGGCTCACGGAGCGATTAGCCGCATAGCAACGTTCGGCCTGTAAGTGACAAGCAGGCGCGAAAAGAGGCCAAAAGGAGAGGAATCAGCGGGCTACCCACCCGCGGTACCTGCCAATTAGCCGGGTGGTCAGTATATGCAGTGGGCTGGCCGAGGGCAAGGTTGTGCCGCACAAGAGACAACAGCGGAAAAATGCATCAACCTGTCAGAGGCGGTAGACTAGGGGTTGCATACTTCCGGCAGCGAGCAAGGTGAATTGAAGGCATGCAACCGAAACTATCTCTATCGATCCTGGTGCCCGTCTATAACGAGCAGTATCTGGTGCAAAGCAGTTTGCAGCGGCTGGAGACGCTCGCCAATTGTCAGTATTTGGAGCGAGTGCGGGTGATCGTGGTGAATGACGCCTCGACAGATCAAACCAGCGCAGTATTACGGGACTTCCGGGAGCGAATCGAGCAGCCGGGGCAAACGGGATTGGAATGGATTTTTCAAGAACACGAAAAGAATCAGGGCAAGGGCGCGGCAATCCGAACGGCGTTACAGCACGCAGACACAGATCTGGTGGTGATTCACGACGCGGACCTGGAGTATCACCCGGAAGACCTGTCGAAGATGGTTGCGCTGTTTATGACGGAAGAAGCCGACGCAGTGTACGGCTCGCGATTCCTGGCCAGTGATTACCGACGGGTGCTGTTCTTCCGGCACAGTCTAGGAAACAAATTTCTGACGCTGCTCACCAACGTGGTCACGGATCTGAATCTGACGGACATGGAAACCTGCTACAAAATGGTGCGCACGGAGTTATTGAAAAGCATCCCGCTGGAAAGCGACCGCTTCGGGTTCGAGCCGGAAATCACGATAAAACTGGCGAAACGGGATGCGCGTATCTTTGAATTGCCCATCCGCTATTCGGGACGCACCTACGTGGAAGGAAAGAAGATTACGTGGAAAGACGGAGTAAAAGCGTTAGGTGCGCTGTTGAAGTATGGGATGTCCGACCGCATTTACGTCGCGGACGAACATGGCAGCGAGATTCTGGCGCGATTGAACCGCGCACCGCGGTTTACGAAATGGATGGCGGACACAATCCGGCCGTTCATTGGGGAGCGCGTATTGGAAATCGGCGCAGGCATCGGCAATTTAACGGCAAATCTGGTGCCACGCACGTCCTATTGGGCCAGTGATATCAATCCGCAATATTTGGACCGGCTGAGTAAACTGAGGCAGACGCGGCCTTACCTGCAGGTGCACTACACCGATGCGAGCGCCGGAGAAACATACCCGGAAGAGCAATTCGACACGGTCATTTGCCTAAATGTCGTGGAACATCTGGAAAACGATTATCAGGCGCTGCGGAACATCCGCAGTTCGCTAACGAAGACAGGACGCGCCATTATCCTGGTTCCCAACGGCCCACAATTATACGGATCGCTGGATGAAGTCCTTGGGCATTACCGCCGCTACACGCAGAAGCAATTGCGGGACGTGTGCGAGCGCGCTGGTTTTCGTGTTGAGCGTGTATTGAAATTTAACCGGATCGGCGCGCCGGGATGGTGGTGGAATGGGCGTGTGCTCAAAAAGAAGACATTCGGATTCTGGCAGATCAAGCTGCTGAACAGTTTGTTGCCGATCGTTCGCCCCATCGATCAGTTTCTGCCATTTCCGCATTTATCCTGGATTATGATTCTACGTGTAGACGAACAAGCGCAAGAGAACGCGGCTCAGGCGCCCGATCAAGCATTTCTGCCGGCGCCGGGCAACTATCCTCAAAGCCACTAACATAAATCGTTATTGAGCGCGGAATTCGACTGTAACGGTCAGATGCATTGAGGTGGCCTGACCATCGAGCATCGCGGGCTTGTACTTCCATTGCTTAACGGCGTCGGTAGCAGCGTGGTGAAGCAAGGCCGGACCGGAAATTACCTTGAGGGATGCAACGTTGCCGGAAGCGTCGATAAGCGCATCGATCTGAACTTTGCCGGAAATGTGCTGAGATTTGGCGATCGCGGGATATTCAGGAGCGACGGACTTGAGGAGCTGTGCCTGTTTTACCTCACCGCCGACCGGGAGGGGAGCTGTGGGAGGATGATGCGTGCCAGAGCTAAAAGGATCGGCGGAGGTAGGAACCGTTTTGGTATCGATTGCCTGTAGCCCATCGGAATCCGGTTGCGAGGCGGAAGTATGGTTTACCACGGGGGCGGCGAGATGCACGTCGCCCAAAGAGGGCTTCGGCTCGGGCTCGACGGCTTGAGGAGTTTTCGCAGACGCGGTGGCATTGTTGCCAGGAACCGATTCTGCTCTGGTGGGGCTCGAGGCTGGCGGAGATTTTTTGGATGGCTGTGAAGGCGACGGGGCAGGCGTCACGCTGGAAGCGACTGAGGGACTGGAAGGCGCCGGAGTGGTTGGCTGCGCGGGGATGACTGCTGGCTCTGTGGAGACCGGAGCGGTAGATATGTGAGTCGCGGGAGTGGGGTTGGTGTTCGAGTGGCTCTGGTAGAAATACCACCCGGCTGCGCCGACAACAACCAAAGCCGCTGCAGCGAGACCGAGAAACAATCCCTTCTTCGAGCCCGTAGATGCGGAGTCTGCGGAGGCCCCACTGGCTTCGCCGAGCAATTGACCACCAAAAACCGCAGTTTGAGGACGGCGCGTTTCCTGGCCGACCAGGGCGTCGAACGATTCTTCGGAGTTTACGGAGATGGATTGTTCGTGAGCGGCTTCGGTGGGAGAGGCGGTGTCGGCCGCCGGAACTGACTCAGAGGCAGCTTGAGAAAGGGGCGCCAGCCAAGAGGGAATCTTTACCTCTTCGTCGGCGCCGAGCGCAGGAGCAACGGGCTTGCGAACAGGCGCAGCAGGAGCTTTGAGTTCAGTCTGGACGGCGGGCTTTTGCTCTTCGTGAACGACCAGCGGGGCGGCTTTCTTAACCACCTCCGCTACCGGGAATTCCGGCTTCAGCGCGGAAGGCGGTACCGTGGCAGCGGTCTTCGGTGCAGCTGGAGCTTCTGTGAAGAGAAGAGATCCGAGTTGTTCTTTCAAACGAGCAGCCTGGAGCTTCAGATCTTCAGTGGAAGGATCCGACGAAACACGAGCCGGAGTTGGGTCGGAAGGAGCTGAAGTTACGGTTGGCTGCGTGGAACCGAATAAGGCCTGAATCTCTTTCGAATAGTCGTGAAGTGGAGGAGCGGGTGTGTGAGTCTCCGCGGCGGGGGTGGGCACGACTGTACGAGGCGCGGGAGGTTTTGCAGTTGGCTCCGAATGTGGGGCATGGGCGTCCGGGACGATTGCCGGTTGCGACGGTGCAGATGGCGTGACCGCGGAGGCGGATAGCTCAGACGGAGTTACCGCGGGAGCGGAAGGCACGATAGGCGGGACAACGTTCGATTTAGGTGTGACCGGGGCAGGAGGAATTACCGGAGCAGGCGCGGGAGGGGCGACGACGGACTTGGCGGGAGGCAAAGAACCCGGCGCAACGAGCTTGGCCGCAACCGGCGGTTTGGGTGCCGGAGTAGCTGAGGGCGCAACGGGTTTGGAAACAGGTTGCGAACCTGCAGCGGCGGGGCGGGCGGGAACAGGCACAGGGCCAGGAATCTGGACGCCCCAAAATCCGGGGGCAGGCTCGGTGAACTGAACTTCAACATACGAACCGGTAGATCCAGTGGACTTCGACTTAACGACCTGGCAAACGACCTCTTTTTTCGTTTTTTCATTGGTGAGAAAAACCAGTTGTCCGGAGGCCAGAGCGGCGCCAATGCGGATCACGGCGCCGTGCGGAAAAACCAGCACGGTCTGAGTTGCCTCGGAAAAGGGAACGC
>Ga0335076_10007309_pt1 | contig 11116 bp, 12 predicted proteins | sample Lox_Sample_25_FD_206717 | JGI IMG/M metagenome (GOLD analysis project Ga0335076, IMG submission 206717) | Soil microbial communities from Loxahatchee National Wildlife Refuge, Florida, United States - Lox_Sample_2.5 | ecosystem: Environmental > Terrestrial > Soil > Wetlands | place: USA... | reverse complement strand
GAACGTAGCCGGCTGACTTGTGCCCAAGCAGATCCAGTCTGATACGTCTAGCCAATACGGATTGGTCCTTAAGTCCCTCGTGCCCGATGATCCAACGTGCAATCTGAACTAACGCCTGCTTCCCAGAGGTGGTCTCGTCGGGCGCGATGTAAATGACAGTTCGGTTCTCGCCATTCGAAGCTACCGCAAAGCCGTGCCCGGCTAGCGACACCCCATCGAACCCACCGCGATCGAATGTAAAGAACGCCAGAAAGGCACAGAATTTGTGCGGCCTGGCTCCCTGTCCGAAGTTGCATGGGCATGGTATTTGGCATGAGCAACCCTCCAAAACCGTGCCTTGGATAAGTGGTCCGTCTCGCCTATCGTCTTGGTACGACGCTACGGAGGAAGGCGCAGAAACAGATAACAAGGCTACGACCAGCGTGCCCACTGGGCTAAAGCATGGCGGCCGCATCACCGATCGGGCTGGACGTCCTGTTTTTGCGCCCTGTTGTCATCTGCGGCTTGCAGGTACGACTGGCCCGCAGCCAGCATCCGTGCAAGCGAACCGAGATCGGCACCCGGAAAAAGGTACTCGCGCTTAGACGGAACGGATCGAACGACAACTCCGAACTCCTCGGCCATGCGGTACCACCCAACGTTCAGCACGGTGACGTTGGCGTGGTCACGGCGGTCGGGGTCCCTGCGATTGTTAACAAAGTTAAGCACCGACCACTCTTTCTGATTCGCGGGTCCAGAACGGAAATGATCTACGATCTGGTCGCGACGGGCGGCTAGGCTCTGGAGCCGCTCTGCGCACTCGAGACCCGAGGCGTCGAGATAAATCGTTTCTTGCGGGCTGTCTCCGTTCTTTTGAAGACGGATTCTCACGCCCTCGAATTTCCTTTCAGGAGTGTCAGAGTCCCAGGCAATCAGGGCAACTAACGTGACGGTATCGCGTGCGGTTATGCTGCCGAGAGGATGCTCGAGTACGATCGCGTGGGCTTGCGCAGCCAAGAACAACTCCAGCTGGCCGGGCGAGTAGTCGGCGGAACGAACCTGCGGCCTTGGAAATCCAAAGCACTCTAACGGGTGCGCCCCAAGAATCAGGCAAAGCAGGGAGAGAACGCCTAGGGCCCTACGTGCTTTCATGGATAAGCCCTCACTCAAGCGGATCGAAATGATTCGCCGGCGCGCAAGATTGCCGGGCGCGAAAGGGCAAGGGCATAGCGGCGTTCCTTGAACTGCCCTAGTACATACTTCTGCCGTTCGTCCAACGGAATGATCGTTCCATCTCGTCGCACGTCCCGCTCTAAGTTTAGCATAGCACCTTCGGACAGGTCTTCGTCAGGGCGAGCAGTACTCAGCGAGGTGGCGCGATGTGGACTTTGAGCAGCGCACTTTCACAGTGCCACTCGATAAAGGGGGAAACACAAAGCCATGTGCCATTGAATGCCTCGGCGTTTGTGGCGCTGAAGCGGCTGCGTCGAGATCACAACCAGAGCGAGTTTGTCTGCGGCGGGTTGTGCAGCCCCCGGTTTTGGTTCGAGGCTGCGATTGAGGCGGCGAACATCAAAGACTTTACCTGGCACTGCCTACGGCACACTTTTGCTAGCCGCTTGGTAATGAGCGGAGCGGACCTGCGAACGGTTGCCGAGCTGCTCAGGGATAAGACTCTTGCAATGGTAGTGCGTTACGCGCACCTAGCTCCGGATTTCAAGCTCGATGCCGTGGAGCGCATGGCAACCACTTTTCGAGACTCAAACACTGACACCAAACTAGCACCGGAGCTTGAAGACGAAAACTCGGAATCCTTCGTCGTGCAGTAAGCCGTGTTTTCCCATATAGTTGCCAGCGGGGGCCCGTAGCTCAGCGGTTAGAGCAGCGGACTCATAATCCGTTGGTCCCTGGTTCGAATCCAGGCGGGCCCACTCTGCCGATTGGTCGCTGCCTCTTCTCAGCGGTTGCGTCTGACGCGCGACCCTTGGACTCGCGGTCAGAGGCAATCGTATGCAAGGGTGCTGCTTACAGAATGAGACCGAAACACAGATTGACGATCCAGGCGCATACGTACGCCAGAGTGCCCATATACACAAACTGCAGGACGGGCCACCTCCAGCTATTTGTCTCCCGCCGGACCACTGCAAATGTGGACGTGCACTGCATGGCCAGCGCGAAAAAGACGAGCAGGGCCATCGCACCCGGCAGGGTCAAATCCCGCTGCAGCGCGGTCCCCAGGCTCTGTGTGGTCGCGCCCGGATCCGCGCCGTAGATCGTTCCCAGCGTACCCACCATCACTTCCCTGGCCACGAACGAGGTCAGCAGGCCGACGGCGATTTTCCAGTTGAAACCGAGAGGGTGGACCAGCGGTTCGAGCCAATGGCCGGCGCGAGAAAGCAAACTGTCGTTCATCGTGGCAAGCTGCCCGGTCCGAATCGGAAGGTGAGCCAGGAACCAGATTGCAAAACTCACTCCAAGCACCACAGTCCCCACCTGAGCCAGGAAAATCTTTGCGCGTTCGAGCAGCATAATGGCAAGCGACCTCAACCGCGGCAGCCTGTATTCCGGCAACTCCAGCACGAATGGCATGCGGGAATTGTCGAGCACAGTGGAATTCAACAATTTCGCCGTTGCCACGGCCGCGAGGAATCCCAGCACGTATAGCCCCAACAACGCACAAGCCCGTAACCCGATAAGTCCTCCGAGGATCATCCCTTGCGGAACAAATGCGGCGATCAGCAGCGTGTATACCGGCAGACGGGCAGAACAGGTTATGAAAGGGATCACGAAGATCGTCGCCAGCCGGTCTCGTTTGCTACCCACAACTCGCGTGGCCATGATGGCGGGGACGGCGCATCCATATCCAGCGAGCAACGGGATAAAGCATTTCCCATTCAACCCGATGCGGGCCATCATCCGGTCTGAAATCACCGCGGCTCTACCCAGATATCCGGAATCCTCCATCAGGCCGAGGAACAGGAACAGCAACAGGATGGGAGGAAGAAACACAATCACGGAACCCATCCCTTTCCACAATCCGTCCATCAACAGCGAACGCAAGATTTCATTCGGGATCGCCGGCCGGATCGCTGCGTCGGCACGCCTCAGTCCCTCGTCTATCCCGTTTCCCAGCCACTGCCCCGCGCTAAAGACTGACTGAAAAACGAGCACCGTAGCCAGCAGCAGGAACGCGGGACCGAAGAACGGATGCAGGAAAAACGAGTCCAGGCGCTTCGTCCACACCGACTCTTTCGGCAGGCGGTAGCGGGAGTCCTCCACGACGCGCCGGGCCCACGTTCTGCATCCCGACGAGTCCTGGATTACGGGCGGGAGTTTCGGTGGCTCAGATGGCCGATCCACTTTCAGAAATTGCCCGATGCACTCGAGCCCCGTTCCTTGCGTCGCGCTGACGAGACCCACGGGAACTCCGAGAGAGCCCTCCAGCGACGCCACATCCAGAGCGCCGCCGCGCTCCAAGAGCGCGTCCGCCAGATTCACCAGCACCAGCGTGGGCAGGCCAAGCGCGAGCACCTCCAAGGCCAGCGGCAGTTGGGAGTCGAGCCTAGTCCCGTCGAGAATCAGAAAGACAGCGTCAGGCGGTGCTACTCCAGGGCTCTCTCTCTGCAAGACCTTCCACGCCACCTCTTCGTCCTCCGAGTGTGGCTGTCTGCCCCGGATGCCGGGCAGGTCAATCACGGATATGTTTCTGTCACTCGCCAGTTTTCCGACGCGGTACTCCACCGTGACGCCAGGATAGTTCGCAACCTTTTGTCGCGTCCCTGTCAGGCGGTTGTAGAGCGTCGATTTCCCGCAATTCGGCGGTCCAACCAGCGCGACCGCGCGGATCCCTGGACGGGCCTGTGCCAAGCTCCCTGCCTGGACCACCCTCCGCCCGCGTGCGGCTGGAATAGTGCCCAAGCTCATTCTCGTTCTTTTCGCCTTACCGAGATCTGCATCGCATCTTCGCGCCGGAGAGCGACTAAGCGTCCTTCGATCCGAAAAATGATCGGGTCACCTTGGGGTGCGGTCCGCTCTCGTACCACCCGTACGCCCGGAACGAATCCATAACTCTCCAACAGTGGGGGTTGGGGATGATCGCCGACAATCTCTGTGATCGTCGCCGATTCACCATTCCTTAGGTCGCACAGCAGGCAGACCCCCTGATTCCGTGGGGATGGCGATTCTCCACGCCAGTTCTGCCCTTGACCCGGCATCCCACTCGTCCTCAAAAGTCATCCGCTCCCAGTGGGCCGATCTCCTCTCGAGACCTGTCCCCCGAGCTGCCGGGCGTGCCCGCGACAGTGGGCACGTTGGCATTCGCTCTCGGCGTCAGAGCACTTCGCAGAAACAGGAGCAATAAGGCCGCACCGAAAGCTACTCCCACGGCCGGGAGAGCGAAGAGGACTCTGCCGGCCCCGCCACTGGGGACGATCAGAATGCGCTCTCCGTAAAGCGCCTTGTAATGCGCCAGGATTGCGGTCTCGTTTTCGCCGGAAGCCACCATCTGGGTGATTTCCTCACGCATCTGCTCGGCTGCGGGGCTCGTATGCTGCGCCACGGACTGGGAGTAACAACACGGCGCAAGCAGCGCATCCTCGACCCGCTGGATTTCCGCGTGCTGCTGCGGCGTCAGCGCGGCCGGAACCGCCAGCAGAGCAAGCTTCAGCAACAGGAGACTCATTTCTCGCCCTCTCCTTTCGCTCCCGGCTAGTGCGCGCTCCGACCGCGAGACAGGTAAACAGCCTTCTGGTTGTCGGCCGTGCTCGTCCAAGCCACATAGAGCCGACCCCCCGTTCCTGCGGCGACGGTGGGCCGCTGCGCAGAAGAGGTGATACCGGGCACGGCGGTCGGAACTCCGAGTTTTCCGTCGGCGCTGATCTCGACGGCATAGACGCCGAACGGGCTCCAGCCCGCTTTTGCGTGTGCATCGCGCCCCTGAAACACCAGCACGGCGCGACCGTCGTCCCCAACGGAGAACGCCGGATAGTTCGCGTCCAGAATTCCCTGCGAGCCCATAATCGCGGGAGCCCAGGTGGCGCCACCGTCGTCGGTCCACGAAAGCCGCACCCCGCTGATTTCCGGCCGCGCCTCGGTCAGCCAAGCGACATAGATTCGCTTCCCGCTGCGAGCTACGGCCGGGCCGGAATCCGGACAGCCGTCAATCTTCCAGTTGTCCTCTGCGATGCGCCGTGGCTCCGTGAAGCTCTGCCCGCCATCGCTGCTCACGGCTACGGTCATGTCGTGGATCGGTCCCGGATAGATGTGGCGCCAGATCACGAGCACTTCTCCGCCGGGTCCAAACGCAAGCGTCGGCCGGCAGCAGGGACAGATCTTTGCCGCCACGCGCGAGTTTCGACCAAAACTGGATCCGTTGTCCGTAGAGCGCGCCAGATACACCGCGTAGTTATCCTCGGCGCCTTTCGATCGGTCCCGGGTGTCGATCCATACCGCGTAGACATCGCCATTCGGGGCAACGCCGAGCGACGGGTAGCCGTGGAAACTGTCTCCGGTCGCGTCAGCGATCGCAACAGGTGTCTCAAAGCTCTTTCCCCAGTTGCGCGAGCGCGCGAACAAGAGTTGATGGCCTTCATTCCACGCGGCATAGAGCACGTCGGACGTCGCTACAAACGCCGGGCTGTTCTCGCCCGCCGAGGTCACCGCCTGTCCCGCCGGACTGACCCAGACCGGCTTTTCAAAGCCGTCACCGCCGTTAGTGGAGGTCAGCAATCCAAGGCGCGGTTCGGTTCCGTCCTGCAGCACGGCCAACAGGTACAGCGTGGGAGACGAGACCCAGTCCGCTCCCAACCGCGGATTGCGGGACGGTGCGAAGCCTGCCTGCGCCAGCACTGGCCGCGGCACCGGCTCGAAATCATAGGCATCGGAATGACTTCGCGTGCATCCGAAGGCAACAGATAAGCCAGCAAGGAGAACAACCCCGGCCGTCACACGGCTGTGCTTAGTTGCTGGCATGGGCCCTCCTCGCCGCGGAATCTGGGACCGCGGCAGGGTCCGCAAGATCCGGATTGGTCAGAAAGTGTTCGTCTGTGAGCGAGTCGAGGAAAGCAACTAGCGCTTTCACCTCCCTCTTGCTGATTCGAAACCCTTCGATGAATTCACTCCGGAGCGGATTTGGACCGTTCGATGTAAGCGCGCCGTGTCCCTTGACCGCATAGTGCCGCTGAATCACCGCCTCCAGCGTAGACAGCGACCCATCGTGCATGTACGGCGCGGTCTCAGCGACGTTTCGCAGGGTAGGTGTGCGGAATGCTCCCTCATCCTCAGCACGGGAAGTTACGTCGCGCAAGCCGTGGTCCCACGGCTTGTACGCGCCCTGAGAATCCTCGTTGTAGAGCCCGGTATTGTGGAAACCTGTCTCCGGAAAAGCGAGCCCTTGCGCGGTGTAGTTATCCGTGAAGTTGACGCCATCGTGGCAGTGGTAGCACTCCAGGCGCTCACCGAAAAAGAGTGCCTCACCCCTCTTTGCGGCCGCGGAGATGGCATTGGCATCGCCGTGCTTATAGCGATCGTACGGAGAATCGAATGACAGCAGAGTACGCTCGAAGGCCGCGATTGCCTTTGTGATGTGCGGAACGTCGACCGCCGACTGCTCTTGCGGAAACGCCTGCGCGAACTCACGCACATACTCCGGGTCAGCCGTCACGCGTGCTGTCAGTTCGGCCTCATGTCCGGCCATTGCCATTTCCAGGGGGTGATCGGAAAAGAGCGGTATGAGCATCTGCTTTTCGAGAGAAGTGATCAGCGGATTCGCCCAGGTGTAGGAGGGCAGAAACGCCACATTGGTCAGAGTCATCGCGCTGCGAACACCGGGGTCACCCGTGGCACCCAGATGGGTGCGCTGCCCGTCTGTGAAGCCATGCGCCTGCTGATGGCAGGTCGCACACGACATGCTCCCGTTCACCGACAGCCGCTTGTCATAGAACAGCCTGCGGCCAAGCCGTACCTTGGCCGCGCTCATGGGATTGTCCGTCGGCACTGCGGGCGTCGGCGCCCACGCCGGCTTACTCCACTGGAAAGGCTCGTTCCCCGGTTTTGTGCCTGCCCCTCCAGCTTCCAGTTGGGCGGAGGAGACCCGGACCGCGGCAAGGGACGCCATGACAAGAAGAACCATCGCGCGCAACGGTACGCGCCTTCCGTTCGGATCCGCCGTAGAGCTGGCCATCATTTCTTTGCACCGTAGAAGACGGTCTGGGTAATCCCCACGGAGTCGCGGAACGGAAGTCCCAGCGCTCTCATGACCGGCACGCAGTCCGGATCGTCTTCACCAGACATGCACCCTGGAGCGGTGCTCGGCGTATTCACGGTCACGTCCGAGTTCGCAAGGAGCCTGCCGAGGTCGAAGATGACGACATCCTTCGCTGCGTCGAACGCTTCGAGTATCACGACAATTCGGTTCGGGTGCATACATTCCTGCGGAGGCGCGGCGGTGCGGATGGTGCCGCCGCAACCCGTGCTTCCGATGTGTACCGGAAAGCCTCGGGAGTGACCTTTATCAGCAGCTTTTTGCCCACTTGGGTCCGGTTCCGCGGGAGTCACAGCCGCCGGGGCCGACGCTCCGGAAGGAGCCACCAGAACCTCCGCTCGGATGAACTTGTAGCCGCTCTGCCAAGTCCAAAGCATCGCGGTCATGTTCAATGGAGACGGAGCCTGTAGCGGGTCCACGTGATCCAAATCGAAGGGGACGCCGACGATGAACCGAACCCCCCTGTAGTGGTTGGGCGAGACCGATCCAGTCGCTTCGGCGTGCATCGCGGCGTTTCCGTTCCGGCACTCGCCCGATCCATCTTCGAGGTCAATCAGCGCCAGCGAGTTGTACTGCCACAGACCGTCCTGGTCCAAGACAATGGGCGCACTTCCACCGTTTGCGTCAATCATTTCGAGGTTGGACACAAAGAAACGCAGGTCTGCCGGTGTTACCGTAGTTGCGCCGGTGCCGACCCCTTCGTATGTCTTTCCGCATGCAAACGGTCGTCCGGCGAGCCGGCCCTCGAACCGAATATGAACTGGTGCTGCATTCGAATTGGAACGAGCCGCTTGTACCATCGCCCCGACGGCGGGCACACAGATCAAGCCTGTGACCATCGTCGCCTTCACCCAGTACGTCATAGAATTGCCTCCCCGTTATTGCCTTCCGCCTTTAGAGTGTCTCCTTGCCATGAAATCGCGGCCGCGCGCTGAGTTGTGTGATCAGGCCATCTGAGGATCTCCGCTCATCTCGTGTGCAGGTACTTCAGCAGACTGTCGAGCTGCTCGTCGTCCAGCGTCTGGCGGAATGGCGGCATGATGCCGCGGCCATCCTGGATCGTCTTTCTCACTTGCTCGTCCGTTGCGGGAGCACCGCTGGGAAGCGTTGGCTGCCGGAACAGCGCACCGAGCTTCGGCGGCTTCTTTATGAGTTCGAGCTTGTCGTCGTCGTGGCACGCAGCGCAGTTCTGCTGGTAGACGGCGGAGCCCATGGCCTCTTCACGCACCCGCGCGGCGGAGGCGTCCCCGGAGCTTGGGGAACAGCTTGCGCTCACAAACCCGAGCACGCACAGCGCGACGGCCGCGCCGCGTCCCGGTCGGCTACGTGCCGCTCGCATTTTCCACCTGCCGGATGGCGGCCAACGCCTCCGGCGCCTTCCATTCGTTCGTCATCCACTCCTTCACCACTTTGCCGTCTGGCCCGATCAACACCGTGCACAGGCTGTGCGAGATCTGGTTGTCCGCCTCGACGTAGAAAAGGTCGAATGCGCTCGCCAGCTTTCTCAGGTTCTCGGGAGACGGCGCCACGAACTGCCAGTGTGCGAATCCGCTCGCGTCGTCGTTCAAGTAAGCAAGTCCGTACGTGCGCAGGACCGGCGGCGTGTCGTATCTGGGGTCCAGGCTGATGGTCAGGAGTTGCGTCCGTGCGAACTGCTCTGGGTTCTTTGCCAACTCCCGGTTGACCGATGCGAACAGGCTGCTCGTGAGCGGGCACATCGTCGGCATGGGACATCTGGTGTAGACGAACGTCAGCAGTAGGGTCTTGCCGCGGAAGTCTGACAGATGCACGGTCTTTCCGTCCTGATTGACCAGGTCTACGTCGGGAATCGGCTCTCCCTCGGGGAGCTTCTTCCCCTGGCTCACCATCAAACCTCGCCGCGTTGAATCGGTGACGGTGATTTGGTCCAGCCAGTACTTTCCGTCCGATTGCACAACCACACGGGCCTGGATGCGGTCACCTGGTTCGATCGCGGAGAAATCAGTCCCTTTCGCAACCTGGTACGGCATCATCATCGCGTCCATGAATCCCGCGATGTCGTCGTGGTCCACCATCAAGCTCTGCTTGGCAGGGTCCTTGCTTACCACCTGCCCCGTTAACTTGTAGTACCGGACCGATGCACTGCAGGCGGCCAGTGCAAAGCAGGCGAGAACAGAGAGAGTCCGTGAGAGTGTTTCCGCACGCATTTGAGTCTCCATCCCGAATTCAGAGCTAGTAGTTTGTTGAATGCAATCGCGAAGGCGGACTTTCGGCCATGAAGCGCTCAAAGCGCGCGGGCCTCCGCCGTCTCGAGGGCTTATGAGAAAGACAAGTCCAGGGTCAAATCAGAGTGACTGAGAAGGAGGGCCGCGCTTCGATGGACCGAAAAAGAGGGGAGTGCTCGCAGTGCATCCCCGTACGCTGGAAAGGCAGAAGCACAAGGCCGGCTCGCCGCTTGTGAAGAGGATCCTCGGCGGAACGAACGATCTCACCGCTACAACACTCGCCGCACCGTGCCTCGCGTATGGGCAGCGAGCCGTTACGCTCGCTTTGGAATTCTCCCCGGCACTCTCCCGCGCAATGCGCCGAACGGAGCACATGTGTGCTCCGTTTCCCTTACAACAAGGCGGAAGATCGTCTGCCGGGCGGTTTGCCGCGAAGGCGGCCAGTAAAGGTACTCCGCCAAAGATGAGCACTAACAGAGCTGCAAGTGTCCGTCGCAAAGCAAAAGGAGCGTATAGCAACAGCCCGCGAGCGGTCAAGGCACGAAACCCGAGTCGCAGCGCAGATCGGCCCGAGTCATCTTGCTACGTCTATGCGCCAGTCCACCGGCTTCGAATGGAATAACGGTAAGACATGGAGTTAACCGAAATGGTCAAGATTGCACTCATAATCCGTTGGCCTGGGATTCGAATCCTGGCGGGCCCACCAACATTCCAAAGGTCCAACGCGCTCTCACTTCGCTTCGGCTGGCTTCAGGAGTGCTTCGAAGGCGCCGGGCTGCAAGAGGTCCAGACGCTGCACCACTACGTCAGCGGCCATGGGGCTGCCGTTGTGACTCACTGCGATGCATCGCATGCCCGCACGGCGTGCACCCTCGATGCCGGCGGCGGCGTCCTCAACAACTATGCACCGATCTGGCGGCACGCCGAGACGTGCAGCCGCGCTCAGATACACCTCCGGATCCGGTTTTCCTTTGTGCACATCTTCGGCGGAGACGATTCCTTGAAAGAAGCGGCGGGCGGAGAGGGCGTCAAGGACGACCTCGACGTTCGCACGTGGCGCCGACGAAGCGATCGCTTGCAGCCATCCCTGCTCGCGAAGCCGGTCCAGCCAGCCGGCAACTCCGGGCAGCGCAGTGATCCCGTTTGTGCGGATCAGGTGACGGTACAACTCCTCTTTGGCAGCCGCTATCCTGTCCATGAGCGCGGGTGTCGCGGCGGCGCCCAGCCACAAGGGGAGGATGGAGTCGTTGCGTCGGCCGAACGAGGACAGAAACTGCTCGTGAGTGATCGCCTTGCCCTCGTTCGCCATGCTATCCCGCCAGGAAATCCAATGGAGCTCCTGGGAATCGATCAAGGTGCCATCCATGTCCCACAGCACTGCTCTCGCTGCGCTCATTTGAAGAATCTCCAGTTGAAGGGACTCACCGGAGGAATGTTGCACTGGGCGCGTCACCAGAGTCAAAAACAGGTTAAGCTCCACGCCGGCACCGCGGGTGAGGCGGTTGGGATCTAGGGAGAGAGTTCATGCGGCTACGAAAGGGCGCCCAAGGTGATCGGGCGGCCCTTGCAATGCTCGCAAGCATCGTTTATCTATACTGCCGCGCATTTGGGCTGCACTCGCACGGGTGACACGATGCTCGACGGGGTTCCGCATGGAGTCGGCACGGGGAAT
>Ga0335076_10007307_pt1 | contig 11117 bp, 9 predicted proteins | sample Lox_Sample_25_FD_206717 | JGI IMG/M metagenome (GOLD analysis project Ga0335076, IMG submission 206717) | Soil microbial communities from Loxahatchee National Wildlife Refuge, Florida, United States - Lox_Sample_2.5 | ecosystem: Environmental > Terrestrial > Soil > Wetlands | place: USA: Florida... | reverse complement strand
CGCGCGGCCCTCGATGCCGATCTGCTCGGGCCGGAAGCGCGCCTGGGCGCCGAAGACGCTGCCGGTCCGCCGCTGGCAGTCCAGGCAGTGGCAGATCGAGATGCGCACGGGCTCGCCCGCGCAGGTCACTCGGAGCTGGCCGCAGCAGCAGGACGCCTCGCGTGTGGTCATGCACTTCCTCCGTTGCAGAGCCGCTTTGGCGGCCCGGAACCGACCGAAAGCGGCACAGTGACACCATTGAAAAACAAGGACGATTTTTCAATGCATGGGGTTGTTTTGCACCCACGCCGGCGAAACCCTGTTTCACGTGAAACATTTTTGCGTAAAGGCCGCCACCTCGGCCGGCGTCAGCCGCAGGCCGAGCTTGGTGCGCCGCCAGAGGATGTCCTCGGCGGTGCGCGCCCATTCGGTCGCGACCAGGAAATCTACCTCGCGCCGGTAGAGGTCGGCGCCGAAGCGCTCGCCAAGGTCGTCGAGGCTCCGCGCGCTCGCGAGAAGGTCGCGCGCCCGCGTGCCGTAGAGCCGGGCATAGCGGCGCCGCTGCGCCTCGGGCAGCCAGCCAAACACGCGCTTCAGCTCCGCGGACAAGCCCGCCATGCCGTCAGCGTCGACGTCGCCCCCAGGCAGCGTCTCCGTGGCCGTCATGCCGGGCCGCGGCGGCTGCAGGAACGGCGCCAGCTTCGCCATGGCGTCCTCGGCCAGCCGCCGATGCGTCGTGAGCTTGCCGCCATAGATCGTCAGCGCCGGCGCCTGGCCCGCCGCCTGGTCGATGTCGAAGGAGTAGTCGCGCGTCAGCGTCGAGAGGTCGCTGTCGCGGCTGCCGCCCACCTCGAAGAGGGGCCGCACGCCGGCATAGCTCCAGACGATGTCGCCACGCGCCACCGGCTTGCGCAGGTAGCGGTTCACCTCGGCCAGCATGTAGTCGATCTCCTTCTCGGAAATCGCCACCGCCTCCGGCGCCGCCTCCCACGGCTCGTCGGTCGTGCCGATCGAGGTGAAGTCGTCCTCGAAGGGGAAGGCCTCCATGGTGCGGTTGTCGCGCGTCTGCAGGAAGTAGCCGTGCTCGCCCTCCCACTGCCGCGGCACCACGATGTGGCTGCCCTTCACCAGCCGCAGGCGCCGCGTGGTCGCTACGCCGTCGATCGTCTTGCCCACCGCGATGACCCACGGCCCCGCCGCATTCACCAGCGCCCGCGCGCGGACCTCGAAGGTCCGGCCCGACATGAGGTCCTCCAGCCCGATCGTCCAGAGCCCCGCCTCGCGCCGCGCCGAGACGAAGCGGTGGCGCGCGAAGATGGCGGCACCATGCCGCTGCGCGCCCAGCAGGTTGGCGATGACCAGCCGCGCGTCGTCGCCGCGGCAGTCCGAATAGGCGAAGGCGTGCCGGAACGACGGCTTCAGCGCCGCCCCGAACGGATGCCGGGCGAGGTCGATCGTCTCCGACCCCGCCAGACGCTTGCGTGACGCCAGATGGTCGTAGAGGAAGAGCCCCGTGCGGATCAGCCAGCGCGGCCGCTGGCCCGGCACGTGCGGCAGCACCAGCCGCAGCGGCCACACCAGGTGCGGCGTCCGCGCCATGAGGATCTCGCGCTCGCGGAGCGCATCGCGCACGAGCCGGAAGTCGTAGGTCTCGAGATAGCGCAGGCCGCCATGGATCAGTTTGGAGGAGCGCGACGACGTGCCCTCGCCGAAGTCCCGCATCTCCGCGAGGCTGACCGACAGGCCGCGTCCCGCCGCGTCGCCGGCGACGGCGGCCCCGTTGATGCCGCCGCCGATGACGAAGATGTCGTAGCGGTCCGCCGGCGCCGGGCTCATCCGCCGCCGCCACTTTCGCTCAAGCCGAGCACCGCCTCCGTCGTCGCCCGCCACTGCCGGTAGGCGCCGTCCCAGGCGGCCGCGCGCGCCGCGTCCGGGCGCACGACCGCCGCCGTCCCGACCACCCGCCGCAAGGCCTCCAGATCGGTCCACAGGCCGGCACCGAGGCCGGCCATCAGCGCGGCGCCGTACGCGGTCAGCGAATCGACGGCTGCAACCGCGAGCGGCCGCTGCAGCATGTCGGCCTGCAGCTGCATCAGATAGGGCGAGCGCGTGGGACCGCCGTCGACCCGCAGCAGGTCGATCGATTCGCCGGACCCGGCGATCAGCTCGATGATCGCCCGCACCTGAAAGCAGATCGCCTCCAGCCCCGCGTGGCAGAGCTGGCCGGCCGAGGTCGACGGCGACAGACCCAGCAGCGCGGCGCGCGCCTCCGGCCGCCACCAGGGCGCCGCCAGCCCCTGGAACGCCGGCACCAGCGTCGCCCCGCCACTCGACCCTGCCTGGCTCGCCCGCACGACGACGCCGGCGCCGCCCTCGGGGATCGAGAGCCGCGTCGCCAGCCAGTCGAGCGTGGCGCCGGCATACATCACGAATCCTTCCACCGCATAGCAGGGCCGGTCGAGGTGCCAGGCGATCGTCCGGATCAATCCCTCGGCAACGGCAAAGTCCGGTCGCTCCCCGGCATTGAGCCAGATGAAGGCACCGGTGCCGTAGGTCGCCTTGATCTGCCCGGCCGCGAAGCAGCCATGGCCGAACAGCGAGGCCTGCTGGTCGCCGAGCATCCCCGTGATCGCGATCGGCCCGCCGAAGAGCGCGGCGCCGGTGCGGCCGAAGAGGTCGGCTGACGGCTGCACCTCCGGCAGCGATGCCATCGTCAATCCGAACAGCGCAAACAGCTCCGCATCCCAGGCCGCCCGCGCGATGTCGAAGAGCATCGTCCGCGACGCGTTGCTCGAGTCGGTCGCATAGCTGCGCCCATCCGTCAGCTTCCACAGCAGCCAGCAATCGACCGTGCCGAAGAGACAGTCGCCGCGGCGCAACCCGTCGGCGATGGCCGGCCGGTTGGCGAACAGCCAGCGCAGCTTCGCGGCGGTGAACGTCGGATCGAGGTCGAGGCCGGTCCGGCCGCGAACCATCGATGCGACTCCGTCCTCGCGCAGGCCCCGCAGTTCCGCTTCGCCGCGCCGGCACTGCCAGATGATCGCCGGCATGACCGGCCGCCCGGTGGCGCGCTCCCAGACCACCAGCGTTTCCGTCTGGTTGGCGATGCCGAGGCCGGCGACGTCGCCGGCGCTGCGGCCGCTCGCGGCGAGCACCTCGCGCACGCAACCCACCGCATTGGCGAACATTTCCTCGGGATCCTGCTCGACCCAACCGTCGCGCGGCGTCTGCGTGGCAATCGGCCGCGCCGCCCGGCGCAGGACGCGACCCGCGGCATCGACGGCGACGGCCTTGGTGTTGGTCGTGCCCTGATCGACACCGATGACGATGGCCCTGCTGTCGCTCACCGCTGCCCGACCTTCGTCACTCCGGCGGCGATGCCGGCGCCGTGCGCCAGACCGCCGTGATCGGCTGCTCATGCCGGCTCTCGCCGAGCGGCGGCAAGCCGTACATCGCCTCGATCGTGCGCAGCAGGGTGTAGTGACTGATGCGCTGGTCGTAGGAGCCGGGCAGCACGGGTCCGCCGACGAATACCGTCGCCACCTGGTTCTTCTGGCTGCGGTCGTCCTCGTCGAACGTGACGATAAGCAGGCTGCCGTTCCTCGCACACCATGCCGCGTAGGCGCCGAGATGTCGCTGCAGCCAGGAATCGGCGCGCGCCACCGAGCCGTCATGCATGTCGTTGTCCTCGTTGGGAACGACGAAACTCACGGTCGGCAACTGGGAGAAATCCCGCGGGAACGCCGTCATGTCGGCTGCGACGGCCTGCGACTCGGCGAAGGACTCCCAGGGATTGTGCTTGCGCGGCGAGCCGTGCTCCGCGTAGCCGACGAAACTTTTGCCGGCGGCGCGCAACGCGCCCGCGAGCGTCGGCACGGAGAAGGAATACCGGCCGTCGTCCGTCACGCCTTGGGTCGAGCCCGTGAAGAGCGCGAAATAGTTCGGCTCGCTCGGATGGCTCACCGCAAACGAGCGGTTGAACACGGCGCCGCCCGCGGCGAGCTTGTTCAGAAATGGCGCCTCGGCATTGTCGAGGATCTCGGCCGAGGAATGATTCTCGAGGATGACCACGACCACATGATCGGGCCGCGGCAGGTCCGCCTCCCCGGCCATCGCCGGAGCGGCGGCAACGAGCCATCCCAGCGCACGCGCGAGCAGCCTCGTCCGGCGCACGCGCGGGCCTAGCGCGCCTCGACGCCGATGCCGCAGACGAGGCCGTTCCTGGCGATCGCCGGGCTCACGACCATGAACAGGACCTGTCCCTTCTCCGGCGCCGTCACCGCCTCGACCGTGCGGCCGAAGAAATCCACCAGTTGCCCCAGCGTCTGCCCCGCGGCCAGCTCGTCGCCGACCTTCACCGCATGGCGAAAGAACCCGGCCTGCTGCGTGCGCACCCAGCTGAACTTCGCGAAGCGGCGCGGCGGCGGCACGTTGCGCGCGCCGCCCGGCAGCACGTCCAGGCTGCGCAGGACGTTTTCGACGCCGCGCAGCATGCGGTCCGCCGCCTCCGTGTCATAGACGCCGGCGCCGCCGTCCTCGGCGATGATGGCGGGAACCCCCAGCATGGCCGCCGTGGCGTAGGCCAGCCCCGTCACCGGCGCGCCGGTGCTGCGCTGGACCACCACGGCGGGCGCGCCGAACGCCTCCGCCATCGCCTGGCTGCGCGCATCGACGTCCGCCCCGCCGGTCTCGAAATACAGATTGAACGGAACGAGCGCCTCCGGCACGTCGCCGCCGTGCATGTCGATGTAGGCATCGGCGCGGCGGATGGCCTTCTCGGTCAGCAGGTACGCCAAGCGCTCGCTGAAGCTGCCTTTCGGCTTGCCCGGAAAGACGCGGTTCAGATTGAGGTTGTCGACGGGCGACACATAGGCCGTACGCTCCCAGAAGGCGCCCGGGTTCATCACGGGCAGGCAGAGCACCTGTCCCTTGAGCGTCTTCGCATCCAGCGCCGCCCCGAGCCGCACCACGGCGTCGATCGACGCATATTCCGAACCATGGATGCCGGCGGTGATCAGGACGGCCGGTCCGGGCGTCGCCCCGTTCACCGCCACGTACGGCCAGTCCCAACCCGTGAGCACGGGATCGCCCCACGCCACCTGGCCCTGTGTCTTGGTCCCGGGCGCCGGCGCCGGCACCAGATCGAATCGCCACTCGCTCATCGTTCCGCATTCCCCCGACTGCAATCCTTCGGCGGTGATAGTCCCGGCCGGGCCAACGAGCCCTACGGCCGCGCTACCGTAGCGGCGGCGGCGCGTCGCGGCAAATGCGGGCTCTCTATCTCGGATTGCAGGGGCGGCGGTATCCCGCCGCGACGGAATGCAGGATCAGCAGACCTGCCGCAGGAGCCGCAACGGACGCTCGTCCGACGCGCGCGGCTGGTACGTCTGGATGGCCTCGGCGATCGCCTGCCAATGGCGCGCCGCGCTGATCTGCCCGGAGGTCGTCAGTTCGAGGCAGCGGAACGCGGCGGCGATGTGGGCCTTGCGGGCACCATAACGGCCGATCAGGAGTTGCGCCGCCTTTCCAATCTCGGTTTCCGTCAGCATTCGCGTTCCACCCGCGTAAGAGGCAAATTTTCATCGCATTTGTGTTGATTACACGAACAGTCTTAGCGATCCCTGAAAAACTGTCGTTAACGCGGGCGCGCGGCGGCAAATCGACTGACAGCGTCGGCGTTAGCGTTAACGATGCGACGTGTCAGGCCGTAGCGTCGTCGGAGGCGGCGACGCGGTCGCGCGGGAACAGCGCCAGCGTTGCGGAGACGAGATCATGCTCTCCGAACGGCTTCGCCAGGAACGGCCGGCCACCCATCACGTTCGGCGCCTCAGGCGGCGCGCTGCCGCTGATGACCAGGAAGGGGATCCCGCGCCGCACGAGCGCATCCGCGACGGGCTCGGCCGTCTCGCCCCGCAGGTTGGCATCGATGATCGCGCCGTCGATATGTTCGCTCTCCGCGATCGTGAGCGCGCCGGACTGGCCGCCGATCGGGCCGACGATTTCGCAGCCGGCCTCCTCCAGCGTTCGCGTGATTTCCGACGCGACCAGCGGCTCGTCCTCGACGAGCAAAACGCGCAGCGCTCTCGACGACACTGTCGGCCCCTATGGACGATCTTCAACGCGTCAGCGGCAGGATCTCGTCCTAGTACGCAATGGGCGCGACGGCGCGCCGTGTCCTCTTTGTGACAATCGGTGGCGGTCGGCCGCGCGAACGGACCGTTCGCGCAATGTCACCGAGCCGAGGCGGGAACCGATCACGCCTGTGCGTGTTGCGACTGGCGGAACCTATGGTCCCTCTCCCCGAGGACCAAAACCCTACTCCCCGTCGGGTTGGTTCCAGCCTCGTGAGCCCCGCAGCATCTCCCCATGATGCGGGGCTCTTTTTTGGAGCGCGCGGCGTGCGCCGTAGATGGAGGTCGGATGAACACCCTCAGGATCGTCGCCGTGGCGCTCATCGTGTTTGGCGTACTCGCCCTGGTCTATGGCAGCTTCAGCTACACCAAGGAAACGCATGAAGCGCAGATCGGGCCGTTGCAGGTGACGATCAAAGACAGGCAGACGATCAACGTTCCTGTCTGGGCCGGCGTGGTGGCCGTCGCGGCCGGCGTCGGCCTCGTGCTGTACGGCGGCAACAAAGCGTAGCGGAGAGCGCCGCCCGCGCTGCAATCCGCTTCATCTCACCGTCGACAGATCTGCCTTCGCAGCCCGGCGCATCGTGCGAAGATCGTCCTACTCTCATGAGGAGAAATTTACGATTTCGCGACACGTCCGCCACAAAAATGCCCGTCGCGTCGCTTCCCGGGATTGACTAAGCGGGATCACCCGTTGCCTCGACGCAACGGGGCCCGCACGAAGACCAATATCGCCGCTGCGACAGGGCAGCGGATTGGGGAAAAGAAACAACCATTACTGCCGCTTCACTGCGCAGACGCGCAGCGAGGCCTGTCAATCATTTTGGCTCCGCCGACGAGTCGCGGCGGATGGGGAGAGCCGCATGTTCACGATCCCATTCGAGAATCTCACGCCCAGCCGCACGCTTTGGGTCGCACCGACCGGCAACGACCACAACTCCGGCACCAAATCTGCCCCCTTCAAGACGATCCAGGCGGCGGTCGATCACGCCACGCCCGGCACCGAGATCATGGTGGCGGCCGGGACCTACCACGAGAACGTCAAGTTCAACGTCAGCGGCACGCCGAGCGCGCCGATCTGGCTGACTTCGGCCGGCGGCGCAGGCGCCGCCAAGATCGTGCCGGGCTCGGGCTCGCCGTCGGCCACGATCGAGGCGTTCGGCGAGGAGAACATCGTCATCAACGGCTTCGACGTGAGCGGCGGAAGCCGTCTGGAGAACGGCATCCAGTTCGGCATGTCCGGGCACGACTTCAGCGACACGACCCGCAACATCGTCATCGAGAACAACATCGTTCACGACACGGTCAAGGACAACATCAAGGTCTCGCAGGGCGACTATATCTACGTGATCGACAACAAGACCTCGCACGCCGGCGACCAGGGCGTCGACTTCGTCGACGTCAACAAGTCGGTCATCGCGCGCAACGACATCTCCTACACCAAGGGACCGGCGGCCCTCTTCGCCAAGGGTGGCTCGACCAACATCCTAATCGCCGAGAACAAGGTATCGCACGCGTCCGTCGACGGCATCGAGGTCGGCGGCTACTCGGACATGACCTGGACGCGGCCGGCCGACCGGGGCTGGGAAGCCAAGAACGTCATCGTCGCCAACAACGAGGTGGACAGCGTCGGCAAGCGCCCGCTGAACATCATCGGCGCGCAGGAGGTCCAGATCACCCACAATCTCCTGCACTCGAATCCGAACTACTACTACGTGGTGACCATTTCGGCGGACCAGACCGGCCACAATTCAAAAAACATAACCTTCACGAACAACGTCTTCGACCGCAGCGACCACTGGCTGCAGCTGCTGCCCGGCCAGGGCAGCGGCCTGAAGATCACCGGCAACCACTACGACGGCGTCTGGCAGGGGACCGTCGGCCCGCACGGCGGCGCCTTCAACTACGACCTGCCGTGGCTGCCTGCGGGCAATGCCGTCACGGCCGCCGGCGCGGCCACGACCGCTGCCCCCGCCACGGCGGATCATGCCGGCGATCCCCCTGCCGCCGACACCCACAGCCAGCCGGCCACGCACGACATCGTCGGCACGTCGGCCAGCGAGCATCTGGTGGGAACCGCGGGGGCGGACACGATCGTCGGACAGGGCGGCGTGGACACGCTGGCCGGCGGCGCCGGCAACGATGTCTACCTGCTGCACGGCCACGACCACATCATCGAGCACGCCAATGCCGGTCTGGACCTCGTGGAAAGCTGGCAAAGCTACGGGCTGGAGTCGAACGTCGAGAAGCTGCAGCTGATGGGCAAGGCCGACCTGGACGGCACGGGGAACGCACTCTCCAACCACCTGATCGGCAACAGCGCCAACAACCACCTCGCCGGCGGCGCCGGCAACGACGTGCTGGACGGCGGGAGCGGCAACGATACGCTCGTGGGCGGCGACGGCAACGACGTCCTGCACGGCGGCAACGGCAACGATCGCATCGACGGCGGCGCGGGCAACGACCATCTCAGCGGCGGCGCCGGCAGCGACACGTTCGTCCTTACCCCGCTCAGCGCCCACGACGTCATCAGCGACTTCCAGGTCGGCGTCGACCATCTGCAGATCAACGGTCCCTCGGCGCAGACGGCCGACGTCCACATCGGACCGACCAGCGGCGGCACCCTGGTCACCTTCAACCATGGTGCGTCGCATGCGGTCCTCACCGACGTCGACCCGGCGCACCTCATCGCTGCCGGCGTCCATTAACCAAGGCGCCAATGGCATCGACTCGCTATTGTCGCAAATTAAGGGCAATTCGTAGCGGCTTGTTAATGTCTTGGTGACATTCTGGGCAGGCCAAAGAGCTAAAGAAGTTCGCAATCTTCCGACCCGCTAACCCCGCCTCGTTCCCCCACGAGGCGGGGTCCTCCAAGGGCGATAACGGAATGGATGGGCTGTGACATGACCCGGAAGCAGATCATCGCCGCGACCCTGCTGTCGTGGGTTGCCTTGATCGAGGCGCTCTGGCAGGTGCTGTGACGCCGCCACGGCGCCCGGCGCCAGACGCACGATCGTCCGGCGCGCAGCGGAAGTGTGACGGCCGTCATCGTGATCGCCTAACCCGCTGATCCGCCGGCTCCGCCGCCGTGTTCGGTCGCGCCCGAACACGCAGCCTCAACCCGATGTGATGGATCCGCGCCCGCTCGCCCCTGGCGTCGGCCGTGCCGCCGCCATATCTGCGCGCGGTCGATCATCGCGCGGACCAGGGGACCGAAAATGAAGCTGTTCCAGCTGAAGTACTTCTTGGCTGCCGCCAAGACGGGAAACTTCACGCGCGCGGCCGAACTCTGCAACGTGGCCCAGCCGTCGCTGACGCGCGCCATCAAGGAACTCGAATACGAGCTGCAGGGGCGGCTCTTTGCGCGCGAGCACCGGCACAACGACCTCACGCCGCTCGGCCGGTTCGTCCGGACCTATCTCGAGCGCATCGACAACGAACTGATGGAGCTGCGCGATGCGGTCCGGAGCTGGCGCAATCTGGGTGCTCCCCTGCGCATCGGTATTCTCGGCGGCATCACGTCGCCGAGAATCGTCGAATTGATCGGCGACTTCTCGCGGGCGCACCCGCAGGTCGACGTCGAGCTGCTCGATGACGACCAGGCGTGCCTGGAGCGGAGCATCGAGACGGGAAAGCTCGACCTTGCGTTCGTGGTCGCGCACCGCCGCAGCAACGTGCGGCTGCGCTGGCATCCGCTCTATCGCGAGCCCTACGTGGTCGCCTTCGCCGACAGCCACCGCTTCGGCGGCTACGCCCGCGTCCGGCTGGCCGACCTCCATGACGAGCCTTACCTCGACCAGGTGATCGGCGACGTGCGTGACGAACTGGCGATGGCTTGCGCGCACCAGGGGATCGCGCTCAAGGCGGCCTACCGCAGCAATCGCAACGAGCGGATTCTCGAGGCCGTCGCGGCGGGCGCCGGCGTGGCGGTCCTGCCGCGGTCGTCCGTTCTCCTGAACAGCGTCCGCGTGCGTCCGCTGGTGGAACCGCAAATCGACCGCGAGGTCGGCCTGCTTGGCGCGCCCGGCCCGGAGCAGTCGCGGACGGCGCAGGCATTCCTCGTGCAGGCATCCCGTCACGAGTGGAGCCTCGACGAGCAGCGGGAATAGGCCCTGCGGCCCGGGCGGCGACCGCCGGGACGGGGCCCGCCCTTCCACGATGGCGCGGCTGCCATGCAGCGCCGGCAAGAGCCTGCCGGCCGGACGGCATGCTATAGTTATGCGCGGTGCGCACGATTCGGGAGCAGACGACTTGAGTGAGACGACAGCGACGGCGGCTGGACCACGCGCCCTCGCCGGCGGCACGACCCTGGCGGTGCTCGGGGCCATCAGCTTCTGCCACATGCTCAACGACATGATGCAGTCGATGCTGCCGGCGATCTATCCGATGCTGAAGGAATCGCTGGCGCTCGATTTCGGCCAGATCGGCCTCATCACCTTCACCTTCCAGCTGACCGCCTCGCTGCTGCAGCCGCTGGTCGGCCTCTACACCGACCGCCGGCCGCAGCCCTATTCGCTCGCCGTCGGCATGGGCTTCACCCTCGCCGGGCTGCTGCTGCTGTCGGTGGCGGACAGGTTCGGGCCCCTGCTCCTCGCCGCTGCGCTGGTCGGCATGGGCTCGTCCGTCTTCCATCCGGAATCGTCGCGCGTCGCGCGCCTCGCCTCCGGCGGACGCCACGGCTTCGCCCAGTCCTTCTTTCAGGTCGGGGGCAACCTCGGCTCGGCGACCGGGCCGTTGCTCGCCGCCTTCATCGTCCTGCCGCGCGGGCAGACGAGCGTCGCCTGGTTCTCGCTGGCTGCCCTCATCGGCATCGTCGTGCTCGCCAATGTCGGCAACTGGTACAAGCGCAACGGGCCGATGCGGCCGCGCTCGCGTGCCGTGCCGCTGCCGCGCCATTCCGATCTAAGCCGGCAGCAGGTTGGCGTGGCGCTCGCCGTGCTGATGGTGCTGGTCTTCTCGAAGTACTTCTACACGGCGAGCCTCACCAGCTATTACACCTTCTACCTG
>Ga0335076_10007306_pt1 | contig 11117 bp, 7 predicted proteins | sample Lox_Sample_25_FD_206717 | JGI IMG/M metagenome (GOLD analysis project Ga0335076, IMG submission 206717) | Soil microbial communities from Loxahatchee National Wildlife Refuge, Florida, United States - Lox_Sample_2.5 | ecosystem: Environmental > Terrestrial > Soil > Wetlands | place: USA: Florida... | reverse complement strand
ATTCAGTATGGCAGAGGTATATCCGTGATTGTAATGAGCCCAGTCTGTTACAGGCCTCAGTGCAGCGCCCGCCCTGAATAGGTCTGGCTGGGTGAACATGGCCATTAATGTCATAAAACCTCCATAGCTTCCACCGTATATACCTATGCGCGTTGAATCGATGCCATATTGTTTCACCAGAAATCTTGCAGCATCCACTTCATCATCGAGATCCTTTCCACCCATATGCCGGTAAATAGCGGTCCGCCAGTCGCGACCATAGCCTGCGCTGGCGCGGTAATCAATGTCCATGACCGTGTATCCTTTATCAGCAAGCAAATTATTAAACATGAATTCATGATAATAATAGCTCCATGCATAATCTACATTTTGCAGATAGCCGGCTCCATGCACAAAAATTACGGCTGCATTATTTTTTTTGCCTTGTGCCGGTTCATAAATGCGCGCATAGACGGACTTTCCATCCCTGGCTATGAATGTAAAAATTTTTGTATCCCGCCAGGGATAGGATTTCCATTCCTCACTCATTGCTTTATTGGTAATCTGTGTAGTCGTTTTCCCCGCTGCATTTTCCTGGATATACAGTTCCCAGGGCTTGTTTTGATAAGAATATCGATAAGCAATATATTTTTCATCCGGTGAAATCATGACTTCATATCCTCCATCCATGGTTGTAATTTTTTCTTTACCAGCGCCATCGGTTCCGATCCGGTAAAAATGCTGTTTGCCAGGATGATCTTCATTGGTGATGAGATAAAAATGTTTTTTGTCACGGCTAAGAACCACATCCTGTACTTCATAACTGCCATGTGTAATTGCTTTTTTGGAGTGCATGTTCATATCATAGCTGTACAGATGTGAATAGCCCGTTGACTCGCTTTGAAAATAGAAAGTATGGTTGTTGATCCATCCTATTGACATATTGAAAATGCCGGGTCCTTCAATCCAGGCATCGTCGTGCTGTCGATCCAGCAGACTAAGTTTACCGGACGAAGGATCAAGTTGCATTAGCCACCTGTCTTTATTATCGAGAGAAAATATGTCCACAATGGCGAAGGAACCATCTTCATTCCAATACAAATGATTGACATAAATTTCACGAGGTATGGGTTTAACGTTGGCGAATTTTGCGGGATAGTCTTTGACATAATCTGGCAGGTCCGTAATGCCCGGAATCTCATTGGTACTTACACTGATAACAGAGTCTCTTACCCTGTCGAAAATATAAAGCTTTGTTTTTACCTGGGGCGCGCCCACTTTGGTTCTTCCATTGATATCGGTCGTAAATCCTGATTCTGTCACATATTGTGGAACGATTGTACTCTTTGCATCCGTGGGTTCTTCGGCTAAGCTATAAGTAATGAATCTTGCATCAGGGCTAATCTGCAAATCTTCGACACTTTTTTTACCAATATAAATCTTTCGAAGTGTGTCAGATCCTTTGGCTGTTTGGAGATAAGCTGACTGGGCTTCCCGTTTGTTTTTTCTTTCTTTCATAATCTCCGATGTCCGCAATTGCTCATTGCTCAGCCATTGTTCCTCCTGATTCTTTTTTTCAGCAACAGGTGAGTCCCTGCTGATAAAAAGTGTTAATTGTTTTGTCGTGCCGTCTGCAATATCCCAGGCATATAAATTATTCCCGTTGTGGAAAGTGATCCATTTATCCTGGTTCGAAAACCCGGGATCGGTTTCTTCATCTGCTGTTTGGGTAACGCGACGAGTAGTATTATCAGCTAAGGAAAAAAGAAATATATCTCCTCGATATGGATAAGCAAGTCGGGTGTGTGCATTGTTATATGTGCCGCGATGCATGGCAACAGCTTTCTGTGCATCAATATAATTTGCTTTTACGGGAGCCTTATTACCAAGGGTGAAATAATATGAAGAGTCAGTCTTATTTTTCTCAGGATTCCACCTGAAATAAATCGTGTGGCTGTCAGGCGACCAGAATGGATCGCCGGGTGAAGTACCGATCCATTTTGAATCCTGCATTATTTTTTCAACAGTTAAGACGGGAGTTTGTCCCTGGGCACGCCAGACGAATGCAATGACAAGCATTGCGAAAAATATTCTCTTCATATTTGTTTTGAATTTATAATAAAATTCTGTTCATAAAAAACAGGGCGACATTGAAGTAGATGATCAGCCCGGTTACGTCAACCAGCGTGGCCACAAAAGGAGCAGAAGAAGAAGCAGGGTCGGCCCCCAGTTTTTTCAAGATGATGGGCAGCATGCTTCCCGCCAATGTACCCCACAAAACCACCCCGATGAGTGCGAAACTAACGGTAAGGCCTATCAGCCACCACTCTGCGCCGTAGATGTCTCTGAAAATTCCTTGATGCATGAGCAGGTGCCAGATAAAAATCCGGATAAAACCAATGCAACCTAAAATCGAGCCAAGCATAAAGCCGGAAAATATTTCCCTTCGCATCACCCTCCACCAGTCTGTCAAAGTCACTTCCCCCAAGGCCATGGCCTGGATAATTAGGGTTGAAGCCTGTGATCCGCTATTACCTCCACTTGACATGATCAGTGGGATAAAATTGGTCAGGATCAGCCATTTTGCTAATTCATCATTGTAAGATGCCATTGCAGTGGCAGTAAGCATTTCGCTCAGGAAAAGAATGATCAGCCAGCCGGCTCTTTTACGAATGAGTTTGAAAAAAGGAGTTTCAAGATATGGTGCGTCGAGTGCTTCGGTACCCCCGATTTTCTGAATGTCTTCCGAGAATTCTTCATTTGCCACCCACAACACGTCATCTATAGTGACGATGCCGAGCAGGATATTATTATTATCTAATACCGGTAGTGCTACCCGGTGGTTCATTTTAAAAACCTGGTTCGCCGCTTCCTGATCGTCGTTTACATTCAGGGCTATATAGCGGTTATCTATAACCTCTTCAATTTTTTTATCCGGATCCGCCAGGATGATCTCACGGATACGGATATCGTCTATGAAAACGCCTCTGTCATCCACCACATAAACCACATCAATGGTTTCACTGTCTTTTCCTACCTGACGTATATGGCGAATCACATCGCGTACAGTCCAGTCTTTATGTACGGCGATATAATCGGGAGTCATTAGTCTTCCCACACTGCCTTCCGGATATCCCAGCAAGGACAATGTGATTTTGCGCTCCTCTGGGTTAAGTGTTTTAACCAGTTCCTTAACCACTTCGCTGGGGAGATCTTCGAGAAAAGAAGTGCGGTCATCTGCAGGCAGTGCGTTCAGTAATTCTGCAGTTTTAGAAGGAGTAAGTTCCTGGATGATTCTTTTTTGCGTAGGGAAATCCAGGATTTTAAATGTGCTGACTGCGCGGCGAATGCTGAGATTGCTGATGATCTGACTTTCCTGTTCCGGCATCTCGTTGACCAATTCAGCTACATCACTAATATTCTGATTATCGAGGAAATCATTAAGCATCGTAGGGTTACCCGACTCCAGTATCTCCTGGAACTGTTCCTGCACGTTAGTAGTGGTCATTTCTTCCGGCATAGCTCAAATTTACAGCGAAGAGGTCATAATTGTATACGCCATCGTGGCTCAATTTCAAAAAATAACCACATAGACGCAATAGAAACATAGTTACACATAGCTATGTGATTCTATGATCCTATGTACCTATGCGGTGAAAATTTCACACTGAGACACTATCGTATTCTCCATCAATAATTGCTTAAAATTGCTACCTTGTTGCGAAGCATAAAAAGCTGATAAAATGATCCTGGAATCATTGTATGTCGGACATACTGCAAAAATGGGGAGGGGTGTGTTTACCAATAAAAATATTAATGAAAAAATAATCATAGAAATATCTCCTGTGTTGGTATTGGGGAAGGAGGACCGTAAACTGCTTGACCAGACCCTGCTCCATAATTATATTTTTGAATGGGGAAACAATAGTCAGCAATGCTGTATAGCGATGGGATATGTTATGCTGTACAATCATTCTTATCAATCCAATTGCGAATATGAAATGAATTATGGTGAACAGATCATGACTATTAAAACGGTCAGGTTTGTAAAAGCGGGGGAAGAGTTATTCATTAATTACAACGGCGATTGGAACAATAAAAAACCGCTTTGGTTTGAAGCGGTTTAAAAAACAGATAAAGCATGTTCAGGACTCCATCTTTTAATGTCTTGTTCTGTTCAATACAGGGGCATATCTTAATGAAAAGCTCAGTCCGTAGCTGTTGAGTTGAAGGTTGCCTAATCCTACACCAGTGAGAGGAATCTTCATGAAGGGTTCGACCTGCAAAGAAAAACCCTTGCTGAATTGATGTTCCATTCCTGCCGATATGCTGGCGATTGAAAGCAGATACAGATTCCCGTTGGTATAGGAATAGGGCCCTTTCGGTGCGATGAAAGTGCCCCATCCGGTGTTATATTCCATGAAGAAAGTATATTCCTCTTTTTTCATCAGGTAAGAGGATAATCCCAGGCTCCCAAAAAATGAATTTTTTCGGGTTGAAGCAAAATCGTATCTAAGGGAAAGTGGAATTTCCCACATGTCACAATTTCCTTTTACATACTCCAGTTTAGAGGGCGGATATCCACCACCAATAATTGCTGCGTGGAAATCATCTGCATTGGCTCCATAATTTTTCTTGGTGTAAATAAGACCCGAATTCACTGACCACCTGTTTGCGAATTCATAACCAATGGTAATACCAATATTGTTACTCGTACCGTTACTCGGCCCCGACGGAACGTTGGTATAATCAGGTGCGTATAACAATCCTATCTTCAAAGCTCGGTTGATATGGAGCGATTGCTGATTTTTCTGAACGCTGCTATTGTCTGCATTCTTTATTGGGAACTTCCGCAAAGATGAGTCACTTACCGTAGGTATAAGGTTGTTGTAGGATGCTAATCCCGGAAGGGTTGCATATTGCAATGATTCATCAGCATTGGCAGTTTCAGTTACAGTATTATTTTTTGGTTTACCTGTTTTAACCGATGCGCCATTCACATTATTCTGAACAGCCAGACCTGACTGGTTCAGATCGTTATTCTTACCTGGTTTTAATTTATTACCATTGCTTCCTGTCAAGGTATTCTTTGACTTTCCTGCAAACAGTGCAGCCGATGCGGCATATTCAGCGTTGTTGGTACGATTCTTTCCAATATTGTTCTGTTTATTCCTATTGGTTTTATTTTCGGTGGTTGCATCAGGTTGGCCAACCGAGGTGGGTTGATTCAAAAATTTGTTCCTGCTATCTTTTTCTTCCGTCAGTTTCTTTGATCCTGATAAAGATTCATTCCTGGTATCGTCACTATTTGTCTGAGGATTCAGGGAATTCTGACCAGCCTGTTTTTGCGACTTATCAGCAGAAGCAGGTTGATTATTTTTTGAATCAGATGATTGTGTAATCCTTTCCTGTTGGGAAGGAGTTACGGAAGTGGTTGATTGTTTTTGTGTCGAATTTTTTTCAGAACGTATGGTTTTAATCAGAAAATAGGAAACTCCCACCAGCAAAAGGACTAATGAACCGATGACAATTGGTCCCCGACGATAAGACGGCATAGATGACGGGGGTTTGTCATTGATTTCACCATCCAGCTGCTGTTCCAGCTTTTTCCAGGACAAGCCGCTATCCTCCGGTTCATAGTATTCTGCGGCTTCCCGGCTCAGGCGGTCGAGATCTTTATCTGAAATGTTCAACATAAAGGTTCACGTCAGTTTTTTTGGCAAGTATTTTTCTAAGGTTTTCCCTGGCTTTGGACAGGTTTGATTTCGATGCTCCTATTGAAATTCCCAAATGTTCTCCAATCTCTTCATGTGTCATTCCTTCAATTACAAATAGATTAAATACAGTCCGGTAAGCTGGAGACAATTCGCGGATGGCTTCGATGATTTCCTTATAGGACAGCTTGTCTAAACCGTTCTCAGCATGATCTGCTATCTTTTCTGTTTCTTCTGATAAGGTTTGTCCATTTATATAAGACGCATTTTTTCGATAATAGTCAATGCAGGTATTGATGAGAATGCGTTTAAACCAACCTTTCAGTGCTATCGAAATGTCCGCATGACGGTTTTCATCAAATTGATGAATATTTTTAAACAGCTTGGTAAAGCCTTCGTTTACCACTTCTTCCACGTGTTCGGTACGATTTTGATAGCGGTAACAAATTTTCATGGCATATCCCTTAAGCAGTTGGTACAACTCTTTTTGGCTGCTTCGGTCATTATTCCTGCAGCCGGATAGCATAGCGCTTATTTGCTTATTGCCTGTAATCAAGTGTTTTAAGGCCCGTTTAGTGCTGATTGTGTAGATAATAGCGCGATACCTTACACGGGTAAGTAATACGCAAATGAATTGTTAATGGTTGCTTTCATTACCGGGTTCCCGGAGATATTTTCAGCTAAAATAACCCATTACTTAGTACTGAAAAATCAGCTGAAATCATCAACTGGACCTGAAGGTCGTTTTCCCGGGCCAATAAGCCAATTAGTTTGATGTCGTTAATTTTCCCTGAACTATGCAAGCCGTTGGTCAACTCTGTGTTTAACCTTGCATTCAGGGCAGGCAGATTAGTTTTGATGAGTGATGCTATGTCAAGATACGATTTTCCCTTAAGACTTTTTTTGATTTTATTCGGAAATAAGCTTTTTGCAATTTTCAGTGCAAGGTCTTCTCCCTCGAGAGAATAAGATATATCAGGTATGCTCAGGGATTGTTTTATGCTGTCTAATACAGGGGTACCCCTTAAATAAATAGTGCCTTTGTTGCTGCCCACAAAATCTACCTTTACTTCAACCTGGTGATTGCTTAGGCCTTTCATGGTAACCTCTTTCACAACAATTGTTCTACCTTTTATTTCAAAAGCTTTATTTTTTAAACTGTCATTGAGTGCCTCGGACAGGAATTTGTAATCATAATCTGCATTCAGATAAAGCGAAATGCCCCGCTTATTTTCTTTTTGTTCAAGCGGAGGTAAAGTGGAAAGAATATTGATGTGATTCACGCTGTCTGAGCTAAGCTCTGGTTTGCAGGTGAGACCCATTGCAATATTCAGACTGTCCTTACTGTAATTCAATTGGCCGATGCGTACGTTTGTCGGATTGATGAGAAGAAATCCGTATTTACCCAGATTGGTTTTCTGATAACATTTTTCCGATGCCTGCCTCACGATTCCGGAAAAAGTTAATCCGCTGATCGTTTCATCCAGCGCTGAACAAAAGGAGGTAACGGAAGCCTGTACACTATCGAGTACAAGCTGGGTCACGTCGCTCGAAAATAAAGATACCTGGCACCTGTCGAGTGCCTGGATTTTGTCCACACCGGTCGTGGTGCTTACCTTATATGGCTGTAGGAAATTCAATCGGGAACGAATGCTGACATTTACTTTGCGCATGGGTTCTTTTCCGAATCCACAGCTTCCCGATATCCAGGGCGTAACCGGTTTGCCGGCAGTGCAAAGACAACGGCTGCCTGCAACCTGGTAATTTCCTGTAAACTGTATTCCCAACACATTGTTCACACAATAAATATTCAGCGTAGAACGGACAAAACGGTATTTGTACCTGAAATCGCAGGATGGCTGAATATAATCAGGCCAGGTATCAGAGGTGAATTCTTTAGGCACTACTTGCTCAGCCTTGGCGAAAATGGGAGGTGCGTAAATTTTTACGGTTAAATCAATATCAGATGCGGGTAGGGATGGCAGTGAGTCCGCCATATGCTTTCCGAGAGATGCTGCTTTTCTGGATGATGTGCAGGAGGCAAAAATGACAATCGAAATCAATACCGGGATAAAGGAATATTTCATATTGAACGGTTCATTCACAGGAACGAATATACTGGCTTAGTTCATACAGTGACGGCTATTTTTTTTATAATATAAATAAAAAAGCGGAACAGGCAAGGTTCCGCTGGTTTTTAGTAATAAGGGGTAACGGTTATTTATTGAGAATATTGAACGAATTTATTTTTCCACCGCCGATCACCTGCACAACCAGATAATTATTGGTCGGCGTGTAGGCCGGCAAATTGATTTGGTATTGTGTCTGCCCTTTTAAAGAAACCATGTATAATAATTTTCCCTGCATTGTGAATACCCGCACAGCGGTTTCATCTGAGGAACCGGTTCTCAAATTGAAATTTCGATTGATGACCGGGTTAGGGAAAATACCAATCTGATTTGCTGCTATACCGGTTTGAACGCTGATTACTTGGGAATAATAATTTTTTCCATCCTTATCCACCATTTGAAGACGATAATAACTGATATTGTCAAGTGGCGAAGCATCAGTAAACGAATATGAATTTTCCGCTGCTGAATAGTTTGCTTGCATCGTAGCGATCGACTGCCAGTCAGTTCCTTCTGCGCTGCGTTCCACCATAAAATAATTAAAATTAACGGCATTCGTAGTTGTCCAGGAAATATTGACAAGATGATCAGAATAGCCAGCGATAAACTCGGTAATGGTCACAGGCAATATAGTGCCGGATGATAATCCGGAAGAATTCACTGTAGCAGACCCGTATGCATCAGGTGCAGAGCAGGAGTTCTGACCTGAACCACCGCAATTCAGATTATTATTGGTTGTAGTGTAGGTTGTAAATGTTACCGCACTGGTGGAAGTGTAATAATGGTAAGAGCCCCAGTTGAAATAATAGTTGTTTTTATTGGCCATCGTGATATATGAATTATCATAAATATTCAATTGAGGGCCATTCATCTCTACATAAGCTCCACTGCTGGCAGTTCCATCGCCGACAATAAAACCACTTGAATGCATCAGGTTTACTGGCCCGGCATTGGCCAGAAAATAAGAGTTATCATAAAAATAAAGTTTGCTGCCACTGACGTTGAGCTGACCGCCGTTATTTTTGAAATAGGTGTTATTGTAAAATTTGAAAGTCGAGCTGGTAATATTTACGGGTGTATTGGCATTGATGTCAGCAGTTCCACTGGCGGTCAACACCACATTGGTGAAACTCGTAGTTGATGAATTGGGCTTTATTTCTGCATTTAATAAGGTAATTGTATCACTGCTAAAAGTGCAGGGCTGACAAGTCAGGTTTTGTTTAATTGATATATTACCTCCATTGAATGTACAGGTAGAACAGGTAAACGCTTTATTACTTGTTAATGTAATGCCAGCAGAAATGTTGAATGTACAATTTGAGGTACAAGGAGCGGGATTACCCGCATTCCATGTGGTATTGGTTGTGATATTATACGTTTGTGCCTGACCGTTATACAGGGTGAGAGTCATCATCAGGATCAGAACAAGGGTAGAGATCTTTTTCACAGTTTGTCTTTTTGAATTAGGCACATGATTCTCCAATCCGATGCCAGTATCCAATTAATTGAGAATCAATATAATTATTGAATGAAAAATACCTTGATTTTTCCAGGATTGGGAAAGATTTCCTTTTTCAGTTTAGGGGTTCTATTATTTTTTTGGATGGTAATTCCGGCACAGGTATACTGAAAATTTTCTCACCGGGTTTCCTCCCTTCATGACGAGGATAGGCTGTAGAGGACTTATGGAATCGAAATATTCCTGCAGTTCGGATTGCATATCATTTTTTTCTTCATCCGTGAGGCCATTCACAGAATTAATAAAAATCGCAGATCGGCCAGCCAATGCATTCAGGTCGGATCCTATAAAATCGAATTGAAGTGCATTTTTCCCGATAATATTCCGGCTATACACCATTTCGTTTACATAAAAATTGAGAACTGCAGATGTTTTGTAATCATCAGCCGAAAAAATAAATGCATCGGGGTAACTTTTCTTTATTGATTTTACCTGCTCTGCAAGCTCTGGCCATCCCACCCAGGTATCATCAGAATTTATCCTGAATGGATACCAGAACAATTCGATGGCCAAAGCAATATGAATAACTGCGGAAAAGATAACCTGGTACCTGATCCATTTTTTGCTGATGTATCCACTGACCCAGATGATGCCACTGACATAGGCTGGCATGATCCAGTTCAATTTGATCCAGTAAATAAATGAAAGCAATATGAATCCGAGAAAAAGAGGCAGAAAAAAAGAAAGGAGAAATAAATTCTTCTGTGAAATAATGAAAAACCTCCAGCGGGATTTTTTAAGAAATTTGAAAAGAAAATAAAACAGAGAGAAGAAAAGTACCGGGATTAAAATGGCAGCCTGGTGGCCAATCAATCCCGCAAAATCAGTAAGATCGAAATGAATTCCGTTCATCGAATGCATTCGCCCGGCTGACTGGAACCTGAAGGATGCAAAATGATTCTGAACATTCCAAATGATAACGGGAGAGATGGTCACTAAAAACAACAATACACAAAGACAAAACCAGCGTGAGAAAAGAAGACTGCGGTATTTTTTTGAGAAGATGAGAAACAGGGTCAGGCCGCCTAACAATGCAACTCCCGTGTATTTGCTGTCAAAGCTCAATCCCATAGCTATTCCCGACCATATCCAATATTTTTTTCTCTCGAGGAATATTGCATGATACAGCATCAACAAAGAGATTGTCCAGAACAATAACAAAGGAACATCGGGAGTAGAGATCAAAGAAAGAATGGTCAGCATCAGCGTGGAGAAAAAAATCAGGACTGCATTCCAGGCCCGGTTCATGCCAAGAAAACATTTGGCGAGGCGAAAAAAGACAAGAAGTGTCAGGAAACTGACGATTGAATCGGCCAGTTTCAAGGCAAATACATGCTTGCCAAAAATTGTCGTAAATAACCTGAGCAGGTAAGCGATCATGGGTGGATGATCGAAGTAAGAGAGAGCAAGATGTTCGCCATAAAAATGATAATACGCATCCTGGGGCATTATCCCCATCGCTCCGATACAAACCAGTCTTAAGATAAGGATAATACTTATCGCAAGAAACAGTATCTGATTTTTTTCCTCTGCCCTTCCATACATGATTGTGCTGTTGTGAAATCCGGGCCCGGGCAAAATCAAAAAGGTCTCCGGGATTTACCTGGCGGATTGCTTTCTGATCACATTTAACGCTCCGCCTGCCTTAAACCATTCGATCTGCTGGTCATTATAAGTATGGTTGACTGTCATTTCATCTTTACTTCCATTTTTATGATACAGCACGACAGTCAAAGATTTACCGGGAGCAAAAGAAGTCAGTCCCAGAATGTCAAT
>Ga0335076_10007304_pt1 | contig 11118 bp, 4 predicted proteins | sample Lox_Sample_25_FD_206717 | JGI IMG/M metagenome (GOLD analysis project Ga0335076, IMG submission 206717) | Soil microbial communities from Loxahatchee National Wildlife Refuge, Florida, United States - Lox_Sample_2.5 | ecosystem: Environmental > Terrestrial > Soil > Wetlands | place: USA: Florida... | reverse complement strand
GCCGCGCGTCTTCATCGGCGCCGCCGCCAATCCCTTCGCGCCGCCCCACGACTACCGGCCGCTGCATCTGGCCAAGAAGGTGGCGGCCGGCGCGCAGTTCATCCAGACGCAGTACTGCTACGACGTACCGCTGCTGCGCCGCTTCATGGACAAGGTGCGCGAGCAGAAGCTCCACGAGAAGGTCTTCATCCTGGTCGGCGTCGGCCCGCTGGCCTCGGCGCGGACGGCCAAGTGGATGCGCGAGCACGTCCCCGGCGTGCACATCCCCGAGGCGGTCATCAAGCGCATCGAGGGCGCCCAGAACCAGAAGCAGGAAGGCAAGCGGCTCTGCATCGAGCTCATCCAGGAGATCAGCGAGATCGAGGGCGTGGCCGGCATTCACGTCATGGCCTATCGCCAGGAAGAGTACGTGTCCGAGATCATCACCGAGTCAGGCATCATGCAGAACCGGCAGCCGCGGCGGCCGGCGAGGGAGAAAATCGCATCATGACCGATACCGTCATCAGCTCCGCGACCAAGGAGGTCGTCATCGGCTTCGAGCGGCCGTTCGTCCTCATCGGCGAGCGCATCAACCCGACCGGCCGCAAGCTGCTGGCGGCCGAGATGGCGGCCGGCGACTACAGCCGCGTCCGCTCCGACGCCATCGCCCAGGTCGAGGCCGGTGCGCATATGCTCGACGTCAACGCCGGCATACCGCTCGCCGACGAGCCGCGCATCCTGGCCGAGGCCATCCAGCTCGTGCAGTCCCTGACCGACGTGCCGCTCTCCATCGACTCCTCGATCGTCAAGGCGCTCGAGGCGGGCCTCGCCGTCTACAAGGGCAAGCCGCTGCTGAACTCGGTCACCGGCGAGGAGGAGCGGCTCGAGGCTGTGTTGCCCCTGGTGAAGAAGTACAGCTGTGCCGTCGTCGCCATCTCCAACGACGAGACCGGCATTTCCGAGGACCCCGACGTGCGCTTCGAGGTCGCGAAGAAGATCGTGCATCGCGCGCGCGACCACGGCATCCCCTACTCGGACATCGTCGTGGACCCGCTGGTCATGCCGATCGGCGCGCTCGGCCAGGCCGGGCGGCAGGTGTTCCACATCATCCGCCGGCTGCGCGAGGAGCTGAAGGTCAACAGCACCTGCGGCGCCTCCAACTTCAGTTTCGGCCTGCCGAACCGTAACGGCCTGAACGGCGCGTTCCTCGCCATGCTGATCGGCGCTGGCATGACCTCGGCCATCACCAACCCGCTGCATGCGGAGATGATGACGGCCATCATGGGCGCCGACGTCGCCATGGGGCATGACGAGCATTGCGCGCGCTGGATCCAGAAGTTCCGCGAGCCGGCCGCCGAGGGCGAAGAGGCCGGCGGCCGCCGCGGCCGCGAAGGCCGCCGCCGCCGCGCCGCCGGCGGCGATGCCGGCGCCGCGTGACCGTCGCTTGATGCTGTGGACTCACCCTCACCCTGTCCCCCGGATCAAGTCCGGGGCAGGCCCTCTCCCGCTTCGCGGTAGCGGGGACGCTTTATGGGCACCTCCTCCTAGCCCCCTCTCCCGCGAAGCGGGAGAGGGCTGGGGTGAGGGTGCGTGTCCGGCCTGGGATTGAGACCATGAGCCCGGCCGGATCCCATACCGATGCGCTCCTGGTCTTCATGCCGTCGGGCAAGCGCGGGCGCTTTCCCTTGGGCACGCCGATCCTCAAGGCGGCGCGCAGCCTCGGCGTCGACATCGATTCGGTGTGCGGCGGTCGCGGCATCTGCGGTCGCTGCCAGATCGAGGTGAGCGAGGGCGAGTTCGCCAAGCTCGGCGTGACCTCGAGGGCCGCGCATCTGTCGCCCTTCGGCAGCGTCGAGCAGCGCTATGCCGAACGCCGCTCGCTGCGGGAGGGCCGGCGCCTCAGCTGCTCGACCCTGCTGCAGGGCGACGTCGTCATCGACGTGCCGCCCGACAGCCAGGTGCACAAGCAGGTCGTGCGCAAGCGCGCCGAGATGCGCGCCATCGAGCTCGATCCTGTCGTGCGGCTGCACTATGTCGAGGTGATCGAGCCCAACATGCACGATCCCTCCGGCGACCTGCAGCGGCTGATGCAGGCGCTGGAAGCGCAGTGGGGGCTTACCGGCCTCGATTGCGACCTGCGCGTCATCCAGCATCTGCAGAAGGCGCTGCGCCAGGGCAATTGGACCGTCACCGTCGCCGTCCACCACGGCAAGCAGATCACGGCGGTGTGGCCGGGCTTCCACGACCGCGCCTACGGGCTCGCCGTCGACGTCGGCTCGACCACCGTCGCCGGCCATCTCTGCAACCTGTCGACCGGCGAGGTCGTCGCCTCGGCCGGCGTCATGAACCCGCAGATCCGCTTCGGCGAAGACCTGATGAGCCGCGTCTCCTACGTGATGATGAACCCCGGCGGCGACGCCGACATGACGCGCGCCGTGCGCGAGGCGATCAACGGCCTCGCCGCCAGCGTCGCCTGCGAGGCGAGCATCGACATCCGCGACATCCTCGAGGCGACGTTCGTCGGGAACCCGATCATGCATCACCTGCTGCTCGGCATCGATCCGACGGAGCTGGGTGGCGCGCCGTTCGCGCTTGCCAGCGATTCCAGTGTCACCTTCTGGGCGACGGAGATCGACCTCCGCATCCATCCGAACGCGCGCATCTACGTGCTGCCCTGCATCGCCGGCCATGTCGGCGCCGACACCGCCGGCGTGATCCTGTCGGAAGCGCCGAATCAGGTGAACGAGATGACGCTCATCGTCGACGTCGGCACCAACGCCGAGATCGTGCTCGGCAACCGCCACCGCCTGCTCGCGGCGTCGTCGCCGACCGGCCCCGCTTTCGAGGGCGCCCAGATCTCCTGCGGCCAGCGCGCGGCACCCGGCGCCATCGAGCGCGTGCGCATCGATCCGGCGACGCTGGAGCCGCGCTTCCGCGTCATCGGCAGCGACAAATGGTCGGACGAGCCCGGGTTTGCCGAAGCGACCGCCGGGACGGGTGTCACCGGCGTGTGCGGCTCCGGCATCATCGAGGCGCTGGCCGAGATGTATCTCGCCGGCATCATCAACCAGGACGGCGTCATCGACGGCGCCATGGCGGCGCGGAGCGACCGCGTGCAGCCGGACGGCCGCACCTTCTCCTATCTGCTGCGCGACGGCGAGCCGACCCTGCGGATCACGCAGAACGACGTACGCGCCATCCAGCTTGCCAAGGCCGCGCTCTATGCCGGCGCGCGGCTGCTCATGGACCGCATGCAGGTCGACCAGGTCGACCGCATCACGCTCGCCGGCGCGTTCGGCAGCCATATCGACGTGAAGTACGCCATGATCCTCGGCATGATCCCCGATTGCGATCTCGCCAAGGTGGCGTCGGCCGGGAATGCCGCCGGCACCGGCGCCAGGATCGCCCTGCTGAACCTCAAGGCCCGCGACGAGATCAGCCGCGTCGTGCGCTCGGTCGAGAAGGTGGAGACGGCGGTCGAGCCGCTGTTCCAGCAGCACTTCGTCGAGGCCATGGCGATTCCGCACAAGACCGCGCCCTATCCGAACCTGCGCAAGGCGGTCGCGTTGCCGGCGGCGAAGGAGGTCGTCGCGGCCGGGGGTGACGACGGTGGCCGGCGCGCCCGCCGGCGGCGCGGCGCCTGACCGCCCGGCGTCTGGAGCGGTCTTCGAAGCTGTGGAACCAGCTGCCTCGGTCCTCGCGTGTAAAGCGAAAGCCGATGTCCAGGGGCCACCGCACGTCGCTTGTCCCGGGGCCCCCGCTTTCGCGGAGGAGTCGAGTCAGAGGAAACTTCGGTTCCAGCACATCGGGACGCGCGCTAGGCGGACTGTTCGCCTGTCAGCGCTGCCAGGTGACCGGCCTGCTGCGCGGCGGCCGACGCCAATTGCTCGAGCGGACGCTGGCGACATTCGGGCAGCCGGATGAGCAGCAGCGGCAGCGATGCGGATGCGACCTCCTCGATCTGCCGGACCACCGCGTCGAGATCGATGGACGTGCCGGCCTGGGCGTTCGCGGCGCCATCCTGGAGCCGGGCAAAAAGGTCGGACAATTGCAGCAGCCCCAGACACCCGACGGCGGAAATCAGCTTGTGCGCCAGGACTTCGACGCGCGCCGGCTGGCCTTCGGCGATGTCGCGCCGGATCTGTTCGATTCCGTTCTCGAGCCGCGTGACGATCGAACTCGCGATCCCGATGAGTTCCGGGCGGCCGATATCGAGTTCGAGATCGTCGAGCACCGTCTCGCTCAGCAGCGGCCGCGCGCCGCCCTCCGGCTGGCCGGCGGCCTGCAGGTAAGGCGTCGACCGCGAGGCCACCGCATCGAGCAGCGTCCGCCGCTCGATCGGTTTGGCGAGATGTCCGTTCATCCCGACGGCCAGGCAGCGGTCGATGTCCTGGCGCGTGGCGTAGGCCGTCATGGCGACGATCGGTACGTCGCCCTTGGGCGGCGGCAGGGCGCGGATTCTGGCCGTCGCCTCGAAACCGTCCACCACGGGCATCTGTACGTCCATCAGGACGAGGTCGTAGTCGTTCGCGGCGACGGCGGCCGCGGCTTCGGCGCCGTCGCTGGCGGTCTCGACGGTGTGGCCGGCCTGTCTCAGCATCGCCACGGCGATTTCCCGGTTCACCTCGAGATCGTCGACCAGGAGGATGCGGGCCGGCGCCTCCGCCGCAGGCGCGCCCGTCCGCGACACCGTGACCGCGCCGCGCTCGATGCCGCGGACGAACCGCGCGGTGAACTCGAAACGGCTGCCCATGCCCGGCATGCTCTGCACGGTGATTTCGCCGCCCATCAGGTTCACGAGCCGTTGGCAGATCGCCAGGCCGAGGCCGGTGCCGGCGACCTTGCGCTTGTAGCCGCCGTTGACCTGATAGAATGCCTCGAAGAGCTGGGCCTGGGCCGAGAGCGGAATGCCGATGCCGGTGTCGTGAACGGCGAGGCGCACGGTGACGCTCTCGGCGTCCGTCTCGACCATCTCGGCGGTCATGTCGATGCCGCCGGTCTCCGTGAACTTGACGGCGTTTGTCACCAGGTTGAGCAGGACCTGGCGCAGCCGCGCCTCGTCGCCTGTCAGGTGGCGGGGCATGTCGTCGTCGATCGCCACCGCCAGCCTCAGGCCCTTGTTCTCGGCCGCCACCCGGGTCATCGCCGCAACCGCCTGCAGCGTCTCCGTGAGATCGAAGTCGTCGCTGGCGAGGTCGAGCTTCCCAGCCTCGATCTTCGAGAAGTCGAGGATGTCGTCGATGACGGTCATCAGCGCCGTGCCGCACTGCCGGGCGACCTGGGCACAATGACGCTGCTCGGGCGCGAGCGGTGAATCGAGCAGCAGATCGGTGTAGCCGATGATGCCGTTGAGCGGCGAACGGATCTCATGGCTCATCATGGCGAGGAAATCCGACTTGGCGCGGCTGGCGGCGACGGCGCGCTCGCGCTGTGCCGCCCGTTCGCGGGCCAGCTGGCGCAGCGTGACGGCGCGTTGCTGCAGCTCCGACTCCGAGAATTCCAGCTTGGCGACCGTCGCCTTGAGCTGCTCCTCGCGCTCCCGCAGTTCACGCTCCTGCTGCTTCAGGCGAGTGATGTCGGTACGGATTCCGACGATGCCGCCGTCGCTCGTCCGCCGTTCGTCGATGAGGAACCAGCGACCGCTGCTGAGCGGATGCTCGAATGGTCCCTGCGGGTGGCGATGCAGAGCCATTCGCGCCGCCACCCACTCCTCGCTGTGGCCGACCGCGGCGACGACCTGGCCGGCGGCGGCGCTGGCGCGGATGATCTCTTCGAAGCCGATGCCCGGCTTGATGATATCCGCCAGCTCGCCATGCATCGCTTTGAACTGCTCGTTGCAGAGGATGAGGCGATCCTCGGCATCGAAGAGGGAGAAGCCGACGTTCACGTACTCGAGCGCCTCGCGCAGCCGCTGCTCGGCTGCCCGCGCCCGCGCCTCCGCCTCCCGCAGCGCCAGTTCCTGACGCTTCAGGTCCGTTATGTCGGTCCAGACGCCGACGGTGCCGCCGTCGCTGGTGCGCCTCTCGCTGATGCGCTCCCAGCGACCGTCGCCGAGGTGCTGTTCGAACGCCGTGCCCGGATTCCGGTGGCGCTCCATCCGCGCGGCGACCCACTCCTCTTCGCGGTCGCGAGCCTCGGGATGCTGGCCGAGGGCGATGCCGCGCCGGATGATGTCCTCGAACGGCGTGCCGGGCGCAAAGAGCGGATCGTCATTCACATAGGTCTGCCGATGCCGCGAGTTGGCCAGCAGCAGCCTGTCGTCGGCGTCGAACAGCGCGAAGCTTTCGCTCATGCTCTCGATGGCGTCGTTGAGGAGCGCCGTGGCGCGCCGCCGTTCGGCCAGCAGGGTCGCCAGCAGGAGTGCCGTGGCAGCCGTGCCGACCAGCCGGAGCTGAACGGCTTCAAGTCCGTCAAGCAGGCTCGCGACAGGACTGCCGGTTGCATGATCGAAAAGGACGGTGCCGATGGTGGTGGCGGCCAGCAGCAGGCTGGCAAACGCCGCACCGGCGCGGCCGAACCGCACCGCCGCCCAGATCATCAGGGGCAGCACGATCTTCGACGCGACACTGCTCGCCAGCGAGTAGTGGAGAAGGCTGTCGTAGCCCACGTATCCGACGGCTATCGAGCTGATGGCGATCGCGCCGAACTCACCGGCGCGCAGCAGCGTGACGCGGCGAGGCGGGTCGCCCTCGAGCAGAAGGGCCAGCGCCGGCGTCAAGACAACCATCCCGGTGGCGTCGGCGATCCACCAGGTGTGGAGGACCGTCAGATAGGACCCGTGGAGAACGGCGCATACGAAGAACGCGCCGGCGGCGGCCGACAGTCCGGTGCTGAGGCCGACGGCGAGACCGAAGAACAGCAACAGCGAACGCAGCGACCCCAGGATGTCGCTGGCGCGGCAGATCTGCAGGAGCGCCGCCGCGACCACGACTTCGCCGACATTGCAGCCCGCGATTCCGAGCGAGAGCAGCCAGCCGTCCCCATGCAGCGCTCCCATCGCCAGGTTGCCGGCAGCGGTGGCGGCTGCGTAGGGCCCCCAGCGGCGAGGCGGGTGCCGCAGTATGACCGCGAGCGCAAGGGCATTCGAAATCCAGATCGCGGCGACATTGTCGCCGAGACGCAACAGGTCGATGGCGAGCGTGCCGGTCGCGAAGACCGCGAGGCCGAGCATCGCGGCGCCGAACAGCACAGGCCAGCGGTTGCGGTCGATCGGGTGCGCGATCAGCTCAGGCTGCGGCGCCATGGCCGGAAAGGGGATTCCGATCGTCCGCGCCGGATCGCCGAAGCGCGGCGGTCACTGCCGCAGCAGCATCTTCGCCTTGCCGGAGACCTGGGCGTCGATCTCGATATGGCGGGCAAGAGCGTCGAGGAGCTCGGTGAACCGCAGAGGCTTGGGCAGGAAGGCGCTCACGCGGTACTCGCCGAGGAAGCGGCGCTCGAGCGCGAAATCCCGCTTCATGCCCGCACTTGCCGCCGTCAACAGGATGACCGGCAGGTTCTTGAAGGCGGGCACCGCCCGCAACCGCGCCAGCAGATATTCGCCCGACCCCTCGGGCATGCGGTAGTCGGTGACGATGACATCGGGCATTTCCTTCATCGCGATCCACAGCGCCTGCATCGCCGTCGTGGCGGTGAGCACGTTGATCCCGCAGGCACGCAGGCGGAGCCGGAGCACGCGCAGCATGTCGTCATCGTCGTCGACGCAGAGCACCTTCGGCAGCACCGCTGCCGGCGCTTCCGGCGGCGCCGCGACGGGTGTCGCGGCGGGGACCGATGCGCGCTGCGATCCGGACGCGTCGATGTCGAGCAGCCGGCAGATGATGGAGCGGAGTTCCGCCCAGGCCTCGCTGCCCTTGTTGACGTAGTGCGCGCCGATGTCCTTGCAGCGCCCGATCGTGACGTCGTCGGTGCCGCCGGAGCACAGGACGACGGGCGTCGGCGGTATCTTCGGGTCGCGCAGCATCTTCTCGGCGACGCTCAGGCCGTCGCCGCCGGGCATGTTGATGTCGAGGACCAACAGGTCCGGATGGTCCCGGATGACGCTCGTCAGGGCATCCAGGCCGTCGGTCGCGGTGAGGACGCGAAGGCCCAGCGACTGGCATCTGAGCGTCAAGAGCTTCAGGCAGTCGGGGTCGTCATCGGCAAGCAGAACGGTTGCGTTGACCATCGGTAAAACATCCCCTGGCGGCTGTCCGGCCATGAAAAATTCCGGCCGTTTCGCGCGCGGCGTGCCTCGACGGCAACGGCCGGCGCGAAGCCTTTCAAGGCAGCATAGGGACGGCGACTGAAATCGTGGTTACCGTTTCCCGGAAGCGGGCGCGACCGGCCGCGTTTCGCGGGGCTGCGGTCTCAGGCGGCCGAGGCCGCGACGGCGGCGCTGCGGTCGGCGGGGATCGACCGCTCCGGCGGGAAACGGATCGTGACGACCGTGCCGTTGCCGGGCTCGCTTTCCAGCGTCAACCGGCCGTCGTGCAGTTCCATCAGCGCCTTGCACAGCGGCAGGCCAAGACCGGTGCCGGAGTGGCTCCGCGTCATGATGTTCTCGACCTGGACGAAGGGCTGCAGCACGCGTTCCAGCTGATCGCCGGGAATGCCGATCCCGGTATCGGCGACGCTCAGCGACAGGGCGCCGTCGCCGTCGACGGTCGCCGCCACCGTGATCATGCCGCCCGACGGCGTGAACTTGATCGAATTCGAGAGAAGATTGAGCAGAACCTGCTTGATCAGGCGGCTGTCCGCGCGCAGCCCTGGAAGGTCCGGCGCCGTCCGCTGCTGCACCTTGACTCCGGCTGAATTGGCGCGCTCGGCGACGATGCGGACGGTGTCACGCAGGATCGATTCGGGCCGGCAGTCCTGCTCGTGCAGCTCATATTTGCCGGCCTCGATCTTGGACAGGTCGAGCAGGTCGTCGATGACGCTCAGCAGCAGCGTGCCGCTCTCGTGGATGTCGCCGGCATAGCCGCGATACTGCCGCGAGCCGAGCGGCCCCAGCATCTCCTCCTTCATGATCTCGGAGAAGCCGAGGATGGCGTTGAGCGGCGTGCGCAGTTCGTGGCTGATGTTGGCGAGGAACTGCGATTTGGCCCTGTTGGCAGCCTGCGCCTGCTGGCCGCGCTCGGCCGCCTCGTCGGCGAGCTTGGTGAGCATGATCGATTGCCGTTCGAGCTTGGCGTGTGATTCCTCCAGCTCGCGCAGCATGCCGCGCAGGCGCTCCTCGTTGTCCTTCAGCGCGCGTTCCTGGTGTTTCAGGCGCGTAATCTCGGTGCGGATGCCGACGTAACCGCCGTCGGCGGTGCGCCGGTCGGCGATCAGCAGCCAGCGCCCGTCCGTCTGCTCGAGCTCGAATGGGCTCTTCGGATTCCGGTGCCGCTGCATTCGTTCGGCAATCCATTCCTCTTCGCGGCCGACGGCGTCGGCGACGAAGCCGCCTTCGGCCCGGTCGCGCACGATCGTTTCGAAGGTGATCCCGGGCACGACTGGATGCGCCGACTCGTCGCAGATCTCGCGGAATTTCTCGTTGCACAGGACCAGCCGGTCGTCGGCGTCGAAGAGCACGAACGCTTCGTCGAGCTGCTCGATCGCGTCGCGCAGCCGCGCCTCGGCGAGGCGCAGCCGCTCCTCGTTCTCGCGCAACGCCTGTTCCTGCTGCTTCAAGCGGGTGATGTCGGTGCGGACATGGACCATGCCGCCGTCGGAGGTCCGCTGCCGGGAGACGAGCAGCCAGCGCCCGTCGAGCAGGTCGGCCTCCAGGCTCTTCCGTCGATCGGCGGGCACATCCAGGTGCTCCCTGAGGAACGCGTCCATCGGCGAGCCGCCGGTATCGAAGACGCCGCGGGCGACGCCCTGGCGCAGGAAGTCCTCGAAGGTGGCGCCCGGCACCAGAACGTCGGCGAGCGTGGGGTACATCTCGAGCGTGCGGCGGTTCGTGAGCACGAGCCGGCCCGCCGCGTCATAGGCGGCGAGGCCTTCGTTCATGCTTTCGATCACGTCGCGCAGTCGCGCCTCGGCGCCGCGCGCCCGGGCCTCCGCCTCGCGCAGCCGGGCCTCGTTGCCGAGCAGCGTCTCCTCCTGCGCCTTCTGCCGGCTGATGTCGGTCCAGGTGCCGACGATGCCGCCGTCGCTCGTCTGCCGCTCGCAGATCAGCAGCCACTGCCCGTCGCCCCGGTACTGCTCGATCGGATCGCCCGGATGCAGGTGCTGGTGGAGCCGCTCCTTCATCCATTCGTCGACGCGGCCGATGGCATCGGGGTGCTGGCCGCGCGCCACGCTGCCGCGCAGCATGTCCTCGAACCGCGCGCCGGGAACCATCAGGTCCGCGTTCTTGGCGTACATCTTCTGGTGCATGCTGTTCGACAGCACCAGGCGGTCGTCGGCGTCGAACAGCGCGAATCCGGCGCCGATGCTGTCGAAGGCGTCGCGCAGGCGCGCCTCGGCGGCGCGCCGCTCGTTCAGGGCGGCGGCCAGCAGCAAGGTGCTCAGCGACGTGGCCGCCAGGAGCGCCTGCAGCGCGATGAGGCTCTCGCCGGCGCCGGTCGCGCCGGGCACGACGTCGGTCGTCAGGATGGTAACGATGCCGGCCAGCCCGACGAAGGCGTTGGCGACCGTCGCGCCGCGCGCACCGAAACGCAGTGTCGCCCAGATCTGGAACGGCAGCGCCAGGATCAGCGACATGTGGTTGGCGGCGAGGCTACTGTCCGGCTGGGCAAGCGTCAGCGCCGTCGCGCCGATCAGGCCGGCGGCGATAAGGACGATCTCGCCCGGGCGCTGTCTGATTTCGGGCGCTGCGGCCGTTCCCCGGAGCCAGGCCAGCAGCAGCGGCACGATGACCAGCATGCCGACGGTGTCGGCGATCAATCGGTTGCGCCAGACGGAGAGATAGGGGGCGTGAAAGCTGAAGTGGATGACGGCCCCGCTGATGCTGGCGCCGAGGGTCGGGGCGAGGACGCCGGCGACGCTGAGTAGCACCATCAGCGAGCGGACGCTGGCCAACCATCCGGATGGCGCGCGGAAGCGCTGCAGGACGCTCGCCGCCACCAGGAGTTCGGTCATGTTGGAGGCGGCGAAGCCGAAAGCGGTGAGCGGGCCGTCGCCGGCCAGCAGAATCGTCGCGGTGTTGCCGGCCCCGGCGGCGAGGATGCA
>Ga0335076_10007301_pt1 | contig 11121 bp, 9 predicted proteins | sample Lox_Sample_25_FD_206717 | JGI IMG/M metagenome (GOLD analysis project Ga0335076, IMG submission 206717) | Soil microbial communities from Loxahatchee National Wildlife Refuge, Florida, United States - Lox_Sample_2.5 | ecosystem: Environmental > Terrestrial > Soil > Wetlands | place: USA: Florida... | reverse complement strand
GATCGCTTCCACGCCTCGCTCCGACCCCCTTTTGCGGCTAGCCGGAGCGGGTCGTGGAACGCGAGGCGTGCCGCCGCGATGATCAGAAGCTCGCGCAGCGAATACCTGTCGGCCGCCGTCCTGATGGCGCCGTTCTTTGTCATTTACGCAATCTTCTTCGTCTATCCGACCATCAAGATGGTGGAGCTCAGCTTCACCAACGCGCCGCTGATAGGACCGGGCAAATGGGTCGGGCTCGACAATTATTTCCGGCTCGCCTCGGATCGGCTGTTTTCGATTGCGGTCTGGAACACGATCTATTTTGTGGCCCTGTCTGTGCCTTCCGGCGTCCTGCTCGCACTTGTTATCGCGCTCGGAGTCAATCGCCTCAAGGGCTGGCTGCAGAGCATCGTGCTCGCGGCTTTCTTTCTGCCCTATATTCTTCCGGTTTCGGTCGTCTATCGGATCTGGGGCTGGATGTTCGACAAGGATTTCGGCGTCGCTCAATATGTCCTTGCGCCTCTGAACGGCGGCCAGCATCTCTCTGTTTTCAGGACGGTCCCGCTGTTCATGCCGGCCGTCGCTTTCATCACGGTCTGGTGGTGCCTCGGGTTTAGCCTGCTCCTGTTCATCGCCGGATTGCGAAACATCTCCAGCGAGATCTACGAAGCCGCCGAGCTTGACGGCGCCGGCCGTTGGCTTCAGTTCCAGCGCATAACCTGGCCGCTGATCTGGCCGGTGACTGTTCTCGTCTTCACGATCCAGCTCATCCTGCAGCTCAAGATCTTCGATCAGGTGTACCTGTTCACCCAGGGCAGCCGCGTCGACGTCAACATGGTCATGGTCTTTTACATCCTGAGGCAAGCGTTCCAGCTCAACAAAGGCGGCCTCGGGGCCGCCTCGGCGGTCGTGCTGTTCCTGGTGATCGTGGTCCTCTCGGTGCTGCAGTTTCAGCTTCTGCGCGCGCGGGGGCAGAAATGAGCGCGACGGTTCAGAGGCTCGAAGTCACTGCCTCGCCGGCCGCGGCGCGACTTGCGAGACTGAACCGCCTCGACACCGTAGGGCTCCTCATCACGCTCGTCACGCTCGTCGGCGCGATCATCTGGGCCTTCCCGCTCTACTGGGGCCTCGTCACGACCTTCAAGCATGAATACGAGATCGTGCGCCCCGGATTCCAGCCCTGGCCGGAGCACTTCACATTCGAGAACTATGTTCACGTGCTGCTCCAGACGAAGATCGGCTACTGGTACATCAACTCCCTCATTACGTCGGTCGCCGTAACTGTCCTCGTCGTCATTATGGCGGCAAGCGCCGGCTATGCGATCTCGCAACTCGACTTTCCGGGGCGCCGCTTCTTCTGGTGGATGATCCTCGGAAGCTTCATGGTCCCGATTCCGGCGCTGATCGTCACCCACTTCATTGTCATCAGCCAGCTCGGCCTCATCAACACACTTGCCGGCGTCGTCGGCCCCCAGCTCATCGCGCCGGTGACAGTTATTATCTACAAGCAGTTCTTCGATTCGGTACCCAAGGATTTCCGCGAGGCCGCGGCAATGGACGGCGCCAACGACTTCCAACTCCTCTTCCGCATCTATCTGCCGATGAACTGGGGCGTCACTACTGCGCTTGCGATCATCACCTTCATCGGCGCATGGAACCTCTTCCTCTGGCCCTTCCTGGCGGTGAGCTCGGAAGACAAGATGAATATCACCGTCGGCATAACCCAAGTCCACGACAACTACGGTATCTCCTACGGACGCGATCTCGCCGTGGCGATGCTGGCCGCGCTTCCGGTCGCTGTCGTCTATCTCATCTTCCAGCGCCGGGTCACCCAGGCCATCATGCTCTCGGCGGGGATCAAGGGATGAGCGCCGGGGCGGCCGAAATCGTTGGCGCGGCCTCGCCCCATGTCGAGCTGAGACGGGTGACCAAGCGCTATGGTTCAGTCACCGCAATCAGCGATCTGACCCTCACCGTCGACAAGGGTTCGTTCACCGCGCTGCTCGGCCCGTCGGGTTGCGGCAAGTCGACGTTGCTCCGGATGATCGCTGGCCTCGAGGCGATCACCGCCGGTCAATGTTTCATCGACGGCGTCGACGTGAGCGACTTGCCGCCGGCGAAGCGCCGGATCGCCATGGTGTTCCAGTCCTACGCCCTCTACCCGCACATGACGGTGAGGCAGAACATCGCCTTCTCGCTCTCGGTCGCCGGGCAGCCGAAAAAGGTCCAGAACGCCCGGGCGCTCGAGGTGGCGCGCGTCCTCCAGCTCGAGTCCTATCTCGACCGCCGGCCGGCGGAGCTTTCCGGCGGACAGCGCCAGCGGGTCGCGATTGGCCGGGCGCTGGTGCGCAAGCCCGAGGCGTTCCTTTTCGACGAGCCTTTGTCGAACCTCGACGCGAAGCTGCGCGTCCAGATGCGTCTCGAACTCGCCAAGCTGCACGCTGACCTCGGCACGACCATGATCTACGTGACCCACGACCAGACTGAGGCGATGACGCTCGCCGATAAGATCGTCGTGCTCGACAAGGGCGTCATCTCGCAGGTCGGCTCGCCGCTCGATCTTTACAACGCGCCGGCGAACAAGTTCGTCGCCGCCTTCATCGGCTCGCCTGGCATGAATTTTTTCAAAGTCGACATCGCTGCGATCGATGGCAAAGCCGCCAGCATCGTGCTGCCGGGCGGGCAAAAGGCCGAGGCGCCGGTGAGGACAGACGCGGCCGATTTGCGTTCGGCCGAACTCGGGGTCCGGCCTGAACATCTCATCCTCGTCGATCCGGACGACGCCGCAGCCGTCTTCGGGGGCGCGGTCAGGATCGTTGAGCATCTCGGGAACTCGACGCTCGTCTATGTCGATACGGCGGCGGGGCAGCTCATTGTCGAGGGCGAGGGCAACCTCAAGGTGAAGTCTGGCGAGACGGTTGGCCTCAAGCTCAATGAGGAACATGCGCATCTCTTCGGAGCGACGGGGGCGACGCTCTGACGCCGATGGAGACGAGGGCGCCAGCCGCTGGCTCACGCCTCGGTTGTGAGCCTCAGCACAATGTCCTGGTCGTAGTTGCCGAACCCCCGGCCGAAGATGTTGACGCCGCCGGGATGGCGCGCGTCGGGCTTGACCTCGATCCGGAGCCTGATCGAATGGTGAGTGGAGACGTCCAGCTCCTTCGGCGTCAACGGCGAGATTCTGACGCCGTCGACGAAGGCGCCTTCAGGCGTCACCCGGAAGCTTTTCAGCATTCCGTATTGACTGCCCCTGAGCTTCCACCAACCGGGCGTGTAGAGGCCGCGCTGATCGCCGAAATCGCCCGGGCTGGTCCACACGCCAAGCTCATGGCCGTTGACGGCGACCGTGATGTCGGACGGCCAGTCGGCTGCGGTTCCGGGAACCTCGGACGAAAGCTCGAGCGAAAATTCGAGAGCCGTGACCGCCCTGCCGACCAGTCTGGCGTTGTTGGGGAACTGATATTCGACGAAGCCGCGGGTGAACCACATGAGCCCCGCATTCATCCGGTCCGGGTCGAGGAAAGTCCCTGGCACGTCGAGGAGTCCAATGATCCCCTGGGGCGAGCAGAGGCCGCAAGGGGCGCTGACCTCGCAACTGGTGTAGAGGCCGATCGGCATCGCCACCTCGACGGCGTTGGCGTCGACGCCGCTCATGTCGTCGCGGAACATCACCAGGACCTCGTCGAAGGCGGAAAAGCAGAGCTTCTGATTGCCCTTCCGCCCCTTCTGGGTCTCCGTCCGGACGAGGCCGGCGCTTTCGAGGATTTGCAGATTGGACGAGACGGTCGATTGAGGCAGGCTCAAGGCCTCGGCGATGTCGTTGACGTTGACGCCGGGGCGCCGGTGCAGCAGGCGCAGGATTCGCGCCCGCGCGAGCGACGCCAGTCCGCGAACGACGTCAGGCCGCTCCGCGGGATCGATCACCAGGAAATTGCGCGACATTCTCCGTCCCGCCGGGCCCTGCGGTTTTTGTATCAGGTTTTTGGATATTGGGATAATCCGCCTCGCCCGCGCCCGAGCCGCCTCTCAGGCCTTGTCGGAGCCCCCCATGCAAGATGACGCAGCGGGGCGCCGCCCGACGCTTTCGCTGGACGGTCTGTGGGACTTCGAATTCGAAGGCTCGGCAGCCCGGCTTGGCGGTGCGGGCCAAGCGATCCGCTCGCCAGGAATCTGGCAGGCCCAGTTTCCCGCGCTGCGCAACGCGCAGGGGACGGGACGATACCGGCGCCGCGTCCAGATTCCCTGGGGCTGGGCGGGAAAGCGCATCGCTCTCGTCATGGAAGGCGTGTTCCACGAATCGGTGATCCTGGTCGACGAGGCCGCGGTTGCGGTCCACGGCGACGGCTGGACTCCAATCGAGGCCGATCTGACCGAAGCGCTCGATGGCAAGACCTCGTTTACGCTCGGCGTCGACGCGCGCGTTCCCGACGACCGCAGCGGCGGCCGTTTCAGTCAGTCGCTCGCCGGCAAGCAGGACTGGTACGGGGTCCATGGCGGCGTATGGAAGCCGGCGCGGCTTGAGGCGCGCGATCCTGTTCACCTGAGCGAGCTTGCGGTTCGAACCGCTTACGACCTCACGCGAGGGACCGTCATTGTGAGGGGAGCGCTGTCCCAGCCTGCAAAGACGCTTGTCCGAATGACGCTCTTCCGCTCGGGCCGATCAGTCGGGCAACACGACCTCTCGCTTCGATCGGCTGAGTTCGAAGCGAGCCTTGACGTCTCCAGCCCCGAGCCGTGGTCGCCCGATGCGCCCGCGCTCTATGACCTCGCGGTCGAACTCGTTCACGACGGTCTTATCGTCGACAGTGCTGAGCGGACGATCGGGTTCCGCCGCTTCGAGGCCAGGGACGGACGCCTTCTCCTCAATGGGCAGCCCTTCTTCATGTTCGGCGCCCTCGATCAGGACTGGCATCCCGAAGAGGAATGCCGGCCGCCGAGCGCCGAGTTCCTCGAACAGCGCTTCGCCCGGGCCAAGGCGATGGGGCTCAACACGCTGCGCTGCCACGTCAAGATTCCGGACCAGCTCTATTTCGATCTCGCCGACCGGCTCGGGCTGATCGTCTGGCTCGATATGCCCTACATGCAATTTCTGGCGCCGGCGACGCGCGAGGCGGTGAAGCGGGTGTTCCGCACTTCGGTCTCAACCCATGGCTATCATCCCTCGATCTCGATCTGGACGCTCTTCAACGAGGGCTGGGGGATCGATCTCGACGACAATCCAGACGACCGGCGCTGGCTGACCGAAACGTTCGACGCCATGAAGGCGTTCGTCCCCGAGAGCCTCGTCATCGACAATTCGCCCTGTTTCCCGCGCAATTATCACCTCAAGACCGACATCGAGGACTTCCACTGGTACAACGGCTTCCCGCATCAGAACGCGGCCTTCGCCGCGACGACACGCGCCTTCGCCGCCCGCGCGGCATGGACTTTCTCGCCGCATGGCGACGCCGAGCGTCGTGGCGACGAACCGCTCATCTGCTCTGAGTTCGGCGTCTGGGGACTGCCGCATCCGCGCGAGATCATCGAGGCCGACGGCCGCGAGCCGTGGTGGTTCGAAAGCGGGCACGAGTGGAATCTCGGCGCCGCATATCCGCATGGAATCGAGACGCGCTTTCGTGACTCCGGGCTCGCGCCGATCTTCGGCGACCTCGACGGATTTGTCAGCGCGGCGCAGGAGCTCCAGTATCGCGCGCTCAAAGAGCAGATCGAGACGCTGCGCTGGGAAAAGCCGATCTCCGGCTATGTCATCACCGAGCTCAACGACACCCAGTGGGAGTCGAACGGCCTCATGGACGTTCAGAACCGTCCGCGCGCCTTCGCCGAGCGGCTCGCCAACCTTCAACGGCCTTGGCTCATTATCGGGCGCGCGCCCCACACCGCGGTTCGTTCGGGCGAGCGCTTCGTTATATCGGTGCGGCTCGCGGGCGCGGTCGATCCTCCCGAAGGCGCAAGGCTCATTTGGCGCTTCGCCGACAAGAGCGGCGAGGCGGCGCTTGGAGGCGAGCCGACGACAATTGGGCTCGCCGCCGGAGACAAGGACGCGATCACGATCGTCCCGCTCGAACTTGAGGCGCGCGACGGCGGCGGGCAGCTGCTGTCGCGCAATGAGCTGGAGCTCAGCGTCGTTCCGCCGCTTGGCGCGCCGGCGCCATCGCTTTTCCCGATAGACGGTGCGGCCTGGAAGGCGCTCGCCGCGATAGGCTGGTCCAACCGCGCCGCGACCATCGAAGAGGCAGAAATCGTGGTTGCGACGCGTCTCACGAGCGCGGTCCGCGCCGCGCTGATCGCCGGCCGTAAGGCGCTCGTGATCGCCAATTCCGCCGACGCGCTGACCGATCCGCAACGCAAGCTGCCAGCGAGCGACCGACATAACTTCCCTTCGATGTTGCTGCGGGAGCGCGCCGGAACGCCATGGGACGGACAATGGATGGGCGCGTTCGCCTGGCGGCGCACGGACGGGCCGTGGTCGGGCCTGCCCGGCGGACCGATGCTGAACGAGCACTGGAGCGGCCTCTTGCCGAACCATGTCCTGACCGGTTTTCCCTCGACCGCCTTCATGGGGCTCGTCGACGCCGGCGTCGCCGTTGGATGGCTGCATCACGCGGCGGCGTTTTCGAAGAAGAGCTTTCTCTGCAAGGCGTGGCTCACGGTCGCGACCTTCGACCTGACCTCGGCCAAGGCCGCGGAGAATCCGATGGCTGCGCATCTGCTCAAGGCCCTTGCCGAGAGCTGAGGCTCGCCGACCGGTCTTGCGGCGGGTAAGCGGACGCGATAGAAAGTTTTGGGAAAAGCTTTTCTCAATCCTGGCGGATGAGTTGGCTTTTTCAATGATAACAAAGTGTTAAACATCATTCACGGGAGGATGCCATGATGAGGACTTGCGGCGCGCTCGCCGCCTTGCTGATAGGTTCGTCGGCCTTTGCCGCGGCGGCTTTCGCCGACACGATGACCATGTGGGTGCGCGCGAGCGGCGTCAACGCCGCCACCCATATGGTCGATCTCTGGAACTCAACCCATCCCGACAAGATCGAGCTCACCACCATCCCCGACAATCAGATGGTCACCAAGCTCGCGACCGGGGTCCAGGCGGGCGACGTCCCCGACCTCGTGTCGTTCGATCTCATCTACATGCCCGATTTCATGAAGGCCGGCTTCCTGGTCGACCTGACCGATCAGCTCAAGGCGGACCCGAACTATGCCTCGGTCGCCCAGGCCTACAAGGACATCGCGACTTACGAGGGCAAGCTCTACGGGGCGGGCTTCACTCCGGACGTGTCGATCCTGGTCTGGAACAAGGACCTGTTCAAGAAAGCCGGCCTCGATCCCGAAAAGCCGCCGCAGACCGTCGACGAGATTCATGCGGACGCGAAGAAGATCCGCGCGCTCGGCGGCGACACCTATGGCTTCTATTTCTCCGGCGCCTGCCCCGGCTGCAACATTTTCGCCGTTTCGCCGATGATGGTCGCCTCGGGCTCGAAGATGCTGCCGGCCAACGGCAATGATGAGGCGCTCACCGGCGAGGGCGTCAAGGACGTGCTCGAGACGTTCAAGGAAATGTGGGGCGAGGGCCTTGTGCCGAAGAGCGCCCAGACCGACAATGGCGCGAACTTCACCGCCGAGTTCAAGACCGGCAAGATCGGCATCCAGGGCACCGGCGGCTTCCTGCTGTCCGACCTGAAGAAGGAAGTCCCGAATCTCAACTTCGGCGTCACCTTCCTCCCCGGCGTCAAGGCAGGACAGGTCTCCTCGTTCGTCGGCGGCGACGTGGTCGCCATTCCGAAAGGCTCGAAGCACGAGGCGCTTGCCAGGAAGTTCATCTCCTGGGAATTGACCGACGAAGCCCAGCTCGAAGGGCTCGCCAAAAACAACATCGTCCCGTCGCGCCCCGCGCTCGCCGACAACAAATATTTCGCCGCCGATCCGCGGGTCGTTGTGACCGCCAAGGCGATCGGCGTCGGCTACGTGCCGTGGGTCTTTCATTTTGCTGACATGGTCAATTCCGATTCGAGCCCCTGGATCAACATGTTCCAGCGCGCGATCTTCGACGGCGATGTCGATGGCGCGATCAAGGAGGGGCGCGAGAAGATGAAGGAGATCGCCGGCCAGTAGCGCGCGTTCTCCGATCGATGCGACGGAAGCGAACCCTTCCGCAATGGCCGGGCTGGCTGTTCATGGCGCCAGCCCTGCTGTTCGTCGGCCTGTTCGTCATGATCCCGCTGGGCCAGCTCGTCGCCGTGTCGCTGACCGACCGGTCGCTGCTCGGCGGCGACCGATTCATCGGCTTCACCAACTACTGGCGGATCTGGAACGACTCGAATTTCTGGCGCGCGCTCGTTTTCACCGCCAAATACACCCTGATCCTGACCCCGATCCTGATGGTCCTCGGCTTTCTGCTCGCGCTGCTCACGGTCGAGAATACCTCGCTCAAGCGCGTCACCCGCACCATCGTTTTCCTCCCGGTGGTGATCGGCCTGCCGAGCTCAAGCCTGCTGTGGTTCTGGCTGCTCGACGAGCAGGTCGGGCTGGTCAACAAGCTGTTGGTCGAGCTGCACGTCATCCGCGAGCCGATCGTCTGGTTCGCCACCGCTCCGCTCGCGTTCTGGGCGGTGGTGATGTCGATCACCTGGAAAGTGGTCGGTTTCGGCATGGTGCTGTTCATCGCCGGGATCCAGTCGATCAATCCCGACATCCTCGAGGCCGCGGTGATGGATGGCGCGGGCTACTGGAGCCGGGTCCGCCTCATCATCCTGCCGCTGACCCGGCGAGTGTTGCTGCTGACAACGCTCATCAGCGCGATCGGCTCGATGCTGGCCTTCGACCAGTTCTACATCATGACTTCCGGCGGACCGCGCGGGCAGACGTTCACCGCCGTCTACTGGATCTACCAGAACTCGTTCATCTCGTTCAAACTCGGCTACGGCGCCGCGCTGTCGATCGTCCTCACCCTCATCATTCTCTTCTTCTCGACCATGCAGATTGCGCTGACCGCGCGGAGCGTCGAGACATGACTGCGGCGGCGCTGACCGGCGAGGCGGAGCGGGCGATCCCGGCTCCGAGGCGCGGCCGGGCGACGCGGGGCGCCTATCTGGTCGCCGCCATCTGCGTCGCGGTGATCGCGGTGATGGCCGCGCCGATGGCGCTCTCGTTCCTCGCCTCGATCAAGACGGCGGCCGACGCTTCCGCCGTTCCGCCGCATTATCTGCCGCAGGCGCTGAGTTTCGAGAACTACGCCAAGGTCATCAATTTTCAGGCCGGCCTCGCGTCCTACGTCGGCAATTCGGGGCTGGTTGCGCTGATCACCATCGCGGCCTGCATCGCGCTGGCCGCGCCGGCCGGCTATGGCCTCGCCCGCTTCGCCATGCGCGGCAAGGAAATCGCGTTTCTGATCCTGCTTGCGCCGATCATGATCCCCTATCAGGCGCTGCTGACGCCGCTCTATCTCGATTTCGCCCGGCTCGGCCTGGTCAACACCCATCTCGGGCTGGCGATCGTGCATACGATCCTGCAGCTGCCGTTCTCGGTCTTCCTGATGCGCAACAGCTTCGAATCGATTCCGCGCGAGATCGAGGAGGCGGCGATGGTCGACGGCTGCTCGACCTGGAAGCGCTTCACCCGCATCTTCCTGCCGCTCGCGGTTCCAGCGATCGTCACCGTGGCGCTGTTTGCATTCATCAATTCGTGGAACGAGTTCCTCGCCGCTCTGATTGTCATGAACCGCGAGACCTCCTTCACGGTGCCGATCCTGCTGGTGAGCGTACAGATCGGCAATCACGGCGCGGTCGACTGGGGCGCGCTGCAGGCGAGCGTGGTCATCTCGATGATCCCCTGCATTGCGGTCTATCTCGCCCTGCAACGTTACTATGTCTCCGGCCTGCTTTCGGGCGCGGTCAAATGAGCGGCGCCGCGGACGACGCGATCGCGCCCCGCGACGAGAGTCGGGGCAGCCTGACGCTCACCATTCGCGACGTCGCCCGGCTCGCCGGGGTCTCGATCGGGACCGCGTCAAAGGCGCTGAACGCCAATGGACGCCTGAGCGCAGAGACGCGCGGACGCGTCCTTCGCGTCGCCAGCGACATCGGCTATCGGCCGAACAGCCTGGCGCAAAGCCTGCATCGCGCGCGCACCATGACCGTCGGCATTCTCTCCAACGACAGCTTTGGCCGCTTCGCCTTTCCGATCGTCGAGGCGCTGGAGCGCAGGCTGTTCGATCACGGCATTGCGGTGTTCATGTGCAACGCCACCGACGATCCATTGCGCGAGCGCCGGCACGTCGAGCAACTGCTCAACAAACGGGTCGACGGCCTCGTCGTCACCGCGCGGCGGGCGGACAGGCGCGAGCCGATCGAGCCGATCGCGCGCGGCCTGCCGGTGGTCTATGTCTATTCCCAAGTCGAAAGCCCGGACGCGCTCTGCCTCATTCCCGACGACAAAGGCGGCGCGGCGCTCGCGGTTCGCCATCTTCTCGCGCTCGGACGCAAGCGCATTGCTCATATCACCGGGCCCGAGCGCTTTGAGGCTGTGCGCCTGCGCCAGGAAGGGTATCGCGCCGCGCTCGCTGAGGCCGGGTTCGTCGCGGGAGCCGAGGAATGTCTGGCCGGCGACTGGTCGGAGGCTTGGGGGCGCGAGGCAGTCGGCCAGCTCTTCAAGCGCCCGAACCCGCTGCCGGACGCCCTCTTTTGCGGCAACGACCAGATCGCCCGGGGCGCGATCGACGGACTGGGCGACCTCGGCCGCTCGGTTCCCGACGATGTCGCGGTGGTGGGTTTCGACAATTGGGAGGTCATGGCGGAGGGGGCGAGGCCGCCGCTGACCAGCGTCGACATGAATCTTGACGCGCTCGGCCGGGCCGCGGGCGAATGTCTGCTCGACATGATGGCGGGCCGCGCCGTTGCCGGCGTCAGGCGGCTGCCCTGTTTGCTGGTCGTCAGAGAGTCCTGCGGCGCGGACGCCGGGAGAAGCAAAGCTAAAGGATTGCGCGCATGACCCGTCGCGGCTTTTCGCCGATTCCATTTTCGGAGGTCAAGCTGACCGGCCCTTTCTGGCGCGAGCGGCTCGACACGGTGCTGACCCGCACCATCCCGAGCCAGCACGTCAAGCTCGAGGAATACGGCATGCTCGAATCGCTCAGGCTGCCGCAGCCGC
>Ga0335076_10007299_pt1 | contig 11122 bp, 7 predicted proteins | sample Lox_Sample_25_FD_206717 | JGI IMG/M metagenome (GOLD analysis project Ga0335076, IMG submission 206717) | Soil microbial communities from Loxahatchee National Wildlife Refuge, Florida, United States - Lox_Sample_2.5 | ecosystem: Environmental > Terrestrial > Soil > Wetlands | place: USA: Florida... | reverse complement strand
GACCCGGCCGGGCTGGCTTACTGCGTCGCGGTGACGATGCAGCGGTGCAGCTCGGCCACGGCCTCCGGATTGCCCTGCACGGTCACCCGGCTGGGCGCACCCGGGGTCTCCCGGTGCCATACCCAGCACAGCACGTCCTCGGGCGGCCCGGTCACGGTCACGTCGGCCGCGCCGTCGCCGGCCCCGTCGGTCACGTCGAACCGGCCGGGGCCGGTGCGTATCTGCCAGGCCGCGCCGTCGGTGCGCGCCGTATAGGTCCGGCCCGGTGAGCTGCCCAGCGCCTCGGTGAAGTAGTCGCCCCACTCGGCCACGCTGAACGCCACGAACACCTTGAGCAGCTCGTCGATGCCGTCGATGGCGAGGTCGTCCGGCACCGGGGCGACCGGCTGCCCGGCGCCCAGTTCGGCGTCGATGCGGTGGATGACGGTCTCCTGGGCCATCCGCCGGATCCAGAAGCCGACCGTCTGGTCCGGGGTGTACCAGGAGCCGGCCGGATCAGCCGGCTTCCGCGCGGCGAACTCGGCACGCAGCCCGGCGTAGGCCCGGTCGAGCAGTGCGACCGGCTCCTCGCCGGCCAGCCCGGGCGGCGGGAACGTCTCGGGCTCGGCGCCCTCCTGCATGGCCAGGGTCTTGTGCAGGTACACCTCGCCGACGTGACGGGTCAGGTCGGCCACGGTCCAGCCGGGGCAGGTCGGCACCGGCCGGGTCAGGCTGGAGGGCACGACCGCGCGCAGGCGGGTGAAGTCAGCGTCGAGGCAGTCGAGGTACCGGGAGTTGTCCATGCCGGCCAGTTCAGCACAGGCCTCGGACAGCCCGGCTGGGCCGGGCAGCTAGCTCAGCGCCACCGGCTCGCCGCCGAGCCACACCCGGCTCGGCTTGAGGCCGTAGGACCAGGCGAACGCGCCTTCATGGTCGGCGTCCCAGAGCACGATGTCGGCGAACCGGCCGCGGACCATGCCGCCTCGGTCCGGCGCGCGCAGCGCCTGGGCGCCGCCCAGCGTGGCGGCGCGCAGCGCCTCGGCCACGCTCAGCCCGAACTGGGACACGGCCAGCGCGATCACCAGCGGCATGGAGGTGATCCCGGTGCCGCCCGGGGTGTGGTCGGAGCCCAGCGCGACCGGCACACCCTTGTCCAGCAGCGCACGGACCGGCGGGTTCTTGTTCACCCGCAGCGCGGTACCGGGGCAGACCACCGCGGCCACGCCTGCCCGGGCCAGCGCGGCCACGTCCTCGTCACCGGCCTGGTGCAGCACGTCCGCAGAGGCACAGCCGAGCTCGGCGGCCAGCCGCGCCGCACCGGTCCGGGTCTCGCCGCAGGCGTGCACCCGGGGCAGCAGCCCGGCGGCCCGGCCGGCGCTGAGGATCCAGCGCGCCTCCCGCTCGGTGAACCGGCCCTCCTCGCAGTACACGTCCACGCTGTCCGCGCCGACCGCGGCCGCGTCCGAGCACCAGGTGCCGACTGCGTCGATGTAGTCATGGCGGCGGCCGAAGTACTCCGGCGGCACCGCGTGCGCGGCCAGGAACGTGACGTGCACCCGCGGCATGCCCGGCTCACCCTCCAGCGAACGCAGCATGCGCACATCGGCCAGTTCGCCGTCGCGGGTCAGGTGGTAGCCGGTCTTGGCCTCGATCGTGGTGGTGCCGGACCGCAGCCACTCACGCAGCCGGGCCCGCACCCCGTTGCACAGGGTCCACGGATCGGTGCCTCGGGTCACGGTGACGGTGGACGCCATCCCGCCACCGGCCGCGGCGATCTCGGTGGGTGACGCGCCGCCCGCCTCCATGGCCAGCTCGGCCCAGCGGTTCCCGGCGTAGACCGGATGGGTGTGCGCGTCGATCAGCCCCGGCGTGACCAGGCCGCCGCCCAGGTTCTCCACCGAGTCGACGTCGACGATGTCCTCGACCACGCCGGGCAGGCTGGCGGGCAGCTCAGAGGCCCGGCCGACCCAGGCGATCCGGTCGTTGTGGGTGAGGATGGCCGCGTTGCTCCAGATCTCGGACCCGGTCCAGAGACGGCCAATGTTTGTCAGCAGGCGTACGGTCACCGGCGCGCCCCCCGTGGCGCGTTCCTGGCCAGCATCAAAGCTCCGATCGTGGCGATCTCCGCCGTAGGCAGGCAGAAGGGTGCGTGCATCATGCGGCGTACCTGCGTCATCCGCGGTCACCTGCCATAGCTCGTTCCCCTACTGGCCCCCCCGCCAGGCGCCCGGTCTAGCGGGCCACACGGCGGCCGACAGTTGCTGCTGTCCGGATGCGGCAACCAACATATCGGTTCAGTTACGGTATTGCACTACAGGGTCCCTGTACAGGCACTATCACGAAGAAGTCAGACGAGAAATTAACAGCCTTTCCCGGATCTCACCGTGCGTGGCGGTCTGAGTTGCTCTGACTTCCGTACGTGTCGGTAACTTCTGTTGCCGTAGTACCTTCGGGAACCGCCGGCCAGGCCGCCGCGAGCCCGGGTGGCCGCGCGGCCGGCCACCCCCGGGCCGGCCGCCCGGCGCCCCGGGCACGAGCCCATTGGACACCCGCCAGCCAGCCGCCCGGCTGCCCGTCACCCGCTCGTTCAGCGCCGTTCGCGTGCTGTTCAGCGGCGGTGCGGCCGGTGCGCAGGGCCGGGCCGGCCAGGGTCCGGCGGGCCGCGCTCAGTGGCCCAAGGGCGGCCCGGCCGGCCGCCCTGGCGGTGGCTCCGGCGCCGCCGGCGGCGGTCCGCCCGGGCGCCACGGGGCCGCCCCAGGCGGCCTGTCCCGGGACCGGGCCCAAACCCGCCCGGACCGGGGCAGAACCGGCGGCGGGGCCGCCCGCTCGGGCTTCTCACCAGGGAAAATGCCGCATGGCCGGGTTAGTGCTGGGCAGCCGCGCAAAACATGTCAGCTAGATACCGCGGCAGACAATGCAAACCATTGCATTTACCCGCGCACAGCACCGTTCGCTTTACCGGATAAGGCCGTGCAAATTGCAGCGCTTCGATATCCGCGCAACGCGCCGGGCAACCGCGGGCCCGGTTCGCCGGCTCGCGGCTAACCGATTGGCACCGCCGTGGCCACACCGGACAGTTGATCACCGGGACGGCGGCCAGCGGGCACTGGCGTTCGGCAAAGAGGGTCAGCTGGTGGCCGGGACGGCGATGCTGTCGATCTCGGCGGCCAGGTCGGGCGGGACCCGGGCGGTCAGCTCGGTGCCGGCCGCGCCATGCCGGAGCGCCAGCACCTCGCCCTCCTGGTGGGCGCGGGCCACCAGGTCGCCGCGCACGTACGGCACGACGGCGCTGACCTCGCGGTCGCGCTGCGGCAGCGCGACCTCGATGGCGGCCAGCAGGTCGTCCAGCCCGGCCCCGGTCCGGGCCGAGATCACCACGCTGTGCGGCTCGCGGAGCTGCAGCGCCTTGAGCTCGATCGGGCCGGCCGCGTCGGCCTTGTTGATCACCACCAGCTCGGCGACGGTCCCGGCGCCGATCTCGCCGAGCACCTCGCGCACGGCCGTGATCTGCGCCTGCGGGTCCGCGTCGCTGCCGTCCACCACGTGCAGGATTAGAGAGGCCTCGGCCACTTCCTCCAGCGTGGACCGGAACGCCTCGACCAGCTGATGCGGCAGGTGCCGGACGAAGCCGACGGTGTCGGTCAGCGTGAACCAGCGCCCGGCCGGGGTGCGCGCCTTGCGCACCGCCGGGTCGAGCGTGGCGAACAGCGAGTCGTCCACCAGCACCCCGGCGCCGGTCAGCCGGTTCAGCAGGCTGGACTTGCCCGCGTTGGTGTAGCCGGCGATGGCCACCGCCGGGACGGCCCGGCTGCGCCGCTGCTGGCGCTGCACCTGGCGGCCGACCGACATCTCGGCCAGCTGGCGGCGCAGCCGCGCGGTACGGGTCCGGATCCGGCGCCGGTCGGTCTCGATCTTCGTCTCGCCGGGACCGCGGGTGCCGATGCCACCACCGCCGGCCACCCGGCCACCAGCCTGCCGGGACAGCGACTCACCCCAGCCACGCAGCCGGGGCAGCAGGTACTCCAGCTGGGCCAGTTCGACCTGGGCCTTGCCCTCCTTGCTCCGGGCGTGCTGGGCGAAGATGTCCAGGATCAGCGCGGTCCGGTCGATGACCTTCGCCTTGACCACGCCTTCCAGGCGGCGCAGCTGGCTGGGCGTCAGCTCGCCGTCGCAGATCACCGTGTCCGCGCCGGACGAGGCGACCAGGGCGGCCACCTCGGCGGCCTTGCCCGCGCCGATGTACGTGGCGGCGTCCGGGCGGCCGCGCCGCTGCACCAGGCCGTCCAGGATGACCGACCCAGCCGTCTCGGCCAGCCGGGACAGCTCGCGCAGCGAGTTCTCCGCGTCGGCCAGCGTGCCCTCGGTCCACACGCCCACCAGGATGACCCGCTCCAGGCGGAGCGTGCGGTACTCGACCTCGGTGACGTCCTGGAGTTCGGTGGACAGCCCGCCGACCCGGCGCAGCGCGTGCCGGTCCAGCAGATCCAGTTCGCCTACCTCGGCGTCGCCAGGCCCGGCCGCGTCGCCACGGGCGCCGTCCGGCTGGTCGGCGGGGCGGGCGGGTTGCTCGGCGGGATGGGTCATGGCCTGCTCACGGTGAGATAGATGGACTTTGGTGTACTGGTCTGCCAATGCTGTCACGCCTCCGGGTTACGCTCACCTCAATAAACACCCGCTGCGCGCGGGTTGTGCCCCAGGCCGCCCTTACCCGTGAGTAACATGGCGGCCAACCGATACCGGGAGGAGCGCGGCATGGCCAGCCACGGTGTTGACATGACCGGTGTTCAGATCACCGGCCCGCGGGGAGACCGCTTCGACGAAGTTCTCACCCCCGAGGCCATCGACCTGGTCGCGGCGCTGCAGCGGGAGTTCGGCGGCCGCCGGGCCGAGCTGCTCGCCGCGCGGGCGGCCCGGCAGCAGGAACTGTCGGCCGGCGCGATGCTGGACTTCCTGCCCGGCACCCGGGCCATCCGGGACGACCCGGACTGGCGGGTGGCCGCGCCCGCGCCCGGGCTGGTCGACCGCCGGGTTGAGATCACCGGCCCGACCGACCGCAAGATGACCATCAACGCGCTCAACTCCGGGGCCAACGTGTGGCTGGCCGACTTCGAGGACGCCAACACGCCGCTCTGGGAGAACATGGTCACCGGCCAGCTCAACCTGATCAGCGCGCTGGACCGGACGCTGGACTTCACCAGCGAGGAGGGCAAGTCGTACCGGCTGGGCCCGGACAGCGAGCTGGCGACGATTGTGGTCCGGCCGCGCGGCTGGCACCTGGACGAGAAGCACGTCCTGGTGGACGGGCAGCGGGTGTCCGGCAGCCTGTTCGACTTCGCGCTGTACTTCTTCCACTGCGCCCGGCGCCAGCTGGACAAGGGCTCCGGGCCGTACTTCTACCTGCCCAAGTTGGAGAGCCACCTGGAAGCCCGGCTGTGGAACGACGCGTTCGGGCTGGCCCAGGACCGGCTGGGCATCCCGCGCGGCACGATCCGGGCCACGGTGCTGATCGAGACCATCCCGGCCGCGTTCGAGATGGACGAGATCCTCTACGAGCTGCGCGAGCACAGCGCCGGGCTGAACGCGGGCCGGTGGGACTACCTGTTCAGCGTGATCAAGAAGTTCCGCAGCCGGGGGCAGGAGTTCGTGCTGCCGGAGCGCAACTCGGTGACGATGACCGCCCCGTTCATGCGGGCCTACACCGAGCTGCTGGTCAAGACGTGCCATGCCCGCGGCGCGCACGCCATGGGCGGGATGGCCGCGTTCATCCCGAGCCGCCGCGACCCGGAGGTGAACGCGGTGGCCATGGCCAAGGTGCGGGATGACAAGACGCGCGAGGCCGGGGACGGCTTCGACGGCTCCTGGGTGGCCCACCCGGACCTGGTGGCGCTGTGCCGTGAGGTGTTCGACGCCACCCTGGGCAGCTCGCCGAACCAGCTCGGCAAGCAGCGCCCGGAGATCAGCGTGTCCGCCTTTGACCTGCTCGCGGTGGACAAGACGCCGGGCACCATCACCGAGGCCGGGCTGCGCAACAACGTCAGCGTCGGGCTGCAGTACCTGGCGTCCTGGCTGGGCGGCAACGGGGCGGTGGCCATCTTCAACCTGATGGAGGACGCGGCCACGGCGGAGATCTCCCGGTCCCAGGTGTGGCAGTGGCTGCACAACAACGTCCGGCTGGACGACGGCCAGCCGGTGACCAGGGACCTGGTGCAGCGGATCATCGGCGAGGAGCTGGCCACCATCCGGGAGGCGGCCGGCGGCGGCTTCGACGCGCCGCGCTACCAGCAGGCGGTTGGGCTGTTCAGCCAGGTCGCGCTGGCCGATGACTACGCCGAGTTCCTCACCCTGCCGGCCTACGAGGAGATGCCGTAGCACTTTGCGACACGGCACGCGGGCAGCATGGACTCCCGGACGCTGGGAAGGCAATCTGGGAGTAAGGGCGCCCGCGGGCGGTGGCCAGCGCGCACCAGGCGGCGCGGTGCATCCGGCCAGCCTGGGCGGGCCCCTGATGGGAGGCGCGATGACGGTCGAAGCGCTGGTGCCCCGGATGACCGAGATCTGCGGGCCCGGCGGGGTGGTGTCGGACCCGGCCGAGCTGCGCACCTATGAATGCGACGGGCTGACCTCGCACCGGGCGGCGCCCGCCCTGGTCGTGCTGCCGGAAACGGCCGAGCAGGTCGCGGCGGTGGTCACCGAGTGCGCCCGGGCCCGGGTGCCGTTCGTGGCCCGCGGCTCGGGCACCGGGCTGTCCGGCGGCGCGCTGCCGCGCACCGACGGGGTGCTGATCGTCATGTCGAAGATGCGCCGGATCATCGCGATCGACCCGGTCAGCCAGCGGGCCATCGTGGAGCCCGGGGTGACCAACCTGGCGGTGAGCACCGCGGCCCGGCCGTACGGCTTCTTCTACGCGCCGGACCCGTCCAGCCAGGTGATCTGCTCGGTGGGCGGCAACGTGGCGGAGAACTCCGGCGGCGCGCACTGCCTGAAGAACGGCTTCACCGTGCACCACGTGATGGGGCTGCAGGTCGTCACCCCGGCCGGCGAGCTGACCTGGCTGGGCGACGGCACCGGCAGCGCGCCGGGCTACGACCTGGTCGGCGCGTTCACCGGCTCGGAAGGCACGCTGGGCATCGTCACCAAGATCGTGGTCCGGCTGACCCGGATCCCGCAGGTGATCACCACGCTGCTGGCCGGTTTCCGCACCACTGGGGAAGGCGGCGCGGCGGTGTCCGCGATCATCGGGGCGGGCATCCTGCCCGCGGCCATCGAGATGATGGACGCGCTGGCCATCGAGGCGGCCGAGGCCGCGGTGGCCTGCAACTACCCGGCTGGGGCCGGGGCGGTTCTGGTGGTCGAGCTGGACGGTCCGGAGGCCGACGTGCGCCGGGACGTGGCCGCGGTGCGGGCGCTGTGCAAAGAGGCCGGCGCGACCGAGATCCGGGCCGCCGACGACCCGGCCGAGCGGGCCGCGATCTGGGCCGGGCGCAAGTCCGCCTTCGCCGCCGTGGGCCGGATCAGCTCGGCCTACATCGTGCAGGACGGCGTGGTGCCGCGGACCGCGCTGGGCGAGGTGCTGGACAAGATCGCCGCGCTGTCCAGCGAGTCCGGCATCCGGGTGGCCAACGTGTTCCACGCCGGGGACGGCAACCTGCACCCGCTGGTGCTGTACGACGACGCCGTGCCGGGTGAGGAGGCGGCGGCCGAGAAGCTGTCCGGCGCGATCCTGGACCTGTGCATCGAGCATGGCGGCTCGATCACCGGCGAGCATGGCGTGGGCACGGACAAGGCCAAGTACATGCCGAAGATGTTCAGTGCCGAGGACCTGGACACCATGCAGTTGCTGCGCTGCGCGTTCGACCCGGCCGGGCTGTGCAACCCGGGCAAGATCTTCCCCACGCCGCGGCTGTGCGGCGAGGTGCCCGGGCCGCGCCGCGGGGTGCACCCGGCGGTCGCCGCGGGCCTGGCGGAGCAGTTTTGACCAGCCCCTCCATCCCCGCCGCGCTGGCCAAGGCCTGCCGCACGGTCCGCCCGGCCGGCCCGCGGGACGCGGTCGCCGGGGTGGTGCCCGGCTGGGTCGCGGCCCCGGCCGGGGACGACGAGGCCAGCGCGCTGCTGGCGGCGGCGGCCGAGCACGGCCTGGCCGTGGTGCCGCGGGGCAGCGGCACCCGGATCGGCTGGGGCGCCCCGCCACGCCGCTGTGACCTGATCATCGAAACGCAACGGCTGAACCGGGTGATCGAGCACGCGGCCGGCGACCTGGTGGTCCGGGTGCAGGCCGGGGTCACCCTCGGGCAACTTGCCGGTGTGCTCGGCGCGGCCGGGCAGCAACTGGCCCTGGACCCGCCGCCGGCGCTGGCCAACGGCTCGGACGGCGGCGCGCCGACCATCGGCGGGATGCTGGCCACCGGCACCGCCGGGCCGCGGCGGCTGCGCTACGGCACGCCACGGGACCTGGCCATCGGCATCACCGTGGTGCGGCCGCCCGGGACCGTGGCCAAGTCCGGCGGCAAGGTGGTGAAGAACGTGGCCGGCTATGACCTGGGCAAGCTGTACGCCGGGTCGTTCGGCACCCTCGGCCTGATCACCGAGGCCGTGTTCCGGCTGCACCCGGTGCCGGCCGCGGCCCTGTTCATCACCGCGGGCTTCGCCGACACCACGGCGGCCAGCCAGGCGGTCGCGGCCGCGGCCGGCACCGACCTCGCGCCGGTGGCGGTGGAGATCGACCGGCCGGGCCGGGACGGCCTGGTCCGGGTGGCGGTCCTGCTGGACGGCGACCCGGCCGGGGTGGCCGAGCGGGCCGCGCTGCTGCGCGATGTACTCGGCGCGGGCACGGCCAGCTCGGACAGCGCCCCGTCGTGGTGGGGGTCGGCCCAGCCGGCCCGGCTGGTCACCGGGCCGCACGGCCCGGCCGAGCCCACCGTGCTGCGGGTCAGCTTCTGGGCCGCCGCGCTGCCCGGCGTGCTGGCCGCCATCGACGGTGCGGGCAAGGACGCCGGGCTGGATCCCGCCGTGAACGGCTCGGCCGCCGCGGGCGTGCTGTACGTGGTGCTGGACGGCGACGCCGACCCGGCCGCCGCCGCCCAGTTCGTGACCGGCCTGCGGGACGGGCTGGAGCAAGCGAGCCTCGACCAAAGCACGGGCGGGGGCTTCGCCGGTGGCGAGGCGCCGCCCAGCCGGGCCAGCGCGGTGGTGCTGACCGCGCCCGCCGCGGTCCGCGACACGGTGGACATGTGGGGCCCGGTGCCCTCGCTCAGCCTGATGCGCGCGGTCAAGGAGCAGTTCGACCCCGGGTACCTGATGGCGCCCGGCCGCTTCGCCGGAGGGCTGTAGATGACCGCATCGCCGATCGATCCCACCGGTGAGCTGCGCGAGCTGGCCTCAGACTGCGTGCACTGCGGGTTCTGCCTGCCCGCCTGCCCGACCTACCAGCTGTGGGGCGAGGAGATGGACTCGCCACGCGGCCGGATCCACCTGATCACCCAGCTGCTGGACGGCGGGCAGGCCAGCGAGGCAGCGGCCAGCCATCTGGACCGCTGCCTGGGCTGCATGGCCTGTGTGCCCGCCTGCCCGTCCGGGGTGCGCTACGACCGGCTCATCGAGGCCGCCCGCAGCTGGCAGGAAGAACCCCCGCGCGGTGCCGGTGCACCGGCACCGGTGCCGCCCCGGTCGGCCCGGGCCAAGGCCGCCCGTGCGGCGATCTTCGCGACGTTCCCGTACCCGCGCCGCCTCCGGCTGCTCACCGGGCCGTTGCAGCTGGCCCAGCGCACCGGGCTGAAGCAGCGGATCGGCCGCAGCCCGCTGGCCGGCCGGCTGGCGCCCGAGCTGGTCGCGTCGCTCCGGGTGGCCCCGGCGCCGGGCAACGGGCAGCACCGGCTGGCTGGCCGGGTGCCCGCGGACGGCCCGCGCCGCGCCGTGGTGGGCATGCTGACCGGCTGCGTGCAGCAGGTGTTCTTCCCCGGAGTGAACGAGGCGACCGCCCGGCTGCTCGCCGCCGAAGGGTGTGACGTGGTCATCCCGGCCGGGCAGGGCTGCTGCGGTGCGCTGTCCCTGCACAGCGGGCGGGTGGCCGAGGCGGCCCGGTTCGCCAAGCGGACCATCGCCACATTCGAGGCCGCGAACGTGGACGTGATCGTGGTGAACTCGGCGGGCTGCGGGTCGGCCATGAAGGAGTACGGCGAGCTGCTTCGGACCGCTGCGGAAGGCCCGGATGGCGGTGACTGGGCAGTCCGGGCGGCGCAGGCCGCGGCCAAGGTCCGTGACCTCAGCGAATACCTGGCCGAGCTGGCCGCCAGCGACGAGGGGGCGCGCGGTGCCCGGCACCCGCTGCCGGTCACTGTGGCCTACCATGACGCCTGCCACCTGGGGCACGCGCAGCGGATCAAGCAGCAGCCGCGCGACCTGCTGCGCGCCATCCCGGAGCTGCGGCTGGCCGAACTGGCCGACGGCGGCACCTGCTGCGGCTCGGCCGGCGTGTACAACCTGCTGCAGCCCGAGGCGGCCGGGGAACTCGGCGCCCGCAAGGCGGCCGCGGTGCTGGCCACCGGCGCGCCGCTGGTCGTATCGGCCAACCCGGGGTGCAGCCTGCAGATCGCGTCGGCCATGGCCGCGGCCGGCGCGGCGCAGCCACCGGCCGTGCTGCACATCGCCGAAGTGCTGGACGCCTCGCTCCGCGGCCTGCCAGTATCCAGCCTGACCAGCCGCGCGACTGGCGGGCCCGGCTCGACCGGCGGCTAACCGACTGGGCTGCCGGCCAGCCAGCCGGGGTCCAGCTCGCCTTCGGCGACGATCACGGCCGGGCCGGTCAGCCAGCTCGTCCCGGCCTCCAGCCGCACGGTCAGCTCACCGCCGGGCACGGTGACCTGCCAGCAGCCGGTGCCGGGCCCGGTCGGCGCGGGGAACCGGGCGGCCGCCGCGGCCGCCGCCGCGACCGCCCCGGTGCCGCAGGACCGGGTCTCCCCGCTGCCCCGCTCGTGCACCCGCATGCTGATCGCCGAGCTCCCGGTGACCCGGACCAGCTCCACGTTGCCGCCGTCCGGGAAGTCGGCCGGGTCCAGCCCGGGCGGCACGGACAGGTCGAACTTGTCCAGCTTGCCGTCCACCAGGAAGGCCAGGTGCGGGTTGCCCACGCTGATCCGCAGCCCCTCCA
>Ga0335076_10007298_pt1 | contig 11123 bp, 5 predicted proteins | sample Lox_Sample_25_FD_206717 | JGI IMG/M metagenome (GOLD analysis project Ga0335076, IMG submission 206717) | Soil microbial communities from Loxahatchee National Wildlife Refuge, Florida, United States - Lox_Sample_2.5 | ecosystem: Environmental > Terrestrial > Soil > Wetlands | place: USA: Florida... | reverse complement strand
CATGCCGCTGTAATTCGGCCCGCCGCCGCCCTCGGGCGGCACCCAGGTGATGTTCTGCGCCGGGTCCTTGATGTCGCAGGTCTTGCAGTGAACGCAGTTCTGCGCGTGAACCTGAAACTCGGGCACGCCGCTTGACCCCGTGGCGACCTCATAGACGCCCGCGGGGCAATAGCGCTGCGCGGGCTCGTCATAGAGAGGCAGATTGCTCGCGACCGGCACTTCGCCGTCGGCGAGCTTCAGGTGGCTCGGCTGGTCCTCTTGGTGCGCCGTGCTCGACTCGAACACCGAGCTCGGTCTGTCGAACGTGACGATGCCGTCGGGCTTCGGATAGGCGATCTTCGGTGCGGCGCCCGCGCGCGCGAGACGCGCGTGGTCCGGCACGCGGTTGCGCAGAGTGTACGGCGCGTGCCCACGCAAAAGGTTCTGCTCGATGAACGCGAGCGCGCCGCCGAGCTTCGTGCCGAGCTTCGCGATTCCGGGCCCGAAGTTGCGCGCAGCGCGCAGCTCGCTCCAGACCCACGATTCGCGTACGCGCACAGGATAACGCGCGATCTCGGCGTCGCGCCCGGCCGGCGACTCGAGCCGCAGCGCGGCATGAATCGTCTCGGCCGCGAGCAACCCGGTCTTCATCGCGAGGTGCGAGCCCTTGATCTTCGCGCCGTTGAGAAAGCCCGCGTCGCAGCCGACGAGCACCGCGCCCGGAGCGACGAGCTTCGGCAGAGACTGCAAGCCGCCCTTCGCGATCGCGCGCGCGCCGTACGCGACTCGCTTGCCGCGCGCGAGCACGCCGCGAACCCGCGGATGTGTCTTCCAGCGCTGAAACTCCGCGAACGGATCGAGGTGCGGGTTCGCGTAGCCGAGCGAGACGATGAAGCCGAGGTACGCGCGCGCGTCGGCCGCGTGGTAAACGAACCCGCCGCCCTCGGTCGCGTCGTCGAGCGGCCAGCCGAACGTGTGCACGATTTCGCCCGGATGGTGCGACGCCGGATCGATCTCCCAGATCTCCTTGAAGCCGATCCCGTAGTGCGGGGGGTCCGCGTCCGCGCGCAGAGCAAAGCGCTGCTCGAGACGACGGCCGAGATGGCCGCGGCAACCCTCCGCGAGCACGACACAGCGCGCGCGAAGCTCGTTCCCCGGCTGGAACCCGGGCTTGTGCGAGCCGTCGCGCGCGACGCCGAAGTCGCCGGTGACCACGCCCGCCACGCGACCGTCCTCGATCAGCAAGTCCGCGGCCGCGAAGCCCGGCAGCACGCTCACGCCGAGCGCCTCGGCCTGGCTCCCGAGCCACACGCAGAGATCGCCGAGGCTCAGGATCCGATTGCCGCGGTTGCGCAAGAGGCGCGGCACGAGCGGCGCCGGCACCGCGAGCCCGGAGTCCGCGCCGCGCAGCCATTCGAGGCGCTCGGTCGCGACCGGCACTCCGAGGGGCGCGCCGCGCTCGACGTAGTCGGGGAAGAGCTCCGCGAGCGAGCGCTGCTCGAACACGGCGCCGGAGACGATATGTGCGCCGACCGCGGCGCCTTTCTCGACGACGCAAACGGAAGGCTCGCGGTTTTCGGAGCGAGCGAGTTGACCGAGGCGGCAGGCGGCCGCGAGCCCTGCGGGCCCCGCGCCGACGATCACGACGTCGAACTCGAGAGTCTCGCGCGACACGAAGTGAGAACCTGCGGGCGGACGCAAAGAGGAGCGTCATTGTAACATCGCGCCTCGTGATCGAACCGATCTGGCAACCGTCGCCACAGCGCATCGCCGAGAGCAATCTGCAGCGCTTCATCGCTGCACAGCGCTCTCGCCTGCCGCGCGCCGATTACGCGTCGCTTTACGACTGGAGCATCGCGAAGCCGGCGGAGTTTTGGGAAGCCGTCTGGAAGTTTTGCGGTGTGCGCTCGAGCGCCGACTACACGTCGGTGCTGAAGCACGGAGACAGGATGCCAGGTGCCCGCTGGTTCGAAGGCGCGACGCTGAGCTTCACCGCGAATCTGCTGCAACCGCATCGCGGCGGCACCGCGATCGTGTTCGCGAACGAGCGCGGCGAGCGCAGCGAGCTCACGTGGGCGGAGCTCGCGAGCCAAGTGGCCGGCCTCGCGGCCGGACTCCGCGCGCTCGGCGTCGGCCGCGGCGACCGTGTCGCCGGGTTCGTCGCGAATCGGCCCGAAGCGGTCGTCGCGATGCTCGCGGCCGCGAGCGTCGGCGCCGTCTGGTCGTCGTGCTCTCCGGATTTCGGGACGGACGCGGTGCTCGACCGCTTCGGGCAGATCGCGCCGAAGGTGCTGTTCGCGACCGACGGCTATTTCTACAACGGCAGGAGCATCGACTCGCTACCGGTCGTCCGCGCGATCGCCGCGCGGCTTCCCGAGCTGCGCGCGATCGTCGTGATCCCGTATCGCGACGGCACGCCGGAGCTGCGTGGGGTGCCGAACGGCATGTTGTTCGCGGACTTGATCGACACGAACGCCAAGCTCGAGCTCGAGGCTGTGCCGTTCGCGCATCCGCTCTACATTCTCTACTCCTCGGGCACGACCGGCGTGCCGAAGTGCATCGTGCATGGCGCGGGCGGCACGCTGCTCCAGCACCGCAAGGAGCACGTGCTGCACACGGACATCCGCCCCGGCGACGTCGTGTTCTACTTCACGACGACGGGCTGGATGATGTGGAACTGGCTCGTCTCGGCACTCGCGTCGGCCGCGACGATCGTGCTCTACGACGGCGCCCCGCTGCACCCCGATCCGGGCGTGCTCTGGCGGCTCGCGGAACGCGAGAGGATCGCGGTGTTCGGCACGAGCGCCCGCTACCTCTCCGCGCTCGAGAAATCGGGCTACTCGCCGCACACGGAGTTCGAGCTCGGCGCGCTGCGCAGCGTGCTCTCCACCGGCTCGCCGCTCGCGCCGTCGAGCTTCGACTTCGTCTATCGGAGCGTCAAGCCCGACGTGCAGCTGTCGTCGATCGCGGGCGGCACCGATCTGATCTCGTGCTTCGCGCTCGGCAATCCGCTGCTGCCCGTCTATCGCGGCGAGCTGCAGTGCCGCGGGCTCGGGATGAAGGTCGAGATCTTCGACTCCGACGGCCGCTCGCTGCGCGGCGCGAAGGGCGAGCTCGTCTGCACCGCGCCGTTTCCGTCGATGCCGATCGGCTTCTGGAACGACGCCGACGGGCAGCTGTACAACAGGGCGTACTTCGCGCGCTTCCCAAACGTCTGGTGTCACGGAGACTACGCCGAGATCACCGAGCACGACGGGCTCGTGATCTACGGCCGGTCGGACGCGGTGCTGAATCCGGGCGGCGTGCGGATCGGCACCGCGGAAATCTATCGGATCGTCGAGCAGCTCGAGGCGATCGCCGAGAGCGTCGTCGTGGGCCAGGACTGGCAAGGCGACACTCGCATCGTGCTGTTCGTTAAGATGCAACCCGGCCGCACGCTCGACGCCTCGCTCGAGAGGACGATTCGCGAAGCGATCCGCACAAAGGCGAGCCCGCGGCACGTGCCCGCGAAGATCCTCGTCGTCACCGACATCCCGCGCACGATGAACGGCAAGGTGGTCGAGCTCGCGGTGCGCGACGTGCTCCACGGGCGGGACGTCGTCAACGTCGAGGCGCTCGCGAACCCGGCGGCGCTCGATCAGTTCCGCGATCGCGTGGAGCTCGCCGAGTGATGCATCGCTGATGGGGCCGCTGTCGCTGTATCGCGGGCGCGTCGAGGCCGGCGCGCTGGCGGCGGATCCGGCGCAGGAGCGCGCGGCGGCCGCACTACAGAGGCTATACGACGACCTCGTGCGCGCGGGGGAGCCGGCGCGCGGATGGCGGCGCGGCGTCGCGCGCTTGCTCGGTCAGCCGGCGGCGCCCAAGCGCGGGCTGTATCTATGGGGCGGCGTCGGGCGCGGCAAGACGCTGATGATGGATCTCTTCTTCGGCGCGCTCCCCTTCCGCGACAAGCTGCGACGGCATTTCCACCGATTCATGGCCGACGTCCACGAGCATCTCAAGGAGCTCGGCGAACGTGAGAATCCGCTCGAGCTCGTCGCCGACCGGATCGCGGCCGGGGCGCGGATCATCTGCTTCGACGAGCTCGTCGTCACCGACATCGCGGATGCGATGATCCTCGGCACTCTGTTCGCTGCGCTGTTCGAGCGCGGCGTGACGCTTGCAGCCACGTCGAACATCGAGCCCGGCCAGCTCTATCGCGACGGCCTGCAACGCCAGCGCTTCTTGCCGACCATCGCGCTGCTGCGCAAGCACTGCGAGGTGCTGCACGTCGACGGCGCCGTCGACTATCGGCTGCGCGTGCTCGAGCGCGCCGACGTCTATCAGACGCCGAGCGGACCTTCGGCCGACGCGCACCTCCGCGAATACTTCGACGCGATCGCGCCAGACGAGGGCGATCACGGCGGCGCGCTCGAGGTGCTCGGCCGGCGCATCGACTACGTGCGGGCTGCCGACGGCGTGATCTGGTTCGACTTCGCCGCGATCTGCGACGGTCCGCGGAGCCAGGACGATTACATCGAGCTCTCGAAGCTCTATCAGACCGTGATCGTGTCGAACGTGCCGCGCTTCGATGTGCTGCTCGAGAATCAAGCGCGCCGGTTCATTGCGCTCGTGGACGAGTTTTACGACCGGCGCGTGAAGTTGATCCTGTCGGCGACCGTCCCGGTGATTGAGTTGTACGCCGGCGACAAGCTACGACGCGACTTCCAGCGCACGCGAAGCCGCCTGATCGAGATGCAGACGCACGAGTACCTCGCGTCTTCTCATCAGCCGTAACAGCAATCGCTCCCCCGTGAACCCGACCGGCGAGCACGGATGCGACGGCCGAGATGGTTCTCACGCGAGCTTCGCTCGCCTGACCAACCGATGCAGGTACGCGAGCACGGCGAGCGCCGCTGGAACAGTGACGAACGTTACGCGAAGGTCCAGGTATCGGTTGGGCTCCGGCATCAGCGCGTGCCCCAGTGATACCAGGCTACCCAGACCTAGATATCCGGCAAATAGCCACACGGAGGTCTTTCTGAAGCGCAACAGCTGGAACGTGGACGCCAACAGCAGTACCGACATGAGGTACATCGCGATCCATTCGAACGTGGCGAACGACTCTCGGATGTCACGTGCCGTCGGGCCAAAGAAATCCGAAAACAAGATCATCGATTCCACGACCGCAGTGGTCAGCGCCATGAGCCCCAGCACAAGCGCAATCGCGCGCACAAGGACCGGGTACCAAATGCGAGACTTCTTGGCTGCTGCAACCTCCGCCAATTCATCATGCTTTAGCTCGCCAATCACTTGAACCTCTTGTGAAGCGAGGCCTTCGTCCTCGCCATGAGGAGGGTCTCCCGGATTATCCTCTTCGCGCTTCTTCAGCTGCTTCGCTTCTTGCACGATGCGAAAATCGGGATCGACGACCTGACCCATTGCGATGAATGGCGCTAGCGCCACGGCAACAATGTAAGCACTCTTCGACTGCCGTCGAGCGCGTACCACAAGGCGATAGGCCGCATAGCAGACGCCGAAGAAAAACAGCGCAACAGTGCCAGTAGCTAGAAGAGCGTCTGTCAGACGCGAATCGTCCGCCATCGGTGTAGCCCTCCTGACGTCTTGCGTCTGGGGCAATCATTGGCCGACGACTTAACCCAAGCAAGAAACGCGGTGGCCTGGCGGTGCGTCCTGGCAGCATGACGGCGGGATTTGCCCAACGTCACAATACGGCTCTAACTAACTGAATATGCCGTTGAAACTTGCAATGTACTGGATATAATACCAGCTCTCTAGGATGCCACTCGGGAGTTCTCATGACTGCCTGTTGCACGCAGCGTACGGCCGAGACCAGAGCCGCTTCGTTGGGCGCCGATCGCTCGATCGAGGACCTCGACGCCGAGATCTGCCGCCTCGCCCGCCAGCTCAACGCCGAGACCTACCGCTTCTTGCTGCTCGTGCGCGACTTCGACGACCGCTACGGGTTCGCGAAGTGGAGCCTGCGCAGCTGCGCCGAGTGGCTCGCGTGGCGCTGCGGGATGACGCTGTCGACTGCGCGCGAGAAGCTGCGCACCGCGCACGCGCTGCGCGGGCTGCCGGTGATCTCCGCCGCGTTCGCGGATGGGCGGCTTTCGTACTCGAAGACGCGCGCGCTCACGCGGGCTGCGGATGCGGCGAACGAGGACCTCTTGCTCGCGTACGCGCTCGACGCGACCGCCGAGCAGGTCGAGGAGCGCTGCCGGCAGATCCGCAACGTCGCGCCGGAGTCGACGGACATCGCGCGCCGCGCGTGGGAGCGGCGCTCGCTCACGGTGAGGCGCAATCCGGCCCGCGGCACGCTCTCGATCCTCGTCGAGCTGCCGATCGAGGACGGAGAGGTCGTCGCAAAGGCGCTCGACGATGCGATCGCGGCGGGTGAAGTCGCGACCGGCATCGAGTTCGCGGCCGATCGCGAGCTCGCCGGCAACGGGTGGCAGGCACAGCAGGCCGATGCGTTCGTGGCAATCGCCAAGGCGTATCTCGCGGGCGGGCGAAGCGTGGACCGCGAGCGCTCCGCCGAGGATCATCACCAAGTCGTCCTGCATGTCGAGGCCACAGCCCTCAGCCGAGGGGCCGGACGGTCCGACCTGCCGCTCGAGACGATCAAGCGTCTCACCTGCGATGGGAGCTTGATTACCGTCGTGGAGGACGAGCACGGCACGCCGCTCGACGTCGGTCGCAAGCGGCGCGTCGTGCCAACGGCTATCCGGCGCGCCCTTTGGTCGCGCGATCGCGGTTGCACGTTCCCGGGGTGCGGCAAGAAGCGCTTCGTCGACGGCCATCACATCCAACATTGGGCGAAGGGCGGCGAAACGAGTCTCGAGAACCTCACGCTGCTGTGCACTTATCACCATCGCCTGCTGCACGAGGGTGGCTTCAGTATCGACCGCGATCAGAACGGCGCGATCGACTTCAGGCGCGCCGACGGGCGCGTGATCCCGCGTGGCGGCTATCGGCCGGAGGACATGATCGACGACATGCCGGGCGTATCGCTCGCCGCAAGCAATCCCTCCGCGGAGGGATCCCGCGCCGCGGAAAGGCAATACACCTCCGCTGAGGGATCTCGCACCACGACGGGGCAAAACACCTCCGCGGAGGGATTGATGGCGGCGATCGTCTATCGGCGGCGCGATGCTGCGGAGAAAATCATGCTCGAGCTTGCGAAGCGCGCGAATCCCTCCGCGGAGGGATGGATGACGCCTGATCGCGGAGAATATTCGGGCGCGGAGGTGCGCGAGCCCGCCGTCGTCTACCGATTGGAGCGACGCGTCGGCTGAGCGCGGCTCAGCCGATCTTCGACCGAACCTCGATCAGCTCGGGGAAGAACACGATGTCGAGCGCCTTCTTCAAGAACTTCACGCCCGACGTTCCGCCCGTGCCCGTCTTCGCGCCGATGATGCGCTCCACCGTCTTCATGTGATGGAAACGCCACGACTGGAAATTGATCTCGATATCAACGAGCCGCTCGGACAATTCGTACGGCGCCCAATATTGATCGGGATGCTCGTAGATGATCTTGAGCACCTCGACTACGCCGGCGTGATGCTGATACGGCTCGGTCCAATCGCGCTCGACTCGCTCGGCGGGAACGCGATGGCCGACGCGATAGAGATACCGCAGGAACTCGTCATACAGGCTCGGCTGCTCGAGCGCGTGCTTGAGCGCGCGGTAGTACTCGAGGTGATGGCTGAACCGCGACAGGAGCGCGCGGTCTTTGTTGCCGAGCTTGAACTCGAGCAAGCGGTACTGCGGCGATTGGAAACCGGACGCCGAGCCCAGCGCATCGCGAAACGCGGAGTACTCGGTGGGCGTGAGCGTCGCGAGCACGGACCACTGATTGATGAGCTGATGCTGGACCTGCTTCACGCGGTTCAGGACCTTGATGCACCTCGGCAGCTCGTCCTGGCGCAAGAATCCGATCGCGGCGTCGACCTCGTGCAAGATCAGCTTGAACCAAAGCTCCGCGACCTGGTGCTGGATGATGAACAGCAGCTCGTCGTGCTCGGGCGTCTTGCTGATCGGCTGCTGCGCGCTCAAGAGCTTGTCGAGCTGTAGGTAGGTCTCGTAGCGAACTTGGCTGCTCGCTTCGGGAGTCGCTTCCCCTGCCGGCTTCTCCTGATCGACTTGCGGGCCTGGTTTTCGTGTCATTTCTTATATTCCGTGGCCGGTCGCGCCGCGTGCGCTTCAAGGCACTATAACAAGATCGCCCAGCGTGGCGTGAGCAATGGCGCTCGTCTCTGGCTGGAGATTGCTCATTCCGTCAAGATAGGCGCGGCTTTTCTGGGTATAGCTTCCGATGACGAGCGCACCCGCTACGGACGACGAGCCCCAATCTCGCGAGCATCGGCTCAACGCGATCTGCGCAGCGGCGAAGCGCTTGAAAGCGGACGTCCCCGCCGACCGCGACGCGTATCTGCGCCGCTACTACGCGCAAGCCGACGACGACGAGCTCGCCGGCGAGCCGGAGACGCTCGCCGCCGCAGCGCTCGCGCATCTCGAGTGGGCGCGTCGGCGCAAGCCCGGCACCGCGCTCGTGCGTGTCTTCAACGCGACCGAGCAACGCGACGGCTGGACATCGAAGCACACCATCATCGAGACGGCGAACGACGACATGCCGTTCCTCGTCGACTCTCTCGAGATGACGCTCACGCGGATCGGCCACCCGATCCTGGTCACGATCCATCCGCAGCTGCGCGTCGCGCGCTCGGAGCGCGGCGAGATCACGGGTGTCGAGACAGGCGACGGCCAGATCGAGTCGTTCATCCATTTCGAGGTCGTGCGCGAAACCGACGGTGCGCTGCTCGCAGCCACGGAGGCCGCGCTCGCCGCGACGCTGCACGACGTTCGCGCGGCGGTCGAGGACTGGCCGAAGATGCTCGAGCGGCTCCGACACGGCTCGGCGGAGCTGCGCGCGACGCCGGGTTTGCCGGACGACCTCAAAGCCGAGTCGAGCGCGTTCCTCGAGTGGCTCGCACGCGATCACTTCACGCTGCTCGGCTATCGCGAGTACGAGCTCGCGGACGGCGACGCGTACGACACGCTCGCGCCGCGCGCGAGCACCGGCCTCGGCCTGCTCCGCGCCGAGCACGCGGACGCGGTCGTGCGGCTCACCGGCAACGCACGGGCTGAAGCGCACTCGCCGACGCCACTCGTGATCACGAAGTCGGACGAGCGCTCGACGGTGCATCGGCCCGCGATGCTCGATCATGTCGGCATCAAAGTGTTCGACGGCAGCGGCAAGCCGCGCGCCGAACGCCGCTTCCTTGGGCTCTTCACCTCGAGCGCCTACTACCAGAGCCCGCGGACGATACCGCTGCTGCGGATGAAGATCGCGATGATCATGAGCGAGTCCGGCCTCGACGCGCGCGGGCATCGCGGCAAGTCGCTGCAGCACATCCTCGACACGATGCCGCGCGACGACCTTTTCCAAGCGTCGCTCGACGAGCTGCGCACGATCAGCTTCGGCGTCCTTTCGCTCGAGCAGCGGCACAAGCTCAAGGTGTTCTGCCGGCGCGAGACGTTCGGGCGCTACTACTCGTGCCTCGTGTATCTCCCGCGCGACCAGTACAACACGCGCGCGCGGCGCGCGATCGAGAACGTGCTGCTCGCGAGCCTCCATGGCAGCTCGGTCGAAAGCGAGATCCAAATCACCGAGTCCGCGCTCGCGCGCCTCGCCGTCACCGTGCGAACGTCGGTCGGCGAACAGCGTGAGCCGGACATCGCGGCGCTCGAGCAGGAGCTCGGGGCCACGGTGCGCACGTGGCAGGACCGCGTGCGCGAAACGCTGGTCGCGACGCTCCCGGAAGAGCGGGCGCTCGACCTGTTGCATCGCTATGTGGAGCAATTCTCGGCGGCGTACCAAGAGGAGTGCGACGGCGCGCGCGTCGCGCACGACGTGCAGCAGCTCGCGCGGCTCGAGGAGACGGGCGCCGACCTGGAGACCACGCTCGCGCGCGCGGCGACGCCCGAACGCTTGCGGCTCACGACGTTCAAGCGCCGCGAACCGATTCCGCTCTATGTCGCGCTGCCGATCCTCGAGAACTTGGGGCTGCGGGTGCTCGGCGAACGCGTGTATCCGCTACGGCCGGAGGGCGAGTCGCTGTGGATCCAGGACTTCGAGCTCGAGGCGACCGCGAAGACGCCTCTCGACCCGGACGCGCTCGGCGCGCGCTTCAAGGACTGCTTCGCGGCCGTGCTGCGCGGCGACGCGGAGAGCGACGGCTTCAACAGCTTCGTCACGAGCGCGGGCTTCGACTGGCGTGAGGCGACGCTGCTGCGCGCGTTCTGCAAGTACGTGCTGCAGACCCGGCTCGGGTACAGCCAGGCGTACATGCAGGCCGTGCTCGCGCGCTATCCCGCGTATTGCCGCGCGCTGATCGACAAGTTCGAAGCGTCGTTCGACGTCGACCGGTCCGCCGAGGAGCGCGCGGGCCGGCTCATCGCGAGCGAGGATGCGCTCAAGGTCGAGCTCGACCGCGCGCAAAGCCTCGACGACGATCGGATCCTGCGCACGTACGGTGCGGTCGTCGGCGCGCTGCTGCGCACGAATTACTACCAACGCGACGCGGACGGCGGTCCTAAGTCGTACATCTCGTTCAAGCTCGACCCGCACGCGCTGCCGGACCTGCCGAAGCCGAGACCGAAGTTCGAGATCTTCGTCTACTCGCAGCGCGTCGAGGCCGTGCACCTGCGTGCATCCAACGTCGCGCGCGGAGGCATCCGCTGGTCCGATCGGCGCGAGGACTTCCGTACCGAGGTGCTCGGCCTGATGAAGGCGCAGCAAGTGAAGAACACCGTGATCGTGCCGAACGGCGCGAAGGGAGGCTTCGTCTGCAAGGCGCTGCCGACCGGCGATCGCGACGCGATTCAGCGCGAAGTCGTTGCTTGCTATCAGACGTTCATGCGCGGGCTGCTCGATGTGACCGACAACATCGTCGACGGGCGCGTCGTGCCGCCCGAACGCGTGCTGCGCAAGGACGAGGACGATCCGTACCTCGTGGTCGCGGCCGACAAGGGCACCGCGACGTTCTCCGACATCGCGAACGCGCTTTCGGCCGAGTACTCGTTCTGGCTCGGCGACGCGTTCGCGTCGGGCGGCTCGGCCGGCTACGACCACAAGAAGA
>Ga0335076_10007297_pt1 | contig 11125 bp, 11 predicted proteins | sample Lox_Sample_25_FD_206717 | JGI IMG/M metagenome (GOLD analysis project Ga0335076, IMG submission 206717) | Soil microbial communities from Loxahatchee National Wildlife Refuge, Florida, United States - Lox_Sample_2.5 | ecosystem: Environmental > Terrestrial > Soil > Wetlands | place: USA... | reverse complement strand
TCATGGAGCACCGAGGCAAGACGGAGCCGCGTCCGGCAAAGATTCGACGAAGGACGTCACCAAGCAAAAGGGGTATGGCGAGCATTTCCAGACGTCGGACCGTTGCGTGGCTTGTCACAATGGACTGAAAACGACAACCGGAGAAGACATCTCGATTGGGGTGGCCTGGAAAAGCACCATGATGGCGAATTCGGGCCGCGATCCTTACTGGATGGCGGGAGTACGCCGCGAGACGATCGACCATCCAACGGCAACCAAGGAGATCGAGGACGAATGCTCGATCTGCCACATGCCCATGATGCGATATGAGGCGAAACTCGCGGGAGAAGAGGGGCAGGTGTTCGCGCATCTATCGCCGAAACCCAATCGGCTTGACGATAAACTGGCGGCAGACGGCGTTTCGTGCAGCGTGTGCCACCAGATCACGGGTGAAAATCTGGGGACGCGGGCCAGTTTTGTGGGAGGGTTCAAGATCGACGAGAAAACACCGGCGGGGCAACGGCACGAGTACGGTCCGTACTCGATAACGCCGGGACGTACGACCATCATGCATTCCTCGTCGACGTTCGAGCCCGTGGAAAACAGCAAGGTGATCGCCTCTTCCGAGCTTTGTGCCACGTGCCATACGCTCATAACGAGAGCGCTGAGTCCAGACGGCAAAGTGATCGGAGAGTTTCCGGAGCAGGTACCTTACCAGGAGTGGCTGCACAGCGACTATCGCACGATGCGCAGCTGCCAATCCTGCCATATGCCGGTCGTGGAAGAGGATGTGGCACCGTCCAGCGTTTTTGGGCAGCCGCGGCCGGATTTTGCGCGGCACACTTTCGTCGGCGGCAATTTCTTCATGCAGCGAATGTTGAACGCCTACCGAGCAGAACTGAACGTGCCGTCACTGCCGCAAGAGTTGGATGCGGCGTCAAACCGGACGATCGAGCACCTGCGATCGCAAGCTGCAACGGTGAGCATTCAAGACATTGAGCAACACAACGAACGGATCGAAGCGACGATTGTGGCGAGCAATCTCGGCGGACACAAGCTGCCGACAGCATATCCTTCGCGGCGCGCGTGGCTACATGTGGTGTTGCGCGACCATAACGGCAAGGTGATATTTGAATCTGGCGCGCTGAGATCGAATGGATCGATTGCTGGCAACGACAACGACGAGGATGCAACAAAATTCGAGCCACACCACCGCGAGATTACCAGCGAGGAGCAGGTGCAGGTGTATGAGTCGATCATGGTGGATTCTGACGGGAAGCCAACGACCGGCCTGTTGAGAGCGGTTCGATACATCAAGGACAACCGTCTCCTTCCGCGCGGGTTCGACAAAGGAAGTGCGGAGCCGGATGTGGGGGTTTACGGAGAAGCTGCCCGTGACGACAACTTCGCAGCGGGGGGCGACCGCGTTCGATATTCAATGGCCACGAATGGGGCGGAAGGCCCCTTCCAGATTGAAGGGGAGCTGTGGTATCAGCCGATTGGCTACCGCTGGGCGATGAATCTGAAGACTTACGATGCGATGGAGCCAAGGAGGTTCGTCGGCTACTTTGAGACGATGGCTCCGGGATCGGGTGTCGTGTTGGCCCGGGCGACCGCAACGAAGTAGCCTCGTACGCGGATCGTAGCAACAACGGACCCTCCCCAGAAAAGATCAAGACTCGTTCCATTTGAATTTATCGGTAAAATGAGAGACTAATTAAAGATTAGATGTGTGCTTGGCGCGGTCGGCAGACCAATTGATCGCGACCACGATTCTCGGATACAGGTTCGACTTCTAGCCGCGAGTGGCAGGAGAAGAGGATGGTTCGAACACGAAGACCGCGTGTGTGTCTGGCAGTGTGCGCCACGCTTGCAATGTTCGCGTCCGCAGCAGCGCCAATGCCCGCCAAGAACGAGGGCAAGGAATGGAACGCGCTGGTCGATGAATACCTCGAGAAGGTGTACTTTCCGCAAAACCCATCGACAGCGACGGCAGAAGGCATACACAAGTACGACGGCGAAATCGAGGCATACTCGGCGGAAGGGATCGCGGCTGATAACCGTGTGCTGCATGAATATGAGACGCGGGTGGCGAGTTTTCCGGCGGCGGGATTGGGGCCGGTGGATACCGCAGATCGCAAAATCCTGCTCGGGCACATTCGCAGTGAGTTGCTGACGTCCGAAGTCCTGCGTCCGCAAGAGAAGAACCCAGATACATACTCGAGCGGCGCAGCGGGAAGCGTATATGTATTGATGGTGCGAAAATTCGCACCTGCGGACGACCGGCTACGCAGCGTAATCGCCCGCGAACAGAAGATTCCCGCGATCTTTGTCGAGGCGAAGAAAAACCTGAAGAATCCGGCGCGGATTTATACGGAGATCGCCATCGAGCAGATTCCCGGGATCGTCGCATTCTTTGAAAAGGACGTGCCGGAAGCGTTCGCCGACGCAAAAGACCCGGCGTTGAAGGCAGAGTTTACGAAGAGCAACGGCGCGGCGATTGCGGCGCTGAAGGCGTATGGGGATTGGCTGAAGACGGATCTGTTGCCGCGCTCGAACGGAGACTTCCGGATTGGAGCGGAGAATTTCTCAAGGAAGCTGGAGTACGAAGACATGGTCGACACGCCGCTGGACCGGCTGCTGCAGGTAGGTTTGGATGATCTGCGTAAGAATCAGGCGGAGCTGCGACGGGTTGCGAAGGAAGTGGATACCAGCAAGACGCCGCAGGGGGTCATGGCGGAACTGGGCAAGATGCATCCGGCGCCCGACAAGTTGATGACGACGTTCAGCGGAACATTCGACAGCGTCATTGCCTTCATCCAGGAAAAGAGGATCATCACGATTCCGCCTGGGCCGAAGCCGATGCTGATGGAGACGCCGCCGTTTGAGCGTGCGACGACGACCGCATCGATGGACACGCCGGGACCGTTCGAAAAGGTTGCAACCGAGTCCTATTTTCACGTGACCCTGCCAGGGCCGAACGATTCAAAAGAGGAAGTGGAGAGCTTGATGGCGGGGTTCAACATCGGAACGATTTTCAGCACGTCTGTGCATGAAACCTATCCGGGGCACTATTTGCAGTACCTGTGGACCAGCCGCGCACCCAGCAAATTGCGGAAAGTGATCTACGCTAATACGAACGCCGAGGGTTGGGCGCACTATTCGGAGCAGATGATGTTCGAGGAGGGATACGTGCGGCCGGGGCGCGGAGCGAAGGACGAGCGCGAGGTGAAGTTCGTGCACCTGGGTCAGTTGCAGGACGCGTTGCTGCGCGACGCACGATTCGTGGTTGGGATCCAGATGCATACGGGGAAGATGAGTTTTGAAGAAGCGAAGAAGTTCTTCGTGGAAGAAGGATTTCAAAGCGAGAAGATCGCGGAGATCGAGGCCAAGCGCGGAACCAGTGACCCGACCTACTTGTACTACACGCTCGGGAAGTTGCAGATCCTGAAGTTGCGCCAGGATTACCAGAAGAAGATGGGCGCCAGCTTCTCGCTGGGTGAGTTTCATGACAAGTTCATGAGTCAGGGATTCCCGCCAATCACGGTGGTGCGGCAGGCACTCCTGGGAGACAATTCGCCAGCCCTGTAGCCGCGGCTGGTATGTAAGTATCTATGGTGACCATTCGAAAAGTGAGTGCGGCTGATGCAGACAGGGTGTGGGCGGTCCTTGAGCCGGTGATCCGTGCCGGCGAAACCTACACCTTACCGAGAGAGATGAGCCGCGAGGGCGCGTTAGCCTTCTGGTTTGCGACTAGCCACGAGGTATTTGTTGCGGAGGATGACGGCGCTGTGGTTGGGACTTATTTTTTGCGCGCGAATCAAGGCGGCGGAGGTTCGCACGTGGCGAACTGTGGATACGTCACCGCGCCCGAGGCGACGGGCAAAGGTGTGGCGCGAGCCATGTGTACACATTCCATGGAATGGGCAAAGGAGCGCGGGTTCCGCGCGATGCAGTTCAATTTCGTAGTGAGCAGCAACGAACGAGCTGTACGGCTATGGAAAAGCCTCGGATTTGAGATCGTGGGGAGGCTACCGGAGGCATTTCTGCACCCGACAGCCGGCTATACGGATGCTTATGTCATGTATCGAGAGCTGTGAGGAAGAGGCCAACGGCGTGGCGCCCTGCAGAGCCGATAGCAAACGACACGCGCACCTCAGTAGAAGCAAGCTGAGAGACCCCGAACGCCAAAAATGCGCGCGTTGACCGTATGGCGGTGGAACCTGTACAATTAGAGTTTGTCCTAAGACATTGGAGGAGAGATGTACGCCGTTATACAGTCCGGGGGTAAGCAGTACCGTGTCGCGCCGGGCGACACCATCCGCATCGAGCGGGTGAAGGGTGATGTGGGTGAGCAGGTCAAGTTTGGAACCGTCCTCGCGGTATCGACCGACGACAAGAAGGTATTGGCCGGCGCAGACGCGCAGAAGGCCACTGTCACGGGCAAGATCGTGGAACAGGGTCGAGCGAAAAAGCTCACCGTTCTGAAGTACAAGAAGACGAACCAATACAAGATTCAGCGGGGCCACCGGCAGAATTACACCGCCGTGCAGGTCAGCGAAATCAAGTTGTAAATCGAGATTAAGTCGAGAGGAATTGAGTCATGGCACATAAGAAGGGCGGCGGCTCGTCAACAAACGGGCGGGATTCACACGGGCAGAGGCTAGGCGTAAAACGCTTTGGCGGGCAGCTGGTGAATGCAGGAACGATCATCGTGAGGCAGCGCGGAACGAAACACCGTCCCGGCGAGAACGTGGCCCAGGGCAAGGACGACACGCTGTTTGCGCTCGTCACCGGCTACGTGGAATTCAAGGATCGGGGCAAGAGCGGACGGTTTGTGAACGTCCGGCCGGTTGAGTCAGAGAAGGCCGCCAACTAAGGCGAGAAGTTTCGAGCGGCCCCGGTGAAGATGCCGGGGCCGTTTTTGTTTGTGGCCGGCGGCGCAAGCGTATAAGGGTATAAGAGTGTCATGTTCGTTGATGAAGCAAAAATAGCGGTGAAAGCTGGCAATGGTGGGAACGGCTGCGTGGCCTTCCGGAGGGAGAAGTACGTTCCGAGAGGCGGGCCATCGGGAGGAGACGGAGGGAACGGCGGAAGCGTGTACTTGGAGGCGAATCCCAATGACAACACGCTGCTCCGTTATCGCTATAACCGCGAATTCAAAGCGGACCGCGGCCGGCACGGAGAAGGATCGAATTGCACGGGTGTCTCCGGCGAGGATCTGATCCTGAAAGTGCCGGTAGGAACGCTGATCTATGATGAGCAGAATGACGAAGTACTCGCGGATTTGAAAAAGCCGGGGCAGCGCGTGCTGGTGGCACAAGGTGGAAGAGGCGGGCGGGGGAATCAGCATTTCGCGAAGCCTTGGCACCAGGCGCCGCGAGAACGAGAAGACGGACAACCCGGAGAAGAGCGGCAACTGCGGCTCGAACTGAAATTGCTGGCGGATGTAGGGCTCGTCGGGTTTCCCAACGCTGGGAAATCGACACTGATTTCGGTAATCAGCGCGGCGCGACCCAAGATTGCGAATTATCCGTTCACGACACTGGAACCGAATCTCGGTGTGGTCAACGCGGATGGCGGAACGGGCGGGCACGGTACAGAGTTGGGGCGGACATTTGTGGTGGCCGACTTGCCCGGCTTGATTGAAGGCGCGAGCGAAGGTGCTGGGCTGGGAACCCGTTTCCTGAAGCATGTAGAGCGGACCCGCTTACTGGTGCACCTGATCGATACGAGCGACACGGCGGAGATGGACCCGGTGAAGGCCTTCGAGGTTATCGAAGGCGAACTGGCGGCATTTAGCGAGACGCTGATGGACAAACCGATGATCGTAGTGGCAACAAAGCTGGACGCCACGACGAACCACTCAAAGCTGGGAGAGCTGAAGAAATTCTGCGCGAAGAAAGGACTGGAGTTTCACGCGATTTCGGCGGCGGCGGGCGAAGGCGTGACGGAACTCGTGCGCGGGATGGCAGACGCGCTGGACCGGATTCCAAAGGAAGAGATCGGAGAGGTGGACGAGGTGGTCGACGAAGTCAAAGAGGGAGAGTCGGCGCAGGGATCCTGACAGCCGGTACGGCGGACGGACGAACATTGAAATCCTTTGACCAACGGCAGGCCTGAGGATGACGAGTTATCCAGACTGGCGGGTCATTAGAACCTAGATTCGTGAGAGAATCGGGATCGGAAGGTCCGGGAGGCGGATTGACGACGGCGCAGGCGCAGCGGACAGCGGCAAAAGTCCAACCCAGGCGGATTGCAGTATTTGGCGGGTCGTTTGATCCCATCCACGCAGGGCATTTGGCCGTGGCACGCGCTGCGGATCGCCGATTTAACTTCGACGAGATCCATTTCATTCCGGCGAGCCGCCCCCCACATAAGCTGAAGCAGCATCTGGCGGCGTTTCCGCACCGATTTGCGATGGTGGCGCTGGCCTGCGCGGACCATCCCCATTTCGTGCCGTCGCTAGCGGAAGCAGGCGAGGATTTCAGCGGTACGCAACTGCACTACTCGGTGGACACGGTTCGGTATTTCCGGCACGCGTACAACGGGCCGGGGGATCGCGTGTTTTTCATCGTGGGCGCAGACGCGTTTCTGGACATTCCGATGTGGAAGGAATACGAGACGCTGCTGGGGCTGTGCGATTTTGTGATCGCGAACCGGCCGGGGATCCGGCTGGAGGCGTTGCGACTGGTGATTCCGCCGGATTTGCAGGTAAGTGGGAACGGCAAGCGCGAGAAAGACGACGAGGCAGCCGCGCATGGGTCTCCCGTCGTGGCGCGACTGCAGAAGACGACGCTTTATCTGCTGGAGAACGTAGCGAGCGAGACCAGCGCAACGGACATCCGTCGAAAAGCGAATAAGGGCCAATCGATTCACGGGCTCGTCGCAGCCCGCGTGGAGGAGTATATCTTGAAACAGGGGTTGTATCGTTGAAACTGGAATCATTACCGCAAGGAGTACGGCTAGCCGTTGAGGCCGCACAAAGCAAGAAGGCGGGCGGAATTACAGTGCTCGACCTGAATGGGGTGGCGGCGTTCACGGATTATTTCGTGATTTGCACGGGTTACAGCGCACCGCAACTGAAGGCCATCTGCGACGAGATCGAAGAAGTACTGTGGCGCGAAGTGAAGCGGAAGCCCGAGCATCGCGAAGGCCACCGGTCTGCAGAGTGGGCGCTGCTGGATTTTGGCGGGTTCATTGTGCACGTATTTGGGGAGCAGGCACGCCGCTTCTACGATCTGGAGAGGTTGTGGCGGTCGGCGGCTTCGCTGGTCATGCCGGACGAGCCGGAAGGCGAGGCGGACCGAAGGATCGGTACGCGGGAGAACTATTTGCAGCCGTAGTGGCGTGGCCGATGCGCACCTTGCATCGGAGTGACAACCTATCTCGACACCAGTTCCCTTCTGGAAAATTTTTTGATGAGCACGCTCGATCACAGTCCTTCGCCCGCAAATTGCGTAGGGTCAGGATCATCGTTTGCATTAGTCTTTGAACAGCGAGGTAGACGGCTGAGATGAAGATACGGCTGCTGATGCTGGGGAAGACGCGTGGCGTGGAAACGGGCACCATGCTTGCGGAGTATATCAAGCGGATTGGGCGAGTCTGCCCGGTCGAAGTAAGTGAGGTGCGGGATGGAGACGCAGCGCTGAAGAAGCTTGACGCGGATCGCGCTGCGACGGCGTTATTGCTCGATGCAGGCGGGAAGACCTACGACTCCGTAGCTTTTGCGAAGTGGATCGGGGAAATGCGCGATCGCGGGACACGCGAGGTGATTTTTGTGTGCGGAGATGCGGACGGATTCCCGAAAGAGTTGCGCGAACGAGTGAAGCAGAAAATCTCCCTGAGCGCTATGACATATTCGCATGAACTGGCGCGGGTGATGCTCGCGGAACAGGTTTACCGGGCCTTTGCGATTTTGTCGGGGAGCCCCTATCCAAAGTGAGAATTGCAGGGATAGCTGCGCTGGCATGAAGGTTACGCCACAGATGAATGGCAGGTGATGCGTTTTGGGCTGATCCGTGGTTCAATGGCAAACTTATGGCCGAAATTCGTTATTCCCCCGATAAAGAGTCACCTTCCGTAGCGATCGAGATTCCACTCGAGAAGCCGATGCCGGACTATGACCTGGAAGAACTGGAGCAGCCGACGCCGCGAGATGTGGACGGAATCCTGGTGTCGCAGGGCTTCCGGGATCTTGTCGACGATGCACAAGGAATCTTGACGGATTTGCTGGAGCATCCGCCGACCGCACCGAGCGGTCTCAACGGCATGGCGATGGACCTGACGGGCAACCCTCATTTTGAGTTGGCACAGTTTACAGGAGCAATCTGCCCGGGAGATCAAGTCTACCGGCCCGGATTGTGGATCGTGCTGAAAGATCCGAAAAGCGCGGCGAAACAGCCGCTGGGTGAAGTGAAGCTGGAACATGTGCGCGCGATCATCGAAGCACTGGTAAAGAAGCTCGGACTGTAAAAGAACGTGAAAAGCTCGTTTCGCCTGCGACGGCCGGGTGGTTCGAGGCAATCCCTCGTGAGGCAAATCCGCAACATTGGAGTGGTGACGCTGGCGGTAGCAAGTTTCGGCACCTGTGTGCGTGCGACGGCGCAGGGCAAGCCAGCGTTGGAGGAGGCGGACGATGCTTTCAGGGCTGGGAAATTCGCCAATGCCGAGAAGCTTTATGGGCAGGTGGTCGCGGGCAATGCGCAGAGCTACAGCGCCTGTGTGCAGCTTGGCGAGATCGCTCTGCTATCGAATCGCTTCTCCGAAGCAGAAAAATGGCTGAAGAAGGCTCTGGAGGTCCGCGGGGAGGATGCGGGCGCGAAAACGCTGCTCGCGGAAACGTACTACCGGCAGGACGATTTCGAACGCACCGCTGAATTGCTAAGGACGCCGGCCACGGCAGAGTTTTCGGCGCGGGCGCATTTTTCGTCGCTGGATTATACGAAGCTGGCGAGTTTCAAGGGCCTGAAACCGTACGAACTGAGCGGGCCCGGAGACGCGGTGCGGTTGAAGTTTGTGAAGACAGACCCCTTGCCCTTGGTGACAGTGCGAATCAACGGCGGGAAGGACGTGGTGTTTTTTGTCGACACGGGTGGCGCGGAGCTAGGGTTGGATACGGAATTCGCGAAGGAATTGGGATTGCCACTGTGGGCATCGAACGATGCGGGAACGTTTGCCGGCGGGCAGCACGTGGAAACATTCCATTCGAAGATCGAGTCGATTGGGTTGGGCGCCTGGACGATGAAAAATGTACCGGTACAAGTGCTGGGACTGAGAGCGCTTTCGTCGATGCTGGGTGTGCCGCAGATTGATGGCGTGCTGGGGACGATCTTTCTGTACCATTTTCTGGCAACGATTGACTATAAGTCCGGAGAATTGGTTCTCCAGAAACGTACGCGGGAGAATGTTCGCAGGTTATGGTTGGCGACGGGGCGCAAAAGCGTGTCGGCGCCGTTCTGGATGGCGGCGGATCACTTCATGGTGGCCTGGGGACGAGTGAACGCATTGCCACCGACTCTGTTTTTTCTGGATTCGGGGTTGGCGGGGGCCGGCGTGAATTTGCCTGAATCCATGCTCAAAGCCGCGAATATTGTGCGCGACAAGGGCAAAACAGAGAAGGGACAGGGCGCCGCAGGAACGTTCGAGACAGTGCCGTACGTGGTGCCGGAAGTGTCGTTCGCGGGAGTCACCGGGCAACAGGTGAATGGGCTGTGGGATGGCCCATTGTTCTGGGAAGACGGATTGGGCTTTCATATTGGCGGAATGGTAGGGCACGAGTTTCTGCGCGGACATGCGGTCACGTTTGATTTTGACGGGATGATGCTGATATTCCACTGAGCCGCCGACGGATACGAGGAGGTCTGAGGCCCGCTCTCGGCCGAAGGATTTCAACGTGCGGATGACAACTCCGAACCACAACAATGCGGAGAGTCCCCTTCTTTGAAGGTTAACAGTGGGCCCTTGACCTTGACGTTTTGGTGGTGACTCCGCAAACTGAAAATTCGGAGCTTTCGTCCGCACCCAAATCAGGAGAAGCATGCCAGAAGGCAAGGGATTGCTAATTGTGTACACCGGCCCGGGCAAGGGGAAGACGACTTGCGCGTTGGGGACAGCGTTTCGCGCGGTTGGACAAGGATTGCGCGTGCTGATGGTGCAATTCATCAAGGGCTCGTGGCACTACGGAGAACTGGACGCTGCAAAGATGTTGGGCGATGACAAGTTTGAGATTCGTCCGATGGGGCGAGGCTTTGTCAAAGTGGGCGGGGCGGAGACGGACCCGGAAGACATTCGACTAGCGGAAGAATGCTGGGAGACTGGACACAGCGCTATTCATAGCGGGAAATATGATCTCGTGATTCTGGACGAGATTAATTACGTAATCAGTTACAAAATGCTGGATGCGACGAAGGTGGCCGAGTCGCTAAAGGGCCGGCCGGAGCAGGTGCACGTCATCTGCACAGGACGGAATGCGCATCCGGCGATTGTGGAGCAGGCCGATCTGGTTACGGAGATGAAAGAAGTGAAACACCCCTATACGAAAGGTATACTGGCGCAACGAGGAATCGATTATTAGTTCTAAGTTGTAAGTCTCGAGTTGCAAGTAGCAAGATAGAAATGTGGGTTCCTGCGAGTGCAGGATGGCGGAACTCAGAATTGCGAACAGGTAGCGGCGAACAGCGCCCGGTAATCAGTAATCCGTAAGCTGCCAGAGGGACTTTGCGCTCAGTGGCCCCTGGTACGTAGACTAGAACTGATCACTTAACACTTATGACTGGTCCTTATGGCTTGGTTTAAGAGAGATAAGAAAGCGATTGAACAGCCGACACCGCCGGAAGAGCGGCGCGTACGAACGGAAGGCTTGTGGGTGAAGTGCGAGTCTTGCCGCGCCATCGTGTTCCGGAAAGATCTCGAAGAGAATCTTTTGGTCTGCCCCAAGTGCCAGTTCCATTTCCGGATGAACGCGAAGCAGCGTTTGGCGCTGCTGCTCGACGGGAAATGGACGGAGCACGACGCGGGAATGGTGTCGACCGACCCGTTGAAGTTCGTGGACACAAAGCCGTATGCGAAACGCATCAAGGACGCACAGAAGAAGCTGTCGATGAATGACGCGATCGTGACGGCCGAAGGGCAGTTGAACGGGCGG
>Ga0335076_10007296_pt1 | contig 11125 bp, 8 predicted proteins | sample Lox_Sample_25_FD_206717 | JGI IMG/M metagenome (GOLD analysis project Ga0335076, IMG submission 206717) | Soil microbial communities from Loxahatchee National Wildlife Refuge, Florida, United States - Lox_Sample_2.5 | ecosystem: Environmental > Terrestrial > Soil > Wetlands | place: USA: Florida... | reverse complement strand
TTCATTACACATACCCTTAGAACCGTTGCCATGTGGGTATCCTCCCCCGCTCAATCGATCGAGCAAAGCTCCGAGAATAGCCCTTCCTAAGCCCTTCCCTGGATTCCCTCATCCGTATCAAACTGCTTCCTAGCCTCCGCAATAACCTTTTGCAAATACAACAACTCCTCTATCCGTCCCAATTTCCGTTGATCATGTCTCAACGCAATCTTAAAATCATCAACTTTGAGTTTATGTCGCGGCGCCGCTATCCTCGCCGCTTCAAGACACTACACGCCCCCGATCAGCTGGTGAGCGTATAAGCGACCCCACCCCCAAGCCCTCTACAAAGAGGCAGAGGGTAGGGTAGAACAAGCGTGGAGCTGGGAGCAGGCAACGGGATGGAAGGCTCGTACCATTTCGTTGATGTATTCTGTCATGATGTCTTCGAGGACGGAGACAGATTCCGGAGCCGGATTCGGATCATCGCCAAAGGCGTACATAAGTAATTTTACTGCTGTTATTACAGAGCATGAGCAGTAAGTACAGTCTTTTTGGAAGAAATGCTGTTTGCGTGCATTGCGACGGCGGGAATGGTCGGCCATCGTCGTGGTGAATGAGCGACAAATTTTCCCGTTGAATTTGGTCGGCAACTGATTGGTTCCGCCAACCTCGCGCCAAAACGGGACTGCCCGAAAAACTATCCTCGATGCGCGAACTGTGGCAACCAGACGCAAAAGGCAAACTCTACTCCTTTTCGAATGTCCGGACGCCAGTGATAATACCAATATGGAAACTCAGCTTGCCGAAAATGCAAAGTTCTTGACTGGCGTCCAAAACCTGGACCCTTAAAATTACTGGACTGGAAACGTCACTTTCGCGAACCCCACCCGCAATTGTCACTCCGAACGATGCAAACTGGAGTCGTTAAAACGGCGGCCGGCTGCATGACATATTGACAACGCTTCGCTTGTATGAATCACAGATCGATGGGGGATCCTACACTTTCAGTTGGACTCTGATTACCTCCTGCGACACGGCATCCATGCGTCGGCTGGGGCACCTCGTTGCGCCTCAAAATTGATGTGTTACACTGCACTCGCTGTCTCCGATTCCGTCTTTTCAGTTCGGCTGTAGCTCCGAGGCGCGTGGACATCCGGCTTCGTTACAATGACTCGGTACTGAAGGCTTTCGACGTGGCAACTTCGATTTAAGAACACGCGCGTTACAGCAACTTCTATCAGCCTTGTGTTTGGCGTTTAATAGCCTTTCCCGGTCAGAGCAGGATTCTTGGACCACGCATATGTATGAGATGTGTGCTGCAGTGAGTTGTCTGGTAAAGGCAAACTCTAGATCTAGCTTTCTCTTTCAATCCCCCAGATCAGCCTGTCTGAAACTCATCAAAGTTCTATCTGAATCATTCACTACGGTTCCGCACGAAAGAAAACGGCCAGGCGCGAACGCCAATTCTATATTTATGGCCTTCGCTCAACAATCTTTACAGCGAGACATTGCAACGCCTTCATCTCCATGCGTCTCGTTACCGCGTCAAAGATGTATTTCTTTGATTCCTCCAGATTCTCAAATGACATCTTTGTCGTCTTTCTCGTGAACGTGGCGACTTGCCCGGCCGATTACGAAACGTCCTTATTGCTCCTTTCCCATGGCGATGAGGATCCCGTGAATTGTGGTAATATTCGTCGCTCAATTCGAAGGTTCGCTTTGGAAGTTTTTTCTCGTGTAGGGCTGGAGGATCTAATGCCGTTGGGAGAACAACGATCGATTGGAATGCACTGCGAGCTTGGTATAGGCCAAATGAAGGAATAATTTTTCTACTGCATGCATTGAGCTTATCGCTATATCGGGGGAGAGGATATTTATCTTGAGCGACTAAGTCGACGCAAAGTGTCTTTCGGAGCTGTCAATCGTGGATTTACTTTCCGTGGGGACTTTTTGACTAAATATATCTCGAAACGAGAGGGTAATCAAAAACCAGTTGGGCAGACCATCCTCAAGCCAACACGTGGACGAGAAATCGCATCCAAAGTCTATCTCGGGATGAATGGTTCAAATCTCGTAGCCGAGTCGGCTCATGGGAGATTCGTATGCCCTCTTGGATTCAACGGATCATTGTTCATTTCTGGCCGACATTTTGACCTCGATCAGGCGATCCTTCAGAGTGCAAGGTTGACCAAAGGATCCAGATCTGAGTACCTCAAGCTCAACCGTGGCGTTGAGATGCGGTCGCAGCAGGACGACTTAGGTGTTTCAGGCTAGATTTGCATAGATAGTATTCGAAGTATTGAAGGAATTGGAATCAAATCGAAATAAAGTTGAGTAAATATAATGATCCAGGGAAACGAGGGAGACTGCGTTTCCCGTGCTATGGGCAGTGTCCTCCGTTCAAAACAAACAACTTTGAGTGTTCTGAGGATTTACGAGGCAGTTAAACCGGGTGAAGTTCCTCTATGGCGACTTTTTAAAGTTCGAATCTGGCCGAAGATCAATTTGTCTCGCCACAGACGTCACTCAATTCGAAGTGACACGTTCCCACCCTGACCTTTCTAATTCCATCTACAAAACGCTGCATTTCCCTCTATAATGCCCGATATTTCCAAGTTGGACCGGAAAAAAGCCCCCATCGCTGACGACATCGAATCCTCGGATTCCTCGTCGTCGGAAGACCAAGATCCTGGACCTCTTGTCGTCCCCGAAGCCTGTCTTGCCTGTGGGAAACAGCAAGTCACACACTTTACCATCCCCTGTCGTCATCTGTGTCTATGCAGAGCCTGTGCCATGAAAATGGCCACCGGCGGGAAGTGCAAGGTTCTCCTCAACATCCCTTCCCCTCTTTTGTCTCTAAGGGCTGACAATTTTGAAGATATGTCAGAGAATGTTTGTCGAATTGAAGCGGTTACCTCAGACCATCACAGCATAATTTCAAGGCATTAGAATATGTTTGTATGGAATATCTATATGTTTTATAAGGGAATAAACGAATGGAGCTATGCATTGTCTACGAGCATACGTATATTCATGAGGTTCCCTTCGGCCACGGTTTCCCGAGTGTCGCAAGGATGGAAAGCGGCCCCATTCGTTCCAAGAACGCCGACTCTTCTTCTGATTTCGTGAGTAGAAGACCTATCATTCCCGCACTATTGACTCCAATGGTGTATCCCTCTCCAATGTAGTCGCCTTTTGTCCGAGGTGAGACAAAGATCCACCGTGTCGTCATGGCGAAATTGTATGATGATAATTCCGGGTCCCGCGTGTGCATTTCATCAAGGAGACTCCGGTATGCCGCGAATAACCCCGTAGTGGGAGTTGTTTGCGACAGTGAGGTAATAAAGTGTTGGAAGGGGATAGTCGGGTCGTAGTTCTTTTCCTGGACAAGGGAGTCTGGGAATGGCGAGAATTCCTCAAGGGGAGGCAATGGGATGAATTGTACATGTTTATGCTGTTGACTACCCCCATAAGCCTTCAACGCCAAGGGACACGGGCATGTGGTTACCTTGCACCTGACTCTCCTCCGCAATTGTAGAATGCCAGCCATCGTTCGTTGCCCATTTCCATGCTTTTCAGACACTCCCACGTCACGCAAACATCATCCTCCGTCAAATCCTCTTCCTGCGATTCAAACTCTTGCAATTATTTCTCCATTATCCCCATTAGACGTACCCCTTGAAACGAGAAGGAAATGCCGAGGAAGAATACAGAATTTATTCAATACGACAACATGTTTCGCCAAGTCCAATACTTTTAAATTCGGATCAGGTGGGAGGAATGGATTGATTGGTTTCTCATTCTTATCCTTTTCGGTCTCTCCTTTCGTAGGCTTGTATTGGAGTGACGGTGCACATCGTATTGAAAACTGGCAGAATGAGATGATGGAAAGGCCATGGAAGAACCTGGATTCCAAAGTGATGGATGTACCTTGCTGTGCTATCGGTGAAGAAGAGGTGTTTGTTTCCTACATTAGTCACGAAATAAAGAGGACAGTTGGTACTATATGCACGCTCATACTTTTGGGAAATAAGTGCGGTAAAGTTATTCAGAGAATTGGAGGGATTTAGGTCCGCTGCCATACTTGCGATTCTCCGGACGCTGTGGTGGAGCATGCGGGTCCGAGAAAAAATGTCGATCATTATTACGAGGTGGCTGCGCCCTTGAAAGATTAGAACCCTCCGCTCCATGGAAGGAGAGTTTCCAGGTTCTGACATGGGAGCGGCCCAATACTTCAACAGTGAAATAACGCTAATGCCTACATCATATTCGATATTACGCTGAGATTCCCTGGCCACCCCCTGAACTCAAACGCCATTCTCCTCCCTGCCCTTTCCATTTGCATCTCCATTCAACACCCCCCTCAGCGCACAATCCAAAGACTCTAATACCCTCCCTACTCGGAAGATTAAACAACATTCAAATTCGCGACTTTACGATGTTCGTCATTCATTGTCTTCCTCTCCCCAGCAATAAAATCCATCTCCTGAACCGAAAGCCTCGACGTACTCCGCTTGAACTGCAATTGTGCCCCCCGATTCGGAGACGGTGTTTTAACCGGCGTAGGGGGGAGGCTTTTCCGACCGCGTAAAGAGGTTCGTCGGAGATCGGGAGTAGAAGCGCGAGAGGGTGTCGAGGCAATGGAGTTACTTGCTTCCAACGCAGTAATCTCGTCTTTCAGACTTTGTTCCGCTGCTATCAAGTTGGCAATGTTTGACTCTGATTGAGCGGTCGCACTTGCGATCGTAGTTTGAATGGGTTTCTTCTCCTCCAGGGCCGTATTCCGCGCAAAGGCCTTTTCGTAACTGAGTGAAAAAAATTCCGTTGGCGGCACGGGAGAAAGTGCCTTTTTCAACGATTCAAGAACCCAGTCATTCCGGATATTAGTCCAATGCCGCTCCCACCGGGCCAATTCGGCGTCACATGAGCTGACGACTGTCTTAAAGTCGAGGGTATGTGTGCTCCGCTTTTCGCGGGCGGCGAGGTCGGTTGCTTTTTCGTGAAGGAGACGGGAGAAGGAGCATGCCTGAACACGGGCTTTTTGGCGTTGTCGAGCTAGGTGGGAGAGGGTGTAGGTGTGGAGGAGGTTGTGTGTACGGAGGAGGTCGATGTCGTATGGTTTAGTTGGGGGTGGCGAGAGGGCGAGGCGCGTTGACGACGGGTAACGGTTTGGGAGGGTTTGGCGGAGGATGTGTGATGATAAGGATAGTAATAGGAGTTCATATCTTCCCGCGAACCAAGTTAGACCAATGGCCGTTCGAGAGTTCTGGTCTGGGAAGAAGGACGGGGTGGGTGGTAGAGGGGTACCGTTCGCCCTGACGATCGTCAAGGAGACTTTTCCGAACAATCGTGCCGCCTAAATAGCCCTTACTTTTCAACTCACATAACCACTTGTATGCCACAATCCGGAATTCCTTCGCCTGCAGTGGATCATAAATTGGCCAGCAATTCGCAAAAACCTTCCATCAGTGCTGCTTGCTTGATTGTGGGAAAACCTTTGAGCCTTCTGCGGGAGAGAGGGCTTGAAGGAGGGAATGGAGTGTTGATTCGGCAGAGATGATTTGGAGGGTTAAACTTGCGATGTCGGGGGAGACAATGTTGAGGAGACGGAGGTTGGACAGGAGGAGGGCCGATGTTGTCAAGTCCCCTTGAGCCATGGCATTCCCCTCTTCCTCCTTATCAACCTGTCAAAGGTGGATCGCGCTCGCGAAATTGCAGGTGATTCAAAGTTTCGATTGCACCGGGTGGATTTCTCTTTGGAAGAGGATTATCACTTTATCAGTAGTTCGATAGCTCGAGATAGTACAACAGGGGTTTTTAACTCGCGGACGAGAATAAAACTCGAAGTAAGAATTCTGAAAACCAATGACATTATTCAACCGGCGCAAAATTTATAGCTTTTTGCCATGTGCAAAACCGTGCATTTCGGTTTGAATATCGCGTTACCATTGGTCATCTTAAATAAAGGCAACGAAAAGATCGGATAAATGTGAACGAGACCGGAGCCCACGGTTCTTATCAGTCTGTATGGATAATTCGCTGAGAACAGGACCTTTCATCATGCACGTCAAATGACAACCGCGATGCCAAGAAGAGATGAGCCACGTTTGAATTAAGCGCTTCACATTCTGACAGCTTTCACCAATGAATTTTCATATTTCGTTATCTGCAGGCCACCCGCGAAGATACGCCTCATCTTCGGAATTGAGTCTGACGCGTTGCGTTCGAGGACCAAAGGACGAATGGAGAACGAGCGGGATGGCCACGGGATCGTCCAAATCGAAAATAAATTTTCTCGTTGAGCTTCATTCCGCGGAGGATCCCCTCCATTTTCAGCGTCGGAGGAAGGAATATCGGTGGTCAATTATATTTCCAAACGGTTGGGCCACAATTAATCCCGCACAGCCGAGTCGAGCGGAACGCGGGATAAGTAAATAGACTATCGGCTGAGCAAAAATGGGGGCCGGGCTAGGTTTCCGCGCCCTTTTACGGCCAAGAATGTAAATCTGTGACTAAGCGTAAAAATGTGCGTTGTGCCATGCCCTGTGGTTGGGTGGGACAAACCCAGAGCGCACAAATAAGGCCCCCCACCTCCTCCCTCACACGAGCGAGACCCTTTGTGCTCCCGACCATCCACACCATCTCTTGCCTCGTGCGACCGAAGTGCTCATCTCTTCCAAACAAGACCATTACGCTCAGTACTCCACATCAGCGCACCTTCCTCCGAGTGGTCGTGCTAAACCGAGCGCTGTTGACCAAACGCTGTCCCTTATTACGCCACCGTAAATCTCCAAATTCGACCCCGGAAATTTCCCGTTTCTCTCGAAATAGCTCGTGCTAAACTTACGACGGGGGGTTGGTGCGTCGGAAGGTGGGCCGTTGCGATATTCACCTCAACCCCCTGAATCAGTGACAATTGCAGCCTATTGGGGATTGGTCGGACGAGTTTGGATATTGTCGTACGATAGGACTTGTGGAGGGGAGTGTTTGGATAGGCTCTGTGGGAGGGAGGGCGACAACGCCGCGTTCGGTACTGCGGAAAAGTACTCTCTCTCGGAAATCGTCCAACAACCGTTCTCAGTGCCGACTGTGATCCCCCGGTCGCGCGTCTTGGCTTTAGGGGGATTTGCGCTGTGTAAAAGATTGCCTGCTGGCCGTTTCTTATTTCTGCCTTTCCGTAAATGGCTTCCTCCGAATCCGCGAACCGTCGTCTTCTCTTTCGGAACTCCCCTCCAAACTTTCTTGCCGCCTACAATCAGCGGCCAGGCGATATGACGTACCTATCTCCCCTGACGTCGCAATGCTGATATGTTTTGCCGTAGAAATCGACTGAATGCCTCAGGATATGGATCCCATTTTACCTTTTCGGGAGGGCCGTTTTTACCGCCTTCGTCAACGCAGTTGACGAATACGAATTCTTCGTTGACTGATTCGCCCAGGACGTTTGGGTCAATATTACCTCAACAGCAACGGTACCACATTTCACTCTGTGTATTTCGAAGGCTTACGAATTTTTAGATATAAGTCTCCGCCGCAGCCAACAGGGAACCTTGACACCCGTCTTCCCATTATCCCAACACCTCCACCTCTCCAATCCTCTACCATCGCTTCAATAAGACAGACTTACGCAACTTCAACCCCAGGAACAAACCGCCACACCTCCAATGAATTAGTCACCCATTCCAACTCGGCTCAACACGCACATCCCCACCATCATCACCATGCACCCGCTGTCCATTCCCCGCTTTCAGATGCCGGGCCCCCCTTCACCCCCACCGAGTCCTTGCATCGGTTATATCTCCCCGGTACCATGGCTGGTTCCGTCACTCTGTCAATCCATCCAAAAGTTGATCGGGGATTCTTCTTGGCCGCCGAAGATAATGAATGGACTTGTTATCGTCGGAATTACTTTCAAATCAGCGTCGCTTACAGCGTTTCCTCGCCAAACCCAAACATGGCCAACGAAGGACTTATGACGGCGGGGATAATGCTCGATTATCATGGCCGACAGGAACGAGTTACAGGTTTCAAATTAACGATTGGAGCAAGAGTCTACGGCAGTGATGCCAAAGTTATCGATCTAGTTCAACATACCCCCAAACGAGACAAGGGTCCCCAATTAAAGCCTGCATTGAACTTGATGACGCCCGGCGGTGATGTTGAGCGTCATGGCCACCATGATATCAGTGATTCAGCAGACGATGAAAAAGCTGCGTTGAGCGGGAATATCCAGGAGGGTGAGGCACCCAAGGTGGTTACATATGAGCGGATTCAGTTTAAACAGGCCACTGCGAATAATGGCAAACGACGAGCTGCCCAGCAATATTTTTCGTTGATTGTCGAGGCCTATGCAACGGTTTTGGGTGCGCAGGGAGAGGAGGATATTCGTGTTGCGGTGACGAAGTCGAGTCCTGTCGTTGTACGGGGCCGCTCCCCAGGACATTATAGTGATACGCCACCGGCTGAAGTGAAATCTCGACCGGCGGAATTAACGACGTCGACTTCATTCTTGCGAAATGAACAGCCCTCACCCACACAAACGCCTACTCGTCCAGTAGCAAACACCGCTCCAGGAGAATCCTCCTCATCAGCCCTTCCGCAAACAAGTGTACCCTCGCTCACCACCAACAACAACGAAAGTCAAAACACGGCGAATAATAGGGGCAATCTAGCCTCGAACGACCTCAACTTTCTTGCCTCCCTCGACGCAGACTTTAATGGTTACCAGTACCTCCCTTTCACGCTCCTCGATCCACAAGGTAAAATGGTCGTCCCACACGATCTCTTTTACGATCCACATGAATTCCCCGATTCACACTATGCAAATCTCCTCTTTGGAACCGGCGATAATACCCAACCCAACCTTTCGCAAACTCACCATGCTGTTTCAACGGCGGATCCGTTTCCTGCGCAGGGGACGGGGCTGTCTGGCGAGGCTTCTCAACAAGGACAGGGAGCGACGCAACAGTCGGAATTTTCCAATTTATATCAAGGATTTTTTGATTTCCCCGTTCAAGAAATCACGAATTGGAATAATACAATGGGGAGAGGGAATTCGCAGCAAGGTGGTACGACTACAACCGTAGCAGCAAAGACGGAAGATGCTTGGTTTGATTCCTTTCCCTCGAATTCCGCGTCACAGAGCGTCGTACCGGGGTTCCGAGGCAACTCCAATCACGCGGGTAACGGCGGATCGTCCCAGTCGCAGCAGACCTTCTCATTTGGATTTCCCGGGGCTTCTCAGGATGGGAATGGGGGTAATGGGAATGGTGGTGCCATGACGCCTGGTGGGAAATGGATGTTTGAATTTCGGAATAGTAGTTATGGGTATTTCCCGAATTTACCGGCGATCGGGGAGATGCCTTCGACGTCGACATCACAGGCGCAGTGAGTGCATTGGCTGGTTGAGCTTCCCTCCCTTTTTTGTTTCTCTATTGTGTATTGTTTGGGGATTATGGTTAGGGAGCATCCACGTTGGTGGGAGGGAACGGAAGTCCGGGGATATTACTTTTATGTCGTTTAGTTCCCGTTCATACTTTTTCTTTGTCGCAGTTTGTTTTGTAAGTAGTATTAGGGATCGGGACCAAGTGATTTGTGTTATCACGGAGGATATGTCAGCATATATTTTCGAGTCTATCGTCGAATCAAAACTTGACTCTGTACAATATTCCCAAGCCACACCAACTGTCTCGTCCTTCACCTGCCTCCATCTCACCTCCGTTAGTCTATCCAGATTTCGTTTGTTTATCGATCACTGGACGATCTTGCCCCTGAAGGATAACCCTGTACGACGACATGACGCCATTCAAAGAAGCTTAGAACAACAATAGCGAATGGCGACTGCCCGATCCTCCTTTGTGAAACAAAGCGGCGTAAATCCTCCAAGGCGGAACATCAGATCAGCCCGCCCGAAAGCGGTAGCCGAATCCTATCACGTGCCGGATTTCCGGTCAGGGCTTGAGCCGACACCGGCCCCGCGTCGGCTACCCGCAACGGTTGTGGGCTAATAATCTCAGGGTCCTAACAAAACACAATCGCAGCAGTCGGCGCCACGAGTTGCCAAATGCGCTCAGTTGCCGCGGCACAGGACAAATTTCATTTACCGCGCACGGGGACGCATAGAACCCTCAGGCAGCTGAGGCGGATTCATAGCCTAAAAAGGGGGCAGCGGCCTGCAGATATGCATTTTTATTTAGGGGCAGTCGCAACATTATGCCGCTACTCGTGCAGCGCTTGGCCCGCAACGGGACCGTGTCGTTATCGTCTGACTTTACGACCGATTGGGGTCTCAGGGCTGGACGTGGCCACTTGACGGTACGTTACGAATGGATGCACCGCCGAAGAACAAGAAGATGAGGTCTTTTCGCGGATGTCAAGGCTGCAAGCATGCAAAGAGACGATGTACAGAGGAGAAGCCAACTTGTCAGGCATGTGCAAAAGCGAGGAGGGTCTGTCAGGTCTCTCTCTTTATCTTGTTATGCGGCAATTGCTGATGACGCAGTATGACACCGATGCATTATTTCGGTTTTTCGAAAAGGACGTAAAATCTGAAAGTGTCATTAGCGAGGCTGTGGCAGAAGGTGAAAGTGGGGGTGATGCAGATCATAAATCAAGCATGAGTATGCTCAGCCTCCCTGAGACTGCTGACTTGGTGCAGAAAAGAGGTCGATAGACGGCATATTCATCCAGCAAGAGGTGAAGGTCAAACGAATAAAGATGCCGACTCCTGTGCCATCGAAGGCAGCTCTGGCGACTATTTTGAATCATGAGGAGCCAGACGAAAAAGTGGGTGTCAAAGAGCCTTTTCGGGAACAATCTAAACCCGTGGAGACAAAGTACATCCATTCCGCATTTCACTGCCTAATATGGACAGAAAATAACACGCTAATGTTACGTCGGATTTGGTTCGAGGGTCGCCTTACTTGGCTTCGAGCGACTGCCGAACAGTTGCCCTTCACAACATTGTTGGCAGCCCACGTATTCCCTGGACTCATGGACTTCGACCACACGCTTGTGCAACAATTGTATATAAAGGTTTGCATTGCCGGGATTGCTAGTTTGTTTGCGGGAGTTGGTCGGAGTGTCTTGTACAATCACGACTGTGGACAGCCTCGTCATACGACGAATCAATAAAACTGCATTC
>Ga0335076_10007295_pt1 | contig 11125 bp, 12 predicted proteins | sample Lox_Sample_25_FD_206717 | JGI IMG/M metagenome (GOLD analysis project Ga0335076, IMG submission 206717) | Soil microbial communities from Loxahatchee National Wildlife Refuge, Florida, United States - Lox_Sample_2.5 | ecosystem: Environmental > Terrestrial > Soil > Wetlands | place: USA... | reverse complement strand
AGCAGAGCCCGGCCGCAGAAACCCACCGCTGTCCTGATACTTTGGACCATTGGGATTGAAGGGGCCAGGCATCCAGTTTCCAGGCCCCATTTGTTGTTGCTGTCCCGGATTTGTACTAGCCATAGATGGAATCGAACTCGGTCGTTGGCTGGCGGGCCGAGTAGCAGGAGGAACACCGATATGATTTTCGATGTCGAATTGAGGATGTCCACGTCAAGGACGAGCCAGGCCTATATTATGCACCGCCATATTCGCTGGGCGCTTGTGTTACTTTAACGTTGCACCGGGCACAATTGAGCCTAAAGTTTCAACCGGAATTAGTGAATTAGTGGACTTAGTTACATTACGTGGCGGAGTCTAGCGTTCGGGAGCGTATTGATTAGAAATAAATTCAAATAATACGTGTAGCGCCCCGTCGCATGCGGAAATGCCCGTTAATATAAATGTCCGACACATGCTGCACCAGCCCTCGAAAACTTAAATGTCGGACATTCGAAACTCAATGTAAAATGTATACCCATCCCACATGGTCCGCGTCGCGATATCGCAATGTACGATTCTCGCTCGGTAAAAGGAAATCGGAGGTCACATTTGTCCGAGGCGGGGTTATTGTGTGGTGCACTCGCCAGAAAAGTCAGGGCGCCCTATGACACCTCACACCCAAATAAACACAGCAGAATCTGAAGATGAGTAGTATCCTGGTCATCCCGATAAAGCAGCAGCAACTTACAGTTGAACTTCATGAAGTTAAGACTTGTTGCGCTATAAATTCTAATAAAGAGACTACTTTTGCTTGTGTGAATCCCTGTCCGCTGGGTCAATTGATGTGTACAATCCTAGTGACAACCCTTATTAGCTCCAACTCTCGTAGATCTTAATTTTGGCTAAATTGTGTATTTCAAACTTCTGTGTGACGAAAATTTCGTCAAGTGACCAAAGTTACCGCGAAAATAAATTGCGTCACCAAATGTTGTTAAAGCGCCGGCCCAACCGTCGGTTGTAACCATCGCGATGTCAGGTGGGACTTTTTGATATGAAACTTTCTCAATAATTTCGATTTAATTCAGATGCAGTGCCTCTGTCTTCGAGGTGAGTCACGCCTTAAATATCCGATCTGTCGACATGGTCAGCCGCTCACCAAACAACTCGATGGATTAGGCGTGCTAAGTGTACACGTCCCGAGCATTCCCGATACGGAGTAGATGACATCCTTTCCTTGCATTCTCCTTCTCTGTATACAACTTCGTCTCCCAGTCTTGGGGAACTAGAGTGTGTCCCAATAAAGTTAAATAACATCTGGATTGTTCTGCTTCAATTTTGCTCTTCCTTTATATATATTCAGCATATATGTGTTGGCTTCAACCGAGAATAGCTATTTCCTATCTATAGTTTCTGCAAGATGCAGTCGTTGTCGACCTTCAAAGTGTCGATTCGTACTCAAGATAGGTTAATCGATATATCTGAAGTGTACTGAACCGCATATATACATCCCGCCTTCGAGGAGTGGAGCATATCGTCATGACATGGACGCCATCCGTGCATCCAAATTACCAATCTTGCACGTCAGCGCCGAAAGAATGGAGGGAATTAAACCCTCTCTTGCATGGCCTTGATCTTCTCCTCTAGCAGTCGAACTTGTTCTTCCTCTTCATCGACCATGGCCGGCGTCACAACACCATCCTCATCATCGTACATCCCACCCAATCTTGAAGAATTCTGCGTTTCCAACTCTCGTCGCTGGTCCTCTACCAATCCTTCCAATCGTCCAACCTCATCCGTCAACTCACCGAACCGTGTCATCATCGCCTCAATCCGTTCCCTCGTTCCCACCACCGGACTACCCACCCGGTTAATCTCAAAACTCCGAATTCGTGTTCCGGAAGGGGGGGAGATACTATATTTCCAACAAAGAATCTGCAGTTTTGAGAAAAACATCGGCATCGACATTGCCACCAGAAGAATACTTGGGAAGTAAAAGAGGAGTAATCCGCTCCCGTTCTGTACGCGTCCGGATAACATTCCCGCCCTCCACATCGCCAAGTGGGATGTTTTCCTTTTGCCGCGTGTTTGTGGGTTTGACGGTAAACAGACCCCGTTGGTGGGGATGGGGGTCGCGGATCAGATTGTCGACGCCGGATTGGTGGAGGAGGGAGGCGATGAATTGTGTTGGCATTGTGTTGAAAGGAAGAGAGGAGATCGAGGAGGCTGTGTTGGAAATGGAGTCCAAATGGGGCTGAAGGGTCGCTGTCATGGTTGGTGTGCGTGTTGGCGATCGAGACGCGTCAAGGCAACAAATGGTTGGCAGGCCCTAACCCTGAGTCTGGGAAAACACCATCAGCTCCGAGATTTCTCTCGATTGTGTCCACCATGAGACAGACGTATCATGGAGTCGTTGTAACAGCAGGTTGCCCCTCTTATCCCCGTCCCCCTGCACTCTCAAGCTAACACAATCTAAGGCCTAATGGCAAAGACGATAAAAGTAAGAATCAACGTCCGAACAATGCATCCAATCTACAAGAAGGTAACCTAACCACCGACCCAACCCCCTTTTTGTCCTCGGATTTAATCCTGGTTATAGATCCTGAATAATCGGAGAAACTACCTCGTACATGATGAAGGGGAATTATGCTCGGTAGGTGACATTGTCCGAATCGAGGCTTGTCGACCGTTGAGCACGCGGAAATCCTTTTGTCTGGCGGAAATTTTGCACAAGCGGAATTTGGGAATGCCTGCTCCACCTGAGGCGGAGGGGCCATCGACCGAACAAGCGAATGGGCAAGGTGGACAGAGCACGACGTAAATATAAATCGTTAGTGAAAAGGAAGGGAAGTGTCAGTAGTCGAAATCCGAGATACCCCTGAGGATATAGATCCCCTAAATCGGGTAAAACCTTCAAACGACTTCTCGGACATTGGCATTTACAGGCATACATTATACGCTATACGGTTTACACACACGCAAAAGATTCGATGAACTAGATAAATACGTTCTCGTCCCCCCAAAATTCTTGGACTTCACGACTTGCCGGGACGATCACAGAGTGGGACGTACATGACTGCATACAACTCCGACGTCGTGATTTCCCCATCTTTGTCCTTAATCACTTCCCTGATATACTGATCGCCCGGTGGTCCAACAGGAATGAACAATTTCCCTGGAGATTTAAGTTGTTCAATTAACGCCGTAGGCATCCTCTACCATCAGCCATCAACGTTCCAAACACGGGTTCGCAGGGTATTTTGATGGGCAGGGGGATGGAGTGGGGCATACGGGAGCAGCAGCACCGACATGAATGGCATCGTACGGTCCTACGTCTTCAGTCTTCCCACGTTTATGAATAGGCAGCTGTACCCTCATCGGGGTATCCCAATCTTCCGTCACCCGTGACGATAACGATCTTCCCTTCGTCCAGCAGTTTCTTGTGTTCAGGGTCCTTGGCAATATTCTTGGCTGCCAACTCCGAAAGTTCAGGGAGATGTTCAATCCCAACGACTTTGCCGCCTGGTTGAACCATTCTGCCCAACACCTAAAACCCCGATCAGCTGGCCCATTCAGCAAAGGCATGGTGGTGGTCGGACAGCAGTGAGATATCCTGATCCGCAGCCTACGTCAAGGACTTTGGCTCCCGGACCGGCATAATCCGCCAAAGCCGAAGCAGCGTTCGCATGCATATGTGGTGCCGAAATCTACCCTGCATCAATCCCTCCAATTCCCCATAGGAAGATACGGTTTGGCCCTGGCCGATAGATTGCGGGGAATCATAATATGGCATAATGGAGGTAAAATGCGCTCTATCCACTTTCTTCGCCACTCAACGACTACCCACAAACGGGGGACAATTACAAGCATTGCCTCATAGACGCGAGTGGACGGGATAAGCCCGTTATCACGCAAGTTATTAATCATTTCAGCATTCGTTCTCCTGGGGCGTTATCATGCGTCGAATTGGTCAGCAGGAGGGATGGAGGTTACCCTGATGAACGCCACGCCATTGGCCTAGAGTGGACAAAGAACCGTAGGGCCTGAAGAAACTTAATGGTGGGAAGTTTGGGTTTGAAGTCGGTTGGTGATGTGAGCTCGGTGGACGCCTGAGGGGGGCTTAAATTTCCCCAGAATATTGTCACGAAAGCAATTCCTGTCGCCTAGTTACGTAAAATTTCATCTTGGCTATCACATCATGTTTTTGCTAAATGCACAACAACCCGGTGGAGAAATCCCATACGGCTTTCTAGGAACATATATAATATGCTTCTGCTTCAGAATATTCACTTAGGTCAAAGGGCAAGGGATTCATGAAGATTTAGGACAGTGTTTCCATCTAATAGAGTCTTATATTTTAACTTAGACTGTATATATTTTAATTTTGACTAGTTTTTAATAAAGAGCGGACAACCTCGATGCTATTTTCTTTGAATATAACTAGCAATGCTAAAAAAAGATGCCCTATTATAAAAGTAATAATGAAGGTTATTTAAGCATACCTTCAGCATTGAAGTTCATTTATTATATATAAAAAAAGCATGAAAGATAAAAACAAGTATACCATAACTTATAAAACTAGAATCTAGCGTCAGGAAAATCCTTTTTTAGCTAGCTAAAACCAGATAGTTCAATGGTATGCCTAGCTGAACTATCTGAACTTTCACTGCCTTTCAAATCCTTGAATAGAGATATTTTCTAGCACAGTTCATCCAATTTTGATTCAATTTATATGGGGTGAAAATATTTTGAAAGTAGACAATTAAGCCTTTAATTTTCTACTATTATCACATGATTATGATAAAAACTGATGGAGTTATAGTGAGAACGGATGAAAATTTAACTAAAATATAAGGAATTTGATACTTTTTAAGCTTTCGCTAGACCAGTTTGAAATTTACACATATGATATTAGTATTATGTAATATTTACTAATAAAGCCTTTTAAATCTGGCCTTGATTATATAATTATATTATAAACTCAGAAAGTTATAGCAATAATAAGTGTAAATTTAAGACATTTCTAGTTTTTTCAGGCCAGTTTCAAATCTAACTGGTAACTATGAGTTTGAAATGAAAGAGCTTAGTCAGCAAATTCAAAATCATCCTTGATCATGTGAATTAGGTTAAAACTTGTGAAGATATATCAAAAAATATGCTCTGAAAGTTGCTTGCTAGGCAGTAGATAGTTTGGCTTCCCAAGAACCCCAAACTTTCACAGCTAGGCGCAGATAGAGAGGGTTTTTATTTTCCTGATGCTTCATAAAACCATAAATAGTAAGCAAAACTGAATTAATAGTATCTAAATTAAATGGTAAATATAAAATGCTAATATATAATAATATTAAATAATTTTTTTAAGTCTTTGTTTTATAACTACATTCTTTTTTCTCAAGAATACCGAAAGAAAAGTCATTATAGCTTTTAGTCATTAGCCATTTCCACAAGTTCTTAGAAGTAGAAAATTTGAATTTTGTAAATTCTTGACAATAAGTTCTTCTCATTATTTCATAACTAATGCAGAATTTCAAGAGATCCCGAAGTTGTCAGATGAAAATTTTGTAAAAGTTGTACTGTGTTGCGAAACAAACCGGCCAATAATTTCGGGAGTGACAGTAAAGGTATGCCTAGGATAAAGTTTCTTCAAGCTAGCCAATCTATGCAACACGCTCCAAACAACACAGTTCTTCGCCAAATATCACATTCAGCTCAATAACAACGACAGACTGGAAAAAGTTTCAGGAGTGTTTTGACCTCGATACCAAGGGAATGTCCGAAAACACGGAGGTAAACAATAAGAAGAAAACATTGAAGATGGAAAAGAAAAGGAAACGGAAAGAAGTGAAAACGGTCGAGGAAAAGACTGCACCCAGTCGACCGCAAGACACCAAACCGAAGAAGCGGAAACGAGAGACACAAGACGGCAACCAAACACCATCCAAAAAAGCCAAGTCCAAGAAAAAGGACAAAAAGGAAAAGTCCAAGAAAGACGAAAATGCCAATGATGCAAAAGAACTAGAAATCGACGTCAACCTTCCCGCCCCACCCTCCAAAAAGGCCCTCCGTCTTCAAAAGAAAGGAAGACCTGCGCCAGCCGGGCCACCGACCTTACAGCCACCCGACTCCACTGAAAAACCCGGCAAAGTCGACGACGACGTCCACCCAGCCCGCCAAAAACTCATTCGAAAAGAACCTCAACGCGCTGAATTCAGTGTCTGGATCGGCAATTTATCGTATTCCACGGATGTAAAGGGTTTGCGCAACTGGCTTACCCATGGTCTTGCAAGTGTTGAGGAGAGTGAGATTACCCGGGTCTATCTACCAGTCAACGCAAGCGGCCAGTCCAAGGGGTACCATCCCTCGTCAAATATTTCTATAATGAGCGGTGTTGACAGTAGATTTGCGTATGTGGATCTCAAGAGTGAGTTGGGGATAGAGAGAATTATTTCACGGAGTGAGCAGGTTTTAGATGGACGACGTTTATTGATTAAAAATGGGAAGGATTTTACGGGGCGACCGACAGAGAAGAAGCAGCGGTATCATGCGCAACATACGAATCCGAGTCAATCGCCAAAGACGATAGCCAAAAAGGGTCCAGGGCCAAACAAGTTTGTACGTAAGGGGCCCCGGGAAATTGGAGGCCCTCAGGGGGATAAAGGGAAGAAGGCGAAAGAGGAGAGTTGAGTAGATTCATGCCATGGAATTTGACTGTCTGAATGCGATATCCCCTACGCATTATTCTACATATCAAAATCCATCTCATTTAATGCTATCATTTCATCTTCAAACTCATCTCCCTCAGTCGGCTTTCCGGAATCCCGTTCCTCCACCATCTCTTCCTCTCTTTGTTTTTGTGTTCCCTGTAGCAACTCATCCGTATCAATATCACTGCCATCGTCTACAAACCAAGGTTCCTCCTTCTGCATCTCATTCTCTGTCGCAGTCATACCCATCACAACGACCTCATCCTGACTCCACGCCTCCACACTCCCTCCTCTCGACCCACGACCCCCAGAGACCGTACCCTTCTCCCCCGCCTTTTCGGCATCCGCCAAAGCTTGCAGAGCATCCCAATCAATCGGCTCATCCGGAACCACTTGCCGTGCCTTAGTCGCTTCAATCCATTCCTTTCGCACGACCCGTACCTGATTTTCATGGCCGGCTTTCTCGGTCATGGCGATGCAATCGCGGAACGTCGCTTTAGGGAAAACTTCATGCATCCAAAGTTGATAATAATTCACCAACCGCATTAAATCTTGTTTCTACCTTAAGCCATGACTTGAATGGGAAGGACGGTACTTCATGGCCTTTTCCTCTGAAGTTGAGATGCTTTGGCGCATCTGTTTTGAGTTGGCGGAGGCCCTTGTCGGCCAACAGTCTGCTCTCAGGGAATGGAAATGGGGAGAGGGACATTGAGGGGAGGGTTTGTTGGGGGATTACCGGTCGATGAGCTTTACGGCTGGCTTTCGTTTGTTTTTAACGACGACTTCCTCGTCGATTTGGATTGGGGAGGGGCCGCCCGCAAGTGAGGGACGAGAACGAGGAGCAGCCAAGCCAGAGCCGTTCTGTCGGAGAAAGCCGTCGTTGTCACCGTCGAAGGACATCGAGTCTGGCCGCGGTGACCGAGGCGACACGCGCGACATTGTTCGCTCGCGACCGCGACGAGACCCGAAAGCGTTCCAATCACAGCCGGCACTCGCCGGCCAATTCGGACATCTGTCAGAAGCCTCTCAAACAGCCGCTTCCCCAGACGACATCGCCCGCCGCTGCCATCGGCTCCCATCATCGCCACTCCACCATGGCAGGCAATGACAACGCCCCGCGCCCCCGTGAAGAGACACATCTTCCGCCTGCTGAGAACTTTGAAGGAAATCTCTCTGGCCAGTTCCACGAAGTTCCCAAAAGCACTCCCTATCCGGTAACCCCCCTTTTGTTGTCAGAGACGTATCCCCGTATGTCCATCGACTAATCATAATTTGATAGCTGATTGATTCCGATCCACATTTCCGTAGAGTGCTGCGATACTATAGAACGTCTGATTACCTCACGTGGCTCAGCTTCACCATCGGCGTCCCCTTATTCTACGGAGGATTAAGTATCCCTTTCTCCATTCCACCGACGCTGATGGAAAGTGGTCTTCTGGAAGACTCCGCGACCGTTGGGGACGAAGTTAATTGGAGCAAAGTATTGGCGGATGAGCACAGCATTGGGTGTCACTTCAGGATTCCTTGTTTCCTATCAGGACGTCTCAAGTACCCTCCCCCCAGTCGTTTGTTTTCGGACTAATATGAAGAACGTTTCTGGGGATGGACGGAGAATTCACGGGAGGTGAAAATGGATATGGAGGAGATGGTGGGCAAGTTACGCCGTGGTGAGCCTTTGTATGGAGTTACGTCGATGGATCCGTATTATCAGCAAGTCGCTGCTTCACAATCTCGATATGCTCAACTCAAGTTTCGTAAGTGTCCTTAAGTCCCCGCTTCTCGATATTGACATCGCTTTTCCATTCCCTTGCAATTTTGATTTTCTTGGGTCTTCATTCGCTTCATTTGTTGGAAATCGAAAGTTTGATGCTGATGCGGATAGAAATTTTCCCATTTTTCAATTTCGCGAATCATAACTATCATGGAGTCGATGTTAAAAAGTACTACGATGCTTTGAAGGCTGAGGACGAGGCTACTGTGGCACGGGAGACTTGATTCAAGGGGCACGAAGCAGATGTACAGATTGAGTAACCGCGATAAAACGTTAAAATCTATTATTCAATTTGCTCACCTTCTTATCTGCTCCGGCCGGATTACCCCCTTTTTCCTGCTTTTACGACCTTTATATGATATGGAATCGGACAAAAATGTGTGTTGCAAGACGTCACGCAAGGTTCACGCGACCGCCGATTATGTAATATTTTAATATCCCCCTCCAGCACTTATCGCGGCCGAACCTTCTCCGCCCCTCGTTCGCGGCGACATTCGATTAATAAGCTCTTTGGCCTCGTCGGATTCATGCGTTAGCGAGGCATTCACGTCACCATAAATCCTCGTCTCTCCCCCTGGTCATTTCCCGATTTCCGCATTTCGCCTTCCATCCCCGGCCGCCTTCCCTATCAACAACAATGTCGGTAAACAACAGGTCGGACCACGAAAAAAAGATCATCTGGTGTCGAGCAACGCTCCAAAAATTCGACAAACAACTCAGACCTCCGAGCACCCTCTCCAGCGAAGACCTGGTCGTCCTCAAAAGAGTTCTCAACTTCCTCTCCCAATGCCGCCAATCCTCCGAACAAACCCTTCAACGATGGCAGGTCCCTCGCGTCCTCAGGCGTCTCTTGACCCATGCGCAAATCCTCCCGGACAGCTTCCCCCCCTTAATCGAAATGCAACTCGCCGCCTGGGAACGTGGGGAGTACAACTTGGCAATGGGATCTGCAGACGAGGTCGACGACGATAGTGCGAAAACCTCGTCTTCGGAGGAGGAAGAGAATATTCAGCCTCTACGAGGGTCCGCTATGAGGGGAATTAGTCGTGTGCGTTCCAAGTCTGGCAAAATGTGGGTATACAAGATTGATAAGAGTTATCAACGACCCGCGAATCGGTTTGGTCCGAATCAGTTGGAGGTCGGGGCCTGGTGGCCTCTCCAAATCTGTGCTCTTCGGGATGGTGCGCACGGGTCGCATAGGAGCGGTATCTACGGTAAAAAGGAAAAGGGTGCCTACAGCATCATTATCTCCGGCGGAACTGGCTACGATGATCTTGATCTGGGAGACGTGGTTTGGTATACGGGCTCTGGTAGCAAGGGCGAGGACCAGACCCTTGGGATTGGAAATCAAGCTTTGATTACGAGTTTTAATACTAAATTACCCGTTCGAGTGTTGAGGAGGTCAAAGTCGTCGAGTAAGTTTGCCCCGAGTCAGGGGTTGCGCTATGATGGGATTTATGTTGTTACGGATCATAAGGCTGTTGTAGGGAGGGATGGGCATAGGGTGTTTAAGTACAAGTTGGAACGGTGTCCGAATCAGAGGGAAATTCAGTTAAAGGTTCCCGGACGGGCTGAGTTGAAAACACTTCATGATTGAGGCGAGTTGACTCTCTTTTGGTTGGATACTCTGAGTCATTGTTTCGACTTATTTTTGGAATAGTTGTTGTTCTATCGTTCGGGAAGCCGCAATTTTTTTTTTCTTGTATTAAATCGATATCTGGAGACAGGAAAGTTGCCGTTTTATATAACCGATAGTTAAATATATGCTCGATCGGAGAGCAAACTTGATAGCGATCTGGGGCAATGACAGCGTTCAATACATAACCCCCGCCGACAGCACCGATTGTTCCGGAAACCAAACGTTTGCCCCAACGATTCATCAACTTCCATCCGAAATCCTTTTTTTCATAGCTACCCGCTTCATGCAATATCGCCTCAGGTGGAGGCCATACCTCCCCGAACTTCTCTCGTTTCCTTGTTCCTCAGACATTCTGCCTTTCGACGTGCCCAGATCTCAGCGAATTATTATCACACATTAAGCCTGCTCAATTGACCGCACATTCAAAACCGTGAGCGATTTTATTCAAGCTCTGTGCCGAACGAAGAGGGATCTCACGACCCTCGTAACTTGCATGTCCACTCCCCGCGCAAGGCCATGCTTTATCAAAATATTTCTATCTCGAATGCCCGGTTTGATAGAACAGGGATTCACAGGCTGTCTGCCTCTTCATAATGCAAACCCCAATCTCTGTAAAAGTCTTGTGAAAGTTATAACTACCCTGTAGGCCAGAAGCTGACATTCAGGAAATTCCGTTTCAGAAAATCCTGTACACGAGGATTTTTGAGATCCTTGAGTGAACGGATGACCTCCATTTACATTGAGGAGAGCGGGTTTGTCGGAGATCCAGGCTAGAATGACAGTCGTTTTCCAATTTGCGGGGCCTTATATTCCCTGCTGGTTCACTCGAAGCGGGACAGTACGTCCTTAACCCCAACTATTCTTATTTTGAGCTCGTCGCTTTGCCGCGGCCAATGCCCTACGTCCAAAAGAGCGAGCCACGGTTAAGATGGTAAATCTGACACAGCCGCGGTGGCCTGTGTGATGGGTCAAACACGGCCGAATCAGGAATTGGAACACATGTGACGGACACAAAGGCGGCCCCCGCATTTC
>Ga0335076_10007294_pt1 | contig 11125 bp, 8 predicted proteins | sample Lox_Sample_25_FD_206717 | JGI IMG/M metagenome (GOLD analysis project Ga0335076, IMG submission 206717) | Soil microbial communities from Loxahatchee National Wildlife Refuge, Florida, United States - Lox_Sample_2.5 | ecosystem: Environmental > Terrestrial > Soil > Wetlands | place: USA: Florida... | reverse complement strand
TTCTGGAACCGGGCCGCCGAGCGGCTCCTCGGCCGTCCCACGAGCCAGGTCCTGGGCCGCCGCTGCTACGACGTGCTCGGCGGCAAGGACGTCTTCGGCAACCGCTTCTGCCACGAGAACTGCTCCGTCGTCTCGATGTCCAGGAAGGGCGAGGCGGTCCAGGGCTTCGAGATCGTCCTCGGCAGTTCGCCGAAGCAGGAGCAGAACGTCAACGTCTCGATCCTCCGGATCCCCGGCTCGCGCCCCGAGCTCTTCACCCTCGTCCACATCCTCCAGCCCATCGACCGCGCGGGCCGTCTCACGCGGGCCCTCGAGCGCCTCGGCGCGCAGCGCGCGGGGACGCCCTCGCCCTCGCCGGAGGGCTGGGAGCCGGTGGCCGCCCCCGGTCCGGTCTCCGTCCCCAAGGCCCCGCCCCTCACCGACCGCGAGCGGGAGATCCTGCGCTGGGTCGCGGCGGGCCTGCAGAACAAGGAGATCGCCCACAAGCTGGGGATCAGCCTCGCCACCGTCCGCAACCACATCCACAACATCCTCGAGAAGCTCGACGTCCACTCCAAGCTCGAGGCGGTGTCGCTCGCGTTCCGCCAGGGCTGGGTGAGCGGCCCGAACGGCGAGCTCGGCCTGAGCGCCGAGCCCCTCACGCGCCAGTAGCCGTTCCCCGTTGCCCGGCCACCCTCACGCCGCGCGCGGGCCCGCGTTCCTCCAGTCGGTGGACTTCGCGGTGGCCCCGTTCCTCGTCATCTGGGAGACGACGCAGTCGTGCGCCCTCGCCTGCCGCCACTGCCGCGCCTCGGCCCAGCCCGGCCGCGACCCGCGCGAGCTGACGACCGCGGAGGGCATCGCGCTCGTCGACCAGGTCGCGGAGATGGGCACGCCGATCCTGATCCTGAGCGGGGGCGACCCGGTGAACCGGCCCGACCTCCTCGACCTCATCCGCCACGGCAAGTCGCGCCGCCTCCGCGTGGCCACGATCCCCGCCGCCACCGACTGCCTCACCCGCGACCTCGTCCTGTCGCTGAAGGGGGCCGGCCTCGACCAGATGGCGGTGAGCCTCGACTTCCCGCGCGCCGACCTCCACGACGCCTTCCGCGGCGTGCCGGGCGCGTTCGCGAAGACGATGGAGGCCGTCGCCTGGGCGCACGAGGCCGGCCTTCCCCTGCAGGTCAACACCACCGTCTGCGGCGACACGGCGCCCTACCTCGAGGAGATGGCGGCGTTCGTCCAGAACCTCGGGATCGTCTTCTGGGAGGTGTTCTTCCTCGTGCCGATGGGGCGGGGCAGCGTCCTCGCCGGCCTCGGCGCCTCCGAGTGCGAGAGGCTCTTCGAGGTGATCTACCGCGTCCAGAAGAAGGAGGGCTTCGTCGTCAAGGTGACCGAGGCCCCCCACTACCGGCGGCACGTGGCCCAGCGCGAGATGAAGGACGACGGGCGGCCCTCGGCCCGGCCCGAGGGTCTCGCCGCGATGCCGGCCCGGCTCACGCAGTCGGAGGGCCCCGGCCACACCGTCGGCCTCGCCCCCCGCGGCGTGAACTCCGGGAACGGCTTCCTGTTCGTCTCCCACCTCGGCGAGATCATGCCCAGCGGCTTCCTGCCCGTCCCGGTCGGCAACGTGCGCGGGATGAGGATCGCCGACGCCTACCGCGACGCGCCCCTCTTCCGGCAGCTGCGCTCGCCCGGGACCTTCAAGGGCCGCTGCGGCCGCTGCGAGTTCCGCGACATCTGCGGCGGCTCGCGCTCGCGGGCCTTCGGCCTCACCGGCGACCCGTTCGAGACCGACCCCTGGTGCTCGTACGAGCCGCTTTCGCCCGCCTGAACGGCCTTGAGTTTTCTGAGCTCGCAGTTTAGGGATCTCATAGTCACCCACCGGGACAGCCAGCGACCCGCCGACCGGGACGACGAATCGGCTATTCAACCGGGGGCTTCCCGCCCCCGGCGCCCCCGGCGCATCAATGCATGTCGAAGTCGGCGATGACCGGCAGGTGGTCGCTCGCCACGCGGGAGAGGGCGAGGCGGCAGCGGCGGGCGGCGGCGAGGCGGAGCGGCCCCCGGTAGTAGAGCCGGTCGAGGGCGCCCTGGGGGAAGAAGGACGGGAAGGTGGAGATCGCCCGCTCGCGCTCGGAGTCGCCGCCGGTCGCCGAGCGGAAGCCGAGCATGTCCACGAAGATGGGCCGCAGCAGCGAGCGCCAGTCGTTGTAGTCGCCGGCCACCACCGTCGGCACGTCGAAGGGCAGCGAGGAGAACTCGCGCGAGCGGGTGAGGAGGGCCACCTGCCGCTCCCGCTCCCGGGCGGAGAGGCCGAGGTGGAGGTTGAAGACCTCGATCCTCCGAGTCCGGCCCGAAGGTGCCCGGGCCAGGATGCGCGTGTGCTGGCACCCGCGCCGGCGGAGGAAGCCGACCGTCAGGTCGATGTTCCTCTCGCGCACGATCGGCCACCGGCTGAGGGTCGCGTTCCCGTACCGTCCCTTGCGCAGGGCCACGTTGTGGCCGATCGCGTAGTGCTCGAACCCGAGGGCCCGGGCCAGCTCCCTCCCGAGGTCGAGCCCGCGCGAGCGCGGGGCCCCGTCGTCCACCTCCTGGAGCATCACCACGTCGGGGTCGTAGTAGCCGACGATCGACGTGATCCGCTCCGGCCTGAACCGGCGGTCCACCCCGATCGCGCGGTGGATGTTGTACGTGAGGACGCGCAGCCGCACGGTGGAGCCAGGATAGCACCCGCTTGACCGGCCGGGCCGCCGCGGCTAGCGTGGGCGGCCGCATGGCGCGCTTCCGGCTCGACCTCGAGTACGTGGGCACCCGCTACTCGGGCTGGCAGATCCAGAGGAACGCCCGCACCGTGCAGGGCGCCCTCCACGAGGCGGTCGGGACGCTCGCCGGGCGGACCGACTTCGCGAGCTACGGCGCGGGCCGCACCGACGCCGGCGTCCACGCGCTCCACCAGGTCGCCCACCTCGACCTCGAGACCCGCCTCGCCCCGGAGGCGCTGCGCCGGGCGTTGAACGACGAGCTGCCGGCCGACGTCCACCTGCTCCGGGTCGAGAAGGTCACGCGTGCGTTCCACGCCCGGCGCTCGGCGGTCGGCCGCAGCTACCTCTACCAGGTCTCGCGCCGGCGGACGGCCTTCGGCAAGCCCTTCGTGTGGTGGATCCGCGACCCCCTCGACGCCGCGGCGATGGCCGCCACCGGCCGCGTCTTCGAGGGCCGGCACGACTTCCGCTCCTACGCCGACGCCGACCCGGACGAGCGCTCGACGCGCGTGCAGATCGACGGGGTGGAGGTCGTGGAGGCGGGCGCCCTCGTCCTCGTGCGCGTCCTCGGGTCGCACTTCCTCTGGAAGATGGTGCGGCGGATGGTCGGCGTGATGGCGGAGGTGGGGCGGGGCGGGCTGCGCGTGGCCGACGCCGAGCGCTTCCTGCGGGAGCCGTCCGACCACCCGGCCCGTCTCACCGCGCCGCCCTCGGGCCTCTTCCTCGAACGTGTGCTGTACGAAGGCGATCCCGCTCCCGGCCCCCTGCGGCCGGTGCTGAACCTCTCTAGCTCAACGGGCCCGGACGGCCAGCCAGGCGGCGGCGAGGACGGGCGTGTCCACCTTCTCAGCCCGTGAGCCGCCGGAGCCGGCGCAGCGCCTCGTCGAGGGTCGCGTCGTCCTTGCAGAAGGCGAAGCGGACGAGGTGGCGCAGGCGCCCGTCCGCCGTGAACGCGCTCACCGGGATCGCGGCGACCCCCACCCGCTCGACGAGCGTGCGGCAGAAGGTCTCGTCGTCGTCGTACCCGAGGGGCCGGATGTCGGCGAGGGCGAAGTACGTGCCCTCGGGGCGACGCACGCCGAAGCCCGCTTCCTCGAGCCCCGCGCAGAGGCGGTCGCGCCGGGCCCGATAGGAGTCGCGGAGGCGCGCGTAGTAGCCGTCGTCCGTCCCGAGGGCGGCCGCCGCCGCGTGCTGGAAAGGCGTCGCGACGGCGAAGGTGACGAACTGGTGGACAGCCCGGACCGCCGCGGCGAGGTCCGGCGGGGCGCAGCTCCAGCCCACCTTCCATCCGGTGAGGCTGAACGTCTTGCCCGCGGACGAGACGGTGACCGTCCGCTCGCGCATGCCGGGCAGGGCGGCGATCGGCACGTGGGCGCCGTCGAAGACGACGTGCTCGTAGACCTCGTCGGTCACGACCAGCAGGTCGTGACGGACGCAGACGTCGGCGATCGCGCCGAGCTCCTCGCGCGTGAAGACGCGGCCGGCCGGGTTGTTGGGGGAGTTGAGGACGAGGAGGCGCGTCCGCGGGGAGACCGCGGCCTCGAGGGCGGCGGCGTCGAGCCGGAGCTCGGGCGAAGCGAGGGCCACGACGCGGGCCGTCGACTCGGCGAGGGCGATGCCGGGGAGGTAGGCGTCGTAGAACGGCTCGAGGACGATCGCCTCGTCGCCGGGGTCGAGGAGCGCGGCGAGGGTGGCGCAGAGCGCCTCCGTCGCGCCCGCGTGGATCGTGACCTCGGCCGCCGGGTCGTGCTCGAGGCCGTAGAAGCGCTTCTGGTGGTCGGCCACCGCCTGCTGCAGGGCCGGGAGCCCGGGCATCGGGGCGTACTGGTTGTGGCCCGCCCGAAGAGCGGCGACCGCGGCCTGCTTGACGAACTCCGGGCCGTCGAAGTCGGGATAGCCCTGGCCGAGGTTGACCGCGCCGTGCCGTCGCGCGAGGTCGGTCATCTCCGCGAAGACCGACGTGCCGAAGCCGGCGAGGCGCGACGTGAGCGGCGGGCGGCGCATGGAGGCACGCAGTCTAGCGTGCTCGAGCCGTGGCTCGCGAGCCGCCACCGCCGCCGTTTGAAACGGGGCCGCGGAGCGCGGAGAATGGCGGCGCCTCGTCGAGGCCATCCACGGAGCTGAACGTGAAGAAGCTGACCGCCCTCCTGCCCTGCCTGTGTCTGGCCGTCCCCCTGGCGAGAGCCCAGGAAGCGATGCCGCCCGTGAAGGAGCCGAAGGCGCAGGCCGCGGCGGCTGTGCCCGCCGAAGCCCCGAAGGCCGCGCCGGCGAAGGCAAGCGCAGCGAAGAAGGCCGAGCCCGGCGCCGCGAAGAAGGCCGAGGCGAAGGACGAGGAGAAGCCGAAGGGCGGCTGGTCGGCCGACACCTGGAGCGGTCTCGAGCTGCGGAGCCTGGGCCCCGCGGTCAGCTCCGGCCGTGTGGTCGACATCGCCGTCGACCCGGCCGACACGAGCCGCTTCTTCCTGGCCGTGGCGTCGGGCGGGGTGTGGAAGACCGAGAACGGCGGGACCACGTGGACGCCCGTCTTCGACGGCGAGGGCTCGTACTCGATCGGCTGCGTCACGATCGACCCGACGAACCCGAACGTCGTCTGGGTGGGCACCGGCGAGAACAACGCCCAGCGGAGCGTCGGCTACGGCGACGGCGTCTACAAGAGCGAGGACGGCGGCCGGAGCTGGAAGAACGTCGGCCTGAAGGCGTCCGAGCACATCGGCAAGATCCTCGTCCACCCGAAGGACCCGAACATCGTCTACGTGGCGGCCCAGGGCCCGCTCTGGGCGCCCGGCGGCGACCGCGGCCTCTACAAGACGACGGACGGCGGCAGGACCTGGACGGCCGTCCTCACGGTCGACGAGAACACCGGCGTCACCGACGTCGTCATGGATCCGCGCGACCCCGACACCCTCCTCGCCGCGGCCTGGCAGCGCCGGAGGCACGTCTTCACCCTGATCGACGGCGGCCCGGGCTCGGGCCTCCACAAGACGACCGACGGCGGCAAGACCTGGCGGACGATCACGACCGGCCTGCCCAAGGAGGAGATGGGCCGCATCGGCCTCGCCCTCGCCCCCACCGACCCCGACACGGTGTACGCGCTCGTCGAGACCGCGGCCGCCAACAAGGCCGGGGGCACGTTCCGCTCCCGGAACCGCGGCGAGACGTGGGAGAAGCAGGGCGACTACGTCCCGGGCGGACCCATGTACTACCAGGAGATCTTCGTCGACCCGAAGAACGCGGAGCGGGTCTACTCCATGGACGTCTTCCTCAAGGTGTCGGACGACGCGGGCAAGACCTGGCGGAACCTCGGCGAGCGGTACAAGCACGTCGACAACCACGCGCTCTGGATCGACCCCGCCGACACCGACCACTACCTCGTCGGGTGCGACGGGGGCCTGTACGAGAGCCGGGACCGCGCGGCGACGTGGCGGTTCTTCGACAATCTGCCCGTGACCCAGTTCTACCGCGTCGACGTCGACGACTCCTCGCCCGTCTACTACGTGTACGGCGGCACGCAGGACAACAACACGCTCGGCGGCCCCTCCCGCACCCTGAACGCCCACGGGATCGCCAACCACGACTGGTTCGTCACGTGGGGCGGCGACGGCTTCCACGCCCGCGTCGACCCCCGGGACCCCAACATCGTCTACTCGACCCTGCAGTACGGCGTCCTCGCCCGCTACGACCGGAAGAGCGGGGAGGCCGTCCTCATCCAGCCCCAGGAGAAGCCGGGCGACGACCCCCTCCGCTGGAACTGGGACAGCCCGCTCGTCCTCTCGCCGCACCAGCCGACCCGGCTCTACTTCGCCGCCCAGCGCGTCTTCCGGAGCGAGGACCGGGGCGACACCTGGACGGCGGTGAGCGGCGACCTCACCCGTAGGATCGACCGCAACACGCTGAAGGTGATGGGGAAGGTCTGGGGCCCCGACGCCGTGGCCAAGGGCGCCTCGACGTCCTTCTACGGCAACGTCGTCTCCCTCGACGAGTCGCCCCTCGTCGAGGGCCTCCTCTACGTCGGCACCGACGACGGCCTCGTCCAGGTGAGCGAGGACGGCGGCAGGACCTGGCGCCGCCAGGAGAGCTTCCCGGGCGTGCCCGCCATGAGCTACGTGAGCGACCTCTTCGCCTCGCGCTTCGACGCGAACGTCGTCTACGCGGCCTTCGACGACCACAAGACCGGCGACTTCAAACCCTACCTCCTGCGCAGCGGCGACCGCGGCCGCACCTGGGCGCCGGTCGCGGGCGACCTGCCCGTGCGGGGCAACGTGTGGACGGTTGCCGAGGACACCGTGGAGAAGGAGCTCCTCTTCGCGGGGACCGAGTTCGGCCTCTTCTTCAGCCGGGACGGCGGCCGGAAGTGGGTCCAGCTCAAGGGCGGCCTCCCCACGATCGCGGTGCACGACCTCAAGGTCCAGAGGCGCGAGGGCGACCTCGTCGTCGCGACCTTCGGCCGCGGCTTCTACGTTCTCGACGACCTCACGCCCCTGCGGGTCGCGAAGCCGGCCGACCTCGAGCGGGACACGCTCGCCTTCCCGGTGAAGCGCGCCCTCGCCTACGTCCCCTCGACCCCCCTGGGCCTCAAGGAGAAGGCGTTCCTGGGCGAGACCTTCTTCACCGCGAAGAACCCTCCCTTCGGCGCCGTCTTCACCTACTACCTGAAGGACGAGCTCGAGACGAGGCGGAAGGCGCGCCTCGACGCCGAGAAGGAGGCGGAGAAGAAGGGGGCGGAGATCCAGTACCCCGCCGCGGCCGCGCTCCGGGCCGAGGCGCGGGAGGAGGACCCGGCCGTCGTCCTCACCGTGAAGGACGAGGGCGGCGACGTCGTCCGCCGCCTCACCGGCCCTGTGAAGGCGGGCGTCCACCGCGTGGCCTGGGACCTCCGCTTCCCGGCGTCCGCCCCCACCTCCCTGAAGCCGGGTCCGACCCCCACCGAGAACCCCTTCTACGAGCCGCCCGCCGGCCCCCTGGCCGTGCCCGGCCGGTACACGGTCTCCTTCGAGAAGCGGGTCGACGGCGTCCTGACGCCGTTCGGCGAGCCGCAGCCGTTCACCGTCGAGTCGCTCGGCCTCCAGACCCTGAAGGCCAGAGACGCCGCGGAGCTCCTCGCCTTCGAGCGGAAGACGGCGAGGCTCCAGCGCGCGGTGCTCGGCGCGGTCGAGGCCGCCGAGGAGGCGCAGAGCCGGGTGAAGGTGGCGAAGAAGGCGCTCGACGACACGCCGGGAGCGGCCCCCGCGCTGGGCGCCGAGGCCCGGCGCATCGAGAAGGCGCTCGACGACCTGATGGTCGGCCTCCGCGGGGACAAGGTCCTGCGCGAGCGCAACGAGCCGACCGCCCTGTCCACGGTCGAGCGCGTCGAGGCCATCGTGGGCACCCACTGGTCGGCCACCGTGGCCCCGACCGGCACCAGCCGCGAGGCCTACGCCGTCGCGTCCTCGGCCTTCGAGGCGCAGCTCGCCGCGCTCCGCACCCTCGTCGAGACCGACCTCCGGGCCCTCGAGGGCGCGATGGAGAAGGCGGGCGCGCCCTGGACGCCGGGCCGCGTGCCGACCTGGACGAAGGAGTAGCGGGAGCGGTTCCTTCGCCACCCAGCGCCTGGAGGCCGGCTCGCGGTCGTGCGGCCTCGCACCCGCGGTCTCTCTCGGACCTCCCTCGTCCCGGCGTCTCTCTATGCTTCTCTCGCGCCGTCCCTCTCCCGCGGCCCGCAGCCGCTTCCGTCCCGGAGGAGACACATGAACACACCGCTCGTCCCCCCGCCCCCCCGGCTCCTCGAGCGCGTCCGCCTCACTCTGCGCGCCCGGCACTTCAGCCGCCGGACGGAGCAGGCGTACGTCGCCTGGATCCGCCGGTTCGTCCTCTTCCACGGCAAGAGGCATCCCGAGGGCCTCGGCGCCCCGGAGGTCACCGGCTACCTGAGCCACCTCGCCTCCTGCCGCGAGGTCAGCGCGTCCACCCAGAACCAGGCCATGAGCGCCCTTCTCTTCCTCTATCGCGAGGTCCTCGGCCGCGAGCTGGCCGGCCTCGACGCCGTGCCGCGGGCCCGCCTCCCGGAGCGCCTTCCCGTCGTGCTCTCCCGCGAGGAGGTGGCGGCCGTCCTCGGCTTCCTGCACGGGACTCCGCGGCTCATGTGCGCCCTCATGTACGGCAGCGGCCTGCGCCTGCTCGAGTGCTGCCGCCTCCGCGTGAAGGACGTGGACCTCGAGCGCCTGGAGCTCGTCGTCCACGACGGCAAGGGGCGGAAGGACCGCGTCACCGTCCTGCCCGCCCGTCTCGTCCCGCCCCTGCGGGACCACCTCGGCCGCGTCCGGCGCCAGCACGAGGCCGACCTCGAAGGACGCGCGGGCTTCGTGGCCCTCCCCGGCGCCCTCGCCCGCAAGTTCAAGAACGCGAGCCGCGAGTGGCCCTGGCAGTGGGTCTTCCCGGCCACGCGCGTCCACAGCGATGCCGCCACCGGGGAGCGCCGCCGCCACCACCTCCACGAGACCGTCCTCCAGCGCGAGTTCGCCGCCGCCGTGCGCGCCGCGAAGCTCACCAAGAACGCCTCCTGCCACACCCTGCGTCACTCCTTCGCCACCCACCTCCTCGAGACCGGCTACGACATCAGGACCATCCAGGAGCTGCTCGGCCACAGCGACGTGTCGACGACGATGGTCTACACCCACGTCCTCAACCGGGGCGCGCGGGGCGTCCGCAGCCCCCTCGACCTGACTGCTTGATGGGCGCGGCGTGCGTCCCGTCGACCGAAGGAGAGTCAGCCATGGACGAGAAGACCACGAACTCACCCGCCCCGCGGGACGTGCCGCCTCGCGCCCGAGGCCTCGCCGGAGGACCGCCGGCCCCGCGCGTCCTCGACCCGGGGGCCCTCTCGTCCCTCGTCGAGCGCCTGCGCGCCGCGGCGCGCCTGCGGCACTTCAGCCCCCACACCGAGCGGGCGTACGAGGCATGGTCGCGTCGGTTCATCCTCTTCCACCGGAAGAGGGACCCCGCCGAACTCGGCGTCGCGGAGGTCCGGCAGTTCCTCCACCACCTCGCCGACGCGGGGGGCGTGAGCTCGTCGACGACGAATCAGGCCCTGAATGCCCTCCAGTTCCTCTACCGGCAGGTCCTCGGCCGCGGCGACCTGACCCGCTCCCGCCCTGAGCTGCGGCCGAAGACGTCGGTCCGGGTCCCTCTCGTGCTGTCGCGCGGCGAGGTGGACGCCATCCTCGAGCGTCTCCGTGGCGTCCCTCGCCTGATGGTGGCGCTCCTCTACGGCTCCGGCCTGAGGGTCTCGGAGTGCTGCCGGCTCCGCGTTCGGGACGTGGACTTCTCGCGCAGCCAGTTGGTGGTCCGGGACGGCAAGGGAGACAAGGACCGCACGACTCTACTGCCCGCCCGGCTCCAGCCCCTGCTCCGGGAGCACCTCCAGCAGGTTGCTCTCCAGCACCGGCACGACCTCGAATCCGGGAGCGGCCTCGTCGCCATGCCGGCAGGACTCGCGCGTGCGGGCTGGCGCGCCACGCGCGAGTGGGGGTGGCAGTGGCTCTTCCCCGGATCGAAGGCGCGCCTCGAACGCCAGACCGGCGACCTGCGGCGCGGCCACTTTCATCCGAGCCTCCTTCAGCGGGAGTTCGCGATCGCGGTCCGGGCGGCCGGGCTCACGAAGCCGGCCACGTGCCATTCTCTGCGGCACTCGTTCGCAACCCACCTCTACGAGACCGGATGCGACATCCGAACCATCCAGGAGCTGCTCGGTCACGCGGACGTCGAGACCACGCTGCTCTACACCCACTCTCCCGGTGGCGCCCGGCGACGCGCTCGAAGCCCGCTGGACGGCTCGCGGTGAACGCCCGCCGGACGTTGCCGGGCCTGCTGTCCCGCCGCGAGACCGCCGGTCGCCTCTCGGGATGCCTCTTTCGACCCGGTATCTCAACTTCTGATTCAGCTATCTTTCGATTGGCAACGGGATATCGAATCCGCATACTAAGTGTTCTGCGGACGTGAGTGGGGGCGCGGCCAACGGCGACCGCAGAGCGAGCTTGAGGGAGCATTCGATATGCTGCTGATCGAGCGCTTGAGCCGGTGGCGGAGCAAGGGGAGCGCTCCACCAACGCCGCGCAGGTACTATGCGTCTTTGACGGCGGCGTGGCTCTTCACCGGAGTCTGGCTGGTCGGAGTCTCTTGGAGCGCGAGTGGAGAGCTGGGCCAGTGGACGCGGCTCGCGTGGATCTTGCTGACGATCACGACGCCGGACCTGCCGACCTTGTTCCGCTCGCCCAGTAGGTATCTTGCCGATCTCGAGCGGCAGGCCCGCCCACCGGAAAGGCGATGGTTCACGGACGTGAAGTCCGGTGACAAGCAATAGGCCAACATAGCCACCGAGTCTGCCACGAACTTGCGTGTTTCAGGGC